>Ga0257112_10000068_pt1 | contig 40621 bp, 36 predicted proteins | sample LP_taG_5_FD_191565 | JGI IMG/M metagenome (GOLD analysis project Ga0257112, IMG submission 191565) | Marine microbial communities from Northeast Subartic Pacific Ocean, Canada - LP_J_2015_P26_1000m | ecosystem: Environmental > Aquatic > Marine > Oceanic | place: Canada: Northeast Subartic...
AGGTACCCGTCAGGCAGGCGTCGCAGAACCCGGCCCCGACGGCGCCGGTGGCCTCCACGAGACGGTCCAGCGTCAGGTAGGTGAGGCTGTCCACCTCCAGGTACTCGCGGATCTCGTCGACCGTGAGATTGGCGGCCAGCAGCTCGCTTCTGTCGCCGGTGTCCATCCCGTAGAAGCACGGCCAGCGGTACGGCGGCGAGGAGACACGCATGTGCACCTCGATGGCCCCCGCGGCGCGCAGCATCCGAACCATCGCCCGCGTGGTGGTCCCCCGGACGATCGAATCATCCACCACCACGAGGCGCTGGCCCTCCGTGCTGTCGCTCAACGGGTTCAGCTTCATGCGCACCGCCGCCGCACGCATCGCCTGGGTGGGGGCGATGAAGGTTCGACCTATGTACCGGTTCTTGACCAGTCCCTGGCCGTACGGGATGCCACTTGCCCGGGCATAGCCCTCGGCGGCCGGCATGCCCGACTCCGGCACCCCCATCACCAGGTCGGCCTCCACCGGGGCCTGGGCCGCCAGCATCTCGCCCATGCGAACCCGGGCGTGGTGGACGCTCTTGCCGTACAGGACCGCGTCCGGGCGGGCGAAGTAGACGAACTCGAAGAGGCAGAGCTTCGGATCCACCACGTCGTCGCTGAAGGGCCGCATCGACCTGCAACCGGTCCGGTCGATCACCATGACCTCGCCCGGATCCAGCTCGCGGACCATGTGGGCGCCGATCACGTCAAGGGCCGGCGACTCAGAGGCCAGCACCCAGCCGCCGTCCAGGCGCCCGAGGCAGAGCGGTCGGAAGCCGTTCGGATCCCGTACCCCGATTATCCGCTCGTTGTCGGCCAGCACCAGGGTGAAGGCACCACGCAGGCGAGGCAGCACCTCGGCCAGCGCCTCGTCGAGGGCCTCTCCGGGGTCCATGTCCGAGCGCGATGCCAGCTCCAGGGCCAGCAGTTCGGCAACCAGGTCGCTGTCCGAGGTGACGGTCCCGGGCAGCATCCCGGCATCGGCTGCCAACTGCTCGGTGTTGACCAGGTTGCCGTTGTGGCCGAGGGCGAACTCGAAGTGCTCGGCGCCCCGGTACACGGGCTGGGCATTTCGCCAGGTGCTCGACCCGGTGGTCGAATAGCGCGTCTGGCCTATTGCCAGGTCGCCGGTGAGGGCCACCAGGGTGCGCTCGTCGAAGACGTTGGAGACCAGGCCCATGTCCTTGACCACCGTGAGGGCCTCACCGTCGCTGACCGCCATGCCCGCCGATTCCTGGCCGCGGTGCTGCAGGGCGTAGAGGCCCAGATAGGTCAGGTGGGCGACCGGCATGCCAGGGGCGAAAATCCCGAAGACACCACAGGCCTCCTTGGGCGTGTCGTCGTCCGGGTCCACACCGATGACATCCGGAGCGGTCACCGGGACGGTCATCGGTTCGTCGTCCCGGCGCCCAGGGCCTCGGGAAGCCGACCGGTGTGAGCGGCCACCACGTCGTCGACCGCCACGTCCAGCAGGCCCTTCACGACGAGGCGGTCACCGGTGGCCAGGCCGATCCGCGTGGTCGGTACCCGGGCGGCCTCGGCGGCGGCCAGGACCTCGGAGAGGCACTCGGGATCCACGACCAGCACGACCCGACTCGGACCCTCGCCGAACAGGGCACGGTGGTCTTCGATCCTGGCCAGGTGGGCACCCACCCCGGACCGCGACACCATCTCGGCGACCGCCACGCCCAGGCCACCGGCCGAGACGTCGTGTACGCCGTCGACGCGACCGGAGACGACCAGGTCGCACACGAAGTCCACGACACGCTGGTGGAGCTCGAGGTCCAGGGGAGCCAGCTCGCCGCCTCGGGCATCACGGGTCGCCCCCCACAGCGACCCGCTGAGCGACACGTCCGACGGCCCCAGCAGCACCAGACGGTGGCCGTCCACGAGGGTGGCACCCGGGGGCCGCCGGACCAGGTCGTCGACCATGCCCAGGAGGCCGATGACGGGAGTGGGATCGATGTCGGTACCGGCCGACTCGTTGTAGAGGCTGACGTTGCCGCCCACCACCGGGACCCCGAATGCGACACAGGCCTCGGCCAGGCCGTCCACGGCCTCCGAGAGCTGCCACATCACCTCGGGATGCTCGGGGTTGCCGAAGTTGAGGCAGTTCACGACGGCCAGCGGACGCGCCCCGACGCAGGCCAGGTTCATGAGCGACTCGGCTACCACCCTCGCCGTGCCCCCACGGGGGTCCACGGAGCACCAGCGGTGGTTGCCGTCGGTGGTCAGGGCCAGGCCCCTGCCGGTCTCGACTCCGGTGGTGGGATGCCGGAGCTTCAGCACGGCGGCATCGTCGCCGGGGCCCACCACGGTATTCAGGAACAGCTGGTGGTCGTACTGCCTGTACACCCATGCCGGGTCGACCAGAAGGTCCAGCAGGTCGGCACCCGCATCCGCCGGCGCCTCCAGGTCCTCGCCGGATAGGCCGGGCGGGGTCTCCGGTTCCGCCATCGGCCTGTCGTAGAGGGGAGCCTCATCGTGCAGGGAGGAGGCCGGCACGTCAGCCAGCACCTCGCCGTCGAAACCGTCCAGGATTCGCAGGGACCCGCCGTTAGTGACCCGACCGATTACCGCTGCGGTGACCTCCCACCTCTCGCAGATGGCCAGCACCCGATCCAGCCCGACAGGCTCCACGATCGCCAGCATCCGCTCCTGGGATTCGCTGGTCATCACCTCGTGGGCCTCCATGCCCGGCTCACGCCGGGGCACCGCAGAGACGTCCACGTCCATGCCGACACCGCCACGCGATGCCGTCTCGCTGGTGGCGCACGTCAGGCCGGCGCCTCCCAGGTCCTGGATGCCCACGACCAGGCCCTCGTCCAGCAGCTGCAGGCATGCCTCGATGAGGCGCTTCTCCTCGTACGGGTCGCCGACCTGGACGCTGGGCCGCTTGTCACCGTCGTCCTCAGCGGAGAACCCGGCGGAGGCCAGCACGCTGACACCACCGATGCCGTCCCGTCCGGTGCTGGAACCCAGCAGCACCGCCAGGTTGCCGACGCCCGAGGCCTGTCCGAACACCAGGCGCTCGGTCGGCATCACCCCGAGGCACAGCACGTTCACCAACGGGTTCCCCTTGTAGGTGCGGTCGAAGACCACCTCGCCACCGATCGTCGGAACCCCGACGGCGTTTCCGTAACCGGAGACGCCCGAGATGACTCCCTCGGCGATCCACCGGCTACGGGGATCGTCAAGGGGTCCGAACCGCAGCGGGTCCATCAGGGCGATCGGTCGTGCTCCCATGGTGAAGATGTCCCGGAGGATGCCGCCCACGCCGGTCGCCGCACCCTGGTACGGCTCGATGGCCGAGGGGTGGTTGTGCGACTCGATCCGGATCGCGGCCGCGATCCCGTCTCCCACGTCGACCACCCCGGCGTTCTCACCGGGCCCCACGAGGACCCACGGGGCCTCGGTCGGGAGGCGCCCGAGGTGGATGCGGCTGCTCTTGTAGGAGCAGTGCTCTGACCACATGACCGAGTACATGGCCAGCTCGAGGCCGTTGGCCGGTCGTCCCAGGATCTCGTCGATCCTCACGGCCTCGTCGTCTGTCAGGCCGAGGGCACGGTGGAGTGGCTGGCTCACGCCGGGCACCGTACTAGTCGCCCGCTACCCTCTGGACCCTTCCACCCTGTGACACCCGGCAGTTACCTGCCCCGTTCTCCTTACAGTGTCAAATGTTAGATTGTCACAGCAGAAGAACTCGCTATAGACTCAAAATGAATTGACCAATACTCGCATTCTGCCGGAGCAACTCCTGCTCCAATGCCGATTCATTTCCACCAAGAAGGTGTTTCCAATGGCGCGTACAAAGATGTCCGATTCCGAGAAGTCCGAGGTGGCGGCGGTCCGCGACTACCTGAAGGCACTGGAACAGAACGCCCCACGGCGGGGCCGGAGGCGCACGGCGGAGAGCGTGGGCCGCCAACTCGCCACCCTGGAAGGCGAGATGGCGGGAGCCTCCGTCACCAGGCGGCTCAGCCTCATCCAGCAGCGGATTGACCTGGAGGCGGACCTGGAGGCCCTTTCCCAGGCTGCATCGGTCGACCTGACGGCACTCGAGGCCGGGTTCGCCACCTACGCCGCGGCCTACGGTGGCCGTCGGGGGATCTCCTACGCCGCCTGGCGTGAGGTCGGCGTGTCGTCGACGACCCTCAAGTCGGCCGGCATCCGCCGCAGCGCCTGACCGTCACGGCATCCCACCTGCCCGGAAACGGAGCAGGCCGGCTTCAGGCGGCGTCCAACAGCGACCCGATGAGGACAGTTCCATCGGCGCTACCCAGGAGCTCGTCGCAGGCTCGCTCCGGGTGGGGCATCAGACCGACCACGTTTCGCCCCTCGTTGCAGACACCGGCAATATCGTCCACGGACCCGTTCGGGTTGTCGACGTAGCGCAGCACGATCCTGTCCTCGTCCCTCAGCCGGGCGAGCGTCTCGTCGTCACAGGTGTAGTTGCCCTCGAAGTGGTTGATCGGCACCGACAGCTCGGTGCCCACCGGGACACGACCGGTCAGGATCGACGCCGAGGTCTCCACCCGGAGCACCGTCGGCTGGCAGAGGAACTTGAGGCCGGAATTCTTCTGCAGGGCCCCGGGCAGCAACCCCGCCTCGGTGAGCACCTGGAAGCCGTTGCAGATCCCCAGCACCGGACCACCGTCGGCTGCGAAACCGGCCACAGCACCCATCATCGGAGAGAAGCGGGCTATCGCACCCGGACGCAGGTAGTCGCCGTGGGCGAAACCGCCGGGGACGATCACGGCGTCCACCCCGCCGATGTCGTCGTCGGCATGCCACAGCAGCCGTCCCTCACCCCCCATGCGTTCCACGGCGAAGACCGCGTCCATCTCACAGTTGGTGCCGGGGAAGACCACGACGCCGACGGTCTTGGCCATCAGGCGGAGCCGCCGACCGGCGACACCGACACGGAGGCATCCTCGATCACCGGGTTGGTGAGGAACGAGGCACAGAGGTCCTCGGCGAGGGTCGTGGCCTCGCCGACATCAGCCGCAGCGATTGTGAACCTCACCGTCTTGCCCACGCTGACACCGGTCACCCCGTCGAAGCCCAGCGCCGGCAGCGCCCTCTCGATCGTGGCCCCGGCCGGGTCGGCGATGCCGCCCCGCAGCCTTACGTCCACCAGCACGTCGAACTCCATCATGTCCTCCTGTTCCAGCACCCGGTCAGCCACCGGCTCCGGGCCAGTCGGCGAAGGACCGGCCTGTGATTCGTTCATAGGCCTCCACGTACCGTGAGGACGTGGCCGCTACCACGTCCTCGGGGAGGGGCGGGGCGGGCGGCTGCTTGCCCCAGTCCAACGCATCCAGATGGTCCCTGACCGGCTGCTTGTCGAACGATGGCGGCGTCGCCCCGGGGGCCCAGGCCTCGGCAGGCCAGAAACGGGACGAATCCGGGGTGAGAACCTCGTCGGCCAGCACCAGGCGTCCGTCCACCATGCCGAACTCGAACTTCGTGTCGGCAATCAGGATTCCCCGCTCGGCCGCCCACTCGGCACCCTGCTGATAGCAGGCGAGGGAGGCCGCGCGAGCGAGTGCGGCGACCTCGCTGCCCACCAGGCCCACGGCCTCCTCATACGAAATGTTCACGTCATGGCCCTCGTCGGCCTTGGTGGACGGGGTGAACACCGGCTCGGGCAGGCGGTCGGCCTCCAGGAGGCCCTCGGGCATGGACCCGCCGTGCATGGTCCCGGACGTCCGGTACTCCTTCCAGGCCGACCCGGTGATGTAGCCCCTGACGATGCACTCGATCGGAAGCATCTCTGCCCGTCGGCAGAGCATGGTCCGGCCCACCAGATCGGCAGGCACCACGCCCCCCAGGACCTCAGCCAGGTCTCCGGCTCCGGTAGAGATCAGGTGCCCCGGCACGAGGTCCGCGAACCGCTCGAACCAGAAGGCGGTCATCGCCGTGAGGACCCGGCCCTTGTCGGGAATCGGCTCCTCCATCACCACGTCGAACGCCGAGATGCGATCCGACGTGACCATCAGGAGCCGACCGTCACCTGCGTCGTAGACGTCACGGACCTTGCCCGAGTGGAGGAGTGGCAGGTCGCCCGTCGGGTTCATCATGGCTCCAGGGGGCGGTCGCGGGTCAGAGGATCGGTTCGGGATCGTAGGCCGCAGCCCACGGGCGTGCGGCCACCACCACGGCGACGCGCTCCACGACGGCCGCCACCTGTGCCGGGGCATTGCCCGCAAACACCGAGGGGTCGTCGACCAGGTCGTCGAGGGCTGCCCTGTCCAGTGGGAGGCGCCCGTCACCAGCGAGACGGTCCAGCAGGTCGGTCTCGACCACGCCCTCGACCCGCAGGGCCAGCGCCGCCGCCACGGCGTGCTCCTTGATCAGCTCGTGGGCCTCCTCACGGCCCATGCCCGCCTGCACGGCGGCCACCAGCACCCGGGTGGTGGCGAGGAACGGCAGGTAGCGCCGGAGTTCACGCTCCACGACCGCCGGGTAGACGCCGAACTCGTCGAGCACGGTGAGGAAAGTCTGGAAGAGGCCGTCGATGGCGAGGAAGGCGTCCGGCAGGGCCACCCGCCGTACGACCGAGCAACTCACGTCACCCTCGTTCCACTGGCCTCCGACGAGGCCACCCACCATGGCCAGATGGCCCCGCAGCACGATGGCGAGGCCGTTGATCCGTTCACACGACCGTGCGTTCATCTTGTGGGGCATCGCCGACGAACCGACCTGTCCGGGGCGGAAGCCCTCGGTGGCCAACTCGTTGCCGGCCATCAGCCGGATGGTGCGGGCCAGGTTGGCCGGACCGCCGGCGGCCTGGGCCAGGGCCGAGACCACGTCGAAGTCCAACGACCGCGGGTACACCTGCCCGACCGAATCCAGCACCTGCTCGAAGCCCAGGTGCTCGGCCACCAGCCGTTCAAGGCGGTCGACCCGGTCGCCATCACCCAGTAGGTCCAGCTGGTCCTGCTGGGTTCCGACCGGACCCTTCAGGCCGCGCAGCGGGTACGCGGCCAACAGGTCGGACACCCGGCGATGCGCCGTGAGGAGCTCCTCGGCGGCGGTTGCGAACCGCTTGCCGAGGGTCGTCACCTGGGCAGCCACATTGTGACTCCGGCCGGCCATCGCCAGGCCCTCGTGTTCGACGGCCAGTCGGGCCAGACGATCCAGGGCCGCCACGATGCGGTCCAGTACCAGCTCCAGGCTCCGCCGGACCTGCAGCTGCTCGACGTTCTCGGTCAGGTCCCGTGACGTCATTCCCTTGTGGATGTGCTCGTGGCCGGCGAGGGCACAGAACTCCTCGATGCGGGCCTTCACATCGTGGCGGGTGACCCGCTCGCGCTCACGTATCGAGGACAGGTCGACCTGGTCCACCACCGCACGGTGGTCCTCGATAACCCCGTCCGGGATGTCCACGCCCAGCTCCCGCTGGGCCTCCATCACCGCGATCCAGAGCTCGCGCTCCATCACCACCTTGGCCTCGGGCGACCAGAGCTCGGCCATGGGCCTGCTGGCATACCGGGAGGCGAGGACGTTCTCCATGTGCATCGGTACCGGGCGTCTTCCTGTGCCGCTGCTCAGCGCGGCACCATCTCGGCCCTGTGTTCCTCCAGGGCCTGGACCAATTCAGGATCATTGACCGCCAGCATCTGGACGACCAGGAGTGCGGCGTTCATCGCACCGTCCACGGCCACGGTGGCCACGGGAATGCCCCTGGGCATCTGGACGGTGGCGAGCAGCGAATCCCAGCCGTTGATGGCACCGCCCGAGAGCGGTATCCCGATCACCGGAAGGGTGGTGTGGGCTGCCGCCGCACCAGCCAGGTGCGCCGCCATGCCAGCTCCGCAGATGATCGCCGAATAGCCGGCGTCGCGGGCACCGGCCACGAACCCGGCCACCAGGGCGGGACTGCGATGGGCGGACATGACCCGAACGTCGGCTTCGACGCCGTAGCGCTCCAGCGTCTCGGCCACCGGGGCCATCTTCTCGCCGTCGTTCGGCGATCCCATTAGGACCGCCACCTTGTACGCCATCGATTTCTCCTGACCTGTTCGTCCAGTGGTGTGTTCTAGTCGCCGGTGGGCGCCGCCGCGATGTCGGTGCGGTGGCACATGCCGGGCCACGAGATCTCGGCCACCGCCTCGTAGGCCCTGTGGCGGGCCTCGTCGACCGTCGGGCCGCGCCCGGTGACGGTGAACACCCGGCCCCCGGCTGTCACGAGAGCGCCATCTGGGTCGGCTCCGACGCCAGCTGCGAAGACGCTGACGCCGGTGACCTGTGATGCGGCGTCCAGTCCCGAGATCCGATCCCCGGTGCGTGGTGAGGACGGATATCCCTCCGAGGCGCAGACGACCGCCACCGCCGCCCCATCGTCGAACGTCGGCTCCGGACCGAGCCTTCCGCCGGCGGCAGCAGCCAGGAGCTCGCCCAGGTCGCTGGTCAACCTCAGCAGCACGACCTGGGTCTCGGGATCACCGAAGCGCACGTTGTACTCCAGCACCCTGGGCCCTCTGGGGGTGAACATGAGCCCGCAGTAGAGGACGCCGCGGTAGTCGATGCCCCGGCCACGCAGGGCTGCCAGGGTCGGTTCCACGGCGTCGGCCATGAGGGATCCGACCACGGCCTCCGTAGCCACGGGTACCGGCGAGTAGGCCCCCATGCCACCCGTGTTGGGGCCGGCGTCACCATCGCCGAGGCGCTTGAAGTCCTGCGCCGGTGCGAGCGCCACGGCACTGGACCCGTCACAGATGGCCAGGATCGAGAGTTCAGGGCCGGTGAGTCCCTCCTCGATCACGAGGGTCCGTCCGGCCTCCCCGAAGGCGGCTCCGGAGAGGTAGGACCGCACGGCGTCGACGGCCTCGGCCCGATCTGTCGTGACCAGCACGCCTTTTCCTGCAGCCAGGCCGTCCGTCTTGATGACGAAGAGGTCGCCCATGGTGTCCAGGTAGGCCAGCGCAGCGACCTCCTCGTCGAATGTGCCGTGGCCCGCCGTGGGCACGCCGGCGTCGACCAGCAGGTCCTTCATCCAGGCCTTGGACCCCTCGAGGCGGGCGCCGTCTGCGCCCGGGCCGAAGACGAGGCGACCGGCAGACCTGAGACGATCGGCCAGGCCGGCGACCAGCGGGGCCTCTGGACCGATGACCGTCAGGTCTGCCTCGATTTCTTCGGGCGGGGTGGGGACCGAACCCCCGATCCCGGGATTGCCCGGGGTGACCACCACGTCATGGTGACGGCCCAGCACGTGGGCCAACGCGTGTTCACGACCGCCGGATCCGACGACGCACACCCTCATCGGATCGGCACCGGTGCCCTAGTCACCGCGATCAGCCTGTGAACCGGAGGACCTGTTGACGGTCCGGGCCGACTCCGACCATGCCGATCGGGACACCCACCTGCTGCTCCACGAAGCTGAGGTAGGCATCGGCCTCCGGTGGGAGTTGCGAGCGTTCCGTCATCCCCGAGATGTCGACGCCCCAGCCCGGTAGGTCCTCGTAGACGGGCGTGACCCGATGCAGCACCGACTGGTGGTAGGGCAGCTGGTCGAGGCGCTCGCCGTCGGCTTCGTAGGCAACGCACACCCGGATGACCTCCAGTTGGTCGAGGACGTCCAGCTTGGCTATGGCCAGCTCGGACAACGAGTTGACCCTCACGGCATAGCGGAGCATGACCGCATCCAGCCAGCCCGGACGGCGACGACGGCCGGTGTTGGTTCCGTACTCGTGTCCGACGTCGACCAGGTGATCGCCCACATCATCGAACAGCTCGGTGGGGAACGGTCCGGCTCCCACCCTCGTCACGTAGGCCTTGGCGATGCCGATCACCCGGTCGATGTCCCGAGGGCCGATCCCCGCACCCGTGCATGCACCGCCGGCGACCGGGTTTGATGACGTCACGAACGGATAGGTGCCGTGGTCCAGGTCCAGGAAGGTCGCCTGGGCACCTTCCATGAGGATCCTGCCACCGGCGTCCAACTCGTCGTGGACCAGGCCTATGGCGTCGGTGATGTGGGGGATGAGCCGTGGAGCACAGGCACCCAGGTACTCGTCAGCCACCTCGTCGGCGTCGATCGGAAGTCGGTTGAAGACACGGGTCAGGACCTTGTTGGTGTGTTCCAGCGCCGCCCCCAGCTTCTGCCGGAAGATCTTCTCGTCCAGGAGGTCCTGTACCCGGATGCCCACCCGCATGGCCCGGTCGGCATACGCCGGACCGATGCCCCTCTTGGTGGTACCCAGCTTGTTCTTTCCCAGGTGGCGTTCGTGCAGGGCGTCCAGTTCCTGGTGGTAGGGGAGGATGAGGTGGGCATTGCCACTCACCCGGAGCCCGCTGGTGGACACGCCCCTCGACTCGAGCATGTCCATCTCGGTGATGAGGACACGCGGGTCGACGACCACGCCGTTGCCGATGACCGGCGTGACATGGGGATAGAGGACGCCGCTGGGCACGAGCTGGAGGGCGAAGGATTCACCGTCCACAACGATCCGGTGCCCGGCGTTGTGGCCGCCCTGGTAGCGGACGACCATGGACACCTCGCTGGCCACGAGGTCCGTGAACCTTCCCTTGCCCTCATCGCCCCACTGCATCCCGACGATGACGGTCGCTGGCACGGCACCTCTCCTGGATCGGGTCCCTTACGGGCCGATCCTATCGTCAGTACCCGGTGGCCTCGGAGTGCATTCCCACTCCCTACGGTGATCCCGGGCCAGTCCCGCCCACCGGATCCTGAGCGGTTCAGACGCAGCATCCACGATTTCCCCAGCCCCTGTGGAAAACCCCGCTACACCAGTGGTGGCACCGTTCCCGCTGTGGACCCGGACGGCCTCCCACACGGGTTCGGTGGCCCCGCTAAATCCCGGGAACTCCTGAGAAACAGCAGGTCAACGGGGTTCCGTCAGCGTGATCGGCGGCCCCTGTAGATGGTGATGCTCTGCTCCACCGGGACCAGGTCCCGGCGGTACTGGCGGTGTACGTCGGCCACCGCCCGGTTGCCATCCGAGCGGGCCTCTGCCAGCTCCGCTTCCAGCCTGGACACCTCGGCCTCGAGGGCCAGCACCCGCTTCACCCCCGCAAGGTTCAGGCCATCGGTCGTGAGCTGCGCAATGCGCAGCAGGAGGTCCACGTCGGCTTCGCTGTAGCGACGGTTGCCACCGCTGGTGCGGGCCGGATCCAGAAGACCCCGCCGCTCGTAGATTCGCAGCGTCTGCGGATGCATGCCGGCCAACTCGGCTGCCACCGAGATGACGTAGACGGCCTGGTCCGGGCCGGGTCGCGAGAACGGCATCAGCGTGCTTCCTGCATCGCCGTCAGTCTGCCAGCCTGTCGCGCGGGCTGCCCGACGAGGCCTCGCCGAGGGCCTCGATGGCCTCCCTCTCGGCGCTTGTGGGGTCGGTCGGCACGTGGACCTCCACGGTCACCAGCAGGTCGCCGGTTCCCCGCCCGGCCTGCACCCCCCGTTTCCTGACGCGGAAGGTCTGACCGCTTCGGGTCCCTGCCGGAACCTTCAGGGTCACCGAGTCGTCCTCCAGGGTGGGCACCGGTATCTCGGCACCCATGACGGCTTCGGGAAAGCTGATGGGCACGACCACGGTGAGGTTCAGGCCACGACGCCCGAACCGTCGATGGGGTTCCACGGCGACCACCACGAAGAGGTCCCCGTCGGGGCCGCCGCGACCAGGGCCACCCCGGCCCTTCAACCGGATGCGCTGCTCGTCCTCGACGCCCGCCGGTATCCGTACCCGGACCTCCCTGGGCCGCCGTTCGATCCCCGAGCCCCTGCAGTTGGCGCACGGGTCCTCGATCCGTCGGCCCCGTCCACCGCAGGAATCGCAGGGCCTGCTGAATGAGAACGGACCCTGGTCCTCGGCCCGGACGCCACGGCCGCCGCAGCCCTCGCAGGTCGTGGGGCGGGTCCCCGGGCGGGCTCCACTACCCGAACAGGTCGAACAGGCGGCGTCGCTGACGAGGTGGATGGTGGTGGTGACACCGTTCACCGCCTCGACGAAGGACAGGGTCAGGCGGGTCTCCAGGTCGTCTCCGCGACGGCCCTGCTGGCCGCCGTGGCCCCGTGAGCCGAACATCCCGCCGAAGAGGTCGCCCATGTCGAAGCCACCGGCACCCGGGAAGCCTCCCCCGCCGAAGCCTCCGCCACCCGGCATGGGTCCCCTGGTCCGGACCTGGTCGTACTCGGCCCGTCGGTCCTCGTCGCCTAGTACGTCGTAGGCAGCGGATACCTCCTTGAACCGGGACTCGGCCGTGTCGTCACCCGGGTTGGCGTCGGGATGGAGCTTGCGGGCCAGCTTTCGGTAGGCCTTGGTGACGTCCTTGGCGGACGCCTCCTTCTGCACGCCGAGCGTGGCGTAGTAGTCCTTCTCGAACCACTCTCGCTGGGCGGTCATGGTCGTCCCCGGCCCTGCCGGGTCAGCCCCGGACCTTCACCATGGCAGGCCTCAGCACACGACCCGACCAGGCGTATCCGCGACGGAGTACCTCGACGACGACCTGTCCGTCGTCTCCGGCTTCAGCCGGTACGTGGAGTACGGCCTCATGCAGGGTCGGATCGAACGGCTGGTCCACCGGATCCAGGACCTCCAGCCCAGCTGGTTCCAGGGCGTTGACCAGCGAACTGCGAATCTGGACCACCCCGTCGTCTCCGTGCTCGATAGCCAGGTCGCAGGCGTCCAGCACCGGCAGCAGGCGCTCGGCGAGCGCACCGCGTGCCACGGCCGCCACCTCGACGCTCCGCTTCTCGGCCTGCTTCCGGAAGTTGGCGAACTCCGCCGACACCCGCTGCAGGTCATCCAGATAAGAGTCCCGCTCCCCCTCCAGCACCCCCATCAGATCCAGAACCGGATCCCCACCCACGGCTTTCGGGCCGTCGCCAGACGACCCGGCAATGTCGACGTCGTCGACGATCGGTGCGTCGATATCGGGAGTCAAGGCTTCGACACCCGACGAGGCTTCGGGCGACTCACCGGAGACGTCTGTCGACGGGGTGTCGACCGACGGCTTGTCCTCTGGCGAAGACACGTCACCCGAAGGAAGGTCGCTCACGACTCGTCGACGATCTCGGCATCCACGACGTCCTCGTCGGACCCCGACCCATCGGCTGCGCCGGCGGAGGCGGCCTCGGCCTGGGCGGCTTCGTAGAGGCGCTGGCCGAACTCCTGGCTGGCCGCCATGAGGGCCTCGGTGGCCTCCCCGATGGCCTCGATGTCATCACCTTCGAGGGCGGTCTTGAGCGTGGCGAGCTTCTCGTCCACGCTGGAGCGCTCGTCGTCGGTGAGCTGGTCACCCTGGTCGGCCAGGAGCGTCCCCGTCCGGTACACGAGGTTGTCGGCCGTGTTCCGGGCCTCGGCCTGCTCGCGGCGGACCCGGTCCTCGTCGGCGTGGGACTCGGCGTCACGGACCATCTGGTCGATGACGTCCTTGTCGAGGGAGGACTGACCGGTGATGGTCATGGACTGCACGTTGTCCGTCGCCCTGTCCTTGGCCGACACGTGGACGATGCCGTTGGCGTCGATGTCGAAGGTGACCTCGATCTGCGGGGTTCCCCGCGGGGCCGGCGGAAGGCCGACCAGCTGGAACTTGCCGAGCGTCTTGTTGAACTGTGACATCTCCCGCTCGCCCTGCAGGACGTGGATGTCTACCGACGGCTGGCTGTCCTCCGCCGTGGTGAACACCTCGGTGCGCTGGATGGGGATGGTGGTGTTGCGCTCGATGAGCCGCGTCATCACCCCTCCCTTGGTCTCGATGCCCAGCGACAGGGGTGTCACGTCCAGGAGCAGCACGTCCTTCACCTCGCCCACCAGGACGCCTGCCTGGACTGCGGCGCCAATGGCCACGACCTCGTCCGGGTTGACGTTCTTGGAGGGGTCCCGGCCTGCGATCTCCTTGGCCAGTTCCACGACTGCGGGCATCCGGGTGGAGCCACCCACGAGGATCACGTGGTCGACCTCTCCCCGGGTCAGCCCGGCGTCCTTCACGGCCTGCTCGAACGGCGTCCGACAGCGGGCCAGCAGGTCGGCGGTGAGCTCCTGGAACTTCGCCCGGCTGAGCGTGTAGTCGAGGTGGAGTGGTCCGGCGTCGGTCGCGGTGACGAACGGCAGGTTGATCTGGGTCTGCTGGACCTGCGAGAGCTCGATCTTGGCCTTCTCGGCGGCCTCCTTGAGTCGCTGGGCGGCCATGGCGTCAGCGGCCAGGTCCACGCCATGGTCGTTCTTGAACGACGTGACCAGCCAGTCGATGACCGCCTGGTCCCAGTCGTCTCCACCCAGCTTGGTATCGCCGTGCGTGGCCTTCACCTCGAACACGCCGTCGCCGATCTCCAGCACCGACACGTCGAACGTGCCGCCGCCCAGGTCGAACACGAGGATGGTCTGGTCGGCACCGTCCTTGTCCAGCCCGTAGGCAAGGGCCGCTGCTGTCGGCTCGTTGATGATGCGGAGCACCTCGAGGCCGGCGATCTGGCCAGCTTCCTTGGTGGCCGTCCGCTGGGCGTCGTCGAAATAGGCCGGCACGGTGATGACGGCCTGGTCCACGACGGTCCCCAGGTAGGCCTCGGCGTCCCGCTTCAGCTTCTGGAGGGTGCGGGCCGAGATCTCCTGGGCGGTGTAGTCCTTGCCGTCGACGTCCTGCTTCCAGGCGGTTCCCATCTGGCGTTTCACCGACCGGATGGTGCGGCCCGGGTTGGTGATGGCCTGGCGCTTGGCAACCTCGCCGACGAGCACCTCACCGTCCTTCGCGAACGCCACGACCGACGGTGTCGTCCTGGAACCCTCGGCGTTGGCGATCACGATGGGGTCGCCACCCTCGAGGACGGCTACCACCGAGTTGGTGGTTCCGAGGTCTATTCCTACGGCCTTGCCCATGGTGTTGTCTCCTTCTTCCCAGTCTGCTGAGAGGTCTCTAAGGGGGGGTTCGCCCCGTCTGGCCCGGGATCGGGGGAGGGTTCCCGGGCCGACGGTGCAGGGTAGTGCTACCTACAGCAACTCCACCCTTTCTGTTGTCCTCTACTATAGCAATGCTGAGTGCCTCTATAGCAACATCTGACAGGAATGAAGTCTGGAAACCACCAACCCACCGATCCGGGCAGGTCCGATACCGTGGACCCTGCCAGTGACCTCGTCTCCCCGGGAATCGTCATGCCGACCCTGATCCTCCTCCGCCACGGCCAGAGCGAGTGGAACGCCACGAACCAGTTCACCGGGTGGTATGACTGCGACCTCACGGACCTGGGAGCGACAGAGGCCCGCAGCGGCGCCCTCCTGCTGGCCGCTGCCGACATCTCGCCCGACGTCGTACACACCTCCCTCCAGATCCGGGCCATCCACACGGCGAACCTGGTCCTCGAGGCCCTCGGTCGTTCGTGGATCCCGGTGCGCCGCGACTGGCGGCTGAACGAACGGCACTACGGCGACCTCACCGGTCTGGACAAGGCCGCCACCAGGGAGAAGTACGGTGCCGAACAGCTCCAGGCCTGGCGTCGGGGCTACGCCACACCGCCGCCGCCCATAGCGGCCGACAACCCGTTCAACCCCAACGACGACATCCGGTACGCCCACATCGACCCGCCCCTGGCCGAGTGCCTGGCCGACGTGGTCGACCGGATGCTGCCCTACTGGGACGAGGCCATCGCCCCGGACCTGCGTGCCGGACACGTGGTGCTGGTGGCGGCACACGGCAACAGCCTCCGGGCCATGTGCAAGTTCCTGGATGGAATCAGCGATGACGACATAGCGGACCTGAACATCCCGACCGGCACCCCGCTCGTCTACGAGCTGGACGAGGACCTGCGCCCGGTCGAGGCGAAGCCCGTCCTGGAACGCTCGCTGGATCCGGCAGCCGCAGCGGCGGCTGCTGCGGCCGTGGCCGGACAGGCAGGCTGAACCGCCGGCTCCGGGACGCGCAACGGGCGGGCCCCGTAGGACCCGCCCGCCTCCCCCCCCGAAACGTCCGGCTCAGCCGACCAGCACCGGCTCCGGGCCGTAGCCGGGCGAACCGTGCTCGGCCACGTCGAGGCCCGCCAGTTCCTCCTCGGCCGAGACCCGCAGGCCCACCGTGGACTTCAGGACCTTGAACAGGATCGCCGAGGTGCCGAGCACCCAGACGGCGACCACCACCACGCCGATGGCCTGCACCAGCAACTGGTCGAAGCCACCGCCGTAGAAGAGGCCGGCGTCCTCACGCCCGAGGAACGCATCGTCGTACCTGGCGAAGAGGCCGATGGCCAGGGTGCCCCAGGCGCCGCACACGCCGTGGACGGAAACCGCCCCCACCGGGTCGTCGATGCCCTTTCGCTCGATGAACAGCACCGAGTAGACCACGATCACGCCGCCGATGAATCCGACGGCCACCGCCCCTGGGAAGGACATGGTGCCGGTTCCGGCGGTGATGCTGACCAGGCCGGCCAGGGCACCGTTGCCGGCCATCCCCACGTCCATCGCGCCGGTCTTGCGCCAGATCGCCGCACCGGCGCCGACCACGCCGGCCGAACCCGCCAGCAGGGTGGTCATGATGCAGTGGGCCACCCAGTTGTCCATGGCCAGCTCCGACCCGGCGTTGAAGCCGAACCATCCGAACCAGAGGACGAACACGCCGACGACCGCGAAGCCGACGTTGTGGCCGGGAATCGCCCGCGGCTTGCCGTCGGGTCCGTACTTGCCGATCCGTGGGCCGAGGAACACGGCGCCCATGAGCGCCGCCCAGCCACCCGCGCTGTGGACGATGCTGGATCCGGCGAAGTCGCTGAAGCGGGCATCGCCGATGCTCAGGTCCGAGAGGATCCCGTCGCCCTGCCAGAACATGTGGACGACCACCGGGTAGATGAACCCGCTCATCACCAGGCTGAACAACAGGTAGGCGGAGAACTTCGTGCGCTCGGCCATGGCCCCCGAGGCGATGGTCACCGCCGTAGCGGCGAACACCACCTGGAAGAAGAAGAACGACGGCGTGGCCAGCACGTCGCCGTCGGTGAACGACTCGGACATGCCCGAGAGGAAGAAGGAGTCCGTGCCGATGAGGCTGCCCCCGTCCGAACCAAAGGCGAATCCGAAGCCGACGGCCCAGAAGGCCAGTGCACCGATCGCCATGTCCGCCAGGTTCTTGGCCATGATGTTGCCGATGTTCTTGGCCCGGGTCATCCCGGCCTCGACCAGGGCAAACCCGGCCTGCATCAGGAACACCAGGCACCCGGCGAGGATCAGCCAGAGGCTGGTCAACAGGGCCGCGTTGTACTCGGCGGGAGTCAGCTCCTGGGCCACAGCCGGGGTCGCCGTGAGGGCGATCGCGGCCACGATGCCGAAGAGTCCGAAGCCCATCTTGTGGACTCGGCTCCTTCCGGCCCTGCGGCCCCACAGTGTCGTTCTCGGTCTGGTCGTGCTTCTCACGATTGCCCCCTCCAAAGGTGGACGTCGGTTCGAACGGTTCGAACGTACGAGGGGTGGGTTTCACCAACGTTCGCTGCGCATGACGACCGCGAAACGGCTGCATGACAGGAACCTGACAGCCGCCGGATCCGGCGACCACCGTTCGCTCCCGGTTCACGGCCACGAAACAGTGGGGAAACAGGCGGTGCCTAGGTTCAGGACATGGACATGACCGACGTAGCCGTGGTCCGGTTGCCCGACGAGACCCGGCAGCTGGAGGAGTTGAGGCGCCGGGGCGTCCCGCGGCTGGCCCTGGTCGCTCCCCACGCACCACCGTTCACCCCCGTCGACCTCCTCGAGGACTGGGTACGTCTACCTGCCGCCCCCGCCGACGTCCGCGCCCGCGTCCTCACGCTCGTGGGCCGGGCCGTCCAGGACCTGCATCGCCGACCGGAGCTGTCCGACGATCGGCTCCTGCGCTACGGCAGGTGGTGGGTGGCCCTCCCTCCCACCGATGCCCGCCTCATCGCCCCGCTGGTGGATCGGTTCGGCACCGTCGTGGGCCGTGGCGAGCTGGCCAAGGCCGGCTGGCCCGACGGCCTACCCAACCGCAACTCGCTGGACGTACAACTGGGGCGACTCCGCCGACGCCTGGAAGGGTCCGGCCTGACGCTGCGAACCGTGCGCTCCCGCGGTTGTGTGCTGGCACCGGGCACCTGATCGGCCGCTCGGACCCCACTGCGATCCGGCCGGGCTCGTAGCAGAGCGGACCAGAGCGGACCGGTAGTCTCGGCGGGCCATGAACCCCCAGCGCCTCCGCCCCAACCACGCAGTCATCGGCCTCGGGGTCCTCGTGGCCCTGTTCACCGCCGGATCCGGCGTCGCCTCGCTGGTGAACGGATTCCACGACGACTCGCCGATCACCCGCGAGGTGTTCGTCAACGTGCCCGGGCCGCTGAAGCTGGCCTTCTACACGGTCATCCCGATGCTGATCATCTACGGAGCGGTGCTGTTCTCCCAGCGGGTCCAGAACTGGCAGCGGGGCGCCCCTGACAACCGCTCCACCAACTCCGGCAACGCCAGGCGGCGCTTCGGTGACTTCCGGTCGGGCGCTTCCATGCAGACGCTGCTGCGCGAACCCGCTGCCGGCATCATGCACGCCCTCATCTACTTCCCCTTCCTGATCCTGATGGCCGTCACCACGGTGCTCGAGATCAACCACCAGGTCCCGGAATCGATCAAGTTCCTGCACGGCGACGTCTACCGGGCCTACACGGCCGTGGGCGACATAGCCGGGGTGCTCTACCTGGTGGGCGTGGTGTGGGCGCTGCTCCGCCGCTACGGCCCCAGGCGCTTCCGGCCCTACCGGATCCGCATCAAGTCGAAGCCCGAGCACGCCGCCGTGCTCCTCATCTTCCTGGCGATCGGCGTCACCGGCTTCGGAGCCGAGGCGTTCCGAATCGCACTGCAGAGCTCACTCGGTGGCTACGGGGCCGAGGCGGAGACATGGTCCGTGATCGGCTACCCGCTGGCTATGGCCATCGGTGGTTCCGACCAGTTGGCCGGCAACCTGGCCGGATGGCACCAGGCCTGGTGGATCGCCCACGTGATGTCCTTCATGGCCTTCCTGGCGCTGCTGCCGATCACCATGATCCGGCACATGTTCACCTCGCCGCTGAACATGTACCTGAAGGACCGGGACCGGCCCAAGGGCGCCATGAAGGCAATGCCGAACCTCATGGAGACCGAGCTGGAGAGCTTCGGGGCCTCGACCATCGAGGACTTCACCTGGAAGCAGCTGCTGGACACCGACTCGTGCACCATGTGCGGCCGCTGCACCAGCGTCTGCCCGGCACACGCCACCGGCAAGCCGTTGGATCCACGCGAGATCATCCTGAAGACCGGCGAGGTGATGGCTGCCACCGGTACGCCGGTCGTGTCACCGCCGATCGGCACCGACGCCGAGATCTCGGTACCGGCCAACTGGATGTTCGACCGGATCACGACCGACGAGCTCTGGGCATGCACGACGTGTCGGGCCTGCGACGAGATCTGTCCGGTCAACATCGAGATCATGGACAAGATCCTGGACATGCGCCGCTACCTGTCGCTGATGGAGTCCGACTTCCCGACCGAGCTGGGTAGTGCCTACCGCTCGATGGAGAACTCCGGGAACCCGTGGGGCCTGTCCCAGAGCGAACGGGCCGACTGGGTCGGCGACCTGGAAGGAATCCAGGTCCTCGACGGCGGCGACCCGCTCGAGTCCGAGTACCTCTACTGGGTGGGCTGCGCCGGCTCCTTCGACGACAAGAACAAGAAGGTGTCCAGGGCCATGGCGCAGTTGATGCAGCGCGCCGGCGTGTCATTTTCGATCCTGGGTCCGTCCGAGATGTGCACCGGGGATCCGGCCAGACGCTCCGGCAACGAGTACATATTCCAGATGCTGGCCATGCAGAACGTGGAGACGCTCGGCTCGATGGGCGTCAAGAAGATCGTCACCCAGTGCCCGCACTGCTTCAACACGCTGACCAACGAGTACCCGCAACTGGGAGGCCACTACGAGGTGGTCCACCACAGCCAGCTCCTGGAGTGGCTGATCGACCAGGGCAGGCTGGACATGGAGGGCGCCCGCCTCGAGGAGCGGATCGTCTACCACGACTCCTGCTACCTGGGCCGGCACAACGACGTGTACACCGCCCCCCGGAACGTCATCGGCAGCCTGGCGGGAATCGAGATCGTGGAGGCCGAACGGTCGGGCACAGAGGGCATGTGCTGCGGTGCGGGTGGCGGCCGGATGTTCATGGAGGAGCACATCGGCAAGAACATCAACGTCGAGCGCTCGCAGGAACTGCTCGCCACAGGTGCCGGGCGCATCGCCACGGCCTGCCCCTTCTGCTACATCATGATCGACGACGGGGTGAAGGCCGAGGGGATCGAGGAGGACCAGGTGAAGGTGGGCGACATCGCCCTGCACCTCCTGGAGGCCCTCGAGAACCGTGACGCCGCTGCCAGGGCCGAGGCCTGACCCCTCCCCGGCGACGGCCGGGGCAACCCGGTTCACCATCCGTCCGGCTCAGAGGTCGAAGAACCTCACCGCGTTGTGGCCCAGAACCGCTTCCTTCTGGTCGCCGGTCAGGTGCACCGAACCCCTCACCAGCCGACCGGGCTGCTCCTCCCCCAGGGGAAACGGGTCGTCTGAACCGAGCATCACGTGGTCCGGACCCATCACGGCGACCAGCAGCCGCAGGGCCTCGTCGCTGAACACCGCCGAATCGACGTGGAACCGGTCGACGTAACTAGACGGCGGTTCAGGGCAGTCAGCGCGGACGAGGTCGCGTCGGCGCCAGGCGTTGTCCACCCGTCCCAGTTGGGCGGCGAAGTTGCCGCCACCGTGGGCGAAGCAGAGGCGCAGGCCGGTGGGCAGCCGTTCGAAGGCCCCGCTGAGTATCAGCGACAGGATGGCCAGGTGGGCCTCGGCGGGCATGCCGACCAGCCACCGCAGCATGTGGGCGGGCATCCGCTCCGCGGCCATGGTGTCCCACGGGTGTACCAGCACCGGGATCCCCTCGTCGGCGCAGTGGTGCAGGAACCTCACCAGATCCGGGTCGTCCAGGTTCCGGCCGCCGACATGGCTGCCGATGTGCACGCCCACGTGACCATCGGCCACTGACCGCGTCACCTCGGCACAGGCCCTGTCCACGTCCTGGAGCGGCACCTGGCAGAGCGGCCTCAGACGGTCGGGGTGACCGGCGCACATCTCCAGGGCCAGGTCGTTCACGAGACGGGCCCAGAGCGCAGCGACGACGGGATCCGAGGAGTAGCCGAACAGCATCGGCGTGGCCGACACGACCTGCACGTCGATCCCGTGCTCGTCCATCCGGGCGAGGCGTACATCGGGATCCCACAACGACGCCTCGACCGGACGGAACTCGGCGTTACCCACCATGAGCTGCCCGGTGCCGTCACCGTCGTCACGCAACCACGGGCCATCGGAGCCGAGCATCGACCCCTGCCCCCGGCTGATCCGGGGGAAGAAGTGGGCGTGGACGTCTACAGCAGGGCGGTCCATGGTCTCAGCCCGACCCGGGGTGGACGACGCCACAGTTCGGACAGGTCCGGGCATCCAGGTCGTCGGCGAACGCGGCGAACAGCGGCGGGAGGTCGTCGACGATCGAGGCCACCGCCACCTCCACCCTGTGCAGCAGGTGGTGGCATCCCTCGCAGAACCACTCGAAGCCATCGACCACCCCGTCCGGACGGGCGAACTCGACGACGATTCCGATGCCGTCGGGATCGGTGCGTCGCGGTGAGTGGCGGACGTGTGCCGGCAGCATGAACACCTCGCCGGCCCGGATCTCCACGTCACGCGGCGGGCTTCCCGGCTCCTCCATGAGGCGCAGGACCATCGACCCCTCCAGTTGGTGGAAAAACTCCGGGTGTGGATCGTCGTGGAAGTCGACCCGGCTGGTCCCCCCACCCACGACCATCACGTCCATGGCGGAGTCCGTCCAGAGCAGCCGGTTCGCAACCGGTGGCCTCAGCTCATGGCGGTGGGCGTCGATCCAGGCCTGGAGGTCGAACGGGAGGAGCATGGTCCGGGCCTTCAGCCGGCGGTCCGGCGAAGGGCCGTGGCCTTCACCTCTATGAGGAGGTGCGGGTGGGGCAGGGCCCGTACGGCCACGGTGGTTCTGGCCGGCGCCGCGCCATCGGCGAAGAAGTCGGCCCAGGCGTCGTTCCAGGCGTCGAAGTCGCCCATGTCGACGAGGAAGGCCGTGGCGTCCACCAGATCGGAACGGTCGAGGCCGACCGTCATCAGGACACGTTCGACGTTGGCCAGCACGGCACGGGCCTGGGCGGCGGCGTCCAGGTGCACAGCGCCGTCCTCGCCCACCTCGGCTCCCTCGATCGAGTCGTCGACACGACGGGCGCTGGTTCCGGACACGTACACCTGGTCCCCGGCCGTCCGGGCGTGGGGAAAGGCACCCCGGGCCTGCGGCAGTGGACCGGGAGCCTCCGTCACCGGTTGAAGTTCTCCCAGTACCGGCTGGGCCGTGGGCCGTCCTGTCCCCGGTACTTGGAACCCAGGCCACTGGAGCCATAGGGCCGGTCGGCGGCGGTGGTCATGCGCATGAAGGAGATCTGGCCGATCTTCATGCCCGGATAGAGCGTGATGGGCAGGTTGGCCACGTTCGATAACTCCAGGGTGAGCTGGCCGTCCCAGCCGGCGTCCACGTACCCGGCGGTGGAGTGGATGAGCAGGCCCAGCCGACCGAGGCTGGACTTTCCCTCCAGCCGGGCCACCAGGTCATCGGGAACCCCCACGCGTTCGGAGGTGGAGCCCAGCACGAACTCCCCCGGGTGGAGGATGAACGGGTCGTCGCCGGCGACCTCCACCTGCTCGGTCAGCGCCGAGAGGTCGGTCCTGACGTCGATGTGGCCCATGGCGTGGTTGCGAAACACCAGGAACCGGTGGTCCAGGCGCAGGTCCACCGAGGACGGTTGCACGCACGAGTCGTCGAACGGGTCGATGACGATGCGCCCGGCGGCGATCTCTTCGCGGAGGGAACGGTCGGAGAGGATCATGGCCAGCCGATGCTAGGCCGGGTCGGGCGACGCTGCAGCAGGCGTCTTAGGCGTCGGAGCTGCCGACAGTCCGGCCGGTCCAGGGGTTGGTACCGAAGAACTGGCGGATCAGCGCCTCGTAGTGCCCGAGCGGGTTTGAGTCGTAGCCAGGGTCGAAGGCTGGCGAATCGTACTCGGAGCAGAACTCCTCGGTGAGGGCGTAGTGAGGCGAGTCGGCATAACGGTCGCGGGTGTTGCGGTCCATACCGAGGTGGTGCCAGAAGTAGTACCCCTGGAAGATGCCGTGATGCTCCACCATCCAGTGGTTGGCCTCGGACACGAACGGTTTGAGGATCGCCGCCCCCACATCAGGATGGTTGTACGGAGTGAGCGGATCGCCCAGGTCGTGGAGCAAGGCGCACAACACGTACTCGTCGTCCTGACCATCGCGTTCGGCCCGGGTGGCGGTCTGGAGACTGTGCTCGAGGCGATCGACAGGAAAGCCGCCATAGTCATCGCGCAGGTGTTCGAACTGCTCGAAGATTCGGCTGGCGAGGACAGCTTCGAGTTCGCTGCGCTGTTCCATGATCAGCATCCAGTCATCCTGCGTGGACTCCTGGAACGAACGGAACGACGCCCGAGGGGGAGTGGCCTGGTCGGTCATGGTGTGTCAAGCATCTTATCGAATTGTGCCTCGGCCACAGCCGTAGCCTCGAGGTCAGGGCCCGGTCCGGGCGTCGCCAGCGACCAGTGGTGACCATAGGGGTCGACGAGGCGGGCGTAGCGGTCGCCCCAGAACATGTCCTCAGGACCGTGTAGCAGCGTGGCCGCCGTGAGGTCGCCGCGTGACGGCATGGTGATCGGCTGTACGCGGTCACCGCTGGTGAACCGGGGCGATGCGGTGGCCTACATCGCAGAGCTGGCCTGAGCACGGGATCTGGGCAACGCGACCACCCACGTCGCCGATGCCGATCGGACCGTCGGAGGTTCAGGAGACGGACGTACCGGGAACCGGTGCGACCACCCTCCGGACGGCGACGAGGCCGGCGGGATCGCTACGCTGGCGGCTCCCGCGGGTGTAGTTCAATGGTAGAACCCCAGCTTCCCAAGCTGATGACGCGAGTTCGATTCTCGTCACCCGCTCCACCCCGACCGTCCCCGCGTGAGGACTTGTCCAAGATCATCAAAGGTTATACGATCTGCCGACAGCGGGAACCCCTGCCGACGGGAGCAACGGTGCGAATACTGGAAAGCCACGTACAGGGAACCTGGCATGCGCCTTCGGTCGAAGGCGTCGTCACCCGCCATGCCGTCACCGGTCGGCCGGTCGCCACCGTGTCCAGCGACGGAATCGACTTCGGCGCCATTGCCGCCTACGCACGCGACGTCGGCGGGCCGACGCTGCGGTCCATGACCTTCCACGAGCGGGCCGCCCTGCTCAAGGCCCTGGGCCAGCGCCTGCTGGCGGAGAAGGAAGCGCTCTACGCCCTCTCGACAGCCACCGGGGCGACCCGGAACGACTCCTGGATCGACATCGAGGGCGGCGCCGGCGTGCTCCTCGGCTACGCCTCGAAGGGCCGCCGTGAACTCCCGGACGGCCATGTCCTCCTGGAGGGCGAACCAGAGGTGCTGGCCCGCGACGGGTCGTTCATCGCCGCCCACGTGGCGACTGCCCGCCACGGCGTGGCCGTACAGGTGAACGCCTACAACTTCCCCTGCTGGGGGCCTCTCGAGAAGCTGGCGCCTGCCCTGCTGGCCGGCATGCCGACCATCATCAAGCCGGCCACCCCGACCGCATTCCTGACCGAGGCGATGGTGCGCTGCATCGTGGAATCCGGAATCCTCCCGGACGGCGCCCTCCAGCTCGTCTGCGGCAGCATCGGTGACCTCTTCGACCACCTGGGGGGCCAGGACCACGTCGGCTTCACCGGTTCGGCCGCCACGGCAGCCGCCCTGAGGGCGCACCCGAACCTGATCGGCCGATCGGTCCGCTTCAACGCCGAGGCCGACTCCCTGAACGCGGCGATCCTGGGGCCTGCCGCCGTACCGGGGACGACCGAATTCGACCTGTTCGTGGCCGAGGTGGCGCGGGAGATGACGGTCAAGGCCGGCCAGAAGTGCACCGCGATCCGACGAATCCTGGTTCCAGCCAGCCACGTGGATGCGGCGGCCGAGGCGATAGCCGCCACGCTCTCCGGGACGAGGGTCGGCGACCCGGCCGACGAGGCCACCGGCATGGGGGCCCTGGTGGGCACCACCCAGCGGGACGAGGCGGCCGCAGCCATCGCCGCCCTGCGGACCGCGGCCCGTGTCGTCACAGACTCCTGCACCTTCCACGACGTGGACCCGGCGGCCGGCGCATTCCTGGCGCCCACACTGCTGCTGGCAACCGATTCCGAAGCACCCGTCATCCACTCCACGGAAGCATTCGGGCCGGTCGCCACCCTCGTCGCCTACGACGGACCGGACGAGGCCGTGAGGCTCGCCGCTCTCGGAGAGGGCAGCCTCGTGGCGTCGATCTACAGCGGCGACGCGGACGAGGCAGCGACAATCGCCCTCGGCATCGCAGCCCACCATGGCCGGGTCCACGTCGTGGACTCCTCGGTGGCCACCACCAGCACCGGCCACGGCTCGCCGCTCCCGATGCTCCTACACGGTGGGCCCGGGAGGGCCGGCGGTGGCGAGGAGATGGGCGGCCTGCGTGGCGTCAGGCAGCACCTCCAGACCACGGCCTTCCAGGGCTCGCCCGACGTGCTGACCCGGATCGTGGGCCAGTGGATGCCCGGCGCCACCCGCCACGCCGACCGGGGCCACCCGTTCAAGCTCCACTTCGACGACCTGGAGTTGGGCACGGCACTGCGTACCGGGTCCCGAACCGTCAGCATCGATGACATCGAGGCCTTCGCCGAGTCCACCGGCGACCACTTCTACGCCCACATGGACGAAGAGGCGGCGGCGGCCAGCCCGATCTTCGGAGGCCGGGTGGCCCACGGCTACCTGGTCCTGTCCCTGGCCGCCGGGCTGTTCGTCTGGCCGGATCCCGGTCCCGTCCTGGCCAACTACGGAATCGACCGCTGCCGGTTCGCCAAGCCGACCTACCCCGGCGACACCCTGACCGTCTGGTTGACCGCCAAGCGCAAGACCCTGCGGGCCGGAGCCGGCTACGGCGAGGTGGCCTGGGACGCACAGGTGGTGAACCAGGACGAAGAGGTGGTGGCGGCCTACGACGTCCTGACGATGGTCGCCAACCGCCCCGGCCTGAACGGCGCACCGGACGAGGTGGCGTGATGGGGCGCACCTGGACCTCCATGGACGACTTCGAAGCCTTCCTGGATGGCGGCGGAATCGTCGAGGTGGACGACGACATGCCCGACGCATACCGACAGGCCGTGTTCGCCTTCATCGAGATGCACGCCAACTCGGAACTGATGGGTGGCCTGACCGAGCGGGACTGGATCCCCAGGACACCGGGCCTGCGCCACAAGATGGCCGTCCTGGCCAAGACCCAGGACGAGATCGGCCACGCCCACCTGCTGTACATGGTGGGTGCCGACATGGACATCAAGACCCGGCGGGAGATCATCGAGGACCTGTTCGCAGGAAGGTCGAAGTTCCACAACGTGTTCCACTACCAGGCCAAGACGTGGGGGGACCAGGTCGCCATCTCGTTCCTCGTGGACGCCGCCGCCCTGGCCAGCCAGCAGGCCGTCTTCAAGAACTGCTCCTACGGCCCCTACCGCCGGATCCTGAAGCGGATCATCAGCGAAGAGGGCTTCCACATGCGCATGGGAGAGGAACGCATGCTGCGCATCGCCGACGGCACCGAGGTGCAGCGGACCATGTTCCAGCAGTCCCTCGACGACTGGTGGTGGCCCTCCCTCCAGCTCTTCGGCCCCGACTCGAAGCCGGGAGACGTCCTCCTGCGCTGGCACATCAAGTCGGAACGCAACGAGGTGCTTCGTGCCCGTTGGGTGCAGAAGTTCGTCCCCCTCCTCATGTCATACGGATTCAGCGTTCCCGACCCCGGCCTCACCCACGACCCGGCGACCGACTCATGGACCTCCGGCCCCATCGACTGGGAACCGCTGAAGAGGACCCTGGCCATGGGGGGACCCGACTCGGCCCGACGCATCGCCGATGCTGCCGCCAACTGGGCGGACACCCACTGGGTGCGCCGGGTCCTGGACAACGCTCCGGCCCGCGCCGCAGGGGTCGCCGCATGAGCACCGACCTTCTCGCCGACCGGGTCCGGACCGCTGTGGCGACCGTCGACGACCCCGAGTATCCGGGAATCTCCATCGTCGACCTGGGCCTGCTGGAATCGCTCGACACCACCCCGGACGGCCATGTGGCGGTCGGATTGATCCCGACGTTCTCGGGATGTCCTGCACTATCCATGATCGCCGACGACGTCCGCAGTGCCGTCGACGCCGTCGAAGGCGTAGCCACGGTGGACGTGCAGTGGCTGGGTGCTCCGGTCTGGAGGGTCGACCGGATCACCGAAACGGCACGGGCCACGATGGCCCGCGATTTCACGGTGGCGGTCCGCATCGGTCGGGGACCCGTTGCCTGTCCACGCTGTGGATCGCCCACCGACGAGCAGTCCATGTTCGGCCCCAGCCGGTGCCGGGCCGTCCACACCTGCCCGACCTGCGCCGAGGTCGTTGAAGTGATGCGGGCCTAGGGGAGCTGATGCGGCGCTACGAGGTGTTCCTCAAGAAGGACGGCAGGGACGAGTTCCGGCACGCCGGGTCCCTGGACGCTCCAGACGATGAATTGGCCCTCGTGCTTGCCCGCGAGAGCTACGCACGCCGGGCCGAGGGTGACCGCCTCTGGCTCGTCGACCGGGAGCACGTGATCCTCGGCGACCCGGAGTTCATTTCCCCCAACGCCGACAAGCCCCACCGGCACAACGACGGCAAGGCCATCGCCGAGCACCGCCGCAACGTCCGGGAGGGCGGTTCATGACCGGCCTGGGAACCGCCGTTCGCGAATTCCTGCTGGCCTTCGCCGACGACGAGCACCTCATGGGCCAGCAGCACACGGAATGGATCGGGGTGGCGCCCTTCCTGGAGGAGGACCTGGCCTTCAGCTCCATTGCCCAGGACGAGTTGGGCCATGCAGCCGCCCTGTACGCCATCGTGGCCGGTGACGGCGACCCGGTCGACGACGACCTCCGGATCGACGAGCTGGCCTTCCGGCCTTCGCCCGGGGATTGGCGTTCCGCACAACTCGTGGAGGTGGCTTCCGGCGACTGGGCCCACGCCCTGGTCCGCCACTGGCTGTACGACGCCGCCGAACAGCTCCGGTGGGAGCAGGTGGCGCAGTCGTCGCTGGCCCCTCTTGCCGAAGCCGCAGCCCGGGCCGAACGCGAAGAGCGGTACCACCGTCGACACGCTGATGGCCTACTCGACGTCCTCCTACCGGTTCCCGATAGCGGGGAACGCCTACAGACGGCTCTGGCCGACCTGCTCCCGTTGGCGGTCGGCCTCTTCGATCCCGTTGCCGGGGAGGTCGAGGCGGTGGCCAACGGCGTGGCCTCGGCACCGTTCGACACCCGGCTGGACGAGTGGACGGACCGGGTTCGACGCCGCTTTGACGTCGACCCCTCCCAGATACAGCCGGCGCCACCAACCGGACGCCTCGAACGGCACCCGGACTTCGGCCCGATGCTGGTCCGCATGCGCGAGGTCATGGACCTCGACCCTGCGGCCGTCTGGTAGCAGGAACGGTCCGGGCCGAGGCATTACGGTTCGCCGCCATGGTGCTGGGCCCCGGCGAGGTGATCGTCACCGACGACTACCACACTGCCGGCGAACCCTTCCGGATCGTGGACCTGGGCGAGATGCAGGGCGACTCGGTCCTGGACAGGCGATCCTGGGCGATGCAGAACCTGGACGACCACCGGCGGTTCCTCTGCCACGAGCCACGTGGCCACGCCGACATGTACGGCGGCATGGTGGTGCCACCTGACGACGCCGGCGGGGACGTGGGCATCGTGTTCTTCCACAAGGACGGCTTCTCCACGGCCTGCGGCCACGGAACCATCGCCATCACCACCTGGGCCATCGACACCGGACGAATCACGGCTCCGGAGAGCGGCGAGGTGGAGGTGGTGGTGGACGTGCCGTCAGGCCGCCTTCGCACCGTGGCCCACATGGTGGACGGTCGGGTGGCATCGGTGCGATTCACCAACGTGCCCTCGTTCGTGGCGGCCACCAGGCTCACCGTCGACACCTCCTTCGGACCGGTCACCACAGACGTGTCGTTCGGAGGGGCCTTCTACGCCTCCGTGGCAATCGACGACCTCGGGCTGACCGCAACCGCCGACCGGGTGGACGACCTGATCACCCTGGGCCGGGAGGTCAAGGCCGTGCTCTGCGATCATCCGTCGAGCCTGCATGCAACAGACGACCGGTTGTCCGGGCTGTACGGAACGATCATCCACGAGACGCTCGGAGAGGACCCCCTGCAGGAACGCAACGTGACGATCTTCGCCGACGGCCAGGTCGACAGGTCTCCGTGTGGGTCGGGCACCTCGGCCCGTCTTGCCCTGCTCCACCACCACGGCCGGATCGCGTCAGGGGACCCATTCCAGAACCATGGCGTGGCCGGCGACGTCTTCACCGGGCGGATAGTCGAGGTGACCGACGCCGGTGTGGTCACCAGCGTCGAGGGCTCGGCCCACAGACACGCCACCACGACCTTCCACCTGGATCCCCACGACCCGATCGGGCTGGGGTTCGTGTTCCGATGAGGCCCACACGTTGACCGGACTCCCCCACTACGACGCCGAGGCCATCCTGGCCATCGTCGACATGTCGACGTGCATCGGGGCACTCCGGGCGGGCTCCCTGGAACTGGGTGACCTCCATCCCCGCACGCAGGTGTCCCTCGGCCCGACCGACGACTTCCTCATGATGCCGGCGGTCTCGCCGGCCGGTATCGGCGTGAAGATCGTCAACGTGGTCTCGGGCAACCGGGAACGGAGCCTGCCGCTGATCCACGGCTTCTACCTCTACTGCGACCGGGAAACCGGCGTTCCGACAGCCACCCTGGACGGTTCAGCGCTCACCACCCTGCGCACCCCGGCAGCCTCTGCGTTGGCAGCAGACCTGCTGGCCCGTCCCGACGCCGCCACCCTGGGGGTCTTCGGCACCGGCGTGCAGGCCCGGGGACACCTCGAGGCGATGCTCGTCGTGCGTCCCGGCCTGGACCGGATCATCGTGTCCGGCCGGACGCCGGAATCGTCGGTGGACTTCGTCACCGACCCGAAGGTGGTCGGCCTGGCCGGCGGTCGTGCCCTGGTCGCAGCCGGCTCCGAGGAAACCGCCGGCTGCGACATCGTCTGTGGCTGCACCTCGTCCACCACCCCGGTCATCCCCACCCACGCCGTGCGACCGGGTGCCCACGTGGGCCTGGTCGGCTCCTATTCGATGGCCCGCCGGGAGGTCGATGCCGACCTCGTGAACCTCGCTTCCGTATTCGTGGATGACCGCCATGCAGCAGCCGCCGAGGCCGGAGACCTCATGGTCCCGGCCGAAGACGGCGAATGGTCGTTTGACGCCGTGGTCGGCGACCTGGCCGAACTCTGCAGCGGCAGGGTGGGCCGGACATCAGATGACGAGATCACCCTGTTCAAGTCCGTCGGGCTGGCCGCCTGGGACCTGATCGTGGCCTCCGCCGTGGTGAAGGCCGGCTGACAGCCCCGAGGGTCGTACCCCGGGGTGGGCGATCCGGCCCGCGCTTAGGATCCTCGGATGCCCGGAACCTCCTTCGACCCGGTTGACATCGTCGGCCTGCCGACCGTGGAGAAGCGCTCCCTCCAGGGTGAGCGCCTGGCCGCCCTCGTGGCTCGCCTCGCCACCTGCGGCAACGCCTTCTGGACGGAACGCCTGGCCGACATCGACCCGACATCCATCACATCGGTGGACGACCTGACGTCGCTGCCCTTCACCGTCAAGCAGGACCTGCGCGACCAGTACCCGTTGGGCATGGTCACCACACCCATGGCGGAAACGACCCGCCTCCACGCCAGTTCCGGGACCAGCGGAAAGCCGACCATCGTCGTCTACACCCCCAACGATCTGGCGATCTGGGCTGAGGTGAACGCGCGAGCACTGGCACTGGCCGGCACCCGCCCCGACGACATCCTCCACAACGGCTACGGCTACGGCCTGTTCACCGGTGGCCTGGGCCTCCACTACGGGGGTGAGCGGCTCGGCTGCACGGTCGTTCCGGTGTCCGGAGGCAACACCGCCCTCCAACTCCAACTCCTCGCCGACCTGGGGAGCAGGGTGATGCTGGCCACCCCGTCGTACTGCCTCGTGCTGGCCGAACGGGCCCACTCCGAGGGCATCCGCCACCAATTGGGCGTCCAGATCGGCATCCTGGGTGCCGAGCCGTGGTCGGAGGGGATGCGCACCCGGATCCAGGATGCCTGGGGAGACGGGTTCACGGCGCTGGACATCTACGGGCTGTCCGAGGTGATCGGCCCGGGCGTGGCCATGGAGGCACCGGACGACCTCGGCGCCCTGAACGTGTTCGACGACCACTTCCTGCCCGAGATCGTGGACCCGGAGACCGGTGCTCCCGTGGCTGACGGCGAGTACGGCGAGCTGGTGCTGACCACCCTCACCAAGGAGGCCATGCCGGTGCTGCGATACCGGACCGGTGACATCACCCGGATGCTTCCCGATGGCGGGGTGGCCGGCAGGCACTGGACCCGCATAGCTCGCCTGACCGGGCGTGCCGACGACATGCTCATCATCCGGGGCATAAACGTGTATCCCCGCGAGATCGAGGCCGTCCTCATGGACGACCTCGACGTGGGGACCAACTACGCCATCGTCGTGGATCGACGTGGCCCCATGGTCGAACTGCGCATCCGGGCCGAGGCCACCGCCAATGCCGCCGACCGCCTGTCGACCGTTCGGGATCGGGTCGCCGGGGCCCTGGCTGACCGGATCCGCATACGGGCCGATCTGGAGCTGGTCCCCGAGGGTTCCATGCCACGCACCGAGGTCGGCAAGGTGAAACGGGTCCATGAGCAGGTGGACGACGTGGATCCGTTGGCCTGACAGGCGTCTCCCCCACCCGGACCCCGGCCCGACCGGATAGCCATCGGGCGGATGGAACCGTCGGGAGGGTGGTATGCGCCGCCAGAAACCGAGTTTCTGATGGTCCGTCAGATTTCTGATGCCACTAGCCTTGGCCATAGTGTCGGACCGCACGTTCACCCCGGGCGACGACGCCACCGAATCTCCGGAACAGGTGGCGTTCAGGGCATCAGCGCGCTCCTTCCTCTCCGCACACGCCGAACCCCGGGCCGAGGTCGACCCCTGGCAGGTATCCGGCTTCCCGGACGATGACGAGGCGAGGGCCTACTTCGAACATGGTCGGGCCTGGCAACGAACCCTGGCGACCCATGGCTGGGCCGGCCTGACCTGGCCCACCGAGTACGCAGGCGGCGACCACCCGGCATGGGCCGAACGCATCTTCTCCGAGGAGTCCAGCGCCTACGGATCCGGTCCCGGTTTCATCGGAGCCACCATTGCCATGCTGGGACCCACCCTGCTCGCCCACGCCACCCACGAGGTGAAGGCCCGGCACCTACCGTCGCTGTTGAACGGCGAGGTGGCCTGGTGCCAGCTCTTCAGCGAGCCGGGCGCCGGATCCGACCTGGCCGGCCTCGCCACCCGTGCGGTCCTGGACGGCGATGAATGGGTGGTGGACGGCCAGAAGGTCTGGAACTCCTGTGCCCAGTTCGCCGACTGGGGCTTCCTGCTCGCCCGTACCGACCCCGACGTCCCCAAGCACCGGGGCATCACATTCCTGCTGGTCGACATGACCTCACCGGGCATCGAGGTCAGGCCGCTGATCCAGGCCAACGGCTCAGCGCACTTCAGCGAGGTGTTCCTGTCCGGCGTCCGGATTCCCGCAGACCAGGTGGTGGGCGAGGTCCACGGCGGCTGGGGTGCCGCCCGCACCGTGCTGGCGAACGAAGCCGCTTTCATAGGACGCGGTGGTGGTGCGCCGACGTCGGATCGCCTCCGCGACCTGGCAGCCCTGCACGGTGGCCTGGAAGACCCGCGCGTCCGTCAACGCCTCGCCACCGTCATCAGTCGGGAGAAATTGCAGGCCCTCATGGGCCAGCGCATCCAGTCGGCCGTACGCAACGGACACAAGCCGCCGTTCGATCCTGCCCTCACCAAGGTCATGGCTGCCGTCACCAGGGTGCTGACCGGGAACCTGGCCGCCGAACTGGCCGGCCCGGCCGCCCTCGTGGGCAACGACCCCATCGGCAACTGGGTGAGGGCGGAGGTGGTCAACCGGTTCAGCATCTCGATCGGTGGTGGAACCACCGAGGTCCAGAAGAACAACCTGGCCGAACGGTCCCTGGGCCTCCCCAGGGAACCGGGGATTGACCGGGACACGGCATGGAAGGATGTCCCCCGCTCCTGAGTGGGGGCACGGGGGGAACCGGCATATGGGAGACGACGGCCGCCAGAACGACGAACCGGTAACGGCCGGCGACGGCGCGCCCCTCGAACCCGTCCAGGCCGAAACAGGACCCGGCGACATGGCGGCGCTGGCCGCCACGGTCCTGGACGAGGAGGCCGCCCGCCAGGCCGAGCAGGAGTCCAGCGAGGTCCTCTTCGCCGATGACCTGCTACCGGGCGTCAAGAGCGAAGGCATAAGCCTCAAGAAGGGCCTCGCCATGGGCGGTGGTGCCGCCACGTTCGTGGTCCTGATGATCCTCAACTCCCTGGACGAGTTGCAGACCGCCGCCATCGCCGTGCTGGCCCCCGACATCCGGGACACGTTCGGCGTCAGCGACGGCACCATCACGTTCATCGCCAGCTCGTCCGGCGCCTTCGTGGTCCTCGGCGCCATACCCATGGGCTGGGCCGCCGATCGCATGCGACGGATCCCCATCATCGGCTGGGCCAGCATCATCTTCGCCGCCATGGTGACCCTCTCCGGCATGGCGGTGAACGCCTTCAGCTTCTTCTGGGCACGGTTCGGCGTGGGCATAGCCAAGGCCAACACCATCCCGGTCCACTCATCGATGATCGCCGACACCTACCCGATTGGGATCCGTGGGCGGATCGGTGCCATCGACAAGGGCACGGGCCGCCTCATCGCGGTCATCAGCCCCATCCTGGTGGGAGGAATCGCGGCGATCGCCAACGGTCCCGGCGAGGTGGACGGCTGGCGGTGGGCCTACTACATACTCGGCATCCCTGTGGCCATCGCGGCCATCGCGGCCTTCTTCCTGAAGGAACCCCAACGGGGCCGGTGGGAGAAGGAGGACGTGCTGGGTGAGTCGTTCACCGAGGACGACCCGCTACCCGTCTCCCTGGATGCCGCCTTCTCCCGACTCATGCGGATCAAGACCGTCAAGTCGGTCGTCCTCGGGTTCAGTGCCCTGGGATTCGGCCTCTTCACCGCTCCGGTACTCGAGAACCTCTGGTTGGAGGACAAGTTCGGCCTCGAATCCTTCGAGCGTGGCGCCTGGGCCACCGCCGCCGGCCTCTTCACCGTGCTGTCGCTGGTCTACGTCGGCCCCAAGTTCGACCGGCTCTGGCGAGAGAACCCCACACGCACCCTGCAGATGATCGGTGCCCTCATCGGCTTCTCGGCGATCTTCAAACCCATCCAATGGGCCATGCCGACCGTGCCGCTGTTCATCGCCTTCTCGATCCCGACGCTGGTCATGCTGAACACGGCATTTGCCATGGTCAGCCCGGTCATGCAGGCAATAGTTCCCTACCGCCTGCGGGGCAGCGGCACCGCCCTCATCACCCTCTACATCTTCTTCATCGGTGGTACAGGCGGCGGCCTCATCTCGTTCATGTTCGCCGACTCGTGGGGCCCACGTGTGACCACCCTGGTGCTGACGATCCCGTCGGCCATACTCGGCGGCTGGATCATGTACCGGGGCGCCCGGCACGTCCGACACGACCTCTCCCTGAACGTCCAGGAACTCTTCGACGAACAGGACGAGCAGCGGCGGGCCACCGGCGACGACGAGGTTCCGGCGCTGCAGCTGAACAACATCGACTTCTCCTACGGCCCTGTCCAGGTCCTGTTCAACGTGGCGTTCGAGGTGAAGAAGGGTGAGACGCTGGCACTGCTGGGCACCAACGGCGCCGGCAAGTCCACGATCCTGCGCGTCATCAGCGGGCTGGGGATCCCCCAGCGCGGGGTGGTGCGCCTGGGCGGCCGAACGGTCACCTACACCTCACCGCAATTGCGGTCCCGCCTCGGCATCCAGCAGCTGCCGGGCGGCAAGGGCGTGTTCCCGGACATGACCGTCCGACAGAACCTGGTGATGGGCGCCTACATCCACCGCCACGACAGCGCCGACGTGGAACGGCGCATCGCCTCGGTCCTGGAGTTGTTCCCCGACCTGGAGCGTCGTCAGGGCCAGCGCGCCAGCTCCATGTCCGGCGGCCAGCAGCAGATGCTGGCCCTCGCACGTGTCCTTCTCCACGAGCCGGAGATCCTGCTCATCGACGAACTCTCGCTGGGGCTGGCCCCGACCGTCGTCCAGGACCTGCTCGAGCTCATCGAACGACTCCAGGAACGGGGCCAGACGATCATCCTGGTCGAGCAGTCCCTGAACGTGGCCCTGTCGGTCGCCGACAGGGCCATCTTCCTCGAGAAGGGCCAGGTCAGGTTCGAGGGCTCGACGGAGGACCTGCTGAAGCGTGACGACCTGGCCCGGGCCGTGTTCCTGGGACGGGACGGCGGCTGAGGTGGGCAGCGCTGTCCTGGCCGTCTGGACCACCCGACAACTCTGGTTCGACGGTGTAGTGAACGGCATGGTCCTGGGCCTGCTCGCCCTCGGAGTCGTCCTCGTCTACCGATCGACCCGGGTCATCAACCTGGCCGTGGGGAACATGGGACTCCCGGCCACCGGCCTCATAGCCCTGCTGGTGATCAACTACGGCTTTCCCTACTGGGTGGCACTGCCCATCGCCCTCGTGGTGGGCATCGCCGTCGGTGCCCTGATCGAACGCGCCGTCATCCGACGCCTGTTCGACGCTCCCAGGGTGATCGTGCTGGTGGCGACCATTGGAATCGCCCAGTTGATGCAGGCCGTCCTGGCCTCCTACCCCGACCTGGAGCGAACCCGGGGCCAACGCTTTCCGGCACCCCTCACGTTCACCTGGGAGGACGTGCTGGGCCTCAGGATCACCGGCCCGAAACTCACCATCCTCGTGGTGGTCCCACTGCTGGCAGTCGGCCTGTCCTGGTTCCTGAATCGCACCGTGTTCGGCCAGACGGTCCAGGCCTCGGCCACCAATGCCGACCTTGCCAGGCTCTCGGGCATCGACCCGAAGATGGTCCAACTCTTCGTATGGACGATCGCCGGCCTCCTGGCGACCATCTCACTGCTGCTCCTCTCGGCGAACCGGGGAAGCATCGGGGGCCTCTCGAACCTCGGTCCCAACACCATGGCCCGGGCCCTGGTCGCGGCGGTGATCGCCGGCATGGTCTCGTTCCCGAGGGCGCTGGCCGCCGGGGTGGCCATCGGTGTCGTCCAGGCCCACGTTCAGTTCGTGTTCATCAACCAGGGCGGCCTCATCGACTTCCTGCTTTTCGTCCTGGTAGCCGTCGCCGTGGCCTTCCAGAGTCGCGGCTCGGCCGAGGAGGCGGGATCGTTCTCGTTCTCGGCCCGACGTCGACCGATCCCTCAGCGCCTCAAGGAGATCTGGTGGGTCAGGGGCCTGTCGACCACTGCGCTCGGGCTGCTTCTGGCCATCGCCCTGGTCCTGCCCTACCTGGTGACCAGGCCGTCCCGCCACCTGCTGTACGCCAGCATCCTGGCCTTCGCCATATGCGCTCTCTCCATGACCATCGTGACCGGCTGGGCGGGCCAGCTCTCCCTCGGCCAGATGGCCTTCGCCGGCATCGGCGCCCTGTTCGCCGCCGGGTTCAACCGGGGGCTGACGGTCGGGGTGGGCATCGGCGACAGGTGGGAGTTCTTCTCCGTCACCTTCCCCCGGGTGCCGTACCTGGTCTCCATGTTGCTCGCCGCCGGGATGGCCGCTGCAACAGCCGCCCTCATCGGGCTCGGAGCACTACGCGTCAAGGGTCTGCTGCTGGCGGTAACGACGTTCGCCTTCGCCATGGCCGCACAGCAGTACCTGTACCGACGCCCGATGCTCAACGGTGGCAACAGCCAGAGCATCCCCTTCCGACGCGGCAGCCTGGGGCCACTGGACCTGGCCAGCCAGCGGGCCTACTACTACCTCTGCCTGGGGGTCCTGGTGGTGCTCCTGGTAGTGGTGGCACGACTCCGGAGGAGCGGCATCGGCCGCTCGATCATCGGCGTCAGGGAGAACGAGAACACGGCCGCCGCCTACACCGTCAGCCCCACCCGGACGAAGCTCCTGGCCTTCTCGCTGGCGGGGGGAATCGCCGGCCTGGGTGGAGCCCTCCTCGGCGGCCTCGTCCAGAACATTCCATACACGGAACGCCTGTTCCAGATCACCGACTCGCTGCGGCTGGTGTCGATAGTGGTCATCGGAGGGCTGGGAACCCTCATGGGGCCGGTCGTCGGCGCCCTCTGGGTGGTCGGCCTACCGGCCTTCTGGCCCGACAACGAGCTGGTCCCGCTGTTCACCTCGAGCATCGGCCTACTCATCCTGCTGCTGTACTTCCCGGGCGGGCTCATCCAGATCACCTACTCGGCCAGGGACGCCCTCCTCCGGTGGGCTGAATCCCGGCTCCCGGACGCCCCTTCCAAGACATCCACCGCGCCACCGGCCGTCGTCCTGGGTGGGGGGCGGGACCGCCCCGCCTACGAAGGCCCTGCCCTGGCGGTGAGGGACGTGTCTGTCACCTTCGGGGGTCTCCGTGCCGTGGACCGGGTGTCGATCGTTGCCCATCCCGGCGAGGTCGTGGGCCTGATCGGCACGAACGGCGCCGGCAAGTCGACGCTCATGAATGCGATCGGCGGCTTCGCCACAGCCGAAGGCATCGTGGAGATGCTCGGCAACGACGTCTCGGGTCGCTCGGCCTCTGCCCGGGCGCGCATCGGGTTGGGACGGACATTCCAGGCTGCGCGACTCTTCCCGGAGTTGACCGTCCGCGAGACCGTCCAGGTGGCCCTGGAGGCCCGTGGCCGCACCGGCCTGCTGTCGACCGCCCTGTTCCTTCCGTCCTCGTCGCGTTCGGAACGGGCAATGGCCTCCGACGCTTCGGACCTGATCGACTTCCTGGGCCTGGGCCGCTATGCGGACGGCTTCGTCGCCGAACTCTCCACGGGAACCCGCCGGATCGTGGAGCTGGCCGGCCTCCTGGCCCTCGACGCCCAGGTCCTGTGCCTGGACGAACCGACCGCCGGTGTGGCCCAGCGTGAGACCGAGGCATTCGGGCCGCTGTTGAAGCAGATCCAGCAGGAGCTGCATGCCACGATGATCGTCATCGAGCACGACATGCCGATGATCATGGCCCTCTCGGATCGGGTCTACTGCCTGGAAGCCGGACAGGTCATCGCAGAGGGTTCGCCCACCGAGGTCCGAAACGATCCCCGGGTGGTGGCCAGTTACCTGGGTACCGACACCCGGGCCATCGACCGCAGCGACGCCTGAGTCGGCGGCCAACCGTCAGGTACTGCTATTCCTCGCCATCGCTGCCCGATCGCTTTCCGAGCAGGTCCCTGCGAATCGTGGTCACGGGCTTCACGGCTGGCGCCTTCTCGTCCACCTGGTTTACCCAGACCGTCCGCTGTGGGAACGGAATCTCGATGCCGTTGGCGTCGAATGCCTTCTTCAGCCGGGCCCGGATGAGGCGTCCGGTCGCCCACTGTTCGCCGGGGTCGGTCTTCACGGCCAGCCGGATGGAGATGGCGTCGGCTCCGAAGCTCTGAACGCCCCAGATCTCCGGTTCCTCGATGATGGTCGTCGACTCCAGCTCCTCCCGCCAGACCTCGTCGGCCACCTCCTTGATGACGCTGGCCGCCAGGTCGATGTCGGTGTCGTAGGCAACGTCGACGTCGAGCACCGTGCGGGCCCAGAGCTGCGAGGAGTTACCCACCCGGCGGATTTCACCGTTGGGGATCGTCCATACCGTCCCGTTGACATCCCGCAAGGTCGTGGTCCTCAGGCCCACCTTCTCGACCGTGCCCGAAGCGACACCCACGTCCACGTAGTCACCCACCCCGTATTGGTCTTCGATGATGATGAAAATCCCGGCGATGAAGTCGGACACCAGCGACTGGGCCCCAAAGCCGATGGCTAGGCCGACGATGCCCGCACCGGCGATCAGTGGACCGAGGTTGAGCCCCAACTCGCCGAGGGCCACCATGAGAGCCACGCCGTAGACGGCAACTCCCGCTATGCCGCGAAGCACCGTTCCCACGGTCGCAAACCGCTGTCGCGAGCGGTCGGCCTGATCGTGAATGTTCTGGAGCCTGCCCCGGGCCCGGCGCCCCAGCTGGGCCAGCCGGGTCGATGACTCGGCTTCAGCCTCGCCCTCCTCCCGGGTCCTCGATTCCACGAGGCGGCTGATCAGACGGTCGATGGCCCGCTTCACCAGGCGGTTCACGACCACGGCGCCGATCAGGATGACCGCCACCTTGAGCGGACGTTCGATCAGCCAGTCGGCCAGGGCGGCCAACGACCCGCTGGCTGTGGCATCCCAGATCCACTCACAGGTGAGGCCGGGCTGGGGGCCACATGCGTCGACCAGCCCCGGGTCCAGCAGTTGTGTGGGCACCACTTCAGCCATCTACGTCACCTCCGCGTCGGACGGTAGCCCAACCACCGGTCCGACCCCACGCCACGATCCCGGGAGGTCGGAGGCTTCAGCCCATGAGCGAGGCGACGGCCCAGAGCGCGGCGACCGTGCCCAGCAGGATGTAGAGCAGGCTCCGCCAGAGAGGTGGCCGGGCCAGATCCCCGTCCTCGAGCTGCCGGGGAGGACGCACCAGCGCCATGCCGTTCCCCACCGCCATTGCCGCACCGAGCGCCAGGAGCAGCCAGCTGAGCAGGTCCTCGCCCAGGAACACCGGCGGCCCTCAGCCGGCGCGCGACATGTCGGCGAACCGCGTGTAGCGCGGCAGCCATGCCAGTCGGATGGTGCCGGTTGGTCCGTTCCGGTGCTTGGCGACGATGACCTCGGCCATGCCGATGTCTGGCGAGTCGGTGTTGTAGTACTCGTCGCGGTAGAGGAAGATCACGACGTCGGCATCCTGCTCGATCGAACCGGACTCCCTCAGGTCGGACAGCATCGGCCTCTTGTCCTGACGTGACTCCAGGCCCCGGGAGAGCTGGGAGACACCAATCACGGGACACTCCAGCTCGCGGGCCATGATCTTGAGGCCCCGACTGATCTCCGACACCTCCACCTGGCGGCTCTCGGCGTTGGACCTACCGGTCATGAGCTGCAGGTAGTCCACGATCACCACCCCGAGGTTGCCGACTCGGCTCTTCAGGCGACGAGCCTTGGCCCGGATCTCCATCACGGTGGTGTTCGGATTGTCGTCGATCCAGATGTGGGCATCGCCCAGCTTTCCCACCCCACGGTTGATGCGGGTCCAGTCGTCGGCCGTCAACTGGCCGTTCCGGATGTTGGTGGCATCGACGCGCGCCTCCGAGCAGAGGATCCGCTGGCAGACCTCGATCTGGCTCATCTCCAGCGAGAAGACAACGGTCGGCAGCTCCTGCCTGATCCCGACGTGG
>Ga0257112_10000069_pt1 | contig 40365 bp, 37 predicted proteins | sample LP_taG_5_FD_191565 | JGI IMG/M metagenome (GOLD analysis project Ga0257112, IMG submission 191565) | Marine microbial communities from Northeast Subartic Pacific Ocean, Canada - LP_J_2015_P26_1000m | ecosystem: Environmental > Aquatic > Marine > Oceanic | place: Canada: Northeast Subartic...
CCGTTTTGGGCCGAATCTGTAACCCAATCCCGACCCTGCTGGAAAACCTCTCAAAACCGCCAAACGCCCTTCATTCCAAGGAAGTTGACGGGGTGTATCCAACCTCTTTTGTAGGGGATCTGCACCCTGTCCACCCCCTCGACGCGTCTGGCCGACCAGAGCCCTGCCAGAACGGCCTAGTCGAAGATCACTCCGGCGGCTACCGGATCGAACCCCTTCGGCCATCTGGTGTCCTCGTCGGCTTTCGCCTCGGTGAGGTCCGCCCATCCGAGGCTCGACCCTTCGAGACTCGCCCCACAGGATTTGGAGGAGTTCATCTCCGTACCGTTCCACCTTTACGGGCCCGATTCCCCACACCCTACGTAACTCCCTTCAAGGCCAGATTGAACGCACGCCGTCAACAACGTCTCCAAATGGGCGGTGAACAGTTGCAGGAAGCCTTAGGCACGTCGATCCCCTACGGAGTCGGGTCCCATCCGGTTCTCAGGTATCGACCCGCTCACCACCGGTCGGCCAACCGCGTAGCCGCCCCGCCGAGGAGCAGGTGGAGTGGCGTGGACACGTCCTCCAGAACTCCCCATATGTCTTCGAGGCTCAACTTCTCGACGCTGAGCCCGGCGGCAGGATTCGACACCACACCGATCGCCGCGTATGGCATGTCGAGTTCTCTGGCCAGGGCCACCTCGGGGTAGCCGGTCATGCCGACCAGGTCACCACCAAAGCCCGCGTACATCCGAATTTCTGCCGGCGTCTCAAATCGGGGTCCGTTGGCGCAGACGTAGGTACCGCCATCGACGACCTCGACGCCTTCGGAATCTGCTACTTCCATGAGCAGCCGACGCAGGTCGCCGTCATAGGGTTCGGACATGTCCGTGTGTCGAACCTCGTCCTCGAAGAACGTGGTCTCACGACCATGGGTCATGTCGATGAACTGGTCGATGAGAACTATCTCGCCGACGCCGTACCGCGGATTGATCCCACCGCAGACCGCCGTAGCGAGGACAGCTCCAGCCCCCGCGTCATCAAGCGCCCGCATGTTCGCCCGATAGTTGATCCGATGGGGTGGTATGCGATGCGATACGCCGTGACGTGGAATGAAGGCCACGGGACAACCGTTCCATGTCCCCAGGGTGAGATGGACCGAACCGTACGGGGTGGGAACCTCCTCGGTTCGGGATTCCTCGAGGCCCGGCAGGTCGTAGAAGCCGCTACCGGTGATCAGGCCGAGCATGGTCGAACGGTAGCGGTCGAAGATACCGGGTGGGGAGAGACCCCGATCAGGCCAGCCCCAACATCTCACCCCGGTCCAGCCGAACTACCCGCTTATCCGTGACGATCGCCGTGATAAGTCCAGCCGGGGTGACATCGAACGCCGGGTTGATTGCCTCGGTGCCCGCGGGAGCGACCGCGACTCCTCCGAACGAAACCACCTCACCGCCATCCCGGTACTCGATCTCGATGTCGTCGCCGGTCGCGGTGGCCATGTCCACGGTCGACTCGGGAGCAACCACGACGAACGGGACCGCCGCGTACTGGGCAGCCAATGCCAGCGAGAACGTCCCAATCTTGTTGGCGGTGTCGCCGTTGGCGGCAATCCGGTCAGCTCCTGTCAGGACCACATCGGCGACACCCCTGGAAAGCAGGTAGGGGCCGGCAGCGTCGACTACCAGCCGGTTCGGTGCGCCCATGCGTTGCAACTCCCACGTGGTAAGTCGCGCCCCCTGGAGCAGCGGACGGGTCTCAAGCACGATGGCCTCTTCGAGAGCAGCAAGTTCGTGCAACGCTTGGACGACCGCAAGCGCTGTACCCCGTTCGACGCTGGCGAGACCCCCGGTGTTGCAGATGGTGAGAACACGTACAGGGTTCCCGTGCCCTAGGAGTTCGGCGACGAGTTCGGCACCATCGTTTCCCATCGACTCCGACGCGGCCAACTCCTCGTCGCGCACCGCCAAGGCCTCCAGCAGCACTACGTCGGGTCCCCCACCTGCGGTGGCCGCCACCCGGTCGACCATCCTCGCCAGGTTCACAGCGGTCGGTCGCGCCATACGAACCATCTGCACGGCGTCGTCGAATGCCGTGTTTCCCACACCGTGGATCCGAGCAGCCAGTGCCACGCCGAAGGCGCCGGCAACACCGATCGCCGGCGCTCCCCGCACCGAGAGGCGACGGATTGCGCCGACCAGTTCCGGCACGGTCTCGATCCGGATGACGTCAAACGACGCCGGCAGCCGTGTCTGGTCCACCATCACAATGGCGTCATCCAGCCAATCGAGCGTTCTCCCACCAAGAACCGACATGTACTCGCTCCGAACCGGTCGTCAGACAACCCTCGTCATTCTAGAAACGCTCCATGAAACCCCTCGGTCGCGCGCAGGGTGATACCTCTGAGAGAATCGACCCGTGAAGGAGTTGCAACGGTCAGATTCCCCGTCCAGGTGCACACTGTGGACACCACTGGCGTCAGCACTGCCCTACCTCCAGATCATCCCTTGAGTCCCGGGTTCCTGGTGACCATCATCGACCACAACCACACGCCCGGTTAGGAAGAGAGTCTCGTGGAAGACAGGTGGAACCAGGCATCTACCAGATGCCTCGAGAGTGCCCTCGACGAGTGCGTGTACGGATCCCGCCTCATCGGCTCCGATCCGGACCTGGTGCTCCATGGAGGCGGTAATACATCGATCAAGACACCGTTCACCGACGTCACGGGCGACTCTTTCGACGCGCTGTTCGTCAAGGGATCGGGATGGGACCTCGCGACCATCGAACGCCGAGGCTTTGCTCCGCTGAATCTGTCTCGGCTGCGGGACCTTCTCGCCCTCGACTCGCTGTCGGACACCGACATGATGCGCGAACTCAAGGCCTCGAGCTTCGACCCGGACGCACCGGCTCCGTCGGTCGAGAGCCTGTTGCACGCCTACATCCCGCACCAGGCGGTTCAGCACAGCCACGCTGACGCGATCGTCTCGATTACGAATGTCGTCGATGGTGAGACATGCGTACGCGAGGTCTTCGGCGACTCCGTCGTGGTCATCCCCTACGTGATGCCGGGCTTCGACCTGGCGAAGGCCGTCGCCGTGAGGTGGCCGGACGAGGCCCATGACCACACGGTCGGCATGGTGCTGCTCAACCACGGACTGTTCACCTTCGGTGAGACGACGGCCGAGGCCTACGCCCGACACCACCAACTGATATCGAAGGCCGAACGGTGGCTGGACGAACACGCACCGTTGCCAGCACCGACCAGCGCTGCCCTGCCAAAAGTGGACAGGCTGGTTCTGTCCGATCTACGCCGGAGGATCTCAGAATCGGCAAACCGTCCGATGGTCCTGTGTCGCCACAGCGATCCGGTCTCGACCCGCTTCGTCCAACGCATCGACCTCGAGAGCATCGCCACGAGAGGACCACTCACACCCGACCACGTCATCCGCACCAGGCGCATCCCGATGGTCGGGCGCGACGTCGAATCCTACGGACGTGCATACGCCGAGTACTTCGACAAGCACGAACACCGGGGGCGCACAGAGCTCACGATGCTCGACGCGGCACCACGCATCGTCGTCGACGTCGATCTGGGGGTGCTCACCGCAGGTCGGACCGTGGGCGAGGCCGACATCGCCTTCGACATCTACGAGCACACGATGCCCGCCCTGGAACGTGCCGAAGACCACCTCGGTGGATACGTCGCCCTGGAACCGGAGCACATCTTCGATGTCGAGTACTGGGACCTCGAACAAGCCAAACTGCATCTGGCGGGCCCGCCTCCAGCACTCGCCGGGAACATAGCCATAGTCACAGGAGCCGCCTCCGGCATCGGGAGGGCCTGCGCCGCTGAGCTGCTCGCTCGAGGATGTGCCGTCGGCGGGATCGACAAGGACGGTTCAGTCGAGACCGCCTTCGACAACCCCGCCTGGCTAGGACTCACCGTCGACGTCACCGACCCGACCGCCCAGACAGCCGCCCTCGACGAAGTGGTCGAACGATTCGGCGGGCTCGACATCGTCATCATCGCGGCTGGGATCTTCGGGGTCGGCGCTGCGATCAGCCAGCTCGACCCGACAGACTTTCGAGCCGTCCAGGCGGTAAACCTCGACTCCGTTCTCAGCCTCCTCCACGCAACCCACCCGTTGCTGGCCCGGTCTCCAACCGGAGGCCGGGTCTCGATAATCGGCTCGAAGAACGTCGCGGCACCGGGTCGAGGCGCCGTTGCCTACTCGGCCTCGAAGGCCGCTCTGGTACAGGTAGCCCGAATCGCAGCGCTGGAATGGGCCGACGACGGTATACGAGTCAACACCGTCCACCCCGACGCTGTCTTCGACACGGGACTGTGGAATGACCAGCTCCTCGCTGAGCGAGCACACCTACATGGACTCACCGTCGACGAGTACAGGATCCGCAACCTGCTCAAGACCGAGATCACTTCAGCCGACGTAGCCAGGCTGGCGGTGGAGCTCTGCACAGACACCTTCGCAAAGACGACCGGCGCCCAGATCCCGATCGACGGCGGCAACGACCGCGTCGTATAGGCCACAGGCAATGGCAACCGACCCTCTCGCCGCACGCACGGTGACGGCCCTGACAGAAGGATCCGCATCCATGCCACCAGTCGGTCGAGAGCGATTCATCGCTGACGTCGTGGTCACGTGCGATGAAGCCGATTCCGTCCATGGCCCCGGCGTCGTCGACATCGAGGACGGCAGGATCTGCTGGGTCGGGCCCAAGGCTGATGCACCAGAAGCATGCACAACCATGTCGGTGAACGACATCGGTGGTCTGCTGATGCCGGGACTGGTGAACTCCCACTGTCACACGCCCATGACGCTCGTGCGCGGGGTCGGCGACGGCCTTCCTCTCCAGCGATGGCTCACCGAGGCCATGTGGCCGCGGGAGAGTCGCATGACAGCTGAGGATGTCTGGTGGGGAATGACGCTGGGGTCCGCCGAGATGCTGCAACGCGGTGTCACAACAACCTGCGAGATGTACCTCTTCGAGGAGTCCGTGGTCGACGCTGCCCACCAGTCGGGAGCACGCCTCGTGATGACCCCGGTCGTCATCTCCGAGAGCAGCCGAGGATTCCAGGACCGCATCACGGATCTCGTTGGATTTCATGCCCGCCACCACGATCCGGCAGGTCGAACGACGGTCGGAATCGCCGCCCATTCCGCCTATGACCTCGGTGTCGGCCCCGTCGCCGAACTCGCCGAGTTGGCTCGGTCGCTCGATGCCACACTTCACCTGCACCTTGCGGAAACCCAGGAGGAAAGTGCCGTCCTGGAGGAGAGATTCGGCCGGTCCATCACCGGGATCCTCCACGATCATGGAGTATTCGGTGGCCGGGTGCTGGCAGCCCACTGCGTCTGGGTGAACCCTGCTGACATCGAGTTGATAGCAGCAGACGACGTGGCTGTCGCCCATTGTCCGGTGAGCAACATGAAGCTCGGGGCGGGAATAGCACCCCTCGTCGACCTGCGAGCGGCCGGTGTGACCGTGGGGTACGGAACCGACGGTCCGGCATCGAACGACTCGCTCGACCTCTGGGAAGAGGTGAAGATCGCTCCCCTCCTGGCAAGGGTCAGAGGGTTGGACTCGACCGTCGTGACCGCGGTACAGACATTGGCCATGGCGACGCGCGGCGGTGCAGCAGCGGTCGGGCTCGACGACACCGGAAGCCTGACTACCGGCAACGCCGCCGACATGATCCGCATCGACCTGGATCAGAGCACGTTCGTGCCGGTGACCGATACGGACGACCTGATCGCCCACCTGGCCTGGTCGGGCTCAGCCCGGAAGATCACCGATGTCTGGGTCGCCGGAAAACCGATCGTGGTCCGCGGCGAAATACAGACCGTTGACATGGAGCGGGCTCTGGCCCAGGTCCGGGAACGAGCTCGTCGCCTGGCGGGCTGATGACGCGGAAACGGGCCGGCCAGCAGCCCTGCCAGAACGGCCTAGTCGAAGATCACTCCGGCGGCTACCGGATCGAACCCCTTCGGCCATCTGGTGTCCTCGTCGGCTATCGCCCCGGTGAGGTACGCCCCGGAGAGGTTCGCCCCTCTGAGGTTCGCCCCTTCGAGGTCCGCCCCGGAAAGGTCCGCCGTGCCTAGGTCCGCACCGGAGAGGTCCGCTAGAGGTCGAGGGCTTCACCGACGCGCCGCCACCCAGTGCCGTCGTGGCGGCGCACCACTCGGCCGGGGACGCCGACCACCACTGAGTAGTCGGGTATTTCACCGCGGACCACCGAGTTGGCCCCGACGACGACATGAGCACCGATTCGCGCCCCTGGAAGGACCACCGCGCCGGACCCGATCCAACTTCCCGGGCCAATGGTTACCGGCTTTTCCGAGGGCGCCTGCACCCCGATCGGGAGGTTTAGGTCCTCGTAGCCGTGATTCTGGTCGGTGATGTAGACATTCATTCCGGTGTACACGTCATCGCCGATGTCGATGGCCAGGTGCCCGACGATCGCCGTACCCCGTCCGATGAGACAACGGTCACCGATGCGAACCACCGGCTCGATACGGGTGTCCTCCCAATTAGCCATTCCGGCCGACAGCGTCACGTGCGGGGCAATCAGAGTGTCACTACCGATCCAAATCCACTGCTCGCCGAACACCGGACCGGTCGGCCACCCAAGGATGCTGCCGTCGCCGAACCCGCCGAAGTTTCGGGCCGGCCGGTGGTTGGGACCCACTGCGGCGGCCCGGCTGGCAATGGCTGCCGTCCAGCGAACCGCTGCTCCCGCCACTGACCAAGCAGCCGCCCTGAGTCCCGGCATGCCAGAAACCTAGATGCAATTAGGGCCGACCGGTTCCGGACCGGCCGGCTTTCCAACTTCTTTCCAGTCAGTCGACGACACCACCGCACCGCACTCGGTGCAGAACCCACCCTGGTCGACCATGCGGCGAGTCTCACATCCAGACGTCTGAACTGGTTTGGCCGAACCGGTCCAGGCCGCCTCTTTGATTCCTCAGGCAGTTGCCCTCTCGATGTCGCTCAGACTGAGCTCTATGCCGAAGCCAGGCGCATCGCTCGGTTGAAGCATTCCCTTTAAGGGAAGGTTCATACCCGGAGTGGCCCTGTAGGAGTTCATGAGCGGCGAGCCGCGAGAGCAGCCGATATACATCTCGGCCCAGAGGTTGCCAGACAGGGCAGCCGACAGGTGCTGTCCGTAGCTGTCGTTTGCTCCGCAGTGAAGAGCCAGGTCATATCCCGCTGTAGCGGCAGCATTTGCTATCCGTCGGCACGGCGTCACTCCTCCTACCCAAAGCGGGTCTGGTTGCAAAACATCTACCCAGCCGTACTCAATCGCTCGGAGAAACGGAAGGTCTGTGTACCAGCGTTCACCGGCCGCAAGCCGGTGATCGGGCAGGGCTGAACGAACTTGCGAGTAGCCATCCCAGTCCTCGGGATAGATCATGTCTTCGATCCACTCGATATCGAAGGCACGGACCGCCTCTCCGATGCTGATGGCGTGTTCAACAGATTGGACCGCCCAGCAATCGAGCATGAGGTCAGCCGAAGGGCCCACAAGTTCGCGACCGTTGCCAACCAGATCGACAAGTTGGTCGATTGCAGCGGTGGTGTCTGGTCCCCAGGGGCAGGCCAGCTTAAAAGCCTCGAACCCGAGCTCGCCGAACCATTCAAGGTCAGACCCAGTTGCATAGCACCGGACCGGTTGAGGATCTGTCGTTCCAAGAAGTTCGTAGACGGGCTTATCGGCAAGCTTTCCTGCCGCGTCCCACAGTGCTAGATCGACGGCACTAATCGCGTAACTGGCGACACCCGACGCTCCGAAATGTGAACCGCACGCGACCGTCATCATTTCCCAGAGTCGCTCGCGGTCTTCGATCGGTTCTCCAGAGAGCATTGGCGCGAGGTAGTCGTTGATAAGCGGCGCTGTGACGCCAGCCAAGGAACCCATGCCCAATCCCCATACGCCAGAGTTCGTGGTGACGACGCACATGACTTCGCCCCAAGGCGGTTGGAACCGAGACGCTTGGCCGCGATACCGCAGGTCTGTGCAAAGTGGGTTCATGTGGTCGAACTGGTAGTGCCAATCCGCTATGCCTTCGACCGATCTGCCCAGGACCTCCGGGTTGGTTACAGCTTCGGCTCGCACCGACGTGATCTCCATACGCACAGTCTTTCATTCAGTCGCCTGAACCCTTCCGAACAGGTCGTGTCCTCGTCCCAGTAGTAGGACTCGCCGTCATCGGGCATGGGGGTCGGTGGCTGCCAGCGGAGACTCCAACGTCCCAACCGACGAGATCTTCACCTAGGTTCCACCATCTGAGGCCGACAGGGCCCCGACACGGAGCACACTGAAACCAGTGGAAAGCACAGCAGTGGCCAGGCGACAGGGACCCGGGCCGTGGTGGCATGGCGCCATCGGATACCAGATCTACATCCGTTCGTTCGCCGACTCGAACGCCGACGGCATCGGCGACCTGACCGGAATCCGCGGCCGGCTCGGCTACCTGGTTGACCTGGGTGTCGACTTCGTCTGGATCACCCCGTTCTACCCGTCGCCCATGGCCGACTGGGGCTACGACGTCGCCGACTACTGCGACATCGACCCCCGCTTCGGCACCCTTGCCGACTTCGACGACCTGATCGTCGACGCCCACCGGCGAGGACTGCGGATTTTGGTGGACCTGGTACCCAACCACTCCAGTGATGCGCACCCCTGGTTTCAGGATGCCCTCACTGGCCCGGACAGCGATTACCGCGACTACTACGTGTGGGCCGATCCGGACTCCAACGGCGGCCCGCCGAACAACTGGATCGCCTATTTCGGTGGCCCAGCCTGGACTCTGGACCAAGCTTCTGGCCAGTACTACATGCACCTGTTCCTCCCCGAACAGCCCGACCTCAACTGGCGCAACCCATCGGTGGTCGACGAATTCGACCGGATCCTCCGTTTCTGGCTGGAAAGAGGGGTCGACGGCTTCCGGATCGACGTGGCTGGCGCCCTGGTCAAAGACGACCGACTGCGCTCCAACCCTCAAGTCGGGCCTTGGGACCCGATCGCCGGCCGAGCCAAACAATGGCTGGCCTTCGATCACCGCCACGACGTGTTCCAACCCGAAAGCCACCAGGTGTTCCGCCGGTGGCGGGCCATCTGCGACGAATACGACGCCTACCTCCTAGGCGAGACCTACCACCGGGACCCGCAGGGTCTGGCCGACCTGGTACCAGGTGACGGAATGCACGGGGGGTTCTGGTTCGAACCGATGCATGTCGACTGGGACGTTGACGAACTCCGCCGGGCCTTGGCCGCGCCGGTCGACCTGCTCGGCGAGCGACTCCTGTGGGCAACTGGTAGCCACGACGTGCCGAGGTCACCCTCCCGGTTCGGCGGTGGTGATCTGGGCCGGGAACGGACCCTGGCTCTTAACGTGCTGTTCTCCTGCCTGCCTGGCGTGCCGGTCCTCTACCAGGGCGAGGAACTGGGCCTGGTAGACGGCCGGGTGCCACCCGGGGCGGTACTCGACCCGGTGGAAAGCGGCCGTGATGGCTGCCGCACCCCCATGCCGTGGGAGCCAGGGCCGGGGACCGGGTTTACCACCGGCGAGCCGTGGTTGTACTCGGACCGCCGGGCGGACGACGAGACCGCCCAGGCCCAGGTAAACCGCCCTGGCTCATGGCACAGCCGCTACACCGATCTGCTGGCCGCCCGCCGGGACCTACCTGATCTGGTCAACGAGCCAGTGGTCTGGACCGACGGCGGTGACGGTCCGGTCATCAGCTACCGACGCGGTCCGGTCACCGTGGTGGCCAACACTTCTGGACACGCGCACCAGGCGGAAATACCAGTCGACGGGGCGGTCGCCTATGCCACCCCGGGGGTTGTGGCCGCCGACGCGGGGCACCTGTCCATCGCGGCCCACGGCGCTGCCATCTTGGTCACACCCGCCTAAGAGCCGACCAGCAGCCCTGCCAGAACGGCCTAAGGGACGACCTGGTAGTCCCCGCCTAGCTCCGGTGATTGTCTAAAGATTGTCTATGGAATCCGCGACCACGGGAATCCTCGAGGTTCCACCGTGTCGACCGGGTGCCCGACACCATTGAAACGACACTGTTTTCGACTCCTGCTGGGTCCACCAGAAACCCCGAGGTTTGGGCCGGTCTGGACTACGGATCAGGAGGTTGGGGGTTCGAGTCCCTCCGAGCGCGCCAGTCCCAACAGGTCGGGCGGTGTCTCCCCGGAGCACGCCCGGCCTTTCGTGGTTCTGGGGCCCGCCGGATCGGCCGGACCCGGGGTTCGGAACGTTCCCGTACCCGACCATGCCGGTCATAGGATCCGACGATGACCGACCCGCTCCCAATCACACCCGGACCGGCCGTCGATCCGGCCCTGGTCGAGTTCGCCGTGGAGATCGCCCGGGAGGCCGGTGAGCTGACCCTCCGTTACTTCCGACAGCCCGACCTGGCCGTCGAGGGCAAGGACGACGGCACACCGGTCACGGTGGCCGACCGGGGCGCCGAACGACTGCTGCGCGAACGGATCGGGGAGGCCTTCCCCGACGACGCCATCGTGGGCGAAGAGGAAGCCGACGTCGCCGGGACCTCCGGCCGGACATGGATCCTGGACCCGATCGACGGCACACAGTCGTTCATCCACGGCGTTCCCCTCTACTCCAACCTGGTGGCTCTGGAAGACGAGCACGGTCCCGCCGTCGGGGTCATCAACGTTCCCGGCCTGGACGAGTGCGTCTGGGCCGGACGCGGCCGTGGCTGCTTCCTGGACGGTGAACCGACACGGGTCTCCGAACGCACCGACGTGAGGGGGGCATGCATCGTGACCAGCGGCGTCGACTACTGGCCGTCCGCCGCCGCCCTGGACCAGTTCATCGGAAAGGGCGCCGTGATCCGGACCTGGGGAGATGCCTACGGCTACGTCCTGGTGGCCACGGGGCGGGCCGATGCCATGGTGGATCCGGTCGTGTTCCGTTGGGACGTCGCTCCGATGCTCACGATCCTCCCCGAGGCCGGCGGGGTCTTCACGGACCTCTCCGGAGCGGTCACAGCCGAGGGCGGAGACGCCCTGGCGACCAACCCGGCACTCCTCGACCAGATCCTGGACCTGGTCGGGCGGAGCTGACCCGGTCTGACCGGGTACCACCTCAGACCAGCGCCCGGTCCCCCTCGAACACCTCGGCCTCCAGGCCCCTGGCCGCCAACTCCTCCAGGAAGGCCAGCGGCTCGACCATCTCGGCCAGGCCGACCATTCCCCGGACACGGTTACGGCCGGTCAGCAGCCACTCCACCGCTGTGGCCGCCACCGCAGCTGCAGCCACCGCCGGTCGCCCGGAGGCACCCAGCACGACAACGTCCTCCACGCCGTCGCGGCGGCCGCGGACCTCCACCCGGACCGCCCCTGGCCCTCCCTCCAGATGCGACGGGGAAAGCATGGGCAGCGGGGCCGTGAGCCTGTCGCGGCGCGTCGCCGCCATGCGGGCCGTGATCCGACCCACCTCCGGAAAGGCGTGGTGGAGGAGCACGGGGTCCGGGAGGGCGGCCCGATAGCAGTCCCGTGGGCCCACCGGATCCGGGAACCAGACCAGTTCCCGACCGGATCCGCCGGATCGACGCACCCAACCCCCCTCACGCCAGTCGAAGGAGCGGCGGCTGAGGGCCCGATGGTGGACCAGGGCGCAGGCCGGTCCACCGGTCCCGGCCTTGGCCACGTGGATCTCATCGACGCTCTCGAACCAGGAGCGACCGTGGGCTGCCAGGAGGCAGCTGAGACCCGGAGCGAAGCCGGACCCGACGGCCACAGGTACCCCTGCCCGGCCCGCTGCACCGGCCAGGGCCAGCACCGCGATCGTCTCTGCCAGCCCGTCCCCCACCAGCACAGCGGGACGTCCGGCCTGGATCGTCGCCTCCACGGCCTCGAACTGGGTGCCCCGGGGGGTCGCGATGACCACGGCATCGGCCTCGATGGCGACCGGGAAGGGATGGTGCTCGAGGACGACCCGTTCTCCGAGCGAGCGCCCTACTCGTGCCAGACGATCAGCCGACGTGTCACGGAGCACGATCGAGTCCACCGTGTCAGTTGCGAGCAGTTGGCGGGCAACGCGGGCGCCGACCGCACCGGCACCCAGGACGGCGACCCTCATCAGCGCAACCTCGGGCCCGCGAGGACCCTCCATCCGCCCGATCGGCGGGCGATGCCCGCGCCTCCACGGAGGCGGAGTACGCCAGCGACGGCTGCGGACACCGAGACTGCTGCGAGGGCTCGTCTGATCACCTGCATGGACGTGGGGCTAGCTGGATTCGAACCAGCGACCTCACCCTTATCAGGGGTGCGCTCTAACCAACTGAGCTATAGCCCCGCAGACCCCGGAACGGTATCCGGGGCTCCAGACGGCTGACTACTCGCCAGGTGGTGGTGGATGGCCGGCATCACCGGATCCGGCTGCCTCATCCACGAGGACGTCGCCGCGTCGTAGCCGGCGCTGCCTCACCGCCGTCTCCTCCTCGATCATCGTGAACCGGATGCCCCCGGTCAGATCGCTGATCAGGTTGAACAGGACGACCAGGACGACCGTGACGCCGATCCCGCCGACCACCAGGACCAGGCCTCCCAGGACGAAGATGCGGAAGATCTGGGCGCTATCGAACTCGAACGACTCGAGGGCGAAGAGTTCCTTGATGAAGGACTCGATCTTCGAGATCGTTCCGGCCTCGTCAGCGGCGCTCCAGAGCATCCGCGTCGCTATGACGAGCAGTCCCCAGATGCACAGGTAGAAGACCAGGCTGACCTTCAGGACCGACCACGGCTCAATGTGTCGCACCAGGCGGCGCACCCGTCGAACCCGATAGCTCCCACGTGGTGCCCGCGGCTCCCTGGGTGCCGAAACCGCCTTCGGGGCGGCGTCGCGGCGCAGCACCCGCGGAATCCTTGCCCGATCCCTTCGGAACACCGGTTCGGCGGCAATGTGCCCATCGTCTTCATCAGGATCACCGTCGTCGTCGAATCGACGCGCCAGGAGGTCAGCCGAGGACTCCACCACGGGTACGGCCTCGGTGGGTTCCCCAACCTCGACCGAGGGACGACCGGCTTCATCCCCGGGCCCGGACGCCTCGGAATCGGACGTCTCAACCGAATCCTCGTCCGGTTCGTCGTCGGCGTCATCGGGTCGACGCGAACCCTCGATCTCGTCGTCGGCCACGGGCCGGAAGTCTAGGGGTAGGCGTAGGGGCGACAGCGTTCGCCCCGACAGGGGGCAGCGACGGCTCGGGCGATCGCACGGGCGCGACCCACCCGGACCGTGACCTCCACCGAGGTCCCCAACTGCCTGAACGACTCCAGGACCGCCCCGTTCGCCGCCGCCATCTCGCCTGCCCGCCTACGCCCATCGCCGGGATCCACCACGGAGGCCAGGGCAGCGGCGTCAGCCGCCGTCTGGGCCATTGCCCGTTCACCGACCAGCAGTGCCGTCTCCACGATCAGGGCGGCAAGCCCCAGCGCCATGGACACCAGCAATGCCACCAGGGGCAGGAGTTGGCCCCTGTCATCGTTGCCCACGTTCAACCGGTCCCCTTCTCCGGAAGATCCGGAGGTCGGCTACGTCGCGGGGAGGTGGCGGGTCCGAAGGAGTCGGACCGGATCAGTCGGCCGGTGCGTCTCCGGCGATCTCCACGGCGTCTTCGCCTTCGAGCGGCTCGTCATCCAGGTTCTCTGCAGGCGCCGGTGAGACGGCTGCGACCTGCTGGCCCGCTCCGGGTGACATCACCCGGACGCCGGTCGCATCCCGACCCTGGACCGAGATGTCCGATGCCGGCATGCGGATGATCATTCCCGCTGTCGTCACGGCGAACAGCTCGTCGGTCTCGCCGACGATCAGTGCCCCCGCAACCGAGCCCCTCCCGGTAGTGGTCCTGATGCCCCGGACACCCAGTCCGGCACGACCCTTCCTGGTGAACTCGTCCAGCTCGGTCCGCTTGCCGTAACCCTCAGTGGTCAGGTGCATGATCGTGGTGTCCGGCCTGCCCACGCAGCACGACACCAGCTCGTCGCTCCCCCGGAACCTCATGCCCTTCACCCCGGCTGCGCTACGACCCATGGCCCGCACGTCGGACTCGGAGATCCGCAACGTCTGACCCGAGCTGGAGACCAGGAAGATGTCGTCCTCGCCGCTCGTCGGTACCACCGCCACCAGCTCGTCACCGTCGTTCAGGCGCACGGCTATGAGGCCGGCCTTCAACGATGAGTCGTAAGCCGTGAAGCGGGTCTTCTTGACCCGCCCGGACCGTGTGGCGAAGAACAGGAAGCGATGTGATTCGTAGTCGCGGGTGTCGATGATCGCCTTGATCCGCTCGTCCGGCTGCAGCGGTAGGAGGTTCACCACCGGGGTTCCACGTGCGGTGCGACCGGCCATCGGAATCTCGTGGGCCTTCAGCCGGTACACCCTTCCCCGTGTGGAGAAGAACAGCAGGTAGGAGTGCGCCGTGGTGTAGATCAGGTGGGCGACCACATCCTCGTCCTTCAGCTTCGCCCCGGTGACGCCCTTGCCGCCACGACCCTGGGTACGGAACTCCGAGGTGGACATGGTCTTCACGTAACCGGCCGCACTCATGGCGAAGACGAGCTCTTCGTCGTCGATCAGGTCCTCGATGTCCAGCTCGCCCGGATCGCGGACCATCAGGCTGCGCCGTGGGGTGGCGTGCTTGTCGCGAACGGCTGTCAGCTCCTCCTTGATGACCGCCCGGAGCTGGTCCTGGTCATCCAGGATGGCCTCCAGTTCGGCGATCGTCTTCCTCAGCTCGACCAGGCGTTGCTCCAGGTTGCTGCGCCCCAACCGGGTCAGCCGCACGAGCTGCATGTCCAGGATGTGGTTGGCCTGGACCTCGCTGAACTCGAAGCCGTCCCCCATCAGGCCCTCGCGCGCCGTGGCCCTGTCCTCGGAACCACGGATCAACGAGATGATGTCGTCGATGCGCTCGAGTGCCTTCAGCAGGCCCTCCGTTATGTGTGCTTCGTCACGGGCCCGGCCCAGTCGGAACTCGGTACGCCTCCGGACGACCTCCACCTGGTGGTCCACGTAGGCCACCAGGAGGTCCCGCAGGTTCAGGGTCCGTGGAACACCGTCGACCAGGGCGACCGTGTTGACCGAGAACGTCGTCTGGAGCGGTGTGCGCTTGAAGAGGTTGTTCAGGATCACCAGCACAGGGGCGTCCCGCTTGAGCGTGATGACGATCCGGGTGCGGCCCTCGGCCGATTCGTCGTTCACGTCGGAGATGCCGTCGATCTCCCTGGCGTCCACCAGGTCGCGGATCTTGGACATGATCAGGTTCGGGCTGGCCTGGTACGGCAACTCGGTGACGACGATGCGGCTGGACCTGGGTCCCTCCTCGATATCGGTGAGGGCCCGCATGCGGACCTGTCCCCTGCCTGTCCGATAGGCCTCGCGGATGCCTGACCGCCCGAGGATGAGCGCCCCCGTGGGGAAGTCGGGACCCGGCAGGTGTTCCATCAGGTCATCCGGCGTGGCGTCCGGATGGTCGATGAGGTGGATGGTTGCGTCGATGACCTCGCCCAGGTTGTGGGTGGGGATGTTGGTCGCCATTCCCACTGCTATGCCCTGGCTGCCGTTCACCAGCAGGTTCGGGAACCTGGCCGGCAGCACCCTGGGTTCGATGAACTCACCGGAGTAATTCTCGGTGAAGTCGACCGTGTCCTCGTCGATCCCGGCGAGGAGGTGGAGGGCGATCGGGTCCAGGCGGCACTCCGTGTATCTGGCGGCGGCAGCCGAATCGTCCGGCGAGTAGCCGAAGTTGCCCTTCGGGTGGATCACCGGGTGCCGCAGGCTGAAGGACTGGGCCATCCTGACCAGGGCGTCATAGATCGCCTGGTCGCCGTGGGGGTGGTACTTGCCCATGACCTCGCCGGTCACCCTGGCGCACTTCATGGTGGGTCGGTCCGGTCGGGCCCCCAGGTCGTACATGCCCCAGAGGATCCGCCTGTGGACCGGCTTGAGGCCGTCACGGGCGTCTGGAAGGGCCCGCGACACGATCACCGACATGGCGTAGTCGAGGAACGACTGCTCCATCTCCTCCTGGATCTCGATCGGCTGGATGGATCCCAGGGCCGGGGCCACGTCGTCCACCGGCGGCTCGGTGACGTCTCCCATCAGATGTCCAGGAACCGCACGTCGTGTGCGTTCATCTGGATGAACCGCTTGCGGCTCTCCACGTCCTCGCCCATGAGGGTGGAGAACACCTCGTCGGCAATGGCCACCATCTCGACCGAGACCTGGAGCAGGCTCCGACGCGACGGATCCATGGTGGTCTCCTTCAACTCGCCGAAGTCCATCTCGCCGAGGCCCTTCAGGCGCTGGAACTCCCTCTTGTGGTTCGGATGTTCGGCCAGGAAGGCGTTCTTGGCGTGATCGTCCTTCAGGTAGACCTTCTCGCGCCCGACGATGGTCGAGTAGAGGGGAGGCTGGGCTATGTAGACGTGCCCCCGCTCCACCAGCGGCCTCATCTGCCGGAAGAAGAACGTCAGCAGCAGGGTCCGGATGTGGCTGCCGTCCACATCGGCGTCACAGAGGAGGACCACCTTGTGGTAGCGGATCTTCTCGGCATCGAAATCGTCTCCGAAGCCGCCGCCGATCGCCTGGATGAGCGTCTGGATCTCGGCGTTCTTGAGCATCCGGTCCGCCCGGGCCCGCTCCACGTTGAGGATCTTTCCCCGGATCGGGAGGATCGCCATGGTCCGTGGGTCCCTCGCCTGGACGGCCGATCCTCCGGCGGAATCCCCCTCGACGATGAACAGTTCCGACTCACGCGGGTCCCTCGACGCACAGTCCTTCAGCTTGTCCGGCATTCCGGCGCCGTCCAGGGCGGACTTGCGCCTCGCCGACTTGCGTGCATCCTGGGCGGCCACCCTGGCACGCTGGGCGTTGACCGCCTTCTGGAGGATCCGCTTGCCCTCCGACGGGTGTTCCTCAAGCCATTCGGCGAGCTTCTCGTTGGTGGTCCGCTGCACCAGCGACCGGGTCTCGACGTTGCCCAACTTGGACTTCGTCTGTCCCTCGAACTGCGGATCCTCCAACCTCACGCTGATGATCGCCGTGAGGCCCTCGCGTATGTCCTCTCCCTGGAGGTTGTCGTCGTTCTCCTTCAACAGGCCGCGCTTGCGGGCGTAGCGGTTCACCACCGCGGTGAGGGCACTCCGGAAGCCCTCCTCGTGCATGCCTCCCTCAAGGGTGTTGATCCCGTTGGCGAAGGAATGCAGGCCGTCGCTGTTGAAGCCGGTGTTCCACTGGAAGGCCACCTCCACCTCCTGGCCGTCCTCCTCGCCCTCGATGTGGCCAACCTCGGCGAAGAGCGATTCCTTGGAGGCATTCACATGGGCCACGAAGTCGCGGATGCCTCCCTCGTAGCAGTAGGCGATGTCCTCGTGGCGCTCGCCCTCCCGGTTGTCGCTGAGGCGAATCTCCAGGCCACGGTTGAGAAAGGCCATCATCTGGAAGCGTTCCGCCAACGTCTGGAACCTGAAGCGGGTCTCTTCGAAGACCGTGCCATCCGGCCAGAAGCGAACCGTGGTGCCCGTGCGGTCGTCAGGCGCGGTGCCAACGGCCGAGAGACGCGTCTTGAGCTGCCCGCCATCCACGAAGTCCATGTAGTGGCGGTGGCCGTCCCGGTCGATCTCGACCTCGACCCGACTGGAGAGGGCGTTCACCACGGAGATGCCGACCCCGTGCAGGCCCCCTGAGACCTTGTAGCCCTCACCCCCGAACTTGCCACCGGCGTGCAGGAGCGTGAGCACGACCTCGGCGGCGGAGAGGTCGGTGAACTGATGGTGGCGTTCGACCGGGATTCCCCGGCCGTCGTCCGACACCTGACAGCAGTCGCCTTCCAGCAGGACCACGTCGATGGTCGTGCAGTGACCGGCCATGGCCTCGTCGACCGAGTTGTCCACCACCTCCCAGACCAGGTGGTGGAGGCCCGTCGGGCCGGTCGAACCGATGTACATGCCGGGCCGTTTGCGGACCGCCTCCAGTCCTTCCAGGACCGTGATGTCCGCTGCGCTGTAGGTGGTCTCGGGGCTCGTCATGGTGTCCCCTCCGGAGGTGTCGTGGTGCAGGGGCTCGAGGAAGCCGAGAATTGCGTCGTGTAGGCATTAAACCGCAGGTCAGAGGGCCAGTTCACGACCCAACCAGCCTACCAGCAGAGGCCCTCTGGGCCACTGATCCAAGCCCGCCCGGAACGGTGTGCAGACACCCCCTGCCGGGGCGTCCGAAAAATCGGTCAGGTACCCCGTGCGGGCTCTACCCGGACCCTCACAGCGGTAATGCGTCCGGGTCCGACCATGCCGTCGATGCGCTCCAGCAACTGGGTCTCGAGCCAGGAGATCTGGCTGGCCCAGGCCGGGTCGTCGACGCTCACCAGGAGCTCCGATCCCCGTACCGCAACGGCCTTGATCCTTGAGGCAAGGCCTTCACCCACCACCTCGGGCCACCTGTCCAGGAGCGTCGCCATCGAGTCGATCTCCGGTGATCCCATTCCGGCCAGGAGCCGTTCCAGGCTCCTACGGATGGGTGTGGGCCCGCGATCCTCAGCCATTGCCCGCAGAGAGGTTCCCGGTCCCCTGCCCACCCGTTCGACAACCCGCTTGCTTCACGAGAACACCCCGTCAGCCAACCGCAGGACCGATCCCGCCTCCACCCCATCCGGAACGGTCCCCGCCGTGGTGATGACCGACTGTGTGACCGGCAGGATGTCGACCAGGGCACGCACCCTGTCGTCGTCCAACTCTGAGAACACATCATCGAGCAGCACCACCGGGTCGGTTCCGGTCCGGTCGACGACCAGACGGTGGCCCGCCAGGCGCATCGCCAGGGCCAGCGACCGCTGTTCCCCCTGCGACGAATGCGTACGGGTCGGAAGGCCGTCCATCCGGATCATCACGTCGTCACGATGCGGTCCGACGGTGCTGATCCCGCGTCGTACGTCGTCAGCGCGGGCATGCCCCAGGGACTCCACCAGGCCCTCGGCAGACCACTCGTCGCAATAGGCCATGGAAATATCTGAGGTTCCCCCGCTCACGGCCCCGAGGAAGTCTCCCACCAGGGGTTCGAGGGCTCCGAGGATCTCCCGCCTGGCTGCGGCCAGGTTCCCGCCCACCTCACCCAGCTTGGCGTCCCACACATCCAGGGTCATCGCCACGTCATCGGTCAACCGCCCCCGGGCCTGCTTCAGGAGCGCATTGCGTTGTCTCAGGATCCTGTCGAGGTCGGTGCTCAGCAGGTGGTTGCGGGGGTGTACGTCCGCCAGCAGGTCGTCCAACCACCTCCGCCTCCCACCCGGCCCCCCCTTGACCACCCCGAGGTCCTCCGGTCCGAAGACCGTCGTCCTGAAGTGACCCAGCAGGTCCCTCATCCGTTGGACCTGATTGGAGTTCACGAGGATGCGATTGCGTCCGGTCGAGGTGATCTCCGCCTCCAACAGGATCGTCCTCTCCCCCTCGGTGACCTCCGCCCGCACCACGGCCCGATCGGCGCCATGCCTGATGAGTGCCTCGTTCGGTGCCCCACGAAACGAGGACCCTCGTGCCAGCCAGGCGATCGCCTCGACGAGGTTGGTCTTTCCCTGCCCGTTGGACCCGACCACGAGGGTCACACCCGGATCCAGGACCACGTCCACGGACGCGTGGTTGCGAAAGTCGGTCAACCAGAGCCGATCCACGCTCACGACAGGACTCCAGATCCAGGAACGCCAGGGTCGGACGTGACCGTCAGGAAACCCGTACGGGCATGAGCAGGTAGAGGAACTGGTCGTCTCCCGTGCTGCGCAGGATCGCCGGCTTGAGCGAGTCGATGGTCTCCAACCTGACCTCGTCACCGGGGCTGGCCTCCAGGCCGTCCACCAGGTACTCGGGGTTGAAGGCGACGGTCAGGTCCGACCCGGTGTAGTCCGCGTCCAACGTCTCCCTCGCCTGTCCGACGTCCTGGGTTATCGCCACCAGCTCCAGCCCCTCGGATGACATCGCCAACCTCACCGGAGTGGAGTCCCTGGCCAGGATTCCCACCCTCCTGACGGCTTCCAACAGCGCCTGACGATCCACCACCAGTGAATTCGGATGGTCGACCGGGATGAGGCCCCGATAGTTCGGGAATTCCCCCTCGATGAGGCGGGTGACGATCTGGACGTCGTCGATCACGAATGACGCATCACGCTCACCGAGGATGATCGTGAGATCAGAAGCGTCCCCCAGAACACGTGCCACGGCGTCCAGGGCCCGGGATGGAACCAACACCGTCTGGTCTCGTCCCAGGATGGAGGTGCCGGGAAGGTCGCTCACAGCCAGCCGATATGAATCGGTGGCCACGAAGCGGAGGCCGTCCTCTTCAGCCGCCATCAGGACACCGGTAAGGATCGGCCTGGCATCGTCGACGCTCGCCGCCTTCACCACCTGGTCCAGGGCGGCCGATACCACGAGTGCGTCGAGCGTCACCGAGTCGCCCCCGGGCTCGTCGAACCTCGGGTACTCGTCGGCGGACATGACCCGGAGGCTGAAGTCGGAGCGTCCGGAGACAAGGCTCGCCCCGTCGTCGCCGACCGAGAACTCAATCTGGCCACTGTCCATTGCACGCACGATGTCGGACCCGAGCTGGGCGGACAACACGACGGACCCGTCGCCGTCGCCGCCGACCGTGGCTTTCACCCGGATCGTCAGATCCAGATCGCTACCGGTGACCGTGAGCCTGTCGCCTACGAGTTGCAGGTGGAGGCCGGACAGGACCGGGAGGCTGCCACCCCTTCCGGACACGGCGCGTCTGGCAATTGAGAACGCCCGGTCGAGTACATCTCGCTCGCATCGGAACTTCACAGGCTGGTCTCTTTCAACTGGTGAGGATTCAGATCAGGTAATAGTGGTAATAGGTGCTGTGGATTGTGGAGTATCGCCCATCTCCGCAGGTCAGGGGGATGATGCTAGGGACCTGGTAGTCCACAGTGGTCCACACCCCTGAGCGGTCCGGAGGATTTCCTGTGTACGGAGAAGTGTCTTTCCACCGGTAGTCCACAGTGTCATACACCGGTTACCGGTCAGGGCCTGGTGCGAATTGACGAGATCAGGGCGGATACCTGGTCGTAGATGTCCCGACGTTCCGGCATCAACTTGCCGATCTTATCCACTGCGTGGATGACCGTCGTGTGGTCCCTGCCGCCGAACAGCCGTCCGAGGGATGGATAGCTCAGGTCGGTCAACTCGCGGAACACGTACATGGACACCTGTCGGGCTGTGACCAGCGGCCGCCGACGGTTTGGACCTATGAGTTCCTCACGGGAGAAGCCGTAGAGGTCGGTCGTCTTGGACAGGATCAGTTCCGGTGTGATGATCAGCGGCGACGTGCTGGAGATCAGGTCGCTCAGGATGCTTACGGCCAGTGCCCTGGTACACGGCTCATGGTTGAGGCTCGAGTAGGCAGTGACCCTGGTGAGGGCACCCTCCAGTTCCCTGATGTTGTTGGTGATGCTCTCGGCTATGAAGAGCAGCACGTCGTCCGGTACCTGGATGCCGCTCGGTGTCTGCTCGGCCTTCTTGCGGAGGATCGCCAGGCGGGTCTCCACGTCTGGAGGCTGGATGTGGGTGACCAGGCCCATCTTGAATCGACTACGCAGACGATCCTCCAGCGTGGAGATCGAATCAGGTGACCGATCGCTTGACATGACGATCTGGCCACCTTCCTGCTGGATCGAGTTGAACGTATGGAAGAATTCCTCCTGCAGGCCTTCCTTCCCCTCCATGAACTGGATGTCATCGACCAGGAGGACGTCGTTCTTCCTGTACCTGTCCTTGAACTCCTGAAGCTGCTTGTTGCGGATGGCCTCGACGAAGCGGCTCATGAACGTCTCGCTGGATACGTACTGCACCCGGTAGGTCGGATAGTGGGCGGTCACGTAGTTGCCGACCGCCTGGAGCAGGTGGGTCTTGCCCAGGCCGGCGTCGCCGTAGATGAACAACGGGTTGTAGGAGCGACCCGGGGTTTCTGCGACCGCCTGGGCGGCGGCGTGAGCAAACCGATTGGACGAACCGATGACGAAGTCCTCGAACGTGAGCCTTCCTATGGATGGACCCTCGGCGGATGTACTCGTCGTCGGGTGGATGGAGGTCACCGGGGCGGGAGCTGGTGCGGTCAGGACCGGAGAAATGACCTGTGGTTCGCTGGTTGGTGCTGGAACCGTGATCCTGAGGGGAGGAGCGTTGTCCACCTCTTCACGGATCACGATCTGCAGGCTCAACTGGTCGTCGCTTATCTTGGCCACCGCTTCGTCGACCATTGCGCGGTAACGACCCTCGATCCGGTCCCGCAGGATGTTGCTGGGTACTGAAATGGTCAGGGTTTCGACGTCAGCGGTCACCGGCTGGGCGCTGTTGAACGTCATCTGCCACACGACGTCTGACACCTGAGCCTGGATGGCGGCAGCACATGCCTCCCATAACACCGTCGCGTCCGTCATCGTCAGGCTCCGTTCAGGTTGTCCACATATGTGGAATTTTCTGTGGAAAAATCTCTGAAGGCGGAAAACGGCGATCTCACGACCACTCCGCCCTCTGTGTGGGCGGGGCAACGTAGCAGCCTGTGGATGACCGTGCGCCGGGCCGATTCGAATGCCACGTCGCGCCTGTTCAGACAGATGTTCGCGCGATCGGCGCGATCACGGTGGAAGCGGCCCGCTGGGACCTCTCGTAGCTCCAGGAGGGCACGGCGACCCGATCTATCCTGTGGATATTGTGGATAACTGTGATCCCCTTGCTGAGAGGGATCATGTCGCCGTGGACCGGTGCAACGGATCTCGAGGATTCCTGGTTGGCGCGTGCCCGGAGTGCCCCGTAGCCTGAGGTCCGGATTCCGGATCGCCCATTCCAGGGTGGTTCGATCCGACTGACCTCAAGGTCGGTACCGTCGTCCAACGGGTCGACGTGCGGACGTATCAGGTCCGCGACGAACGAAAATCGAAGGCACCCGGGTGCTCCCCTTCCTGATGACGCCCACTGTGCCGGTAGGAGACGATTCATGAAGCGTACGTATCAGCCCAACACCCGACGTCGAGCACGCAAGCACGGCTTCCGGAAGCGCATGCGCACCCGGGCGGGTCGCGCGATAATCAGTGCCAGGCGAAGGAAGGGTCGAGCCCGACTGTCGGCTTGATATCCCGTCTCAGTCGACGAGACGACTTCCATGCGCTACGTCGTGACGGACGTTCCGTTAGGCGCGGACCGCTGCGGGTCGGCTTCCGGGCCGCAGGTTCGGCCGATGCCGGAGTGCGTGTCGCCTATGCGATCCCCCGGCCGGTTGGTTCGGCGGTGGTCCGGAACCGTCTGCGGCGTCGGCTCAGGGCGATCCTCGTCGACATTGACCGTTCTGCCCCTGCCCTTCCCGCCGGCGACTACCTGGTCCGGGTCCGTCCAGGAGCCTCGGACTCGTCATTCGACGAGCTCGGGCAGTACCTGGCGGATGCGATAGATGAACTCTCCAGGAACTGACGAATCTATGAAAACACGTGTTGGACTGGGCATATCCGCCCGCATCCTGCTGGGACTGGTGCGCCGCTACCAGATTCTGGTGGACGGGCGTCCAAGCCCGTGCCGATTCGTTCCCACCTGTTCCGGGTACGCCCTGGATGCATTGGACCGACACGGGGCCGTTCGTGGCTCCTGGTTGGTGCTGCGACGGTTGGGTAGATGCCACCCGTGGGGTGGCCATGGCTGGGACCCGGTGCCCGGTGGTTCCCCCTTCTCCCAGCGAGGTGACGCCTGATGTTCGATGTGATCGCTGCCGTCCTGGCCTGGTTCTACGGGCTGGTACCCAGCTTCGGGCTGTCAATCATCCTGCTGACGTTCGTGGTGATGGTCGTCGTCACCCCGCTGACCCTCAGGGGAACGCGGTCGATGATCAAGATGCAGCACCTCCAGCCGGAGATGAAGAAGATCCAGACCCGGTACAAGGGCGACCGGGATGCGATGAACAAGGAGATGATGGCCTTCTACCAGGCCAACGGCATCAACCCCATGGGTGGCTGCCTTCCCCTGTTCGTCCAGGCCCCGGTGTTCATGGTGCTGTACCAGGTGCTCCGTGGCATGACGAGACGGCTCTCCGACGTCGGGGCTGACATCGGATGGGTAGCCGGACGCCTGGGTGCCGCCGGGAGCCTTTCCGGGGTGCCTGCTAACCAGCAGGCGTTCTATCCCGCATACGTGGATCCCGGCTCGGAGCTGTTCGCCGACCTGACGGCTGAGACCGAGATGCTGTTCCTCGGCTTCGACCTCTCCCGGTCGGCGGGAGCGGCACTCTCACAGGGCATCCTGGCGGCCTTTCCCTACCTGATCCTGATCCTGGTGGTGTTCGCCAGCGCCTGGATCCAGCAGCGCCAGATACGTGGACGGAACCCGGACGCCACGGTGAACCCGCAGCAGCAGATGCTGATGAAGGTGATGCCCTTCTTCCTGCCGGTCATCTCGTTCAACCTGGATGCGGCCCTGGTCCTCTACTTCGTGATCTCGAACCTCTATCGGATCGCCCAGCAGGCCTACATCACCAGGACCCTGTACGGGCCCGGCGGTGATTCGGAACTGGTCGTCGTCCTACCCGAGAAGTCCACCAACAGCGAAAAGGGGTCTGCGGGAGGCAAGGCGTCCGGCAAGGCGTCGAAGTCCGCTGTGGAGCCGCCGAAGGCGAGCCCCTCGTCATCAGCCGCCCGCAAGGGTAGGACCATGGCTGGCGCTAGTAGGAATGATTCCCAAAACTCGAAAGGCAACCCATCCGCTGAGGATGGTTCTGCTGGGAGCCCAGGGTTCGGCCGGAAGCCAAAAGGGCCGAAGCCTGATGCGAAGAAGAAGAAGGCCGGCCGGAGGTCACGTGGGAAGGCTGCCGGCGAGCCAACGAAGATCGACAAACGACCGCCAGGAGCTCGTGCAGGTGGGGGACGAACCACTCCCCCGGGTACTGCCGGAGCGCATGGCGCCAAGAAGAAAAGGAGGAAGTGAGGATGGAGTGGATAGAGACCACAGGTGTCTCACTCGATGAAGCCAAGGAACGGGCACTTGATCGGCTCGGCGTAGCCGAAGACGAGCTGGAGGTGGAGGTTCTGTCAGAACCGACGCGTTCGATGTTCGGCCTGAAGAAGTCCGAGGCACGCCTGCGTGCCCGGGTGAGGCCGACCAGTCCCCGACCGAAGGTCGAACGGCGCGATCGCAACCGCCGGAATGACCGAAAGGGCGGCAGGGGGCATTCGTCAGGCGGACGCCAGGACCAGCAGGGTGGTCGCGGATCCCGTGACTCGCGCCAGGGTTCATCAAGCGAGGCTGGCAAGGGAGATGGAAACAGGCGCCGCCGCGGCAATGATCGTCAGCCGGCTCGCCAGGAGGAACAGGTGGCTACGTCGGCCGGGCGAGATGGTGACGATGGCCAGGGAAATGGAAGGCCGGACAGGCGCCGGGAGAATGGACGCCAGTCGGCGTCAAGGGAATCGTCGGCGAGGTCGACGAATGGCAACGATCGTGGAAGCGATCGGGAGAGGGCTGAGGCCGAGACAATGGATCTGCAGACGCAGGCTGGAATCACCGAAGGATTCGTTCAGGGTCTGCTCGACGCGATGGGCCTTGATGCCCGTGTGGAGAGCACGATCGAAGAGGACCGTCTGACGGTTGAGGCCCACGGCCTCAACCTCGGGCTTGCCATTGGCAATCGCGGGGAAACCGTCCGGGCCATCACGGAGCTTTCCCGGACCCTGGTCCAGCGGAGTTCAGATGGTCAGGCTGAGGGTTCGCTGGTCGTCGACATCGGTGGTTACCGGGAGCGACGTCGGTCCTTCCTGGCAGATTTCGCCAGGTCCCAGGCGGAGGCGGTGCTCGATGATGGGCGGTCGCGGACCATGGAACCGATGGCGGCAGCGGATCGCAAGGTGATCCACGACACGATCGGGGAGATCGACGGCGTGGAGACCATCTCAGAGGGAAGTGGCACGGATCGACAGGTGGTCATCATGGTCGAGACCACCGGGTGACCACACCCGTCGAGGAGATCCTCGACGCTGCGGTCGCCGAGGGGTTTCTGACCCCCCTGGCGGCTGCCGAGGGGCCCGCGCACAGCGCGGGCTTCCTCCGTTTTGGGGGGCTGGGAGACCCTGGGGTGGCGCCTGGCCCTGATGTCGCTTCCGGCATACCGGTGGACCTGGATGCCGAGACGATCGCAGTCGACCTTGGAACCGGTGGAGGCGTACCCGGGCTGGTCCTGGCCACCCTGACGTCGAACCGGTGGGTCCTGGTGGATCGCGGTGATCGGCGGTGCACGTTCCTCCGGTGGGCGGTTCGCGAGCTGGGCATTGCCGATCGGGTCGAGGTCCACGCCATGGACGCCGTCTCGGTTGCACGTGGCGATCTCCGTGGTAGAGCAGGTCTTGTGACCGCCCGGTCCTTCGCAGCACCGGGGCCGACCGCCGAGTGTGCGGCTCCCCTCCTGGCTTTGGATGGCGTTCTGGTGGTCAGCGAGCCGCCGGGTGGTGATGGAGGGTCGTGGAATCGTTGGGATCCGGAGGCCCTGGACCAACTCGGCATGGTCGACCTTGGAGGATGGCGCCATGGTGGAGCTGGGTACAGGGCGATGCGTTCCACGGGTACCTGTCCGTCGCGTTTTCCGCGCCGTTTCAAGCGGCAGTTGGCTGGCCCGCTGTTCTGAACCGAGACGGCATGAGTCCCGACATGTTCCACGTGGAACATCGGGGCCTGCACCATTGTTCGGCTCCGGTTGTGTTCCACGTGGAACATGCAGGTCCTCGTTCGACCGTCGTGATCGGAGTTCGCAGGAGTACAGCCTTGTCGTTGACCGGAGGATCCTTGCATTTGCCTTCAGTCACGAGCATGATGCTCGGAATGTTGAGCCAGAACCGTCGTGCCCGTGTCATCGCCGTTGCGAACCAGAAGGGTGGTGTCGGAAAGACCACCACCACGATCAATCTGGGTGCGGCGATGGCCGAATCCGATAAACGGGTTCTAATCGTGGACCTGGACCCGCAGGCCAATGCCACGACCGGGTTGGGAATCTCCAGCAGGGGCCTCCAGTCCTCGGTTTACGAGGTGATGCTCCAGCAGACGACGGTCACCGAGGTTGTCTGTGCCACCGAGGTGCCGAACCTTGAGGTGGTTCCGTCGAGCCTTGCCCTGGCGGGCGCCGAGATCGAGTTGGTGACGGCGTTCAGCCGCGAACACCGGCTGGACCGTGCCCTGGAGACGGTGGCCGACGACTACGACATCATCCTGATCGACTGTCCGCCGGCGCTCGGGCTTCTCACCGTCAACGCTCTGGTTGCAGCCGGTGAGGTTCTCGTTCCGATCCAGTGCGAGTACTACGCGTTGGAAGGGCTTGGCCAACTGGTTGGCAACGTTGAGCTTGTCAAGGAAAACCTGAACCCGGATCTAGAGGTCTCGACCATTGCCCTGGTCATGTACGACGCCAGGACGAACCTGTCAGAACAGGTGGCGGAGGAGGTGCGGACCTTCTTCGGCGACAAGGTCTGCAGACAGGTGATACCGAGGTCGGTGAGACTCTCGGAAGCGCCATCCTTCGGACAGCCGATCACGTTGTTCGATCCAACATGTCGGGGAGCGATCGCCTACCGGCAGCTTGCCAAGGAGGTTCTGGGATGAAGAAGAGTGGTCTTGGCAAGGGCCTGTCGGCCCTCATACCTACGGCGGGGGCTGACGACGATGAGAGTGGTCTGACGCACGATGGAGTGTCCACGGCGGCCACGGTGCCGACCCCCGATAGCAGCTTCGAGTCGGTGTCGGTTGCGGACATCGAACCCAACCGCTACCAGCCACGGCGGGTCTTCGATGACGAGAGCATGGCCGAGCTGACGGCCTCCATCCAGGAAGTGGGGATACTCCAGCCGCTCCTGCTCCGGAAGGTCGATGGCGGCTATGAGATCGTGGCCGGGGAACGACGTTGGCGTGCTGCCCGACGGGCGGGGCTGACGATGGTTCCGGCTGTCGTGAGGGCGACGGCGGACCGTGATTCGCTGGAACAGGCGATCATCGAGAACCTGCATCGTGACGACCTGAACCCCATTGACGAGGCGGCTGCATTCCATCGTCTCATGGACGAGTTCGGACTCACCCAGCATCAGGTGGCGATGAGGGTGAGCCGTAGTCGACCGGCGGTAGCCAACAGCCTCCGGCTCCTCCACCTACCCGATGATGTCCAGCAGATGATCATGGACGGTCGCCTGAGTGCGGGCCACGCTCGGGCATTGGCTGGCCTGGGAGACCGACAACTCCTGGAGCAACTGGCCATGCGGGTGGTCGACGAGGGAATGTCGGTGCGCCAGACAGAGGAAATGGTCCGGACCCTGGGCGACGTTTCGGTTCCTGACCCCGATCGGGTCGATGACCCGGTGGTGAAACCCCAGGATGCGGCATTCCTTGAGGTTGAACAGATCCTGAGCGACCGGTTCGACACGACGGTTCGGGTTCACTCCCGGGGCAGGAAGGGTCGAATCGTGGTTGAGTTCGCCGACCAGGACGACCTGCAGCGTCTCTTCGGGCTCCTGGGTGGCTGAACCGCATCTGTGGTGATGGCCACCCCAACCATCCTGCGCCTCAGGCTTCGACGGTCGCTGCCTGGTCCGGGTCGGCGGCGGGGTTCGCCACCCAACGGGTGATGGCCGTGGAGAGGGCGTCGGCGATCTCGGCAGTTGCCAGGACGACGGCCGATGGCGGTGCGAGGGTGCAGAGGACTGCAGGCATTCGTGTCCGCCTTAGGACCGGCACCTGCCTTCCGGCAGCCTCCGTCGGGGGAACGTCGGAGCTTCGTAGGGCATGGTCAAGGCCGGTCGCACAGTGGTGGGCGAGCCTGTAGCCACCTTCGCTCTGGAATCCGAGGGTAGCAAAGTAGTTTGCCTGTGAATGGGAACTATTCTCAATTTTCAAACCGAGGTACATGACGGCATCGAAGTCGTTGGCCGTGGTCGCCTGTGCCGCCTCATCCGGATTGTCCAGGACGAGTACGTGTGCTCCGCGGGCCCGCAGGATCCTGGCGAGCGCGGCTATCAGGGCGCCCGAACTCCCGAACTGGCCAATGGCCAGACGCTGGCCCCGGAGGTCGGGGTTGCCCTGGCGGAGGCGGTCCAACTCACGCACCTGCGCGACCGGGGTTCGCCCGGCCGACCTGCCCAGGAGTTGGAGGAATGCCTGGACAGTCTCGGTTCCGGCTATTCCGTCGACGGCCAGGCCGGTGTTCCGCTGGAAGTCGCGGAGTGCGCCGGCGGTGTCCGGGCCGAAGATCCCGTCGATCCGACCTGCGTCGAACCCGAGACTGCCGAGGCGGAGTTGGAGGTCGGCTACGTCGTCGCCCCGAAACATTGGAGCGTGCAGGTAGAGGTGGCGGTCCCCCAGGCGGACCCCTGCCTCCACGAGGGCGGCCTGGGTGGTCTCATCCACCGTGCCGTGTTCATCCAGGCCCCGTTCGGCTTGAAATGCCAGCAGCGCCCTGGTCGTATCCGGCCCGAAGTGGTCGCCGGAGACTTCAAGGGCATCCACCGGATGGCCGACGGCCAGGAGACGACGGTGGAGGTCCCTGACGGGAGCCCCCTGGTCGCCGGGTCGGATCGGCTCTGACATGCCGCGGGCCGTCGTGCGTCGAGGTTGCCCCGCTGGGGTCGTCTAGAGGTACTCGGCCAGTTCCTCGAGGAGTTGGGGCTTGCCCTTTGCACCCACCATCCGCTTGGCGGGAACACCGTTGTCGAACAGGATCAGGGTGGGGATGCTCATGACCTCGAATCGCCGTGCCAGGTCGGGTGCCTCGTCCACGTTGACCTTGGCGATCCGGATGGATCCAGCCTGCTCAGCGGCAATTTCCTCGAGGATCGGTGCGATCATCTTGCACGGACCACACCATTCGGCCCAGAAGTCCACGAGGACCGGCTCCGACGATGCGCCGACCTCCTCGTCGAAGGTGGCCTTGGAAAGGTTCACAATGGCACCGGCCATGGGGGTTCTCGTTTCTCGAGTTGACTGCAGTAGGCCCTTTTCTATCCGCTCGTGGGCCTGAATGCGGCACGCGCCGACGTTCGTGCCCCGGCAGTCAGTCGCAGCGGCTCTCCAGCCACCTCTCGGCGTCGATTGCCGCCATGCAACCGGAGCCGGCTGCGGTGACGGCCTGCCGGTAGGTGTGGTCCTGGACGTCGCCACAGGCGAAGACGCCTTCGATGTTCGTCGTGGACCGGTCGGACCCGGTTATCAGGTATCCGGCATCGTCCATGTCCAGCTGGCCGACGAACAGGTCGGTGTTGGGCCTGTGGCCGATGGCGATGAAGACCCCGGTCACAGGAAGGTCCCGCTCCTCGCCGGTGATCGTGTCGCGCAGCGCCAGTGCCTCCACCTTCGTGTCACCGACCACGTCCACCACCGCCGTGTTCCAGGCGAACTCGATCCTGGGATTGTCAAAGGCCCGCTGCTGCATGATCTTGGATGCCCTGAGGGCATCCCGTCGATGCACGAGCGTCACCTTGGAGGCGAACTTCGTGAGGAATCCCGCCTCCTCCAGGGCGGAGTCACCGCCGCCCACCACTGCGATCTCCTGATCCCGGAAGAAGAAGCCGTCACAGGTGGCGCATGTGGAGAGACCGTGGCCGATGAGGCGCTGCTCGGCCTCGAGGCCGAGCATCACGGACCGTGCACCCGTCGACACGATGACTGAATCCGCGGTGTACGTGGGTACGTGGGCGTCCGGGTCGCCGATCCAGATTGCGAACGGCCTGGCGGAGAAGTCCACCTTCGAGACCTTCAGGGTCACCAATTCGGCGCCGAACCGGGTCGCCTGGGACCGCATGTCGGCCATTAGCTGGGGCCCCATCACCCCGTCGGGAAAGCCGGGGTAGTTCTCGACGTCGGTGGTCAGCATGAGCTGGCCGCCCGGCTGGTCGCTGTTCGAAGAAGGTTCGCCCTCGATCACCAGCGGCGCCAGGTTGGCACGGGCCGAGTAGATCGCCGCGGTCAGGCCGGCAGGTCCGGATCCGATTATGACGACTTCGTGGTGGGTCATTCGCACTCCTCGGGCGATCGACGAGATTTCACGGGTCAGGGTCGTGAACGAGGTGTTCGACGGGACCAGAACCAGGCACCCAGGGTGAAGAGGGTGGCGCCCAGGACGAGGTGGGCGGACCAGCTCTCGCCCGGGATCACGACGTCCAGGAGCCGGAAGACGCCGATGCTTCCGAGGACCAGCGCGGCGACCAGGCAGAACGCCACGAACACACCGTGGACGACGGTACGGATGCCCGTGATCGCCGGTTGCGTGGTGACCGACCGGAGGCGCTCGACGACGTCCACGATCCTGTCGATCGACGCCGTTGCCCAGTCGTTCCGCCCCTCAGGACCCTCCTCCGGCGATGGGGTGCCGGAGGGAGGTGCCGCCGGGGTGCTCATGCAGCGGATCCTATCGACGGCGATGCCGGAGGGTCTCCTCCGCGGCGGTGGTCGAATCAGGAGCGGAGGGTGAAGCAGAGTCCGATCACGCCCGGCCCGCCATGGCTGGCGACCACTGGCCCGATCACGCCCACCCGGGTGGCTGAAGGGTCCACGATCGGCGCCAGCATCTCGGTGAGGTCCCCGATGTCGTCGGCCTGGGCGTGCATGACCGACAGGGTCTCGATCTCGTCGGCGTGCTCGGCCACCTTGTCCCGCAACCAGGCCAGGGACTTCCTGCGGGTCCGCTGCCGACCGGCTTCCTCCACCACGCCGCTGCTGATGTCAATCAGCGGCTTGATCGACAGGAGGCTCCCCAGCAGGGCCTGTGCATTCCCGATTCGACCACCCTTCCTGAGGTTCTCCAGGGTGTCGATGGCGCCGTAGACGTGGGTCCTCTCCCGCATGGCCTCCACCAGGCCGACGATCTCATGGGCCCCTGCTCCGGCGGCGGCTGCCTCCGCAGCGGCGAGGACCATCACGCCGAGACCAGCCGTGACCGATCGACTGTCGACGATCCGGACCTCGCCATCGGTCTCGCGGGCGGCCAGCTCGGCCGATTCCATGGTGGCCGACACCCCGCTGGACAGGCATATGCAGACGATGGAGTCCGCTCCCTCGGCCAGTCGGCGCCGGAAGACCTCCTGGAAGGCCCCCGGCGCTGGTGCCGCTGTCTGGGGCATGTCGTCGCTCTCAGCCATCCGTCGGTAGAACTCGTCGATGCTGAGTTCCTCCCGGTCCAGGAACACGTCGTTCCCGAACCGGATGCTGAGTGGCACCACGTCGATGCCCAGACTCGTGGCCTCGTCGAGGCCCAGGTCGCTGGCGCTGTCGGTGACGATTCGAACGGTCATGTGGACTCCTCAGGTCGGCCGGAGCGTACCCGAGAAGAGCGGACCCACCAGATTGCGAGCACGGCGATCGCACCGACGAAGAGGAGTACTCCGACACCTGAGAGGCTCGTGGTCCGGACTATGAGGTGGGCCGAGCGGAGCTGGAGGAGCCGGGCGTCGTCGGGGGAGCGGACGGTCACCCGGAGTCGGGCGTCACCGGAGGTACGGGCCTGTACCGGTATTGCGATCCGGTTGTTGCCGGGCACCAGCACGACGGCCTGGACCGCTCCCTCGGGGAATTCGAGGCGTCCGTCGCTCTGTAGCACGAGGACGACCCGTGCATCGGTGGTCAGGCCGTTGTGCACGCTGAACGGGATGTCAGCCGAACGCCCGGTGAGTCGGACGCTCTGGTCCGGTGGGGTCGTGAAGGCAGCCATCACCTCGCTGACGGAGGCGTAGACCGTCGTCAGGTACGCGTTCATGGTGTCGATATCCAGCTCGGCGGCGGCCGTCACCTCGAGGAGGTCGTTGAGCGCGGAGGCGTCAGGATGCGGGCCGCCGAGTATGGCCGTGTAGGCGGCAACCGTCTTCTCCGCGAGGCTCCGGTCAGTTGCCCTGCGGGACATCGACGTGATGGCATCCGGCCAGAGGTCGTAGGTGACGGCGGCGGCCGTATCGGCTGCCAGGGCGGCGTCGAAGAGGTCCGGGAGCGGTCTGACCCTCAGGAACGGGGCCTTCTCCAGGACCCCCAGCACCAGGTCGAGGGTGAGGGCGTCGATGGGAAGGTCGGCGGGAGCGGTCAGGACGGCCATCCTCGTCACGGTCGGATCCGACCATGCCAGCAGCGCCATGTCGGCCAGCAGGTACTGGGCCGCAGAGACCGCGCCCTGCGGGTCCGAGAGGTGTCTGGCCAGGTCGGGATCGGCTACCAGCGCCGGATAGGCGGTGCCGTCGTCGGCCAGCAGTCGGGCGGGGAGGGTGCTCTCGGCGGACGCCGCCGACGGCCTGGGCTCCAGGTGGTCGGCCGACACGATGAACCGCTCAGCGCCCAGTTGTCCCAGCAGGTCGAGCGTGGCAGGAACCGCAGTGGCCGGAAGGACGGCTATGGAACGGTCCGGAACCACGCCCAGCTGGTCGATGAGCACCCGGTCGCCGTGGTCCAGGAGGTCACGGTGGACGTCGGAACGCCCGGCCCGCCGCCATGCCTCCGGGTCGGCGGTCACGAAGGGCGAGGACTGGATACGGAAGTGGTCGCTGTCCATCCGGACCAGGTCGGCGAGGAGGCGGACATGGTCCAACTCGTCGGACCGGGCCAGGCTCAGCACAGTGGCGGGCGGAAGCCTGACGTCCATCGGGATATCGGGATGCCCCTGGGCCGCACGGACCACCGCCTCCATCTGGCGCAGCGTGGCCCGGTCCGGTCGGAGGCGACCATCGGGTCGCAGCGGTGGCGGTCCGTCCACTGTGAGGGTGATTCCGACCAGCAGGGGCCGATGTGACGCCGCCTCACCCTCCGGGATCACGGGCAGGTGGACCAGCGGTGTGATCAGGCTGTCCAGGGCCGAGCCGTCGGCGTCCAGGAGCGTCACGGTGAGCGGATAGACGCCGCCGGGTCGCGAACCGAGGCGACCCTCGGTGCCCACCTGGAGCACCAGTGATGCGACGCCGGCCGAGTTCAGGACGTCGGCGACGGCCATGTCCACCGGTCCTCCCAGCGGATCGCCCAGGATGCCGTCGCGGAGGGCCAGGAGTCCTCGGCGGTCGACGGTCCGGTGCAGTTGGAGTCGGAGCTTCGTCTCGGTGGTGCCACCGGTGATCCTCAACTCGAGGGCCAGGTCGCCGTCGTCCGCGATCCAGGGGGACTGGGCGACCAGGGAGACGGTGGCCGATCCGGGATCGGCCAGTACGGGTACCGCGACAGCAAGCAGGCCGACGGCCACCAGGATGGTGACGAGGATTCGCCGCCTCATCGGGCCGATACGTGCCGGAGCACGGTGAGGCCCCCGGCCTTCTCCTCGAAGCCGTGCCGTAGGTAGAGGGCGCGGGCCCGGTCGTTGTCGGGTTGGGTGTTCACCCAGGCGTCCCTGGCGCCACCGAGGGCCAGCCAGGAGAGAGCGTCCACCAGCAGGGCCGATCCGAGGCCCATGCCTTCGTGGTCGGGTCGAACCGCCAGGCGCTGCACGAACCCGTTGGTCGAGGTGCGTCCGGTGATGGCGTAGGCCGTGATCCGTCCGTCGGAGCGGACGCACCGCTGTCGGCTCAGGTCGGTCGCCTCGCAGGCCTCGGTGTAGGCGGCACCGTCGAAGAGCCAGAACGGTGTGAAGGAGGAGAAGGCCTCGGCATCCGCGTCGAGGGCGTCGGCGAGTCGTGGACGGCCGATCCGGCGGAGACGATGTGACGACCGGCTGGGCGGGGCCGGGTCTCCCGGATGGAGGGACCGGTGCATCAGGGCAAGGTGCTCCAGGGCCGTGAAGCCGGCGGCACTGAAGGGGCACTGGTCCTCGGGGGAGAGGGCTGCCGTCAGGACGGTGGTCACACCGCGGCGGCCGAGGAGTTGCAGCAGGTCCAGGACCATCGCCTCGTCCGGGGCCGGGCCGCCGACCGTCACCACCTGGGCGGTGGAAACGTCCCCACGCCAGGGGCTGATGCGCACGGTGGTGCCGCTGCCGATGCGGCGGTACTCCACCCGGTGGATTCCGGGTCCGGGGGCCGGTGCGCGCCGGAGCGCCAGTGGCCCCCTACGGGCTGACTGGGTTGGCGGCCTGAGGTTGATGTCGAACAGGGTACGGCGCTGCTGCGCGGCGTCACGGGCCGCCGTCGGCCCGGTGGCGGTGGGTGCAGGGGCCCGGAGCCGTCGGGACGAGGGGGATACGCTCGCCGGGTGTCCGTCCTGCTGGTGACCGATGAACGGTTCCTGGACCATGTTGCGGGTCGTAGCCATCCCGAACGGCCGGCCCGCCTGACAGCGGTGCTCGACGGCATCGCCGCAGCGGGCCTGGACGACGCCCTGGTTCGCAGGGCTCCCTCGCCGGTCGCCGACGTGGATCTCTTCAGGGTCCATCCGGCCGGCCACGTGGAGTCCCTCGTCGACCTTGATTCGGCCGGCGGTGGACGGTTGGATTCGGACACGGTGATGGGTCCGGGTTCGTGGCTGGCGGCCCGGCTTGCGGCCGGTGCCGGTCTCGTAGCCATAGATGGGCTCCGCAACGGTGACGCCGACGTGGCGTTCTGCGCCGTGCGCCCACCCGGACACCATGCCACACCCACCCGGACCATGGGCTTCTGCCTCCTGAACAACGTGGCGGTTGCAGCCGCGGCGCTGGCCGATGCCGGTGAACGGGTGGCGATAGTCGACATCGACGCGCACCACGGCAACGGCACCCAGGAGGCGTTCGTGGCCGATGGGCGGGTCCTGTTCGTGTCCTGCCACCAGTGGCCCCTGTATCCGGGTACCGGTGCCGCCGATGAGATCGGGATCGGAGACGGCACGGGCACGACGATCAACGTGCCCCTTCCTGCCGGCGCTGCGGGCGATACCTACAGGTACGCCATGGACGTCCTGGTGGCCCCCGCCGTGGAGAGGTTCGCTCCGGACTGGATCCTGGTCTCGGCCGGCTTCGATGCCCATCGGGCCGACCCCTTGACCGACCTCGGGTTGTCGGCGGGGGACTACGCCGACCTGATGGGCCGACTCGCCGGGCTGGTTCCCAAGGGACGCCTGATCGCCTTCCTGGAGGGTGGATACGACCTCGGGGCGCTGGCCGACTCGGCGGGGGCCTTCGTGGCGGCGGCTCTGGGGGTCCGGTACTCGCCGGAGGCGACCACGGGTGAGGGCCCGGGTCGCGATGTCGTGGACGCACAGGTCGCACGGCACGGGCTGGCGTCGTGAGCGGGTCGAGGGAGCCCATCCGGGAGGGGGGCTTCGACGACCTGCGCGAGGCGGTCGCCCCGGTCTCCGAGCGGTTCACCGCTGCCGGCCACCGCCTGTACCTGGTCGGTGGCCTGGTACGGGATCGGCTGATGGGCCTGGTCAGCACCAACGATCACGACCTGACCACCGATGCCACGCCGGACCTGGTCCGGGAAATCGTGGAGGACGTCGCCGACGCCGTCTGGCTCCAGGGCGAGCGGTTCGGAACCGTTGGCATCAGGGTCGGCGACCTCATCATGGAGATCACGACCCACAGGGCCGAGTCCTACGTGGGCGACTCCCGGAAGCCCGTGGTGAGGTTCTCCACGGACCTCCATGAGGACCTGGGTCGACGGGACTTCACGGTGAACGCCATGGCCGTGGACGTGGTCGATGGGCAGCTGCACGATCCGTTTGACGGCCGGGCCGACCTGGCTGCCGGGATCCTCCGCACCCCGCTCTCCCCGGAGGAGTCGTTCGGCGATGACCCGCTCCGGATGCTCCGGGCCGCCCGCTTCCACGCGCGTTATGACCTCGTCCCGGTGGATGGCCTGGTCGAGGCGGCGCGGTCCCTGGCCGATCGGATCGGGATCGTCTCCGGGGAACGGATCCGTGGAGAGTTGTTCCGGCTCCTGGAGGTTGCGGATCCGACCCCTGGGTTCAGCTTCCTGGAGGATGTCGACCTGGCGTGGCGGGTGCTTCCGGAACTGGCCCGCCTGGATGGTGATTCCAGGTCGACTGCCCTGGCCCGCCTGGCGACCACCGCTGCCGACCCGGTACTGCGGCTGGCCGTCATTGCCTGGTCGACGGCCGGGCTGGCTGAGAGCACCGTGGCCCTGCGTCTCTCCGGAGCCGATGCCGTCAGGATCACCGGGCTGGTGGACGGGGCCGATCGGATTCGGATGGGTGGGGCCGCCGGGGGACCCTGGTCGGATGAATCGGTTCGACGCCTGGTCGCGTCCAGTGGGCCGATCCTGGACCAGGTGGTGGACTTCGCCGGTTCCGTCGGGATCCTCGTCGGCGACCTTCCGGTGGCACTGGGTCGGCTCCGTGGCGCAGGTGAGCTGGACGACCTGGGGCCGGCTCTGGGCGGTGACGAGGTGATGGCCCTACTGGGCCTGAAGGCCGGTCCGGAGGTCGGTGAGGCGTTGGCCTGGCTGGCCGAGCTTCGCCTCGGCGAGGGGCGGATGGAGTCGGGCGACGTGGCTGAACGGTTGCAGGGCTGGTGGTCCACAAGGGCTTCCGGCTGACCGGTCGGCGGGATCGCTTCGGGGCGGCTTCCGAGGGTCGCCTATGGTCGCGGTGTGGCAAGTCGGCGAACCAGCGAGGCGAGACAGGTCCGTGAAGGCCTGCTGCCTGCCCGTAGGCCGGCGGACGTGGACTACAGGCTGGCCCGTCAGACGACCTTGAACGGCTGGCAGAGGGGCGACGTCGGACGGGAGATCCTCTGTGACGCCCAGCCCATGCTCCGGCGGAACGCCGTGGAGTGCGGGACCCCGACCTCGGAGACCTGTCCGGTCTGCGAGGACCACGAGATCGCCCACGTGACCTACGTGTTCGGGCCCCGGCTGCCGGCCCATGGCCGCTGCATCTCGACACCCGGTGAGTTGGCGAAGCTGGATGCCCGCAGGGCCGACATGACCGCCTACGTGGTCGAGGTCTGTGCAGCCTGCGGGTGGAACCACCTGGTGCGGTTGACCTCGCTTGGGTACCGCTGAGTCGACCCTTCCGGGGGCGGGGTGAAGTGTGTCACTTCACCCTTCACGGCCGGGCAGCCTTCTGTTACCGTTTTCAGGACCGCCGGCAGCCGCAGTGCGCTGGACGGGGAAGGAGGCCAGGAATGGCTAAGAAGTGCACGGTTCCCGCCGTTCGGGACCGGAAGGTGGCCCGTGGAGGCGACCCCCTGGTGATGCTCACCGCCTATGACGCTCCGGGTGCCCGGATGGTCGATCGGGCCGGTGCCGACATGATCCTCGTGGGGGACTCGGTGGCGATGGTCGTCCTCGGGTACGACGACACCCTGCAGGTGACGGTGGAGGACATTGCCCACCACACCGCAGCCGTGGCCCGCACCCACCCGTCTGCCCTCGTGATCGCCGACATGCCGTGGATGAGCTACCACGTCTCGACAGCGGACACGGTGAACAACGCCGCGATGCTGATCCGGGCCGGTGCACAGGCCGTCAAGTTGGAGGGCGGCCGTCGTCGCATTCCGATGATCGAGGCCCTGGTGGCTGCCGAGATCCCGGTGATGGGCCACATTGGCCTGACGCCCCAGTCGGTGCACGCCATGGGTGGCTACAAGGTCCAGGGTCGCGATGTAGAGGCTGCCCTCGACCTCGTGGATGCCGCCAAGGCCCTGGCCCACGCCGGCTGCTTCTCGATCGTCCTGGAGGGCGTGCCCGCTCCGGTTGCAGCCATGGTCACCGAGGCCGTGGAGGTATCGACGATAGGCATCGGAGCTGGTCCGGACTGCGACGGCCAGGTGCTGGTGTTCCATGACGTGCTGGGCCTGGAGCAGCGGGTCCTGCCGAAGTTCGTCCGGCGTTACGCCGGCCTCTTCGACCTCGGCGTGGCGGCTCTCACGGAGTTCGCCGGAGACGTCAGGTCCGGAGAGTTCCCGGATGCGGCCGAGTGCTACAGGCTGGACGACGGGGCGGCCGACGCCCTGGGTCTCTACGGAGCCGCCTGAGCGATCCCGGGGCCACACCGGGCCCGTTCCGGGTCCCGTTGGCGTCTCCCACGGTGCGACTGTCACACCCGGTGGTCATGCTGTGGTCGTGGATGCATGTCGGACCTCGGAATGGACGCCGGTAGCCTCTGGTTGCTTGCGTAGGCCCCGGTTCGCCGGAGCCGTACGGAACACGACAACCCGTTACCCCTGCCCCGCCCCGGGGCCCCGGGCACGCCAGAGGCGATGTCCGAGACCAGAGGAGGTGAGTGCCTGCCATGCAGGTCTATGAGCTCATGATCATCTTCGGCGGCGACCTCGACGAGGACGCCATTGCGGCAAGCCTGTCGAAGGTCACCACCAACATCGAGTCCGAGGGTGGTCGCGTGGCCACCGTGCTGGACTCCGAACCGTGGGGCCGGAAGCGCTTCGCCTATCGGATCAACCTCAAGTGGGAGGGCGTCTACGTCGTCCTCGAGGTGGTCACCGATGCGGGCAACCTCGACACCACCGATCGCATCCTCCGACTCGCAGACCGCAGCGAGGTGGTCCGCCACAAGATCATGCGCCTTCCCGAGGAAGAGGCCGCCAAGCGCGGTCTCCTCGGTGAGGTGGCGCCGGCCGCGGCCGGTTCAGGAACGGAGTAGCAACATGGCATACGACAACACAGTGACAGTCGTGGGCAACGTGACCCGCGACCCCGAATTGCGGTTCACCCCCGGTGGTGCCGCGGTGGCCAGCTTCGGCCTGGCGTGGAACCGCAAGGGACAGAACGACGAGGAGATCGTCTCCTTCTTCGACGTGACCTGCTGGCGCAACCTGGCCGAGAACGTGGCCGAGTCGATCACCAAGGGATCACGGGTCATCGTCTACGGTCGGCTCGACCAGCGCTCCTGGGAGAACCAGGACGGGGAACGCCGCTCGAAGGTGGAGATAGTCGCCGACGACGTGGCCCCGAGCCTCAAGTGGGCAACCGCTGAACTGACCCGTAACGAATTTCGTGGCGATGGCGCCACCTCGTCGGCACCCACCGGCGGGGGTGGCAGGGCCGCCCAGACACCCCAGTCCGATGAGGAGCCCTTCTGATGGCACGTCGTACACCTCCCCGCCGCAACAACAAGGACAGCAACCGCCGCGGCAAGAAGAAGATCAGCCCGCTGACCATCGGCAAGATCGAGTTCGTCGACTACAAGGACACCGACCTGCTCAGGAAGTTCGTTTCCGAGCGGGCCAAGCTGAAGCCCCGCCGTGTGACGGGCAACAGCGAGAAGCAGCAGCGAGAGGTCGCACGGGCGGTCAAGAACGCCCGTGAGATGGCCCTGCTTCCCTATACCAACCGAGTGACGACACAGCGTCGAGAGCGTCGGTCGGATGACCGGGGCCCCCGTGCTGATGGTCCGCCGCCGCGTCCGACCGCTCCGCCGCCGGGTTCCGGTGACGAGGCTTCGGCCGAGGAGGTCGAGGCTGCCGAGGT
>Ga0257112_10000077_pt1 | contig 39222 bp, 27 predicted proteins | sample LP_taG_5_FD_191565 | JGI IMG/M metagenome (GOLD analysis project Ga0257112, IMG submission 191565) | Marine microbial communities from Northeast Subartic Pacific Ocean, Canada - LP_J_2015_P26_1000m | ecosystem: Environmental > Aquatic > Marine > Oceanic | place: Canada: Northeast Subartic...
ACGATGGGCTCCCCTCGGCGCCGGGTCTCGAGGTCGAAGTCCACAGGGGGTTCCTGGTCGACGCCGATGAGCAGTTCACCGCCCTGCTGGAGGAGACGCCCTGGTCCCGTGACGCGATCGTGGTCTTCGGGCAGGAGCGGCCCATCCCCCGCATGGAGGCGTGGTACGGCGACGCCGGCCGCACCTACAGGTACTCGGGACGACGCCTCGAACCACTGCCGTGGACCTCCCGGTTGGCCGAACTCCGCGACCGGTGCGCCACAACCGCCGGCGAGGCCTTCGACTCCGTGCTCGTGAACCGCTACCGAAACGGAGACGACGCCGTCGGCTGGCACTCGGACGACGAACCGGAACTGGGAAACCGCCCGGTCATCGCCTCACTGTCTCTCGGCGCCACGCGACGCTTTCGCCTCCGACGTAGGGACGGCCACCATGACCCGGTCGCCCTGGACCTCGAGCACGGCGACCTGCTGGTGATGAGCGGATCGACCCAGGCCCTGTGGCAGCACTGCCTCGCTCGGACGGCCCGGCCGGTGGGGGAGCGGGTGAACCTCACCTTCCGCCGGATCATCAGTCCGTCACCGCCAGAGCCACGGGACTAGCGTCGCACTCGTGGAGTTGGCGGCTGACCGGGGGGCGACCCCGGACGAGATTTCCTCGTTTAGCGATCAGGGCCATGCCTGCATCCGGGGGCTGGCCACGCCTGACGAGGTGGCCGGCTTCGCCCCGACCATCTGCGAGGCCGCCGACCGCCTCGCCTGGAACCGCGACGTCCCCCTGGACAAGCAGCGTGCCTACGACCGGGCCTTTCACCAGGCGATCGGTCTCTGCTGGCACGACGAGGTGATCCGACGGTTCGTCTTCGCTGCCCGCTTCGCACGGATGGCCGCAGAACTACTCGGCGTCGACGGCGTGCGGCTCTACCACGACCAGGCGCTGGTGAAGCGGGCCGGTGGCGGCCCCACGCCCTGGCACCAGGACGCCTACTACTGGCCCTTTGACGGGGAATCGGCGATCACCATGTGGCTGGCCCTCTGTGACATTCCTGCCGAGGTCGGCTCGATGGTCTTTGCAGACGGCACCAACCGCCTGGGCGACCTACGAGGTCCGGCCATCTCCGACGAGTCGGAGGAGCACTTCACCCGACTCCTCGCAGTGGAGGCCCTGCCCACCTCGACCCACGGGGCGATGCGGGTCGGCGACGCCACCTTCCACGCCGGCTGGACCCTCCACTCAGCGGGCCCGAACCCGAGTGATCGGGATCGTCCGGTGATGACGGTCATCTACGTTGCCGACGGGGCTCGGGTACTCGAGATCGAGCGGGACGAGCAACGCCTCGACCTGGCGCTCTACCTCCCGGGAGCGGTCCCCGGCGCGCCGGCGGCAACCGACCGCAACCCGCTGCTCTGGCACGTCGCGTCGTAACCTCCTTTGCCGTGGACGAGACAGGGCTGGACGAGGTGTTCGGGCGCCGCATGGCGCAGGTACACCGCCTGCTGCGGATCGGCGCACGCTACGACGTGGGCCCACCTGGGGTTCAGGAGGACGGGCCCGTGATCCACGCGTCCAACCACCGCAGCCTGGCCGACCTCCTCTTCGCCGCCGCTGCCTTCCACGAATGGGGGCAGCGCATCCGGTGCCTGGCTGCCGCGAGCTACTTCGAGAAGAAGGGCATCGGGCGCCTGCTCCGCGACCTCCGATGCATCCCCGTCGAGGGTGCCGAGGCCCTTCAAGTCGCCACAGAAATCCTGGAGCAGGGAATGCCGATTGCGATCATGCCCGAGGGGCGCCTCGTCGGCCCGGAGGAGTGGGACGAGACCGGGGTGGGACGACCCCACCCGGGCGTCGGTCGCCTGGCGCTCGACACGGGACTACCGGTTGTCGTCGTCGGGGCGGCCGGGACGGAGGAACTCTGGCCCAAGGGTCGGACGGCGCCCCGGATTCGGCCCTGGAACCGCACACTGTTGACGATGCGTACGAGATGCCTGGGCCCGATCGAAGCCGAACATTCCCGGGACGCCACGGCGATCATCTGGGACGGGGTGAAGACCTGCGTGGCGGAAGCCGAGGCTGCCCGGGGTGGCTGAACCGCCGTCGTGTGCCCGGCCGGTCAGTCGTGGCTGCCGTGGCCGTGGTCGTCGACGATGAGGAGGTCGTGGGCATGGTCGTGGCCGGCGTGGTCGCCAAGCAGGCGGTCCCCGTAGGCCTCACGGAGAACGGCGGGGCGCAGGACCTCGTCGGGTGTGCCCTCAGCGACGAGTCGGCGATCGAGGACCAGGACCCGGTCGCAGTGGCGAGCCTCGTCCAGGTTATGGGTGGTGACCACCACGGTCGTCCCGATCGCAGTCTCCTGGCCGACCACCTCGAGGATCCGCTCCTGGCTGGCGAGGTCGAGACCGGTGATCGGCTCGTCGAGCAGCAGCAGAGGCGCATGCCGGGCGAGTGCCTGCGCCACGAGGGTCCGCTGCCGTTGGCCGCCGGAGAGTTCGCCGATCTGGCGGTGGAGCAGGTCGCCGACTTCGAGTCGGGTGACGGCATCGTCGACGGCGGCCCGGTCGCGGGCGGACAATCGGCGGGGGAGTGGAGATCGGCCGAAGCGCCCCATCCGCACCACCTCGGCGACCGTGAGCGGGAGCCAACGGTGGTGGTGGTCCTGGGTGACCAGGGCCACACGGGGAGCGGCAGGGAGGAGCCGTCCCGACTCCGGGAGCAGCAGGCCGGCGAGGACCTCGAGAAGTGTGGTCTTGCCCGAACCGTTTGGCCCGACCAGGGCCGTGGAGGTGCCGGCTCCGAAGTCGGCCGTCACCGAGTCGAGGGCCAGGCGTCCGCCGCGCCGGACGGTGACGTCGATGAGCTGCAGGGTGTCGACACTGGAATCCATGATGAGAACGATTCTCGCCCGTGTGGCCCGCTACGACAACCACGCCTGCGGGCCGCTACACGCCAGCGCCTATCCTTGGGTCCGTGAACAGCGCCGAAGTCGTCGTCGAAAGCGCTCCGGCCAGTGGGCTGCCCCTCGAACGTCGCCCCCGGACCGACTTCCCCACCTATATCGGACCGGCCACCCACCTCGCCGAGGAGCGGGCCCGACTCTCGGCATTGACCTGGGAGCACTTCGACGCCCGCATGATGGGCGCAACGATCGGCGCCGAACTCACAGGCATCGACCTGACAGGTGACCTTCCACCGTCCGCCGTCGACGAGATCGCCTCCGCAGTGGCCGACTACAAGGTGGTCTTCTTCCGCGGGCAGGCCTTCACACCGGCCCAGCACGTGGCCTTCGCCCGCAACTTCGGCGAACTCGAGGTCCACCCGTTCATCCCCTCGAACACCGAGGAGCTGGAGTTGGTGCGCTTCGAGAAGGACGCCGACACCACCGGCTACGAGAACCAGTGGCACCACGACGTCACCTGGCGCGAGTGTCCCTCCAAGGCCACGATCCTGCGGGCAATCGAGGTCCCGGATGTGGGGGGCGACACGCTCTTCGCGGACATGTACGCCGCCTACGAAGTCCTGCATGCAGATGTGAAGGCCGAGATCGACGGCCTCGAGGCGATCCACGACTTCGTCCAGGCGTTCGGGCGCAACGTTCCCGAGGACCGCATGGCGGAGATGCGCGAGCGCTATCCGGAGGCGACCCACCCGGCTGTCTGCACCCACGAGTTGACCGGCCGACCGTATCTGTACCTCAACCGGACCTTCGTCAACCGCTTCGCCGGCCAGACCCGCCCGGAGTCGGTGGACCGGCTCGACCGGATCTGCCGCATGACCGACACCCCCGAGTACCAGTGCCGCTTCCACTGGGAACCCGACTCAGTGGCCTTCTGGGACAACCGGGCAGTCCAGCACCTGGCCTGCAGCGACTACTGGCCCGAGGCCCGCGTCATGGATCGGGCCAGCATCGTAGGAGAACGGCCCCGGCGCTAGCGCCGCAACCCCGGCCCGAGCCCCGGGGGGACCTCCTACTCGAGACTTTCAGCGTCCTCGATGACCGGCTCCTGGGTCGGGTTGCCGTCGTCGTCGACGAACCTGACCTTGAACGTCCTACGCTCGCCCGATTCCGTCCCGGGCATCACGACCTTGAACTTCTCGACTTTTGGCCCGGCCGATTCCGGCTCGTCGTCGGCTTCGATTTCCGGTGTTGGTTCATCCATGCCCCCAGTCTCGCCCGATTTCGTGCCGATACCGCCACGGTCCCGTGCGACCTGCCTCAGTAGAGGCCGGTGGCCAGTCCTGCGGCCAGGGTGGCGCCCAACTCCCTTGCAGCGGCGCGGTGGGCCTCGGTGAGGTCGCCGGCAGCGATCACGGGTGGCGCCACCTCCTTCCAGCCCAAGCCGATAGCGAGGGGCGTCACAGCGGCGACCGCGCCCGTCCCATCGCCGCCGGCCCGTACTGCCAGGCCATAGGGCCGGCCTCGAGTGTGTTCGAGGCACGGGTAGTAGGTGCGGTCGAAGAAGTCCTTCAGGGCGCCCGACATGTACCCGAAGTTCTCGGGGGTGCAGAGAAGCAGCCCGTCTGCAGCAAGTACGTCCTCGACCCCGGCTTCGAGGGCCCGTCGGGAGACCACCTCGATGCCCCCGATGGAGTCGTCCGAGGCACCTTCTCCGAGGGCCTCGGCCAGCGCCTGCGCTCCTCCCGTGGCCGAGTGCCAAACGATCAGGACCAGGGGCATGCGATCAGAAGTGGTACGGGAAGTCCGACCAGTCGGGGGGACGCTTCTCCAGGAAGGCGTCACGACCTTCGGCCGCCTCGTCGGTACCGTAGGCGAGGCGCGTGGCCTCACCGGCAAATAACTGCTGGCCGACGAGCCCGTCGTCGACGAGGTTGAAGGCGAACTTGAGCATCCGCTGGGCAGTGGGACTCTTGGCGTTGATTGCCGCCGCCCACTCGAGGGCGACCGACTCCAGGTCGGCGTGGTCGACCACCTCGTTCACCATGCCCATGGCGTGGGCCTGTTCCGCCGAGTACTCGCGGCCCAGGAAGAAGACCTCCCGAGCGAACTTCTGTCCCACCTGGCGGGCCAGGTAGGCGGAGCCGAAGCCGCCGTCGAAGCTGGCAACGTCGGCATCCGTCTGCTTGAAGCAGGCATGCTCCCGGCTGGCGAGGGTGAGGTCGCACACCACGTGGAGGCTGTGCCCGCCGCCGGCCGCCCAGCCGGGCACCACGGCGATGACAACCTTTCCCATGAAGCGAATGAGCCGCTGCACCTCGAGGATGTGGAGGCGACCGGTTCGGGCCGGATCGACCGAATCGGCACCCTCGCCCTCTGCGTACCGATATCCGTCGCTGCCGCGGATGCGCTGGTCGCCCCCGGAGCAGAAGGCCCAGCCGCCGTCCTTCGGCGAGGGCCCGTTTCCGGTCAGCAGGATCGTGCCGACATCAGTGGCCATGCGGGCGTGGTCGAACGTGCCGTAGAGTTCGTCGACAGTCTGCGGCCGGAAGGCGTTGCGGACCTCGGGCCGGTCGAAGGCGATGCGGACCGTCCCCCGATCGGCACCAGTGCGGCCACGGTGGTAGGTGACGTCCGACAGGTCGAAGCCCTCCACGGGTTCCCAGCGGTCGGGGTCGAAGATCTCGGACACTCCGGTTGTCGACATCGCGGCCCTCCTGCAGTCGCATCGGAGCCTAGGCCCCGATGGATCCCGCCAGGGGTTGCAGACCTCGGATCGCCTCGACGGGTCGAGTCACCCGTCTGAGTCCGGCTCCCCGCCCACGGCAGAGGTGTCGACCTCGAGGGCTCCTGACTCGATCAACTGCTCGACCTCGTCGGGGTCCATGCCCAACTCCTCGATGCAGATGCTGCGGGTGTGCTCGCCCAGACCGGGGGCGGGTCCGAGGAATGGCGTCCTCATCACCGTGCCGCGAAAGCAGGGACCGTCCAGTGTGAGGGGGCCGAGCGGGGGCTGGTCAACCTCCGGGAAGAAGCCCCGACCGAGGAGGTGGGGATCCTTGAACTGGTCGACCGTCGAGGCGACCGGTGCGGCCGGAACGCCGTGCAGTCGACACGCTGCCACCACGTCCTCCCGCGAGCGTCCAATCGTCCAGGCAGCGACGCCGTCGTTGACCTCCCGGCGGTGGGCCAGGCGGCCGTCGGTCGAGGCAAAGCGATCGTCGTCAGCCCACGCCGGGTCGCCCATCGCATCCCGCAGTGATGCCCAGTCGGAGTCGTCGCGCACGCAGACGACGCACCAGCGTTCGTCGCCGACACAGGGGAACACCCCCCACGGCGCCCCGCGGAGGGAGTCGTTGCCCATCGGACGCACCGAGCCCGGTTCCAGCCCCTCGGCGAGGAAGAGGTCACCGAGCGTGGCCATGAGTGCCTCGACCTGGGCGATCTCGACGTGGGCACCGCCCCGGCTCCGGTTGCGGGCGAACAGTGCCGCTGCGGCGAAGAGGGCACAGACCCGACCCGCAAGGTGGTCGGGGTGGATGGCCGGGCTGCCCGGCGGCGGGTCGCCGTCATCGAACTTCCACAACCAACTCAGCCCGCCCACGCTCTGGATGGTGGGCCCGTACCCACTCCAGTCGGCGAAGGGCCCACGACTCCCCATCAGTTGGCTGCTGACCATGACCAGGCCGGGGTTGAGCGCCTGGAGGTCGTCGTAGGCCAGGCCGAGGTCGGCCATCGTTCCGGTCGAGTTGTTCTCGATCACGACGTCCGCCCGCTTGACCAGTTCGCGCACGACGGCGATCCCGTCCGGGTGCTTGAGGTCGGCCCCGAACCCGCGCTTGCTTCGGCTCGAGGAGGCGAATGCCGGCGTCATCTCGCTGCCCAGGATCAGTCGGATGAAGTCGGGGTAGGTCCGGCTCTCGACCTTCACCACGTCGGCGCCGTATTCAGCGAGCATCCGGCCGCACTCCACGCCGACCCCACCATGTCCGAAGTCGACGACCCGGAGCCCGGCGAGCGGTAGGGATGCGGGTTCAGCCACCTCGACCGGATCGGGCGGACCCGAACCGGTGAAGTCCGGCTCGTGCTCGCCCGTGGCCGGCGAGCGGAAGGCATAGCCGGAGCGTTCGCCGTCGATCTCGCCGAACCCGGCCATGACGGGTCCGACGACACCGGCAGCGACCTCGACGTCGAGGAAGCTGCCCCGGGCGGCGAAGTGTTCACTGTCCAGAACCTCGGCGGGAGCGAGCATGGGGAGAGCCACGATGCCGCGCCGCTGGGCCTCAGCGGAACCCTCGACCTTCGGGCGGTCGGCCCAGTGTTCCCAGAAGAGCGGGTTCAGCACGTCCATGTTCATGAGGCGGCTGAACGTGCTCTCCCAGTACTCGTCGGCGAACGCCTCGGGCGAGCCCATCCACTCCCAGAGCGCCCGCCACTGGCGGGGAGCGAGCACGACCTGGCGCACCATGCCGTCGGCGCAGGGGATGTTGGGGTACAGCGGACTGTCACCGGAACGGACGACCTGCGGCGTGCCACCATGGCGCTGGCTGTAGTCCGCATTGGGGATCGCCCAGGTGTTCATCTGTGCGAGCACCTCGAGGGCGGAGACGTCGAGGTGCTGGCCGCCGGCGCCCCGGTCCTTGTGGAGGAGTGCCAGGACGACTGCATAGGCGCCGAGCACCCCGAGAGAGTCGTGGGCGACCGCTCCGGGAACGAGAAGGGGAGGCTTCTCCGGGATGCCGGAGAGGGACAGCCATCCTGAGCGGGCCACGATCACGTCGTCTGTGGCCACGAGGCCACTGTCGGGGCCGTCCTGGCCGAAGTCGGTCAGCGAGGCCACGATCAGGCCCGGATTGAGGTCGAGGAGCGCCTCGTGGCCGAGCCCCAGGGAGTCCAGGTGCCCGGGGGCATGGGACTCGACGAACACCTCGGCCGAGGTCACCAGGGCACGCAGCCGCTCCCGGTCCTGGGCGTCCTCCAGGTCGAGGACGGTCCCTCGCTTGTTGGTGTTCCGGTAGGCGAAGTAGAGCGACGTCCCGTTCGGGGCGAACGGAGGCAAGGAACGGGAGCGGGCCCCAGCCGGGGGTTCGACCCGCAGGACGTCGGCCCCGAGGTCGGCCAGCAGGCGGCCACAGAGTTCGCCCCGCTCGTCGGCAAGGTCGATGACGCGCACGCCATCCAGCGGCCGCTTGGCCGTCGTCACGGTTTCAACCATCGCAGATCCCCCACAGGAGCGAATACTGCCACGGCGACCACCCGGGGGAGGACCTGAGACGGCGGCTGCTCGGGGTACGGTGCCGCCGATGCCGTGTCGTCGCGTGCTCTGTCGGATGGTGGTCACCGTGTCCGTCCTCGGCGCGCTCGTGTCCGGAGTCTCGGCAGCTCCTGACAACGACGACATCCGCGCTGCACGCGACCGACGCGAGACCGTCAAGGACGAGGCCGCATCGACCGCCGAGCAACTCGAACTGGTCAAGGCCGAGGATGTCGAAGTGGCCGATGCCCTCCGTGCGCTGGACGAGTACGTCGCCCTGCAACAGGCGAAGATTGCCGCCGCCCGCCAGGCCATCGAGGCGGCGGAGGCCGAGGCCACCCTTCGTTGGGTCGAGGCCGATCAGGTGGGGGAGGAGATCGTCGAACTCGTGGCGCAACTCCAACGACTTGCGGTCGACGCCTATGTCGGAGCCATGCGGGCGGGCACCCTGCTGGAGGCGGAGGACCTCTCCACCGGCCTACGGATGTCGGCGATCCTCGACGTGGTCACGGGCGATCGGGGAGACCTCCTCGAGCGACTCCGGGCGCTCGAATCCGACAGCGAGGACATCGCACGCTCCGCCGACGGCGCCATCATCGATGCTGAGGAGCAGGAGCGCGAACTCGAGTCCTCGGTATTGCTCCTTGCCCGGCGTATCGCCGCCCAGGAGGCTGCCCAGGACGAGTTGGCAAAGCGCATTGCTGGCCACGAGCAGGAGATCCGGGAGTTCGAGCGCGAGCAGTACCGGATGGCCGTCCTGATCGACAACCTCATCGCCGAGGAGCTGCGGCGCTCAGCGCCGAAGCTCACCGAGCAGTCGGCCTCGGGCTTCATCTTCCCGGTCGAGGGGCGGATCGGCTCTGGCTTCGGACCCCGCAAGCATCCGATCTTCGGGTCGGTCCGTCAGCACAACGGCGTCGACGTGGGTTGCGTGAGGGGACAGCCCATCTGGGCGGCCAAGGCGGGCACGGTCATCTTCGCCGGCTGGCGGGACGGCTACGGCAACGTGGTCCTGATCGAGCACGAGGGCTACGTCGTCACCGTCTACGCCCACCAGTCGAAGCTCTCGGTCTCGAAGGGCAACTCGCTCGACGCCGGGGACCCGATCGGCGAGTGCGGGTCCACGGGATGGTCCACCGGCCCCCACCTCCATTTCGAGGTCCGGGTGGGTGGTGAGGTCAAGGATCCACTCCTCGTCCTCCCTGCTTGAGGCCGACATGCCGGGTCGTGCATGGCTGGGTTGGACGGTCGCCGTCGCCAGTACATGCTTCGGAGTGGCGCTGACCCTCGCCGTGCGTGGCGATGGACCCCTCCCGGGAGAGGTGGGCCTCTCCCGATGGGCCCAAGCCAACACGCCCGGGATCCTCGACCCCGTCGCAGGTCTGCTCGATGTTCTCCTCACGGACCTGGCCGCCCCGGCGGTCTTCGTGCTCCTCGTGGCCCTGGTGTGGTGGGCGTGGGGTCGCTACCCGGCGGCGGTCCTGGCGCTCGCCGGCGCGGCGACGGGCCTCACGCGGATCGCCGACCTGGTCGAGCGTCCACGTCCGACCCCGTCGTTGCGCTGGAGCAATTATTCGTTCGGGTCCGGCGGCTACCCGAGCGGCCACGCCGTGTTCGTCGTGTTGGTGTTCGGCACGCTCGCCCTCCTGGTACGGCGCCACCTCCCCGGTCCTACCGGCCGCCGCCTGGCCGTGGCTTTCTGGGGCCTCACGGCCTTCACCTGCTGGCTGCGGGTGAGCCGTCTCGAGCACTGGCCCGCTGACATCCTCGGAGGCGTACTGCTCTCCCTCCCTGCCCTGCTGGCCGTCGCCTGGCTGGAGCCCCGGATTCCACGGTTCCTGGCGAACCGACCCTTCCTGACGAGGTTTCTGGGCCTCTGAGCGGGCCACTGTCGACCCGCACGCAAAACGCAGGAAGGGGCCCCGTGGGGCCCCTTCCCGATAGAGAGTGCGCTCAGCCGACGAAGGCCGAGGCGAACACCAGGCTCACGATGGTCATGACCTTGATGAGGATGTTCATGGCTGGGCCCGAGGTGTCCTTGAAGGGATCGCCCACGGTGTCTCCGACCACTGCCGCCTTGTGGCAGTCGGAGCCCTTGCCGCCATGGTGCCCCGTCTCGATGTACTTCTTGGCGTTGTCCCAGGCGCCACCGGCGTTGGCCATGAAGATGGCCAGGCAGAATCCGGTGACCAGGGCGCCGGCGAGGAAGCCCCCGAGTACGTCGACGCTGATGAAGCCGAGGACGAGGGGAACGACCACGGCCAGGGAACCCGGGATGATCATCTCCTTGAGCGATGCGGTGGTCGAGATGGCCACGCAGCGGGCAGAATCGGGGTGTACACCCTCCCGGCCCTCGCGCAGGCCCGGAATCTCCCGGAACTGCCTGCGAACCTCCTCGATCATCTCCTGGGCGGCACGGCCTACGGCGTCGATGGTCAGAGCTGCGAACAGGAACGGGAGCATGGCGCCGAGGAACAGGCCGATGAAGACATCCACCTCGCCAACGTTCAGCGACAGGCTGCCGCCGGCATCGATCACCGCGAACTCGAAGCTCTTGAAGAGGGCGAGCGCCGTGAGGGCCGCTGAGCCGACAGCGAAGCCCTTGGCCACAGCTGCTGTCGTGTTGCCCAACGAGTCGAGCGCGTCGGTGACCTCACGGACGCTGGGATCCAGTTTCGCCATCTCGGCGATGCCGCCGGCGTTGTCGGCGATCGGACCGTAGGCGTCCACGGAGACCACCATGCCGGTGGTGGCCAGCATGCCGATGGCAGCCACGGCGATGCCGTAGATGCCGCCCTCCAGGGCCCCGATCGAGTCGAAGGCCATCTCGCCACCCCAGTAGGCGATGCCTACGCCGATGGCGAGAAGCACGACCGAGGCTGCCACCGAGACCATGCCGGTGGAAATTCCCCCGAGGATGGTCGTGGCGGGACCGGTCTCGGTCTGGGTGGCGATCTTCTTGACCGGCGAGTAGTGGTCGGAGGTATAGAACTCAGCGGTCTTGCCCAACGCCCAGCCGACGACCAGGCCGCCGATCACGGCGATGGCCAGACCCAGGGGGTTGTCGAAGTCGTCGTTGTTCCCGAACAGCCAGTAGACGATGCCCACAGTCGCCACGGCGGCCAGCGCCATGGCGACGTTGGTGCCCATGTGTAGCGCCTTGGAGAGTTCCTTCGTGTCCGTCGAGCTGGACCCCTTGACGAAGAAGGAGCCGATGATCGAGGCCAGCATGCCCGCGAAGGCGATGGCCATCGGGAACGAGAGGAGGGAGATGTTGGTCACAGCCGAGGCCTGTTCGGCACCCAGTCCGAGGGCGAACGCCACCAGCGAGATCGGCGCCAGGATCGAGCCGGCGTAACTCTCGAAGAGGTCGGCACCCATGCCGGCGACGTCGCCGACGTTGTCGCCGACGTTGTCGGCGATGGTCGCCGGGTTGCGTGGGTCGTCCTCGGGGATACCGGCCTCCACCTTGCCGACCAAGTCGGCGCCGACGTCGGCAGCCTTGGTGTAGATGCCGCCGCCCACCCTGGAGAAGAGGGCGATGGAGGATGCGCCCAGGCCGTAGGCCGTGACGACCTCGAAGGCGTCGTCCACCTCAAGTACGAGGACGAAGACGATGTAGACGGCCATCAGGCCCAGCAGGGCCAGGCCTGCCACCGAGAAGCCCATGACGGCACCACCACGAAACGCTATGGACAGGGCCTTGCCAGGCCCGTCCTTGGCTGCCTGGGTGGTGCGTGCGTTGGCCATGGTCGCAACGGTCATGCCGATGTAGCCGGCCAGCGCCGAGAGCGTCGCACCGATCACATAGGTCACCGCCGCAGCTGGCGCTATCAGGGCGGCGATGAGGATCGTCATGGCGACCACGAAGACCGACACCCAGCTGTATTCCTTCTTGAGGAAGGCCGTGGCGCCCTTCTGGATCTCGGTCATCAGGAAGACCATGCGTTCGCTGCCGGGATCGGCTGCCTTGACGTCTGTGTAGAAGTACCCGGCGAGCAGGAGGCCGAGAACAGCCGAAATTCCCGCCAGGTAAGGGATCAACTCCACGAAAATGTCTCCTCGATGGTCGTTAATGGGGCCGCGCCTTGCCACCCAGCGGATGCGGGAGGATACAGGGCCACCCGGCGCCTCTGGATTTCCACCAGGGCCGGGACTGGGAGGACGCTAGTGAGCCTGTGCAGCAGGTTCAAACATCGCGCGGGATTCCGATCCCCGACGTGACAAGCGTCTCAGATGCTGGAACTGGCGCTCCGGAAGGGGCAGCATCTGTGTATGGAACCGGACATCGCGCGAACCGAGATGCTGGAGCGACGCATGGCGCTGTCACCCGAGGCAGTTCGACGGGCCTCCGAGGTCGTCGTCCGGCGCCTGCTCACCCTCCCAGAACTGGCCGGAAGCCTCCGGATCGGGGCGTACCTAGGCGTCCGTGGAGAAGTGGACCCGTCGGCGCTGCGCCACGTGGATCGCCTCGAGGTCGCCCTTCCCGTCACCACAGCCGGCGAACCCCTCCGCTTCGTCGTCCCCGCCGGCCCCCTGGAGGAGGGCCCGTACGGGATCCGACAGCCGGGGGAGGGGACCGAGGTCACTCCGTTGGAACTCGACGTTGTCGTGGTCCCCGCCGTTGCCGTCGACCGAAGGGGACACCGGGTGGGCCACGGGGCCGGCTTCTACGACCGGACCTTCGCCGACCGCCGGAAACACACTCCACCTCCCGTGCTGATCGGCGTCTGCCACTCCTTCCAGGTGGTCGAGCATCTCGACGCCAGGCCGTGGGACGTCCCCCTCGACCTCGTCGTAACCGAGGCCGGGGTCATCCGCCCGGGGATGGCCCATTCTGGGGCCCGGATGGGCGAGGATTAGCCGGTGCGCATCATCGTGGTGGGCGCCGGCGAAGTCGGCACCTACGTGGCCGACCGCCTCAGCAACCAGAAGCACGACGTCGCCCTGATCGAGCTCGATACCGCCCGCTGTCGGGCCGTCGGCCTCAAGCTCGACGTTCAGATGCTCGAGGGCAGCGGAACCGACCCCAAAATGCTCGCGATGGCCGGAATCGACGATGCCGATCTGCTCGTCGCCGTGACGAAGAGCGACGAGGTCAACCTGGTGTCCGCCCTGCTCGCTCGACTGGCAGGGGTCGACAAGACGATTGTCCGGATCGAATCGCGCCGCCTCCGGTCACCAGCGATCGACGCCCTCTTCAAGGGCGTCGAAGACCACCTGGTGATCGATCCCGACCGCGAGGTCGCCGAAGAGGTACTCCGCCTCATGGAGTACCCGGGAGCCGTGGACATTTCCCAGATGGGGGATGGTGAGGTCATCGTGCTGGGTGCCCGACTCCCTGCAGATGCCCCCCTCGTCGGTGTGTCCCTCCATGCGCTGGGCCGCGAACTCGAACCAGACTGGGACTTCATCGTGGCGAGCATCACCCGCACCGACGAGGACACGGACGAGGAGAAAACCATCATCCCCCGTGAGGATGTGATCCTGAGGGCTGGGGACCTACTGCGAGTCGTGTGCAAGCGAAGGGCACTACGCGATGTCACGAATCGCCTCGGCCTCGCCCGCGACATGCCCACCCGGGCGCTCCTCCTCGGCGGGGGCCGCACCGCCGAACTGTTGGCCGAGTCCCTCATCGCCCGCGGCCTCGACATCGGCGTAATCGAACGACGACCTGAGCGGGCCAGCGAGTTGAGCGCCCGATTCGGCCAGGCGATCGTCTACCAGGGCGACATCACCGACGCCGACCTCCTGGAGCAGGCCGACGTCTCAGGACAGGACGTGGTCATCGCCCTCACCGGTGAGGACCATGCCAACGTCCTGGCCTGCCTCTACGCCAAGTCGGCCGGCGCCACCCGGGCCAGGCGCCGTGGAACCGACAAGGGGGGCCCGGAGACCATCGCGGTGATCCATCGCCTCGAACTCCTCGACCTGATCGAAGCCCATCAGGTGGACGCCGCCGTCAGCCCCCGGACGGCCTCGGCCAACAGCGTGCTCCGATTCATACGCGGCGGCGGCGAGACGGTCACTGCCGTAGCCACGTTCCTCCACGGCGACGTCGAGGTCCTCGAGTTCGCCGTATCGGGCGACAGCGCCTGCAACGGAGAGACCCTTGCCGACCTCGACGTCCCGAAGGGTGCGCTCGTCGGGGCCATCGTCCGGGATGGCAAGCCGCAGATCGCACGGGGGCGCAGCACCCTGCGGGACCGGGACCACGTCGTCGTGATCGCCCGACCGGACTCCGTGGACCGCGTCACCGCCCTCTTCGGGTGACCGGGCAGCGGCGGAAGCGCCGCCCCGCGATGCGCACCCTGCTCCGGCGTCCCCGCAGTGTGGACTGGGGATCACTCTCCTCGGCGGTGGCCACCGGGGGAGCGGTCGGAGGGTCCACCGCCTCGACCCTCGGTGCCGCCTCCGGCCTGCTCGACCTCACGGGCACCGGGGACGACGCCTGGGCCCTACTGGTCTGCAGTGCGACAGCCGGCCTCGCCTCGGCATGGCTGTTCTCACGTGTGCGGCGACCCCGGCGTCACAGGACGGCCGACATCCTCACCGGGATCACAGTCGCCTTCCTGAGCATGGTCCTGGTCGGCACGCTCCTCTACCTCGTGTCCGGCGTCTTCTCGCATCCGGGCGACGCACTGTTCGAATCTGCGGCCGGCTTCAGCACGACGGCACTGACCACACTCGACGCCGACTCACTAGGGCGGGGAATCCTCTTCTTCCGTGCCGGCAGCCAGTGGGTCGGTGGCCTGACCGCCCTGCTCCTCGGAGTGGCGGTCCTACCCGCCCTGAGCGCCGATCGCGAACTCGCCGATCGGCGTCGTGGGAGTGGACGTCGACCCCTTGCCCCATCGGGTGGCAGGGCCGCCCGCAACGTGCTGCAGCTCTATGCCGGATTCACGCTGCTCCTCATCGCCGCCTACCTCTTTGCGGGGGCCGGGTTCGTCGGATCCTTGGTCCTCGCTGCTTCAACCGCTTCGACCGGAGGCTTCGTAGGACCCGGCCAGCCACTCGCCGACCCTGCCGTCCAGTGGGTCGCCATCTTCGGCATGCTCGCTGCCGGCGCCAGCCTGGTCATCCTCTGGCGCCTGGTGACCCTGCAGTGGAAAGGCGTCCGACGTTCGGCCGAACTCATCGCCTACCTCTTCCTCCTCGTCGGCGGAACCCTGCTCCTCGGCTGGTGGTCCGAGGCCAGCGGCCTTGACGAGTGGCGGGAGACCCTGTTCACACTCCTCTCCGCCGCCACCACCACCGGATTCCCCATGGAGGCGGTCGGCTCGTGGGCGGCGGCGGCACCCGTCCTCCTCCTGCTCGCCGCAGCCGTCGGACCGATGACCGGCTCGGCCGGCGGCGGGTTCCAGATCTTTCGGATGCTCGGCCTCGTCAAGTTGGCCCGGCGCGAGCTCTTGCGCCAACTCCATCCGAACCTGGTCGCCCGCATTCGGATCGGCGGCCTGGTCCTGAGCGAGGCCAGCGTCGGGCGGATCGTGCTCCAGCAGTTCCTGTTCGTGGCGGTGGTCATGGGGACGACCGGTGCCGTGGCCATCCTCGGACCCGACCTGGCGACGGCACTCGCCGCCGGTGTACACGCCACGGCGACCGCCGGTCCGATCCGAGCCCTCGACGGCACGCTCCTCGACCCGACAGCCTGGTCGCGGCCTGTCCGCCTGGCACTGGTACCGGCCATGCTCATCGGCCGACTGGCGCTGTATCCGGCACTCGTGGCGCTCGGAACGGCGTCGACGGGCGTTCGGGACAGGTTGCGGCTGAAGCGCCGATGGGTTGGCAGGAATTCGGAGGGGGACCAATGAAGTCGGCCTCCCGTCGCTGGACGTCGACCACGGCCCACGTCGCCGCCAATGCGCTCCTGTTCGTGGCTGGAGCGATGGCCCTCTCCGCCGTCGTCGAACTCGTTGACGGCCAGGAGGCCCCGGCCATGTTCGCCGCCGCCGCGATCACGGCACTCCTCGGAAGCGGCATGCGACGCTGGACCCGGACCGGAATCCTCGACCGCTCCATCGTCTTCACTGCCGTCGGAGCGACGTGGGTGCTGGTCTCGGTCATCGGCGCACTGCCCTACCTCCTCGCCGGGACCTTCGTCCGGGACGGTGCCGACACCCTGGTCGTCATCGCCGACGCCCTCTTCGAGTCGGTGTCGGGATTCTCGTGTACCGGATCGACCGTCTTCGGTGCCCACAACCCGATCGAGGCGCAGGGATCCGGCATCCTCCTGTACAGACAGATCACCCAGTGGCTGGGGGGCATGGGCATCGTGGTGCTGGTCGTGGCCGTCCTTCCCACCCTGCGCGCCAGCGGACTGGGCCTCATCGATGCCGAGGCACCGGGCGAGGATGCCGAGGCACCGGGCGAGAGTGCCGACCGCCTTGCCCCGAAGGTCGTCGACACAGCCCGCCAGTTCTGGAGCGTCTACGGGATCCTCACCATCGCCGCCGCCATCCTCTTGCTCGGTGCCGGAATGAACCCCTACGACTCCATCGCCCACGCCCTGAGTGCCATCTCGACGGGCGGCTTCTCGACCCGGGACTCCTCGATCGGACACTGGGACAGCGTGGGGGTCGAGTTGGTGGTCATGGCCGTGATGATCTTCGGGGCGGCCAGCTTCACGCTCCACTACCGATCCTTCCGGAACCGCCGCTTCGTCCACCTCAACAACCCCGAGTTCCGGTGGTACCTGGGGCTACTCGGCGGCTGGACAGTGGCGGTCGCTGCGCTGTTGGCAAAGGACGGCATGCCCTGGGCGCGTGCACTGCGCATGTCCGCATTCAACGTGGTGACCCTGGGAACCAGCGGCGGCTTCGGCAACGCCACCGGCGCCGGATCCGACGGGGACTTCGCCGCCTGGGCGGCCGGACCCCAGATCCTGCTGCTGCTCCTACTGGTCGTGGGGGGGTGCACGGGATCAACCGCCGGCGGCATCAAGGTCATCCGCCTGCGAGTCGGCGTGGCCCATGCCTACCGGGCGCTGCGTGTGATCCGCAGGCCACAGGCAGTCCTCCACGTCCGCTACGGGAAGGGCGTAGTACCGGAGTCCCTGGTCGAGCGCATCGCCGGATTCATGGTTGTCTTCGGGATGTTCGCCGTGCTCGGAACACTGGTCGTCAGCGCCCTCGGCACCGACCTGGTCACGGCCTTCACCGGCGTCATCGAGGCCCTGGGCAACATGGGGCCTGCGTTCGGTGAGGCGGGCCCGACGGCCTCCTTCGTGGACGGCTACAGCACCCCGGCCCGCCTGGTCCTGGCGTCGCTGATGCTCGTTGGTCGACTCGAGATCTTCCCGATGCTCCTGATGCTGATCGTGCCGTACCGCAGCATCCGGCGCGTGGCCCCGCGGGGCCCGCTGCAGCAGTTACGGCATCGCCGCTCGGTCGGCACCTAGCCTCAGGCCCGCAGGAGTTCTTCGAGCAGCGCCTGCAGCAGGCCTGGGTCACTGGTGGCGCACAGTTCGCGAGCGCTGTGCATCGCCAACTGGGGGGCACCCAGGTCGACGGTGGGGAGGCCGGTGGCTGCGGCAGTGATCGGTCCGACCGTCGAGCCGCAGGGGAGGTCGGCCCGGTGGCTGTATGACTGCAGGGGTACTCCGCAGCGTTCCGCAGCCAGGCGTACCTGCGCCGCACCCGGGGCATCGGTGGCGTAACGCTGCGAGGCATTGAACTTGAGGACAGGCCCACCCCCGAGGTGGACGACGTGCTGGGCGTCGTGCCGGTCGGCGTAGTTCGGGTGGATCGCGTGAGCGCCGTCGACCGAGCAAGCGAGGGAGGCTCCGAAGTCCGCTGACGCACCGTCGAGGAGGCGTTCCAGGAGCGAACGCAGTAGTGGCGAGCCAGCGCCGGTTGCCGAGGTGCTGCCGACCTCCTCGTGGTCATAGAGGACGACGATCGGCGTCGGGCCCCCGGTGTCGTCACGGGCAGCGCAGAGGGCGTCGACCGCAGCATGGCAGGACAGCAGGTTGTCGATCCGGGGAGCGCTCACGAACTCCCGACTCGTGCCCGCCAGCGTCGCCGGAGCGAGGTCGTGGAGCATGAGGTCGAATCCGAGCACATCGGCGGTGGAGACTCCAGCCGTGTCGGCAACCTCGGCGAGGAAGGCGCCCTGCTCCGCTTCGCCGAGACCTGTGATGGGGGAGAGGTGGATATGCGGATTGAGCACGAGCCCCTTCTCGTTGACCCCCCGGTCGAGGTGGATCGCCAACTGGGGCACCCGGGCGATCGGGCGGTCGATCCGGACCAGCACCTCGTCGACCCCGTCGCCGGCACGGACGGCCAGGCGACCGGAGCATCCGAGGTCCCGGTCCAGCCAGGAGTTGAGGAGGGCGCCGCCGTAGACCTCGATGCCGAGCTGTCGCATCCCGTGTGTGGATCGGTCCGGGTTCGGCGTAAGGCGGAGGTTGGGGCTGTCGGTGTGCGCCATCAGCACCCGGAACCCCGTGGAACGCCCGGGCCCGGAGATCCAGGCAAGGAGGCTTCCGGAAGCCCTCAGGTAGCGGAGTCCCGGACCGTCATCGGTGGTTCCCTCAGTGAAGCCGGCAGCCTCGAGTCGGGCGGCAGCCGTGGCCACGGCGTGGAAGGGGGAGGGGGAGGCGTCGATGAAGGCGCAGAGGTCCTCTGCACGGTGGGTTGAGTCGGTGTCCATGCTCGTATATTGGTCTGTGGGACACGCAAGTGGGAACCCATGCCGCGACGATGCGGCCCCCGAGTCGACCGGTGGGGCCGTTCAGGCCGTCCACGCCCGTCACCTCGATCCCACGACTACGTCGTTCCCATCGGGCTCCGGCCCGGTGCCCCTTCGGGGGGTCCCGCTCCGACCGATGATGCTCCGGGCGGCAAATAGCAGCCGCACCAGGTCTCCGAGGATTCTCCCCCCACCACCACATGTCCCCGCCAGCACCCATCCTCCGCTCGAGCGGTATCCCCGCCGCCCAGGGCTTGTACGACCCGCGGTTCGAGCACGATGCCTGTGGCGTCAACTTCGTGTGTCACCTCAGGGGCCATCGCAGCCACGACATCGTGGCGTTGGGCATCGGCGCACTCTGCAAGCTCCAGCACCGCGGCGCCCTCGGCGCCGAGAAGAACACGGGTGACGGGGCCGGCATTCTCCTCCAGGTGCCCGACCGCTTCTACCGGGAGGTCGTCGACTTCGACCTCCCCCCGGAGGGCGCCTATGCCACGGGCATCGCCTTCCTGCCGGGGGATCCCGGGGAGGCCGACCTGGTGGCCGACCGGGTCGAGGAGATCGCCGTCGAGGAGGGGCTCGAGGTCCTCGGTTGGCGAGAGGTGCCCGTGGACGACTCGATCATCGGGTCGACGGCGAAGCGCACCGAACCGATCTTCCGGCAACTCTTCGTCGCCGCTCCTGAGGGCTCCGACGGCAGGCCGGGCGGCATCGCCCTCGACCGGCTCGTCTACGGCCTGCGGAGGCGCACCGAGCACGAGATCCACGTGCCGTCCACGAATGCCGTCGAGGCTGGCGGCATGGGAGCCGCCAGCGAGCCCCAGGACGGCGTCTACTTCCCGTCGTTGTCTGCTCGAACCATCGTCTACAAGGGGATGCTCACCACACCGCAACTGGCCGAGTTCTACCCGGACCTCACCGACCGTCGGGTCGAAAGCGCCCTCGCTCTCGTCCACTCCCGCTTCTCGACGAACACCTTCCCGGCCTGGCCGCTGGCCCACCCCTACCGGATGATCGCCCACAACGGCGAGATCAACACGGTGCAGGGCAACCGCAACTGGATGCGGTCCCGTGAGGCCCTCCTGGCAACCGACCTCCTGCCCGGCGACCTCGACCGCCTGTTCCCGATCTGCACCCCAGGGGCGAGTGACACCGCCACCTTCGACGAGGCACTGGAACTCCTCACCCTCGGTGGCTATCCCTTGCCCGAGGCGGTGATGATGATGATCCCGGAGCCCTGGGAGAGCCACGAGTCGATGGACGAGGACCGGCGTGCCTTCTACCAGTACCACGCCTCCCTGATGGAGCCCTGGGATGGCCCGGCGTCGATTGCCTTCACCGACGGCACGGTCATCGGAGCGGTTCTCGACCGCAACGGCCTGCGACCCAGCCGCTACTGGGTCACGGACGACGACCTGGTCGTGATGGCCAGCGAGGTCGGGGTCGTCGACGTGCCGACCTCGAGCATCATCGAGAAGGGCCGCCTGCAACCCGGACGAATGTTCCTCATCGACACCAGTAAGGGACGCATCGTCCGCGACCACGAGATCAAGTCCGAACTGTCCGCCGCCAGGCCGTACCGAGAATGGCTCGACCGCAATCTGGTGCAACTCGTCGACCTACCCGACCGCGAGCGGCACCTCGGCGGGGAGGAAACGGCGATCCAGCGCCAGCAGGTCTTCGGATTCACGCACGAGGAGTTGAAGTTGCTCGTTGCGCCGATGGTCCGGGACGCCAAGGAGGCCCTCGGTTCGATGGGCACTGATACGCCCGTCGCCGCCCTGTCCAACCGGTCCCGGCCGCTCTACGACTACTTCTCGCAACTCTTCGCCCAGGTCACGAATCCGCCGCTCGATGCAATACGAGAAGAACTCATCACGGCCGTCTGCGGCACCATCGGCCCGGAGGGCAACCTGCTCGACCCGACACCCGGATCGTGCCGGCAGATTTACCTCCCGCACCCGGTCCTGACCGAAGCGGAGTTGGCCCGCATCATCCACATCGACGAGGCCGGTGGACCCGGCGACTTCCGTACGGTGGTCCTCGACGGCAGGTATGTCGTCGCCGAGGGTGGGGCCGGACTTACATCCGCTCTCGACCGACTGCGCTACGAGGCCTCGGCGGCGATCTCCGACGGGGTGAGCCTCCTGGTCGTGAGCGACAGGGGCGTCGACGCCGTTCACGCGCCCATTCCGTCCCTGCTCGCCGTCGGAGCCATCCACCACCACCTGATCAACGAAAAGACCCGTTCCAGCGCCAGCCTGCTCGTCGAAAGCGGCGATGCCCGCGAGGTGCACCACGTCGCCCTCCTGCTCGGGTTCGGCGCCTCGGCCGTATGCCCCTACGTCACCTTCGAAGCCATCGACGGGATGGTCGCCGAGGGACAGAACGGCCTGTCCCGGGACCTCGAGCCGGACAGGGCGCGCCGGAACTACGTGAAGGCCTGCGACAAGGGGATCCTCAAGGTGATGTCCAAAATGGGCATCTCCACGGTCGCCTCGTACACGGGCGCACAGATCTTCGAGGCCATCGGACTCGGTGGCGAGGTCGTGGACTCCTGTTTCACTGGAACGGTGAGCCGGCTGGGTGGCGTCGGCTTCGACGTCCTGGCCACCGAGGTCGCCGTCCGCCATTCGCTGGCCTTCCTCGACAACCCCGAGGAGCGCGCCCACCGCACCCTCGAGGTGGGCGGCGAGTACCAGTGGCGACGGGAGGGCGAATACCACCTCTTCAACCCCGAGACCGTCTTCCGCCTCCAGCACGCCACCCGGGAGGGGCGCTACGACGTCTTCAAGCAGTACACGGCATTGGTCGACGGACAGGCCGAGAACCTGGCGACCCTGCGCGGTCTCTTCCGGTTCCGCACCGACCTGCGCCCTCCAGTCCCGATCGCCGAGGTCGAGTCGGTGTCAGAGATCGTCCGCCGGTTCGCCACGGGCGCCATGTCGTACGGGTCGATCTCGGCAGAAGCCCACGAGACTCTCGCCATCGCCATGAACCGCATGGGAGGGAAGTCCAACACCGGCGAAGGTGGCGAGGACCCCGACCGGTTCGAGCCCGACGCGAACGGCGACCTCCGCCGTTCGGCCGTCAAGCAGGTGGCGTCCGGCCGCTTCGGTGTGACGAGTGAGTACCTCGTCAACAGCGACGACCTGCAGATCAAGATGGCCCAGGGCGCAAAGCCCGGAGAGGGTGGCCAGTTGCCGGGCCACAAGGTGTACCCCTGGATCGCCAAGACCCGGCATTCCACGCCCGGCGTCGGCTTGATCTCGCCGCCGCCGCACCACGACATCTATTCGATCGAGGACCTGGCCCAACTCATCTTCGACCTCAAGAACGCCAACCCCGAGGCTCGCGTCCACGTCAAGCTCGTGGCCGAGGTCGGCGTCGGGACCGTCGCTGCGGGCGTCGCCAAGGGCCACGCCGACGTGGTCCTCATCTCGGGCCATGACGGTGGGACCGGTGCCTCGCCGCTGTCCTCGATCAAGCACGCCGGCGCACCGTGGGAACTGGGCCTCGCCGAAACACAGCAGACCCTGCTGCTCAACGGCCTGCGCGACCGGATCGTCGTCCAGGTCGATGGCCAACTCAAGACCGGTCGCGACGTGATGATCGCCGCCCTCCTGGGTGGCGACGAGTTCGGATTCGCCACGGCTCCACTGGTGGTGTCGGGCTGCATCATGATGAGGGTCTGCCACCTCGACACCTGCCCGGTCGGCGTGGCCACGCAGAACCCCGAGTTGCGCAAGAAGTTCACCGGGAAGCCGGAATTCGTCGTCAACTTCTTCGAGTACATCGCTGAGGAGGTACGCGAGTTGCTCGCCCAACTCGGATTTCGATCGCTCGAGGAGGCCATCGGCCAGGTCGAGTGCCTCGACATCGCCGATGCGGTCGCCCACTGGAAAGCCGACGGCCTCGACCTCACGCCGATCCTGCACGTGCCCGAACTCCCGGAGGGAGCGCTCCGCCACCAGGCCACCGGACAGGATCACGGCCTCGAAGAGATCCTCGACCGGACTCTTATCGCCGAGGCGGCACCGGCCCTGGCCGACGGCTCGGCGGTCGCCATCCGAACGGAAATCGGCAACGTCGACCGCTCGACCGGGACGATGCTCGGCTACGAGTTGACCCGACGGTTCGGTGGAGAGGGTCTCCCCGACGACACGATCACGATCGACCTCGACGGCTCAGCCGGCAACAGCTTCGGAGCGTTCGTGCCCCGGGGCATCACGCTGCGCCTGGTCGGCGACGCCAACGACTACCTCGGCAAGGGGCTCTCGGGCGGGCGCATCACCGTACGGCCACCCGAGGACTCGCCCTTCCGGGCCGAAGAGCAGGTCATCGCCGGCAATGTGATCCTCTATGGGGCCACGGGTGGCGAGGCCTTCATCCGGGGCGTGGTCGGTGAGCGCTTCTGCGTCCGCAACTCCGGTGCCCTGGCGGTTGTCGAGGGCATCGGCGACCACGGGTGCGAGTACATGACCGGAGGACGGGCCGTCGTTCTGGGCCCGACCGGACGCAACTTCGCCGCCGGCATGTCGGGAGGCATTGCCTTCGTCCTCGACGAGGAGCGGTCCTTCGCCAAGCGGGTCAACCCCGAGATGGTGATACTGGAGGACCTCGATGAGGAGGACGTCGACTGGCTTCGGGATGTCCTGGCCCGACACCACGCAGAGACCGGTTCCGAGGTGGTCGAGCGGCTGCAGGGCTCCTGGCCCGAGGCCGCCGGGACCTTCCGGAAGGTCATGCCGACCGACTACCGACGGGTACTCGAGGCCGCGTCTGCCGCCCGTTCCGGAGGACGCGACGAGGTGGAGGCGATCATGGCCTCCACGAGGGCCTGAGGAGCCGGCCATGGGCGATCCACGCGGCTTCCTCAAGCACGATCGCGTCCTCCCGGAACGTCGACCAGTTCCGGTCCGCCTCCGCGACTGGAGAGAGGTCTACGAACCCTTCCCGGAGGACGATCTCCGGAAGCAGGCCAGCCGCTGCATGGACTGCGGCATTCCGTTCTGCAACGACGGTTGTCCGCTCGGCAACCTGATCCCGGACTGGAACGACCTCGTCCACCGGGAGCACTGGCGCCAGGCCAGCGAGCGCCTGCATGCCACGAACAACTTCCCGGAGTTCACTGGACGCCTCTGTCCGGCTCCCTGTGAAGCCGCCTGTGTCCTCGGCATCAACGAGGCGCCCGTGGCCATCAAGCAGGTCGAGGTCAGCATCGTGGACCGTGCCTGGGAAGAGGGCTGGATCCTGCCGCAACCTCCCCAGGAGCGCACCGGTCGGCGGGTGTCGGTGATCGGCTCCGGCCCGGCCGGCCTCGCTGCCGCCCAGCAGTTGACGCGGGCCGGACACGACGTGGTGGTGTTCGAACGCGCCGACCGCATCGGTGGACTCCTGCGCTACGGGATCCCAGAGTTCAAGATGGAGAAGAGGCACCTGGACCACCGGCTCGCCCAGATGGAGGCCGAGGGCACCGAGTTCCGCACGAACGTCGAGGTTGGCACCGACCTGAAGGTCGGAGACCTGCGCTCGGACTACGACGCCGTCGTCCTCGCCTGCGGAGCCACCCGGTGGCGTGACCTCCCGATCCCCGGCCGCGAACTCGACGGCGTCCACCAGGCCATGGAGTACCTCCCTTGGGGGAACCGCCTCCAGGAAGGCGACATCGACCATTCGCCGATCGACGCATCCGGCAGGCACGTCGTGATCATCGGCGGTGGCGACACCGGCGCCGACTGCCTGGGCACCGCCCACCGGCAGGGAGCGGCCTCGATCCACCAATTCGAAATCATGCCCCGGCCGTCCGACGACCGGCCCGACGCCAACCCATGGCCGACCTGGCCGATGCTCTACCGGGTCTCCTCCGCACACGAGGAGGGCGGCGAGCGGGTCTTCGCCATCGACACCGCCGAATTCCTCGGCGAGGACGGCCACCTGACCGGACTCCGGACCCACCGTGTCGAGCAGGCCTTCACCGATGGTCGGATGTCGTTCGAGCCCGTCGAGGGCAGCGAGGAGGTGTTCCGGGCGGACCTGGTGTTCCTCGCCATGGGATTCACCGGTCCGGAGCAGGGAGCCCTGACAGAAGGGCTCGGCGTCGACCTCGATGCCCGAGGCAACGTCGCCAGGGACGTCGCCTACGCCACCAACGTCGACGGGGTGTACGTCTGCGGTGACATGGGGCGAGGCCAGTCGCTGATCGTTTGGGCCATCGCCGAGGGGCGCTCGTGCGCGGCAGCGGTCGATCAGCACCTCATGGGAGCCACCCACCTACCGTCACCGATCGCCCCGACCGCAGCGCCCCTGCGCTGAGACGTCCGAAGCTCCTAGAAGGGCAGCGCGTCAATGAAGCCGAGGGCGGCGTCGATAAAGCCGAAGTCCTTCGGGGTGGCGAAGTGGTCGACGCCCGGGAGCAGCACGAGCCTGGCGTCGGGAAGCGCATCGAGCAGTGGCTCGGCCGGCCCGGCATCGTCCCGTTCGCCGAGGACGACCAACACAGGCACGTCCACTGCCCCAAGCAACTCCGCAGTGAGGGGCCCCCGGTCGGGTCGCTCGAGGAACGCCGCCAGGGCCTCCCGGTCGGCGTCCTCGGCCTCGGGAAGGCGCGCGAAGTAGGCAAGTTGCGGGTGCTCCGCCTGACCGCTCCTCACGGCCTCGACGACCGCCTCGGTCCTCCAGTCGTCAGGCGCCATGAGTCGGGCGCCGACGCCCGCCGCCACGAGGCGGTTGAAGCGACCAGGATGTCGGGAGGCCAGGACCAGGAGCGTCCGCGCCCCGTACGAGAAGCCGATGGCGTCCACCGGTTCCTCGGGCAGCGCCGCCATGACATGTTCCTCGAGGTCCCGGTAGGCGTCTGGGTCGTGCGGCTTGGGAGCCGTACCGTGCCCAAGGAGGTCCACGGCGATGAAGTCGCGGCCGGCGTCCTCGAGGAACGCCGTCCACCCGTTGCCGACCCAGGTGCTGGCGAAGGACGTGCCGAAGCCATGGAGTAGGAGGACGGGCGGTTCGGACACGGGAGGCGACCCTACTTGGGCGGGAACGCTGCCCCGGGTGCCGCTGGACTCATCGGTACGCTGCCCGAGTGAGCCCACAGCGCCTGCTCCTCCTCGTCGGCGTTCCCCTCGGCCTCCTGATCGCCCTCCTCGCCCCGGCCTGGACCGGCTACGACGAGCACACCCACTTCGCCCGGGCCGTTGACATGGCCGGCGGATCGCTGTTCTCCACCCACGAGGAGGGTCTCGGGACACCCGTTCCCGCCAGCTACAGCGAGGACACCCTGCTTGTGCAGCAGAACTGGGTGGACGGCAATCCGGCATGGACGGCGGCATTGACCGGTGATCTCCTTGGGAGCAGCCCGGACGGACGGACCGTCCATGTCGACCTCCGACCGACCAATGCCTCGCCTCCGGTGGCATACCTGCCTGCGGCGGTCGGAATGCTGGTGCCCGTCGCCGTCGACGCCCCGGGGGTCCTGGCCCTGTGGGCGGGACGGATCGTCAACTTGGCCGCCTACCTGAGCCTGGCGGTCCTGGCCGTACGGACCGCCTCGGCGTTCCGCTGGACGCTCGCCGCCCTCGCCCTGCTCCCGATGCACCTCACCCTCGGCGCGACGATCTCACCGGATGCCCTCACCACCGCCGCTCTCTTTCTGGTCGTGGCCCTGTGGACGCGGGTACGGGCCGACGAGGAGATCCCACTGTGGCTGCTCGTGTCGGGAACGCTTCTTCTGGCGCTCGCCAAGCCCCCGTACTTCCTCCTCCTCGCCCTGCTTCCGGTCGCCGGCTTCCGTCGCCGGACGCCCGAAGGGCGTTTGGCAGCCAGGGTCGGCGCCGGCACACTCGGCCTCGGACTCCTCGTCACCCTCCTCAACTCCTCCACCAAGTATCAGGCCGTGACCTCCACGATGGGCTACGGAGACCTTGCCCTCCAGCCGGAGGTGCAGCGTGAGCGCCTGTTGGGTGACCTCCCGGGCTTCGTGTGGGCCTCGGTCGAGACCTGGTTCACCGAACTCAACCACTACGTGCAGGACTGGTTCCGGAACTTCGGCTTCTTCACGTCACGCCTGCCGGCGGCGCTACCGTGGCTGTTCCTCCTCCTGCTGGTGGCTGCCCTGCTGCGCCTCGACAGGAAGGACTTCAGAGGCCTCCGGGGACCCGACCGGTGGCTCTTGGGCCTCGGAGCTGCCGGGATGATCCTGGTGTTGTTCAGTTCCAGCTACGTGTACTTCACGGACCACGTGGCCTACGACACGATCGGCCAACAGATGGCCCGGTACTCGGCGCCGCTCCTCGTGGTGATGCTCCTCGCCGGAGCACCGCGGCGACTGGTCCGGACCCTCGACCGCCTGCCCGAGGAGATGGCACGCCTCGTCCTCGCCGCGATCCCTGTGCTTGCGACGGCGTCGATCCTGCTGACATGGCTGGTGACGGGAACCGCCGACCGCTACTGACGCCCCGGGGGTCGGCCGGCAGGCCGAACGGCCCGCCGCGCCAGCAGGGTCCGGATCGCCTCGGCCAGGGTACAGAGCACCGCCAGGACCCCGATGACGTGGTACTGGTCGAAGAACGTCGGCCAGATGAAGTCGCGTGGGTAGCGGAAGCGGACCTGGTCGATCACGACCATGAGCGCGGCGGTCGCCATCAACACGGTGGCCAGCAGGGGAAGGATGCGACGCCAGCAGCGTCCGGCCAGCACGAGGCCCATCGTCACGCCGAGCAGGGGAGCGGCCACCGGCCAAGCCGGCAGGTTCGACCAGGCGCATACGGCGACGACGACACCCACCCCGACGGCGGTCCGGTTGCCGGTGACCGTCAGGCCGCCGCGCGGATCGACGAGGTGGACTGCCGCCTCGTCCGTTCCCTCGTCTCTGCGCCCCCTCCAGGCGAGGGCCAGGCAGAGGAACACAGCCAGGAGGGAGACGAGTAGACCGATGCGCACGATGCGCTGCGGAGTCCATTCGAGGTGGAGCGACAACTCCCCCTCGTGGCCAGCGGGGTCGATGAGCCAGCCGTTGGCGTAGCCGTCGACCAGCACGGGGGCCGCCGGGACCTCAATGGCATCCGAGGAAAGTCGCCAGCCGTCGGAGAAGCTCTCCCCGAGCACCAGCCAGAAGGGGGAGGGCGACGCCGCTGCGACGAGGTCACGGCTGGTCTTGCTCCAATCCACGACCCGGACAGTGGGAAGGCTGTCCGATGCCGACGAAGCACCGCTCCCAACGGAGCGCAGTACAAGGCGGTCGATGTCGATTCCCGTCGACCTTCCGGGGGCTACCTCGAGATGGTGCTCACCAGCGTCGAGTTGAAGTGCCGGACCACAGGCCTCGATGGCGATCGCCGTCCGCTCCAGGGCATCGTCGGCAGATCCGGTTATCCGCACCGGTACCGGTTCACCGTCCAGGAGGATCAGGTCGTCACGACACGAGACCTGGAGGAGCCGGTTGATCGGAGGCACCGGGAGTCCTTCAATGTCAATCAGGCCAACCGGGAGTTCGACGGGAAGCCCCGAATACCAGTCCATGGTCACCTTCTGCTGGACCACCTCTATGCGAATCGAGAGCTCCGAGACCTCGACATCGGGAAGGTCGACCTCCAGTCGCCGCTCACCATCGGTTGGTGGGGGGAGTGCTTCGAAGTGGTAGGTCCCGAGTGTTGCCTGGTCCCCGCTGATCGCGACGACCGTCGGAACCGAGTGGTTCCCGTCATCCCGGAAGCGCAGCGTGAGCGGGCCGACTCGTTGAGGTTCCAGGAAGGAGAGCGTGATCTCCTGTCCGTTCTGTCCGCCGAGGGCCGACTGCCAGGACGAATCGTCGTCTCCGTCGATGGCGGAGACGGCGCTCGAGCGCACAGATCCAGCAAGCGCTGAGGTGGCAGAAGCGGTCGTCGGCCAGGCGTCCGCGCCGAGGAGCGCGGCGATCGTCTCTGGGGAGGCATGGGCCGAAAGCCTGGAGTCGCCGGACAACGCGAACGTCCGGTCCCAGGGCAGGACCAGGGTGCGGTCGAGGTACTCCTCGCCGTCCGTACGGACCGGATCAAGTGGATCGGACCGGAGACGGGTGAGGAGCACGGCGAACTCCTGTCCATGGTCCACGTCGAGCAGGTCCGTCAGGTCGGTTGGGAGGGCGATGGTCTCGTCGGCTGACACGCCGGGCACCCCGACCTCGGTGAATCCGACCCCGCTGTAGCCGAAGTACCACTTCGGGTCGCCCTCACTGGTGGCCATGATCTCGATGTCGAGGAATGACGTGGACGAAATTCCGAGTGGCACGACCTGTCCCGACAAATGCGACGGCTCGCCGAGGGCCACGTCGGTGCTACCCCCATCGTGGTGGATGCGGACATCGGTGATGGTGCGGTTCTGCCCGTAGGTGACCGCCTGCAGCAGCGTCACGCTCGGAACGGGAACCGGTTCATCGAACTCGAGCAGGAGTCGTTCGCCGCGAGCGTCAGCGAATGCCGACACCGACCATGCGGTCTGGAGATCGCCGTCGACGGCGTGGAAGGGCCGGGCTGAGGGAATGAAGGTCACCGGGTTCCCGTACGCGGTCGCCGACGCGCGGATGCCCTCCTGGAAGGCCACGGTCTGGCTGCCCGGCAGGTCGGGGAAGGCCTCCAGTCGCTGGTCGGTGGGATCCTCGGCGAGCGACACCTCATCGAGGCGTTCCGTATAGCCCTGGGTCTCCCTGATGGTTCCCCAGCGCTGTCCTCGCTTGCGGTTCGTGTCGGTCAGGAGAAGCAGCGCGCCCGGCTGGTTCACGACATCGGGCGACTCGGCGAGTGTGGCACTGAAGAACACGGGCCGGCCCGGTTCGAGGAAGCCCTCACCGGCGGCGGCGACCAGTCCCTCGGCGTCGCCGGCGATGACGACCGGGCGGCTCGGGTCGGCGGCCCGGAGGATTGGGCTGGACTCCTCGAGAGCGAAGACGGCGATGGCCGGCGGCGCCTGAGCGCCGGGTGGCCGGTCGAGTGTGTGTTCGTCGACGAGCGGCCGCTGGGGCCCGGCCACGTTCGCCTGGCCGTCCCCATGGAGCGTCGGAACACCGAGTCCGTCGGCCGCAAGCAGGTCGGCCCAGAGGTCGGGAGGACGGGGTGTGCGGTAGCGCTCGTACTGCAGGTCGCCGCGAAAGACGATGTCGCCGACGCCCATGAGGTGGGCGAGGGGTGCCAGTGACCCGGGATCGAAGCGGCCCTCCTGGATCTCGGTGTCGAGCGCGACGAGCAACGACGCTGAGGCAGGGGTTCCGAGCGGGACCAACTCACGGGCCACGTGTCCGCGCTCCATGAGCCCCGGCAGAATCGGATCGACGGCGTTGCCCCAACGGTGTGCGGCGAAGTCGCTCCCGGGAATCTCCAGGACCCGCGTCTCGTGGAGATCGGAAACGTCATCCAGCGACGCTGCCAGCGCCAACCAGTGGGCAGGAACCTCCTCGGGCCGCTCGAGGTTGTTCCCCAGGAGTTGCCCGCGCCACAGCGGGGCGAAATTGGCGAGGATCGCCAGGCAGAGGATGGCGGCAAGGGGCTCGCGGAAGCGGGGAATGCGCCGCCCGAGTGCTGCCGCCCCGGCGCCCAGGAAGACCGATGTAGCGAGCACCACGAGCGGAAGAGCGCGGGGCGTGCTGCGCATCGCCAGGCCGGCGTCCGTGGTCGTCCACGCCTTGAAGACCTGTCCGAGCGGCGAGGGCGCATCGAACGGATGGGCGGCGACAGCGGCGAGCATCCCGACGCCGAACAGCAGGAGCAGGTGGCTCCGGTACCGGAAGCGCGTCACGGCAGCCGCCAGAAGGCCGAACAGCGGGAGGGCGAAGGAGAGGGGAAGCGCCCAACGCGTGTATGCGTAGGCGGGCTCGATCCAGGCACCGAGCTTGTCCTGGCCGTAGAAGAACCAGTACCCCAGCCCACGGAACAATTCGGGGGCGGTTGCGGCGTCGGCGATCACCTCGTAGGTCTCGGTGAGCCGAAGGGTGGGGAGGCCGTAGGCGGCCTGGGTCCGGAGTCCGATGGCCCACCAGATGGAGGTTGCGAGGACGAGCAACCCGATTCGGCTCGATGCGCCGAGGGCCCTCCGCCAGGCGACCGTGCCCTCGGCGACGCTCCATGCGATCCAGAGCACCGGGCCGAGGCCGACGAGGAGCAGCGAGGTGGCGTTGACACCGCCGATCGTGAGGGTGACGAGGGCGAAGAGCGCCGGATGCCGCCATCCCGGCGTCCGCAGCGCCCGGACCGTCAGGGCGAGCATCCACGGGAGTCCCGCCCACGGCAGCAGGATCACGGAGATGCGGGCGATGTAGTCGAGGACGTAGGGGCTGAGCATGTAGGCGAGGGAGGCGACGAGGACCGGGGTGCCCCGCCAGCCGATGGTGCGGAGGAACCAGCGCAGTCCAAGGCCTGCGGCCAGCAGGATCGAACCCAGCCAGAGGCGCTGCAAGACCCAGTCGGAGAGGCCCAGAAGGTCGCCTGCTGCGAAGAACGGCCCGACAGGCCAGAGGAAGCCGAGGTTCTGGTGCGTGACCGTGCCCATTGCGAAGTCCGGCTGCCACATCGACGAAGCGTCGGAGAGGAGGCCCCATGGATCGAGTGTCAGGTAGGGCTTGGTGTCGGCCGCCACCATGCCCCGGTGGGTGAGGAGGAGCGGCAGGTAGGCCAGTAGGGCCAGCAGGGCCACCTGTCCCCGGCCAGCGTCGAGTTGTCGGAACAGGCGTGCGCCGAGTCGGCGCAAGCGGGGATTCACGGGCCCCGTGGCGCCGTCGAGGCGAGGACCCGGAAGGCCTCGGTCGCCGTCCGGTCCCAGTCGTACCGGGCGGACCGCGTGAGCGCCGCCCGGCCGAACTCCGAACGACGCTCGTCATCGGCGAGCAGGCCTGCGAGGTGGTCGGCCAACTGCCGGTCATCGTCGGCGAGCAGGCCGGACACGCCGTGTTCGACAGCATCCTCGTGGCCGGGAATCCGCGTCGCCACGGCGGGGGTCCCGCAAGCGGCTGCCTCGGTGAGGGTCATACCCCAACCCTCGCTGGACGAAGCGCTCGCCACCACCCATGCCCGCCGGTAGGCGGCGACCAGTTCGTCGTCGTCGACGTGCCCTCGCAGGTCGACCCAGGAGTCGGCACCGAGTTCGGCGATGACCTCGAGCAGTTCCTCTTCGACATGGCCCTCGCCGAGGATCTCGAGCCGGGTGTCGGGGACCGTCCGCCGGACCTCGGCAACCATCCGGATCAGGGCGTCGAAGCGCTTCGAGGGCATCAGGCGGCCCGCTGCGACCACCAGCGGCGTCGGGAAGCGGTCGGCAGCGGGTGAGAAGCGGGAATGGATGCCCGGTTCGACGACGTGGACTCCGTGCCCCGGTAGGTGGAGGTCGCGTATCAGCGAGGCCCTCGAGGACTCCGAAAGGGTGACGATCGGCGTCTTCCGGTAGCAGGGCGGGGCGATCCGGCGCTCGAGGAAGGAACCCAGGCGGGCCAGGCCGGGGGAGAGGACCATGGGCCACAGCAGTTCGTGGTCGTGGTGGAGAAAGGCCATGCGGGGCTTGGCGGCCCAGAGCGGCGAGAAGAAGGGCACACCATTCCAGATCTCGACCAGGGCGTCGCGACGCCCGTGGGCGCCGAGAAGCTCCGCGGCAACCGCCCGTGGAAAGACGAGGTAGCGACCGGCCCGGCGCACCACCCGGTAGCCGGCCCGTCGGGTCGAGGTGCGGTGGCCGGCCGCATGTGAGGTGCGGAACGTGACCTCGAGCCCTGCATCGGCCCAGCGACGGGCAACTTCGTGGGCATGGATCTCAGATCCGCCGGCCTCCGGGTCGTCCAAGTCGCGCCAGGCGAGGACATGGATGCGGCGAATCCCCGAGGAATCGATGAGCGCGTCGAGGCCGCCTTCGGGCAGTTCGTCGGGGGGTCGGGGTGGAGCCGCCATCGTCGGCGGATCGTACCGGCCCCACCCGGTCTGGTCAGGGCACGAGGTGGTCGACGCCGGTGACAGCAGGAGCAGGACCCGTCGGGTGGCAGACTCGGGCCGCCCATGTTGTTTCCGACGATCACCTTCGCCGTCTTCCTGACGCTCGTCCTGGCCGCCCATACAGTGCTCCTGAAGCGGCCCCGGGCCTGGAAGACCACCATGCTCGTCGCCAGCTACGTCTTCTACGCCTGGTGGGACTGGCGCTTCCTGACGCTGATCTGGATCTCGACACTCGTCGACTACGGGACGGGGATCGCCATCGACGCCTCGTCGGACCCGAGGCGTCGCAAGGCCTTCCTGATCGTCAGCCTGGCCACGAACCTGGGCATGCTCGGCGTCTTCAAGTACGCCGACTTCTTCGTCACCGAGTTCGTGAACCTGATGGCCGACCTCGGCATGACCGTGTCGGCGCGACCGCTCGGGATCATCCTCCCGGTCGGCATCAGCTTCTACACGTTCCAGACGATGTCCTACTCGCTCGACATCCACCGGGGGACACTTCGCCCGACCCGCGATCTTCGAGACTTCGCCCTTTTCGTCGCCTTCTTCCCGCAACTGGTGGCGGGACCGATCGTCCGAGCCCGGGACTTCCTGGAGCAGTTGGCGACGAACGAGCGGGCCCCACTCGACACGGGCCGTTCGATGCAGTTGATCCTGGGTGGCCTGTTCAAGAAGGTCGTGCTGGCGGACGTCCTGGCGACACGCCTCGTCGACGGCGTCTTCGCCGATCCCGGTGGCGCCACCGGCCTCGAGACGCTCCTCGCCGTCTATGGCTATGCGCTTCAGATCTACGGCGACTTCAGCGGCTACAGCGACATCGCCATCGGCCTCGCCCTGCTCCTGGGCTTCCGGTTCCCCGAGAACTTCAACCAGCCGTACCGGGCTGCATCGCTACAGGAATTCTGGCGACGCTGGCACATCAGCCTGTCGACGTGGCTCCGGGACTACCTGTACATCGGAATGGGCGGCAGTCGGCAGGGAAAGGCGAGGACGTACCGGAACCTGCTCATCACGATGGTGCTCGGCGGCCTCTGGCACGGCGCAGGGTGGACCTTCCTGATCTGGGGGCTGCTCCACGGCATCGGGCTGGTTGTCGGCCGCATCGTCCGGGACCGTAGGGGGGAGGCGCCTATCAGTCGACTGGGCCGCTTCGTGCGCGTCGTCGCCACCTTCCACCTGGTGTGCATCGGCTGGGTGTTCTTCCGGGCCGTGGACCTGGAGCGGGCGTTGGAGGTCTTCGGGGCCCTCGGGGGATCCTGGACCTCTGCACCGTCGCTGGATGGGGGAGTGGTGGCGCTTCTCCTGCTCGGACTCGTCCTGCAGTTCGCGCCACGGGGCCGAACGGACGGCTTCTGGGCTTCACTCGGCAGGGCGCCGGTCGTGGTCCAGGCGGCGGTCGTCCTGGTGACGATCCTCGGCATCGACCTGCTGGGCCCGGACGGCGTCGCTCCCTTCATCTACTTCTCCTTCTAGCCCGGTCGAGAATCCGGGGCGCCGGCCGGGCCCGACTAGAGGTGCTCCTGATCAAGGGGTTCTCCCCGCAACCGCGCCAGGCCGAGGAGGAGGACGACGACAGTCGGGGCGAGTCCCAACACTCCGCTCCAGTGGCCCAGGAACTGGAATCCCGCCCAGGTCACAACGAAGCCGGCGGAAAGTCCTGCGACCGCCCCCGATGCGGTCATCACCAGGTCGGCGAGGCCCTGGACCTGGACCCTTGACTCGGGCGGGAAGCTGCCGGTGAGCAGCGCCGATCCGGCGATGATTCCACAGCTCCACCCCAGGCCGATCAAGAAGAGCCCGACGTAGATCCCGAGGGAGTGTTCGGCCTGGGTGTGAGCGGCCAACTCGGCACCGATGAACAACAAGACGCCGCCGGTGGCGAGGACCGGCCGGGATCCGAGGCGGTCGGCGAACCAACCGACGACGGGCGAAAAGGCATACATGCCGATGACGTGGAGCGAGATGACGAACCCGACGATCTGGAGGTCCTGGTTCCCGTCCCGCATGTGCAGGGGTGTCATGGTCATGACGCCGACCATGACGACGTGGCCAGCCACCATGCCGAGGACGGCGAGGCGCCCGGAGGACGAGCCGGCGAGCATGCGGACCGATGTCCGGAGGCTCTGGCGTGCCTCTGTCGGAAGCCCCACACCGCCGGCGAAGGCCAGGGGATCAGGAACCAGGCGCTGCCAGATGAAGAGTGCCGCTCCGCTGAACAGGACGATGCAAAGCAGGTATGGACCGACCAGGGGTGGAAGGCCGATCAGGTCGGCGGCCCTGGGTGCCGGACCGAGGCCGATTGCGGGTCCGAGTACGGTTCCGAAGGTCGACGCCCAGACGAGGCTGCCGATCGCCTTCGCCCGACCGTCGTCGTCGGCCAGGTCGGCGGCGGCGTACCTGGCGGCGAGATTCGAGGCATTGCCGGTGCCGATCCCGAGGATTCCCAGTATCAACAGGGGATACCACCCGAGTAGGACGGCCACTGCGGCCAACACCGACCCTGCGCAGGCGATCAGGTATCCGACGACCAGGCCCGGACGCCGCCCCCGCGCCGCCATGAGCCGGGCCAGGGGGACAGCGGAGAGGGCCGCACCCGTCGTCATCGACGCAGCCGCCATGCCACCCAGCCATGCGCTGCCGGTGATGTCCTCGCCGAGCACGGCCGCCGAGGAATAGCCGGCGCTCATCGCCGCGCCGGCCGGGAGGATGGCGACCATCAGGACCGCAAGGGTCCGACGTTGCACGGTGGCCCGCTCGGATGCGTCTGGCCGCTCCATGTCGGGCACCAGGGGAGCGTACGACCCGCGTCGGGTCCGGGCACGACCCGCGAAGGCTACGGTCGCGCTCGTGATCGCCAGCCCGTCCCTGCAGGGGTGAGTTCCCCCGAATTCGCCTGCTTCGATGTCGAGACGACCGGCCTCGACGCAGGTCGGGCACGGGTCATCGAGGTGGCGGTCGTCCGCATCTCGCCCACAGGAGAGGTGGTGGGGGAGTGGACCACATTGGTGGATGCCGGAACCCGGGCCCTCGGGAGGACTGACATCCACGGCATCAAGCCCGAGTGGCTCGATTCGGCTCCGGCCTTCGCCGAGATCGCCGGGGACCTCGCCGATGCACTCTCCGACTGCGTACCCGTCGCCCACAACGCGGACTTCGACAAGCGGTTCCTCGAGGCAGAGTGGGAGCGGATGAACGGCGGGCCGATGGGCCTGGAGGCCCTCGACACGTTGGCTGTGGCCCGCAGGCAGGGGCTCCCCGGGCGCCTCGGCCTGCTCGCCGAAGCCCTCGGGGTCGCGTTCGGGGAGGCCCACCAGGCGCTCGACGATTCCCGGGCCCTGGCCGGGGTGATGGCTGCCTTCCTCGAGCAGGGAATCACATTGCCGACCGTGCCAGCGTTCCAACGGACGCTGTTGACACCGATGCCCTCCGGCCGGAAGGAGTTGCGACCCCGACGCAGTCAGGTGCCCGGGGGCTAGAAAGAAGCGATGCGCCGAACGGGCATTTGCCTCGTGGTGACCATCTGTGCCCTCCTCGCGTCCTGTGGCGGCGGCGAGGACCTCCCGGCGATGCGCAACCTCGGGTCGACCACGACGACGCTGCCAAGCCGGGATGCCCCCGCCTCGGTCACCACCAGTACCACGACGATGCCACCGGCCTCCTCCAGTACCACGACCATCATCCCTGAGGCCACCACCACGACATCGACCACGTCCACCTCGACCACAGTTCCCGGAACGGCCGGCACGACATCAACGACGAGCACGACGAGCACCACGAGCACCGTCCCAGGGGGAGTGCCCACCGCCCAGGTGGCCACGGCGGCCTCCCACGTCGTTCTCCTCGAGGCCTTCCGCGAGCCGGCGGAAGGCGAATCGTGGTGGCTGTTCCCGAACCCCGGGCCCTTCGACGGGCCCCGGGTCCTGCTGGCCGCAGACGTGACGAACCCGGACTGGGTCCAGGTGCACCTGCCGGTCCGACCCAACGGCAGGACCGGCTGGGTCCGGCGCTCGGACGTCGTCCTCACGACGGTGACGACCCGGATCGTGGTGGAACTGGGGAAGCGGCGCGTCACCGTCTACGACGGCAGCGAGGTGCTCGTCACCGCGGAGGCCACGATCGGCGCACCGGAGACGCCCACACCGACGGGGACCTTCTATGTGAACCAGGTACAGATGGAGGTCGATCCGGGCACCGAGCGGGGTGCCGGCCTGTTCGGCACCTCGGCCTTCTCGGAGGTCCTCGACATCATCGACGGAGGAGAGCCGGCGGTGGCGCTGCACGGTACGAACCAGCCGGAACTGTTGGGAGATGCGGTCTCCCGCGGATGTATCCGGGTTGCAGACGAGGTGATCGAGTTGCTGATCAACCTCGCTCTCCCGTTGGGCACGCCGGTCGAGATCCTCGCCTGAGCACGCTCGTCCGGCGGAGCGCTTCAGTTAACCGATGGATCCTCGGGATAGTCGGCGACCCGGCCGAGCAGGCCCTCCTGTCGGGCCAGCACGCGCTCCCAGAGCCCCTCGGGATCGTCGGTGAGGACGTCGTCGGATTCGGCCTCGAGGATGAACCAGGATCCGTAGGCCAGCTCGTCCTCGAGCTGCCCGCCCGTCCAACCCGCATAGCCGGCGAAGAGCCGTACGGCCTCGACGCCGGGTACCTCGTCGGGTTGGCGGTGGAGGTCGAGGATGCCAACGCTGCCGAACAGTGGAGCCAGGCCGTCAGCCCCATCGTCGGGTCCGAGGGCGACGCCTATCACGGAGTCTTCCGACACCGGCCCGCCCTCGTGGAGGAACCCCGGTGGACGGAGCAGGTCGCCCCAGTGCGGAACTGCCTCGGCGCCGCCGACCAGCCGGGGGCGGTTCAGGACAATGCCGAGCGCCCCCTCCTCATTGTGCTCAATGAGGAGAATGACCGTCCGATGGAAGTTCGGATCCGGCAACAGGGGAGTAGCGACGAGCAACTTCGCCCGGAGTGAGTTCATGAACGTTCCGAAAGGGTTCGGCCAAGCAACCTGTTCGCCTCTGAGCCGTCGAGAATCCCCACGAGCTCGCCTCCTGCCAACTCGGTGTAAATGCCTGTAGTTGCGACACTCGCGTGTCCGAGGAGTGCCTGAATTACGTTCATCGGGACCCTGTCGACGGCAAGTTGCACGCCAGCGGTATGCCGAAGGGCGTGTGGGGAGCGCTCCCTCAGCCCCGCCTCTCGGTTGAGGCGCTCCACCCAATACCTGAGTTGGCGATAGGTGAATCCGCAAATGACCTCCTTGCCCCGGGAATCTCTGACCAACCGGGCACCTGATGTGGGCACGAAGAGCGGCATGTCCGATGCCGGTTGAAGGCGATCGGCAAGTTCTCGATAGTCCGCTGCCACCTTCTCCGCCTTCTGGGCGGATGATGGCCCGTCGTGTCCACTGTCTTCAAGCTCCTGGGCAATAATCCGCAACTCGTTGACACGCTTCAAGCGTGCTGCCCCCCACCGCTTCAGCGAGGCCGTCAGCGCATCCGAAAGGGGCAGGTGCCGATGCTTCCGTCCCTTGCCCAGCACCTGCAGCATCCACGTGCTGCTGCCCTCTTTCTCATCGAGGGCCTCCTCGGTTAGCCAATTGATCGTGGCACCGGTGAGTTCCGACGCCCGGAGACCAAGCACCGCCAGGAAGCCGCACATGGCCAGATCGCGCTCTGGCCATCGAATGCGGCTCACCGATGGTGTCGCCGCTGCCCCGAAGAGGCGTTGAAGTTCAGCCGGCCGGTAGTACTCGGGGTCGACGACGCCCTGTTCGATCTTGCTGATCCTGCGTATTCTTTTCAGGTCCGGGGGGTTCCCGATGAGAAGAGGAGGCTCGCCTCCGTCGGGTGTCAGCGTGCACCAATCAAAGTAGGAACCGAGTGCGGCGAGCGTCTGGTTCAAGGTCGACATCGAAACCCTTCGCTCGGCACGACGCATTCTGCGAACGGCATTGGTGAGTAGCACCTGGTCCAACTTGTCCGGCGACTCGAGGATCGATGGGGGCACCTCGGCAAAGTGCACCACGCGTCGTAGGGCCTGTCCGTACGCCTTGACCGTTTTAGGGGACTTCTCTTCGAGGTCCTCGAGGTCTTCAAGCCATAGATGAAAACAGGCGGGCATGTCGGTCGATGGCGGCAGTTCTTCGTAAGGCATCAGAGAACTCTGTCTGACCTAGATGGTAGATAAGAGCAGTTATCTACAATATAGGCCCTGATCTCCCTCGTCTGAGGAACCTCCCGAAAACGGCCGCAGGGGCCGACCCATCGCCTTTCGGCGGAGGCCGACCCCTGAAGCTTGCGCTCAGGCCTTCAGAACTACGGCGTGCCGTCGAGCACCGGGCCCATCGGCGTCAGCAAGCCGTCTTCGCCGGCTCCCTCGGAGCCGTCAAAGACCGACAGGCGGAACGAGTCGCTGGCGTCGTACTTACCCGGGCCGAACGA
>Ga0257112_10000078_pt1 | contig 39182 bp, 39 predicted proteins | sample LP_taG_5_FD_191565 | JGI IMG/M metagenome (GOLD analysis project Ga0257112, IMG submission 191565) | Marine microbial communities from Northeast Subartic Pacific Ocean, Canada - LP_J_2015_P26_1000m | ecosystem: Environmental > Aquatic > Marine > Oceanic | place: Canada: Northeast Subartic...
GATGCGCGCGGAGGGCAGAACCGAGGCTGCGCTAGAGAGCATCCTCGCGGACGTGAACGCCCGCATCGGGCACATGGCGGATCTCAGCGCGCTGCGCTGATCATTCCAAGGAGTCAGCAGAGGCCAGAATTGGTAGAGCCACCAAAAGGCCGCATATAGCAGCACAGAAGACTTGGAAGAATGCTCCAATACTTCCCGCGGCTGCCCCCATAGCGCTGTCTCCGGCCATCTCTGCCATTGCATCGGCGATCAGAACGGTCCCAATCAGTGACACAACGAGTTGGGCCCCGATTGCGTAGAGGCCCAGCATGACACCGCTCCTCTGGTAGTTGCGGACCTGGTTTCCGGCATATGCAATTGCGATAGGAACTCCAACTCCTATAACCGCTTGGACCCACATGAAAATCGAGTTGGTCTCTATTCCGATTTCTTCCAAAGAGGTGATTGTATCTCCAGTGCCGGCTAATGAGAGAAGTGCGATTAGCCCCGCTAATACACCCCAAACCATCATGAGAATTCCCATAATTTTGGGCAGGGAACTCTTCGGGCCAACCATCACAGCAGGTTGGCTAAAGGCGCCCTGGTCTCCACCTGGGGCGGCGTTCGGTGTTCCTGATAATGTCGTTTCTTCTGGGGCTGCATCCCCGTCGTTCTCTTCCATGGCGGGCCACGTTCGGGTTTTGTCTTAGCCTTGTCTACGGCACCGATTCTCTTATGCGAATGGCTCAGTTGGTCGCGCTGACGCCACTGTAGCTTAGCTGGTAGAGCACTTGATTCGTAATCAAGAGGTCGGGAGTTCAACTCTCCCCAGTGGCTCTCATTCGGAGGTTCCCAGTTCCAGGGCGCTGAGCAGTGGCCTGTACTTGTCGTTCGAGCGCGAGAGAGCTTCAATCACAGGCATCGGCTCGCCCGAGAGCATGCCAAGGGTGGATCCTCCTCCAGTGCTGTTGTGGCTCACCTCGCCGGACATGCCACGCTGGTTGACTAGGGCACTGGTGTGACCGCCCCCGACGATGGTTACCCCGGTGGCTTCGGCGCACATGTTGAGGATCTCGATGGTCCCGATGGCGAACTCTGGCAGCTCGAAGAACGAGGCCGGCCCGTTCCACATGACGCAGTTGGCGTCCATTATCAGCGGTCGCAGGTCCATCAGGGTCTGGAAGCCGATGTCGTAGATCGGATTCTCGGTCGGCAGCTCGTCGATCCCTATGGGATGCCTCTTACCGTCGACTTCAGTCACTAGGTCGCTGGGTAGGAAGAGTTTCTCGGAGTGGTCGCTCAGTAGGCGCTCGGCCATCTCCCAGGTCTCGTCGAAGGATCCTCCCATCGCGTTTCGGATGAACTCCTTGTTCCTCTCGCCTATGTCGTGCCCGCTGGCCCACAGCATCAGGTTGCCGACCACCCCCACCAGGGGGATGCAATCCACGACGTCTCGCTCGATGAGATTAAGCGCGACTCTCAGCGAGTCGTCGCACTTCGCCCCCCCCAAGATAGCAACATACGGCCTAGGAGGGTCGTCCACGGCCAGTCCGAGGGCCCTGATCTCCCTGTTCATCAGGCGGCCTGCGATACAGGGCATCTCCTCGGCAAAGCCAGTGAGTGTGGGGGAGTTCCGGTGGGCTGCGCCGAAGGCGTCGGAGACGTACACGTCCGCGACGGCTGAAAGACGGGTCACTATCTCGGAGGACGGCTCCTCCTCGAGGCTGACCTTTTCCGGGCCGTACTCCTCGGAGTGCATTCGGACGTTTTCGAGGAAAATCTTCTCGCCGGGTTGCATCTCCTCGATGGCTGTGATGGCATCGTCGCCACAGACATCGGCGACGAAGCGTATCGTCTGCCCGAGAAGGCGCGAGAGACGATCGCAGTGTACTTCCATGCCAGTGAAGTCGTCCTTGCCGGGTCTCGACTGGTGTCCCATGATCACCACTTTGGCGTCGGAGAGGTCCCTCAGGGTATCGAGGATGGAGCGCAGCCTGCTGTCATCGAGGAAGGCGCCGGTGGACGGTTCGAGGGGCGAATTGACGTCTACTCGATAGAGCACAGTCCGTCCCGCAAGGCGGACGTCGTCCAGCGACAGGACGGTTGTCACGGTTGGCGGCACTAGCGGTCCCTCTATGGCCGTTGTGGGTGGCGAACACGCTCCGCGTGGCCCCACAATGCCTTTCACCGGTGGCGTCCGAAGCAGCCGCATGAGTTGGGATGCCGGGCGCCTGACTGGCCCCGACGGAGAGGACTGGAGAGTGCCGACCTCGGAATTAGCGGAGAGGCAGAGCAGGTTGTCTGCGGCACTCGCCGAAACCGGCCGCGAATCCGTCTTGGTCGATGATCCTGTAGAACTATACTGGCTTACCGGGGGGCGTCAGAACTCTCTGCTCCTAGTCGGTGCAGATGGCTCTGGCATTCAGAGGACGCAGTGGGTGAGGCGCTCTTTGAAGCGCGCTCGATTCGAGGCAGGAGGAGGCGATTCGCCCCATGTCATAGAGGCTCACCCGAGGATGGGGGGCTTCGAGGACTCGTTGCGGGCTGCTGGTTGCACTCAAGCACCCGGTTTGCTCGCAGGCAAGGTTCCACAGAAGCGTTGGTCCTTCCTCACATCCAAGATGAGTGGGCTCGAAGGGCAGAGCTCCGATTGTACAGGACTGCTGTTCACCCTCAGGGAGACAAAATCGGACTGGGAGCTTCGGATGCATCGCGAAAGCGGCGCTATCAATCAGTTGATGTTTGAGGCTGTCCGCGACCAAGGGGGGCTGGGGCACACTGAGATCGAGATGGCCGCCGCTGCCGATGAAGTCAGTAGAGCCGCGGGTTTCGGCGGCCGCATCAGGATGCGTAATTGGCCGATGGACTGCGACAGGGTTGTCATCGCCGCTGGCTGTTCGGGAGCCGTGCCATCATACTTTGACTCTGGAGTGGCCGGTCTGGGCGCAAGCCCGATCTCCTCCCTCGGCGCGGGATTCGCCAGAGTAGCCGAGGGCGAGCCGGTACTGGTCGACATCGTCCATGTACATCGGGGCTACGTCTCAGACTGCACTCGAATGTTCAGCGCCGGTCCGCTGTCCGATGAATGGCTGCAAAGGCTCGACGATATGGCACAGGTACGCGATTTTATTGTCGAAAGCCTCGGCAAAGGAGATGACTGCTCGGCTGTCTGGGATTCGGGCAGCGAGATGGTCGGAGACATGGGGCACAGTGAACACCTGATGGGAATGCCACCTGACCAAGCCAAGTTCCTAGGGCACTCGATCGGGCTCGAACTCGACGAGACCCCTGTGGTTGCTCAAGGCTTCGACCGGCCTCTGCCGCTCAGTGGAACCATGGCAATCGAGCCTAAGGTCATCTACCCGGACGGCGCCATAGGAACCGAGGACTCGTGGGTCCGCACCAGCGAGGGTATGGAGTGCCTGACAATGGGCGAGTCCTTCCCTATGCTCACGGAGTGGTAACATGAGGAAGCCGATTGTCTCCGTGTTCGGATCTAACGACCTCTCTGGGGCTCCCGAGGTCGAGGCTCTGTGCGAAGACCTGGGCAGAGCCATAGTCGAGCTGGGGTGCAGGGTGGCCTGTGGAGGGCTAGGTGGCACGATGACGGCGGTCTGCAGAGGTGCGCAGAGCAGCGATGACTACCAGAGCGGCGACACCATCGGGATTCTTCCGATGGGGGATGCCGATTCCTCCAATCCACATATCGATGTGGTCATCCCGACCGGCCTAGGACTCTTCAGGAACATGCTGGTGGCCCGCGCTGGCGATGCTTGCATCGCTGTCAGAGGCGGCTCCGGCACACTCTCTGAAATCGCCTTCGCCTGGCAGATCAACAAGCCTGTGGCCACTATGTCGAGTACCGGAGGCTGGTCCTCCGAACTCGCTGGCAGAAGGCTGGATCACCGTAGAGACGGCACCGAGGTGGTCGATCTCGATGATGTTGATGCCGCGAAAGCGTGGATTACGGAGGTGCTGGGACTGTGACTAAGGCGAGGCGGACAGCTCAAATCAGGCTCGCCAGAGTTCTGAGAGGGCGCAACGAGCCGCACGGCAAACCCATCACCGACGAGTCGATTATGAAAGGAGTCGAGGTAGACGATGCTGGTATAGTGGAATTATGGGTAAAACCACCTCATCCGCACTGTCCATGCTGCTTGGATGACCTGATAAGACTGAGGAACGAGGTGGCCTCGCAAAAAGGTGTCCTCGGATGCCATATTGAGGTAGTTGGAATACCACAGTCAGAACGATGGACTGCGGCTGTGAACGAGTGATTTTCAAGGTGTTATTTTAATAATTATTAAAAAAATCTTATTCATCTGAAATCTCATCGATTTCCTGCCATCTCTTGGCCCTTCTATCTTCGACTTCCCTCAACTTGGCCCGAATCCTGCTTGAAATCCACCAGATGCCCACACTGAGACCGATTATCGAGATGAGAAGGCTCTTCTGAAACTCGGGATCGCTCCAATCCACCATTCACTCACCTACAAGGGGGGAATCACGTCGATGTCGCATGATCCAACAGGGTACAGGCAGCACGTCAGGATACCGCCTTCTGCCACGATGTAGTCGTCCAGCCCAGGGGGGAGTTCCTCTGGCAGGTCCACCTGACCACTCAGCAGCCTGACAAGGCAGGTTCCGCAGTTTCCTGCAGTGCAGTTGGTGGGGATCTCGACCCCTGCGAGTTCCGCAATCTCCACAATCGGGGTGTCCGGTACTATTCGAGCCATCCCGAGCGGCTTCGAGCCTCGGAAGAACCGGATGACCGGGATCTCGTCCGCCATGGACCTGCCTCAGCGATCTTTCCAACGTGTCCATCGGCCGGTCTGCTTGTTGAAGACCAATCCAGCCTTCTTCATCCACTTGTTGAACTTCGTAGCGCCCGCGCCGGTGGCTATGATGAACTCCTCTCGGTGCTCTTGCGCCTGGATGTAGCCCTTCGCGGCGATGGTCTGGTCGATCCAGTCGTCTATGCTCATCAGTACGCCAGAGAGCTTGCTCGACTCCACGGCAGCCTCGAGCTGCTCTGCCGTGGCACCAGTAGACTCGAGATCGCGTATCATCCGATCTGTCACCGAAGGCGCGTCCTTCTTCTTCGGAGGCCTTGAGACCGGCAAGCGGTGCTTCTGCTTCGGGTTGATCTTGATTCTAGAGCCGTTGTCCAGGTGATCTTCGACGATTTGGGCCATGGGCGCTCTGAACTCCTCCTCGCACTCCCAGCAAACCAGCATGAAATCGGTCAGGTCCTCAACGACATTGCCGCTGCGTGGATCGATTTCCTCGCCGCATGAGGGGCATGCATGGAGGCAGATGGTCGGTGCTATCTTCCGACGGAAGTCGACGATGTCCTGAGGGGTCCCGACGAGTTCGAGCATTTCGTGGTCCCTAGCGGCCTCAAGCCCCCTGGTCTCGAGCTGGTCACGCAGCTTAGAGCGCTGCTCGTCCTTGCCTTCCTCATCAAAAGTGTTCTCCAGTTTGACGATGAGCTCAATGGTCTTGCCCAGCCTGTTCATCACCAGTTTCTTGTCGCGGAACGCCTCGACCCTCGCCATCCTGAGTTGCTCCTTCGCCTCGAGCAGTTCGGAGTGCAGATCCTTCTGTTCCCGCTTGAAGCGCTGCTCCTCGATCTTGTCGACCTTCTTCTTGCCGCGGTCGGAGAGGACGTCGGCGAGGAATCTCTGCTTGCTCGACTCTCGCGGGCCTGAGCGCACCGCGTCCAAGACGGATATCGCTATTTCCTTCTTCAAGCCGTAGTTGTTGATGAGCGTCTCAGGGTCCAGTTTCTTCAGGTCGCCGACCTTGATACCGCCGTCGGAAAGGATGTGGGCGGTGTTCACGTCGATACCGCGTCGAAGCAGCGCCAGATAGGTGTCCTTCTTCGCCATAAGTACTCATCCCGGCTCGGGCCCGTCGCGTGACCTGCCGCCCTGACCTGCCGAGCAGGGGGCCCTCTATCAAGGCGCGGGCAAAACCCTCGTATTTAGTCTCAATTCGATGAAATTGCATCCACAAGTGAGACCCATTGGGATGTCTCCAGATTCTCTGGACGGAGGTCCAGCCAACCTTCTGGGAGTCCCTCTGGAGAGGCTTGGATGACAGTGTCGACCGCTTCGGACCAGCGCTGCTTATGCCAGCCCTTGATCCGACCGATGCGACTGGGGGGTTTCGACAGCAGGGTGCGCAACTTGCGGCGCCTGTTGGCAAAGCAATGCTGGGTGACCGTCCTGAACATCCTGCGGTCAATCCCGGGCTCCCTGTCCACAGGGCGCATGGAGGTCAGACGGGAGCTCACGCGTGGAGAGGGACTGAACGAGTGCGGAGCCACCTTCGCGTCCAACTCGACTTCGAAATCCAGCCAGAGAGACAGTCCTAGAGGGCTCAGTGCGGCGCAATCCCTGCCGATGGCCATTCTATCTGCGAACTCCTCCTGCAGAAGCAGCACTACAACTGCCATCGGATGCTCGGCGTGATGCCTCTGTATCCTCTCCAGGACGGGGCTGGATATCTGATAGGGTAGATTGGCCACTATGTGAGTTACATCAGCAGGCCAGACGGCTTCCAACGCGTCGGCCTTCTGGAGGTCGAGGCGCCCTTCAGCGTCTCCGAAGACGCGTTGCAGGTGATCGACGGACTCATCGTCCACCTCGAACGCGGTCACCCTTGCTCCGGTCCTCAGAAGTGCCAGTGTGAGAGAGCCGGATCCCGGGCCTATCTCCAGCACATGCGAGTCCGTATCGAGGGGGCTCGCGCGGGAGGCAATGTCCACCGAGCGGGAGATGACTGCGTCGTCGATCAGGAAATGCTGTCCGAGCGATCTGTTTGGGCGGATCCTGTCTCGTAGAAGGTCGACTAGGAGACGTGTGTCCAAGTCATCCATGGCTCGACCCCGATTCACATCTCGGAGCGAACCAGCAGGTCGAGTAGACGGGGTGACTGGGTTTCGTCTTCCATCTCCTTGACATAACGCTCTGCGAGCAGTCTAACTGAGTTGATGCCGCAGGCCTCGTCGACCTCCTCGAATTTGTTCCAACCAGCAATCCCACGAATCTGGACCATCTGTAACGCCTTCGCATTGCCGATGCCAGGCAGCAACTGAAATGCGTGCATCTTTAGTGAGAGGTTGTTGGCACGGTTGTAGAAGCCCAAATGTCTCTCGGAATCCTCTGAGATTACTCCTATAATCGCCTCGGTCAACTCACCATTGGCAGACGCCGAGAGATCACGGTGTCTGACCTCGGACAACGGTCCGAGGTCATCAGAGTTGACCTCTATCCTAGAGCCGTTTGACAGGTCTCCGTGGTCATTGACCCTCGCTCGAACCAGATGCATAGAGGGTTCGCTCAGGCAGTGTACCTCATGTCCAAACGGCCGCCTCTCCTGAACGTCTAGTATCCTGAGGTGAGTCTCGGAGTCGAACGGCTCGGGGCCATCCTCCTCTGGCTCACTCCGGTCTGCAGGTTGCATATCCCTCGAGTTGTACAGAACGGTTCCCCCCCTTGAATGGAATTGTTGCAGAAAATATCCCAAAACGACGGGTTCAGAGTACGTGCTGACGGATGATGTTGACGATTTCCTCAATCTCTGATGTGTCCATCGCAATCCTCTTGCTTGCGATGATTACCCTGACATCCGCTACAGCCATGGGATTTAATTCGGCCAACTTGGCACAAATCTCGGGGTGAGCGGAGAGCTTCTCATTCTCCATGAGTGTGTCACGCAGAGTGCTGAAAACCTCAGGATCGGTCTTGATGCCGCCGCGGTTCGCACTGGCTGCCCATTCAGCGTGACCGAGTGCCATTTGCTGCTCGTAGGACAGTTCGCTTCGGCGCTCGTTAGCCTCTAGAAGCAGGTCACGAACTGAGGCGAAGTCAATGTATTCTCGCTCTGCCATCTGAATCACTCACTCCATTGGCCTGAGGTGCTCGGGGCGGGCCACGACCGTCTTTTGCATGTTGCCGTCAGAGACAGTGACGATGTACGCTCGTCCTTGTGTCCCCGAGATGACTCCAGTCTTGCCTTGGAAGCGGCGGTGTGGCATGCCCTTCTGCTGAGCTCCGTCAAGAACGATTGCGACGCTGTCACCCTCGGAATAGGGATGCATCACTCGATTGATGAAAACACGGCTGCGGTCGGCCTTCTTCTTCTTGAGAATGCTGCGAGTGCCTTGGCGTGAGCCATGGGTCCTAGTTGCCATATTATCACCATTCGACCATAGGTCGCGGAGCGTTCGACCTGCCGATTCTTCTTAAGGGCTCGGATTCGGTTCTGCGCTCAGTCAGCGTGAATACCCTCGACGTCGAGCCAAATGACCTCACAATCCCTCTCAAGCACGCCACTCACCGACGGGATGGTCCTGCCCTCATCTGAGTGGATGAGTTCCTTGATGTAGGTCCCGGCCTCGCAGCGCAGCGTCATCTGGACCTCGTCGCCATCGACAGATACATCGCTGATGGAGACTATCTTCCTCTTGCGGGTTTTCGCTGCCCTGCGATGTGAGACCCGCTTAGGAGTCTCCTGCTCCAACACGACTCCGGAGAGGCTGGAGACGGACTCGATGACGGTGTCCTCCTCGGGGATGTCGTCGACCTTGAATCGGATGGTGTATGACTTCTCGGAGCGGGTTTCCTTGACCTTGCTCACATCGCCCCGCTTGGACCATCTCAGTGAGTCGAGCTCGACTTTGCCGTCGGCGTTCTCGTTGACTTTCGAGACTAGTTCCTCGAGGTCGGTCTCGCGGACCTTTGGATTCTTAATCTCGAGGATGAAGGGGCGACCGGTTCCGAGGCACCTGACATCGATGTCCTCGCGACCCATACCGTGGAAGGAGGTGTCCTCGGCATCGAGGGTGATGCGAATTGGCTCGCCGATGAGGTCCTGCACCGAGTCGAGGTACTGGAGTCCAGTGCCTTCGCAGGACTCACAGCCATCAGCCCTGCCCCTGCAGGCTCTGCAAGGCCAGCGGGTCTGTGGAATCTCACGACTGAGTTTGCGGTACCTGCTGTAGAGGAAAACCGGTCTGACATCGACGTCGATCCGCAGCGTCAGACCGTCGACCAGTATCATCAGGTCAGGTCTCTCCTTGACGAACTTGACATCGGGCATGTGCGCGGATAACTCATTCTGGATGGCATCGACGAAAGCCGCCTTAAGGGGTCTTGAAGCGGGTGCTCCGTTCCTGCTGCGGATGCGGTCCTCCTCCTGGATGAGATCCTTGGGCATGTGGATACCGAACTGGATGGAGGCGTACTCAATTCCCTCGGTGGATTCGACGACTCTACTGACGATGTTGCCGACATCGTCGAACAGATTTTCACAGAGAGGACATAGGTCAGGAGTCTCGATTTTTGCTAACTCCGTGTCTCTGGCGTGTGCTGCACTGCGGATTTCCTTGCCCCCCGGCGCTCCTGGGGCCTCGGTCCTGCGACCGGCCAGCCTGTGCAAGCAGTGGTCACAGGCTCCTATCTTGATGATGTGTGCGATTCCGAGTGGCGCGGGGCAGGGAGGCGCGTCCCAGTCTATCGAAGCGCCGTTGAGCTCTAGGTCGTCGCCGTCGAACCAAATCTCCTCCTCCTCCTCTTCGGTTTCATCGGCCTCGACAATGACCTCGGCGGAAGCATATCCAGCGCTGGCGTAGAGCTGCCACTCGTCCTCCTCATCGAGCTTCTGCTCGCCTGCCTCAGGGCTGTCCCACTCCATCGGATCACCACCGAAGCCATGGGGGGCACCCGTGTCTTCGATGAATGCGCCACCAGAGGCTCACCTTTGACTCCTTCGGGCTCGAAATTGGTTGTTCAGAGAGACTTTCCGAGCTCTTCGGCGACGCTTCTCAGGTGACTGAAGGTATGTATCCCGCTGGAGCATCCAGTCGGCCAATCGAACCTGATTCCATAGCGACCGACCGGTTCGGCCCTGGGCTTCTCCACCCGTAGCCTCGCGACCTCCTCCTCGAATTCCAACTGCCTCTGCTCGTTCTCCTGACGGGGCTTGCACTTGGCACACTGACAGCGGCAGCGTATCGACAGGTAGCTGACTCTGAATGCGGCTCCGTCGGCAAATCGGACTATGCAGTCCTCGTCGCCGCGCTCCAAGTCGGTCAGAGTGTTTCTCGACATGATGTTTCTCTCACAAGGGGGTTCGGAATCCCAGTGCTCGTATGACGCACCACCCAGTCCGGGCTTCAAAAATAGAAAATGCCCCTCCACCTATGATTGCCATAGGAATTATCCCAAGGACTCGCTGGAACTCGATTCCTGCTAAGTAGAAGACTGCTGCCAATACCAAGCCAACTGTGACTCCCATGATTCCGAGCTTGAGACGGTACGCCTTACCTCTCGCGTCTATGTTGCATTCGAACACCATGATTTCAGGCAACCGTTTTTTCCATAAAATATCTATTATCAACTGCTAATAATTGTTTGATGCATATGGGAACTAAGAATACTCAGAAACCAGTGATTTTCGATGAAGCAGGCCCAATACTGCGGGTGTGAGAACCATGCTGGCAATCAGGGAGAGTCCAATCATGATGGCGCAGAACAGTCCGAAGGTTGAGAAGAAGCCCATTTTGGACTGATTGATTACTAGGAACCCGGCGATGTCCGACACGGCGGAGCCGAAGAGCGCGAGGCCCGAGGCGCTGCCCACAGCGGCGAGTGAGAGGTGCGGCGCAGCCCCCTTCTCACGCTCCTCGCGATAGCGCTCGATGAGGTGGATGACGTAGTCTATGCCCACTCCGAGGGACATTGCGGCGATTGCGACGGTGATCATGTTGAGTCCGTAGCCAGCCAGTGCAATCAAGGCGTACAGCCAGACGATGACGACAAAAATGGGACCGGTGGTCACTGCGGCGATGAAGAAGGGCATGGTGCCCCAGAGGATGGAGAGGACCAGAGCGAGGGTTGCGAAGGCCAACGCGTAACCAGTTCCGAGCAGGAAATAGGTGATTACTCCGCTAACTACGACCGTCGACCCAACTCTGCGAGTGAAATCAGCGCGGTCCTGCATCCCCTCCTGCCATCGCTGGCTCACAGAGGTCTCCTCCCGGAAGCCCCACCACAGGGTGATGGTGCAGAACACTACCCCCAGCAGCAGGGTCCCCTGCATCTCTTCCTGCATCGAGTTAGCGGCGACGAACCTGATGACCGGTTCGCCGGTCGGTATCGCCCATGTGATTGGGTACTCCTCGTCGGCAGAGGAGATTTTGCCGCGCTCCCTGAGAGGATTCCTCGCGAGCTCCTGCAACGGAGCCATGTCCTGCTCCAGTTGAGCCAGGGCCGGCTCAACCAAGGCGAACTGCTCGGGGCTAGAGATGCCGTATCGCATCGAGGCGCGTGGGTAGTGAGGTACCTCCCCAGAGACGGTGAGCCATGGTCGCTCGTAGTCCAACTCCTCGGCTGCATGGATGTACTCAGCGACTATGGAAGGAGGCAGTGGGGGATAGCCGCCGCTCTCGGGGACTCCGCGAGTCAGCACGAAGCCGAAGAGGAATATCAGGCACTGCCTGTCATCCAGTGAAGGCAGGCCGAGGACGTCCTTGTCGCAGCCGACTCCTCCATCCTCGGCCGATGGGTTCCATCCCGCCTCAACGAATGAGGTGTTGTTCCATGCCATTGCGGCCTTGGCGAAGCCGAGTATGCCGTCGATGGCGATCATCTCAACCTCTCCTGTAGGGAGTCGGGAGATCTGGTCCGAGTCCTCAGGCCCGTGCGAGTTCACGTTGCTGCGGAACTCGCCGAAGGCGGCTATCACCTTTGGATTCGCTATGTCGCCCTCGACCAGTATGAATCCGGGCTCGCCTTCGTCGCTGAAACGCTCGTTGATCAGGCCGATTCCAAGAGCGAGGTCGGATTCGCTCTCTATGAAGTCCTCGACTTGGAAGTCGCCCTCCAGAGAGAACATCATAGGAACGGCCATCGCGGTGATCAGGATGGTCAGTGCGGCGACCACTGGAGCATGCCTTGCTGAGGTGGTGGTGACTCCGGCCAGCCACGATTGTGGGACCATGTGAACAAGGCCCTCCTTCTCCCCCTGCAGTTTCCCTCTGGACTCCATCCACAGATCGAAATCGTAGCGGACTAGTGGGACCCAGAGACCGGTCAGGATGAATGCAGACAGCACCCCGAGACCGGCCTCTATGCCGAAGGAGCGCAGTGCGGCTATGTTTGAGGTCATGTTGGCCATGAACGCGACGATGGTGGTCGTAGAGGTCAGCAGTATGGCCCGACCCACTCTGCTGACGGAAGTGTGAACGGCCTGCTCGGGACTGGCTCCCTCCCTCCTTTCCTCCTTGTACCTGTGCAGCACGTGCAGACTGTCGTCTATGCCCAGTGCCAGGACCAGAATCGGCAGGAGGTTGGAGAACTGCGAGCGGAATATCACTTCCATCCCGTATCTCTGTCCCAAGATGATCGCCCACCCAATGAGGCCCTGCATCCACAGCAGTGACAGTACCAGACCGACTGCCACGATGGCCACATCGGACGCCCTCCTCAGACTGAGCCATAGCAGGATGGTCACCACCACTGCCATGATGGCAATCAGATAGGCGCTGGACAGCAGCTCGCGGTTGACCTCGACGTTGACGCCCTCTGCGAGCATCAGGGTGACGACCATGTCATCAGTAGCCCTCAGGTCCTCCTCGAGGGCCAAGTAAAGCCATTCCACCGCGCAGGGGGCCTCTCCAGCCAGAGCGCTCTCGCGGCAGTGCTCGACCGAGTTGTGCACCGGCTTGGTCTCCAGTGTGACTCCGTCCCACTCGTATCCGAAATCCGAGCTGGCGTTCAGCCAGGAGAATGTCCAACCGTTGCTCTGCATCGCCTCCCTGTCGAAGTTGACGAGCATCCATGCCGCCGAAGCGGACCAGCGTCCGGGCCCCCACTGCTCCGAGATTATCGTGCCATCCTCAAACAGCTGATGTCCGTACGGTCCAATCACCGGGCTGGAGGGGTCCGGGGTGAAAGCCCGGTCGTTCGAAAGAAGTCTGAGGAAGTCTCCGGCGCTGTGGTTGGCCAACCTGTGTGCGGCTAGGTCGATGTGGGCTTGAGTGAGGTTCTCGTCGTCGAATGAGAGGCACTCGAGGACGCCACAGTCGGTCCAGTTGGTGGACGGCGGCGCCATGGTCAGGGTCTCTGGATCGATTCTGAGGCTCGTCAGGGCTGATTGGCCCGACATGAAAGCCCTGAAGTCCATTGCGAGGTCTATGATGCCCACCGCCGGTTCGCCGGTTATCTGAGAGGCGAACGAGAGGTAGAACTCGGAAATCTCGTGCTGCCTGAGGTACTCGGCCTTGGCGTCGATCTCCCTCAGCACCGTGAGGTTGAGTATACCGCCCTCAGGCTCGACCACGCCCTGTCCTTCACCGGTGTAGTCAGCAATCATGCTGACGTCGGAGTCGGGCTCGCCGAATTGCCCTGAGTCCCGGATATAGACCCCGAAGGCCCAGATGTTTCCGGCCGAGGAGAACTCCTCCCTGAGGACCTCGTTGGCATCGAGCTCTGGCGACTCGAGGTCGTACGACTCGACGTCTATGGGGCTGAATGTGGCTGATATTCCCGGAAGCATCAGCAAGGACAGAAGGAGGATGGCTAGGTGGGCCTGTTTGCGCCTCGGGACGAGGAAGTCAGCCACGTGGGCGAAGTCCCTCATGGCGCGGGCTCGCGCAAGATGGGTATTTCATTGGTTGTGCGAGAGTCACAGACCGCTTTCACGCAGTCTGTCTAGGGCGTCACGCTGGGCCTTGGTCAGTTTGTCCGGCTCAGCGAGTGTGAACTCGATATCCAATGGGCCTCCAGAGTGGCCGTGACCCTGCAGTCGCCGGCGGTCCCCTATCCTGGTCCCCTCAGGCACGTCGATCTGAACCCGTTTGCCGACTGGTGTGCTGATTCTGACCTTGCCTCCAAGCAACAGGGTGGTGATTGGTATAGGGACTTCCTGAACCAGCCTCCCTTCCTCCCAGCGGCGGCCCTCCTCAGCATCGAGCCTCAGCGTGATGAGAAGGTCCCCGGGCTCACCCTGCGGATGCTCGTGACCCATTTTCTTCAATCGGAGGAGTTGCCCGTGGCTAGCGTTCGGCGGTACCTTCACTGTGAGCGTGCTGCCCTTGGTCTCAACCCCGGTTCCGTTGCAGGGGGCGCAGCGCTTCGAGGTTCCGAAACTTGAGCCCCTGCACTTGTCGCAGAGCTTCAGCCTGCGATGACTGAACCTAATCTTAGTTCCATCTGAGGCCTGCTCGAGAGATATGTCCAGCCCGGCCTCTATGTCCGCACCCCTCGAAGGCTCGGTGGGCTCGCTCTTGGGCTGCTGAGTCTGTCTGCCTTCGAAGCCCTGTCCGAAGTTGAAATTGAATCCGGGAGCCGCCGTTCCGCGCCCACCCATGAACTGAGAGATGATGTCCCCTAGGTCGACCCCGCCGAAGCCTCCTCCGGACGGATTGCCCTGAAAGCCCCCTCCTCCGAACATCTCCTCCATGCGACGGCGCTGGTCATGCTCCCGGCGCGCCTCGACCGTGCCTATGGCTTCGTAGGATGCCTGTATCGCCTTGAACCGCTCCTCGGCCGCCGCATCACTCGGATTGCGGTCCGGGTGGTGCTGGCGGGCGAGTTTTCGGTAGGCCCGCTTGATCTCCGCGTCTGTAGCATCGCTCGAGACGCTCAGAACGCGGTACGGGTCCTCTGCCATCGTCGCTTCTCGGCCGAAGGGGAGCCTTCAACCTGCTTAATTAGGCGACGATGTGATAATGGGATTGGGGCTTTTGGGAGGCGTGTGGGAGTCGGCTGGGCGGTGTTCCGCAACTATGTTGGGCACGCCAAGGAGATCTACGGAGACATCACTGACTACCCGAGATTCTTCCTGATGCCGCCGACCGCTCTCGTCGAGGCAGACGCGGACGGCAACAACGTGGTTGCCCTGAGCTCAGCCGAGGATCACATCGACCACGAGGTCGAGTTGGTCATCCGCCTCGGTGATGACCTCGAGCCAGTCGAGATGTGCGTTGGCAACGACACCACCAACAGGACCCGTCAGACTCTGGCCAAGAAGAAGGGCTGGCCGTGGCTCGAGGGCAAGGGCTTCGCCGGTTCGGGGGTGTTAGGGACTTGGACCGCTTGGGACCCGCGCCCAGTGGAGATCTGCCTGTCGGTCAATGACGAAGTCAGGCAGCAGGCCTCGACCGAGCTGATGGTGCACTCAGTGGAGTCCATCCTCGGGCATCTGAAGGGCTGGTACGAGCTCTCACCGGGTGATCTCGTCTGGACAGGTACTCCGAAGGGCGTCGGGGCTATGCACGAGGGCGACGTCGTAGAGTGCTGGATGAAGAACTCGGAGGGAGAGACGGTGAGTGTACTCAACGCGAAATGTGTTGTCTAGCACATCTCCGTTCATTTGAAAAGTCGAGTTCGCAGCGCGTTATCATGGACGTAGATTACGAGTTCCAACCTGCCTTTACACTGATGACTGCAAACCTCGGATCTGGAGAGTCGATTAAGGTCGAACCTGGCGCCATGGTGGCCCAGTCCTCTGGTTTGAGTGTCAGCACAGGAAGAGCAAGCAAGGGAGGGCTGATAGGGGGATTCCTCAAGTCCGTAGTGGGTGGGGAGTCCTTCTTCGTCAACACCTACACCGCAGGACCGTCTGGTGGATGGATATCGATGGCTCCTTCGGCTCCAGGAGACATCTGCACATTCGACTTGGCCCCGGGCCAAGGCCTGTACATGCAAGGGGGTGCCTTCATGGCATGCTCGCCTAACGTGGAGTACGATACCAAATTCCAAGGTGCCAAGTCACTACTTTCCAGAGAGGGTGCCTTCTTTCTGAGGGCGTTTTCAGAAGGTGGCGCTGGTCAGGTCTTCTACACCTCATACGGGGCTATCAAAGAGATCGAAGTAACACCCGATGCGCCTGTAGTGGTGGACAACGGACACCTCGTAGCCTTCACTGAGGGGGTGTCCTACGGTCCAGCTCCGTCAGGAGGACTCAAGACTACTATATTTGGAGGTGAAGGTATCATCTTACAGTTAACAGGATCAGGTACGATTTGGATACAGACCAGAAACATGGGGGCGCTTGCAGGCAAGTTGATGCCGTTCCTGCCGCAGTCCAGTAACTGATGCCGATCCAGCAAGGGTTTAGCCCTAGTACCACAAGTCGGGGTCATGCGGAGCACGGCCGCCTTGCTCGTGTTGATCCTGTTCGCACCCGCTCTCTCAGGCTGCCTCAACTGGAACGAGCACGACTACCAGCCTTATGACTGCGACAGCCAGGAATACTGGGTGGATGTCTCAGATGACTCGCCCTACCCGGGACTAGACTGCGAGTCGGGGCCAGTCAGACAACTCTCCATCACCATCTTCGTCTATCGAGACAACGACGATGTCGAATGGCTCATCAACGAGACCTCCATCGCCACCGGAATCGAACTGATCAACTCGGTCTACAACCCATATGGAATCGACTTCGCCCTCGACGAGATAATCTGGGTGGACGAAGCCTTCCCTGACGTTCAAGACGGTGACACCGGCGGCATCGATGGTGAGGACGGTCAGAAGCCGGGCACGGACAACAATTCGAGTGGAGAAGGAGGCGATTTCGGTGACCATGTCTCAATCGCCCAACTCGGCGACGCCTTCGTTGAAGGCTACAACCCAGCCAATGTCAACATCGTCATGCAGAGCAGTGGCTGGGCACAATACAGCAACTATCCTTGGCATTCCAGAGAGTACTACATCAGCACGGTGAGGGCTTCATCATTCGCCACCAGCCACGTTCCGAGCCACGAACTCGGGCACTTCCTCGGGCTCTACCACACCCACCAGTTCCACGATGATCCGAACTCGGATTCGGACCTCGCACAAGCCTTCATCTGGGCGCAGAACTGGGTTACCCCGACCGAGCAGTGCTACCGCACTGGTGACTTCATCTGCTCGACCCCCTACGATTGTTACATCTGGTGTGAGGAGGTCATCAATTGCACCGCCAACGCCTATGAGAGCGACAGGCCAGATCAGGAACCGAGTGAGTTCGCTAATTGCACCGTAGAGCAGCACAACCCTTCACGGACGAATCTGATGAGCCGATATGGTGACCGCAGCGAGATTTCTTTTGATCAGGGCGCGCGAGCGCGCTACTTCATCCAGTACATGTCGGAGAACGAGAGAGAGGAGAACCTGCTGCATTTCTCAGAGATGGTTCCCCTCTACTGATGGAGAACACTTGAGTCGGGCAGGCCGCTCGCTCGCCCATGGACGGGCGTGTGCGGCGGGTCACGGGAACGCGCCTGATTGACCATGACGGTGCCGTCCAGCACGGTGATTTCCTGCTCCACCCAGATGGCTCGTACTCCGCGAGCAATGGCGACGAGGACGTAGCCGAGACGATTGACGGCTCGATGCGCCTGGTGACACGTTCCCTACAGAACTGGCACACCCACCTCGCGATGATCCTCAATCGCTCGATGGGCGAGGGTCTGCCACTGATGGAATGGCTGGAGACCTCGGTCTTCCCGGTGGAGAAGGGGCTCACAGCAGGTTTCGTCGAAGCGGGAACAAGAGCGGCGGTAGCCGAGATGATAGCCACTGGCACGACTTTTGCCTGCGACATGTACTACCATCCCGATGTGGTGGCAGGAGTGCTAGTAGAATCCGGGGTACGAGGAGTTGCATGCGGCCCTATCACCGACTTCCCCACTCCATCCTACCCCTCGGGAGGCGCCGAGGCTCTGCAGAATATGGACGAGCTCCTCAGGGGAAGCGCTCCCTCCGAGAGAGTCGAGTACGGCATCGGTACTCACTCGGTCTACACCTGCAGCGAGGAGACGCTGCTGAAGGCTTCAGAGATGGCTGCTGAGCACAGTTGCATACTCCATATTCACACCAGCGAAACTCGCAAGGAGGTCGCCGACTGCCACGCCGATCACGGCATGTATCCCGTCGAGTATCTCGACTCCCTAGACTACTTCCAAAGCGCAGATGATGGAGGCACGGTGTGCGCCCACTGCGGCTGGGTCACCAAGAGGGAGATGAGGATACTCGCAGGTCATGAGGCGCATGCTGTGCACTGCCCGACCTCGAACCAGAAACTCGCCTGTGGCGGGACGATGTCATATCCTGCGATGCGCGAGGCAGGCGTGGACGTGCGGCTCGGCACAGACGGCGCGGCGAGCAACAACAGTCTGGACATGCGCGCGGAGGCCAAGGCGGCGAGCGTGGTCCAGCGCCACGACCACTGGGACGCCAGGATACTGAACCCGGTCGAGACCTGGCAGCTGGCCACCAAGGACTCGTTCGACTGGGTGACCTGGGACCTCGATGATGTGAGGATGAGGCCATGGGGGCGTGACGGCAGGAGGCTGCTGGCCAACCTGATCTACAGCGGGGCGCGCTGCCTCGATGTCGTTGTCGGGGGGCAGGCGCTCCGCAGGGACGGGGTGACCCTCAGCGTCGATGAGACCGCAGCGGGATCTGGCCTCGAGGATGCGGTATCGGATTACTATTCCGAGATCTGAAGCAGAAAGTACCCTGTGCACGGGACAAACATACCCTAGGCAATTGACGAATTCGTCATTAAGCCCCCCTTTAGTGGATGAACATGGATTTGTCAACAATTGAAGTCGTACGTATCGCTGTCGGTCTGGCAATAATGGGTTATGTTGGATACTGCTTACTGAATCAGAAGGTATGGCTTCGAGGCCCTATAGGTTTGTTCAGTAAGACGTATGCATGGGGATCTAGAGAGGAAAATCAATCCATATTCATGTTACACGTAATAGCCGGGACGGCGTTTGGGATTTGGTTGATTGCAGGACCATTCTTGTTCTGACATTTCCCAAACACAGGCTACCCTGTGTTCAGGGGTGGAACCAGAAGGCCAGGGCCAGCACAGCGTAAGCGCCCAGCAGCATGGCCCCTTCGAGCCAGTTGCTCTTGCCGTCTGCTGCAATAGCGTTGACGATCATCACGGCGAGGAAGGCTGCGACCGTCTCGAGGATCCCGAACTCGAAGGTCAGCCCGACTCCGAGCATCCAAGCGAAGACTACCATGAGAGGGGCCACGAACACGGCGATCTGTGTGCTCGAGCCTATCGCTATGGCGAACGAGAGGTCCATCTTGTTCTTGCCTGCAACCGTCACCGCGGTGAAGTGCTCGGCGGCGTTGCCGAACAGAGGCAGTAGTATCACACCGATGAACAGGTGCGACAGTCCGACCTCGCTGGCCGCCTCCTCCAGTGAGTGTACTAGAATCTCGGCCATCCATGAGACAAACAGTGTCGCGACCACAAGGAGGATTGCAGAATCGCGCTTGGTCATCTTCGGTTCCTCATCATGAGAGCCGTCGGTGGCGAACAGATCGGAGTGCGTGCCCAACTGGAACACCAGGAACAGGACGTACAACCCGAGAAGGATTACTGCGGCCGCCCTCGACAGGTTAGCCACTCCCTCCGTTCCCTCATCGCCTCCCACTGTGAGGTGGTACACTGTTGGTACGACTAGGGTGATGACGGCGAGCAGTAGGAGCGAGCTGTTGGCGGCGAACTGCGTCTCGTTGAACGTCTGGACCTTGTGATGGATTCCCCCCCAGACGAACGCCAGCCCCATCACCAGCAGGAGATTTCCGAGGATGCTTCCTATCAGACTGGCTTGGACGATGTGCACCATGACTGTTGCAGTCTCACTGTCCGCACCGGCCTTGTAGGCTGCCCAGATTGCGAAAGCCGCGATAATCAGCTCGGCAGCATTGCCGAAGGTGGCGTTGAGCAGTCCGCCAATGGACTCCGAGGTTCGCAGGGCGATCTCCTCGGTAGCGAACCCCATCAGGAAGGCGAGCGGCATTATCGCCACCATCGAGGCGAAGAAGGCGGCTGTCTGGTCATGTGACACGTAGGCGAAGTAGAAGGTGGCTGGAATCGCCAGAAGCAACAGATTGAGCTTGGACTGACGCGGGTCCATCGCTCTCATCCAGTTGATTTCGCCGCCTCCCATTGCTCTCCCAACCATTGCGCGGCTCGGAGGAGAGGTCAATGTTCCGCTGGCCACGCGCAGTGTTCATGGCTTCCTTACCGGCCGGGGGGCTTGTGACCAGTGGCTTTCGCCTCGCTCTGACTGGTACCCCCGGTACAGGGAAGAGCACCGTAGCACGGATTCTCTCTGAACGGGGGTACACGGTGGTTTCAGTCGAGTCTCTAGCGCGCGAGCATGAATGTCTGGGCGAGGTCGACCCTGCAGACGGAGCGAGGTCCGTCGACCTCGACATGCTGCACGACTCACTTGCACCCGGATGGTCCTCGCCGCCTGAGCATCCGCTCATCATCGACGGTCATCTGTCCCACCACCTCCCCAGTGATGCCGTGGCCGTGCTGCGCTGCTCGCCCGATGTCCTCGAAGCGAGGCTCGCAAGCAGGGGTTACTCAGCCGAGAAGATACAGGCCAACTACGAGTGGGAGTTGCTCGGTGGAGCGTGGAACGAGCGCGAGAGGGGATCCGCGTGGATCGAGTTCGACACCACGGACAGCGATGTCGTCTCTGTCGTCAAGTCTCTGTCGCAGTGGATATCAGATGGTTTCAAGCCAGCAAGCCCGGGCTCGGTGATTGACTGGGTAGCCCGGATGGAGGAGTGAGAATGTTCGAGAAGATGAGGGGGGTTTGGACCAAGGCCATCGAGCCCCTCGTGCTGAAGCTGGGCAATCTCGACCCCAGCGTACTGACTTGGGGTAGCCTAGTAGTCGCCCTCTTGGCCTTCTACATGCTTTCAGGCGCCGGTCTCGACAACAACGGCGCGATGATGATCGGCGTGGCCGTTCTGCTCATCATGTTCGCCGGGGTGCTGGACGCTCTCGATGGGGCCCTGGCTCGGCACCAAGGCGTCGATAGTCCGTACGGCGACTTCCTCGATCACACGATCGACAGGGTCATCGACGTCGGCCTTGTGATCGCTATAGGGATGAATGCAGCCTTCGTCGACGAATTCAGTTCTGGTCTCATCGCCGCTGTCCTGACCCTGTTCGGCTCCTACATGGGAACGCAATCCCAATCGGTCGGGCTCGACAGGATATACGGCGGCTTCTCTCGGGCGGACCGGATGGTGCTCACTCTCGCCTGTCTCATTGCCGCCGCTTGGCAGGCATACTCCGGAGGAGCTGGTATCGACGTCAGCGGCATCGAATACGCCGACTGGCTGATGCTGGGCAACATGAATCTCAACGGCATGACAGCCGCTCTGGCCGTCTCGGCCTGGGGAGGGGTCTACACCTTCCTCGTCCGCTTCGTCAAGACGCGTAATCAGTTGCTGGGCTGACGGCTTGTGTGAGCCCCCATTGAAACACGCCCCTCCCGCCGAAGGCGGGGGGTAACGGTTATCCTCTCTACGACTCGCCTCGGCCTCGTGGACTTCATCGTCGAGAGAGCAAAGGAGTACGTATCGGGTGAGGTTGTACCTAAGGCTCCGGGCGACACACAGAGCGATGCGGAACTGAAGAGTCTCCTCAAGTCGCTGCAACCTAAGATACGGGTGTTCGGCTGCGGAGGCTGCGGCTCCAACACCGTTGCGAGACTCGAGCACGAGGGATTGTTCGACGGGACCTACGTCAAGGGTCTGGCCGTCAACACCGACGCCCAGCACCTGCTGCGGGTCAATGTCGAGAACAAGGTGTTGATCGGTCGCTCTGCCAGAGGCAGGGGCGCCGGTGGCGACCCCGAGAAGGGAGAGCAGGCCGCATACGAGTCAGAGCGGACGCTCAAGACGGAGGTCGACGATTGCGACCTGGCATTCATCACAGCGGGATTGGGAGGTGGCACTGGGACAGGGAGTGCCCACGTTGTTGCTCGGCTGGCTCGTTCAGCAGGAGCACTGACCATCGCTGTGGTGAGCTATCCCTTCCTCTCGGAGGGGTCTCTGCGGAAGCAGAATGCAGAATGGGGTTTGGAGAGGTTGCGGGAGGTATGCGACACAGTCGTCGTGCTTCCCAACGAGCGCCTCCTCGAAGTCGACGGGGTACGAGACCTGCCCCTAGACGCTGCATTCCGCGTCGCAGACGAACTGCTGATGAGGAGCATTGCCGGAGTCTCCGAGATGCTATCCAAGGAGGGTGTGGTCAACCTTGACTTCCAGGACCTCCGCTCCGTGATGGAGAACGGGGGCGGCGTGGCGGTGATCGGACTTGGAGAGGCGAAGGGCGAAGGCAGCGCCGAGAAGGCCACGGAGGAGGCTCTGGAATCACCACTCCTGGATGTCGATATCTCCGATGTCCGCGGCGCTCTGGTCAACGTCGTTGGCGGGCCCACCCTGTCACTCGGTGACGCAGAACTGTGCGCTAAGTTGATCGGGGACAAAATCAATCCCTACGCTAGGATAATCTGGGGTGCCACCACCGATGATACGATGGGGGATGAGATTAGGGTCCTGCTAGTGCTGACAGGTGTGAAGAGTGAGCAGATCGGCGGTGCGACACAGCACACCCAGATGCGTAACCTCACTCAGCGTAAGGTCGAGTTCGTGAACTGAATGAAGTCGACAATGAATTTCGAGCCCCTTAGGGCTCGCCCGGCGTGCTTAAATGGGGTCTGTCGGTCGCCGAGTCGCTTTGAGGGTTAGTCGTGGCTATCGAAAGTTCCAATATCGGTCCGATAGAGGGGACTGTGCAGGGCTGGCAAGATGGAATCGAGGGGCGCGTTCGTAGCCTCCAGACCGGATCCTACGCCCGAATCCTCAAGATGGCTAGGAAGCCATCGAAGCAGGAGTTCCGCCAGACCGTGATAGTCTGCGGTATCGGGATGTTCATCCTCGGCGCCATCGGATTCGTAATGCTGTGGTTGATGGACAGTGCCTTCCCGTCCTTCTTCGGTTGGCTCACCGGCTAGTGAGATGATTACATGTCTGATGCTTTCACTGTCTACATCCGTAACGGGGAGAGGGTCCTGCTGATGCAGCGAGCCGATGGGGTCGCAGACTTCCCCGGGGCCTGGGACGGAATCTACGGAGTCGGCGATCCGGGAGATTTGGACGCCGTCGCCGCCAGGATTACCGAAGTTACTGGAATTGACGCTGAGAATCTCGAATACGTCCGCGCTGGCGGCGCTCGCGGCCTCGCTTATGGAAACCACCTCCAAGATGTCGTTCCGGTGCTCTTCGTCAGCGGAGTGGACGAGATCGATGCACGAGGCCTGTACAAGGGATTCGAATGGATCGACCCCGGGGAGATTCAGAACAAGAAGTACGCCACTCCTCAACTCCGTGACATGTACGGAGACGTCGCTTCTTACCTATACATCCTCAAGACCTCTATCGGACAGGAGCAGAATGTTGCTAGGGAAATCCAAGCAAGGCTCTCTGGAACCGGCTCCCTCAGGGATATCCAACACGAGGTCTTCGGTGTTCTCAGTCCGCACTTCATGCGTGGCTACATCTTCGTCGAAGCTTCTGCTCTGCACCATGTCGAGAAGCTCATCGGGCGAGTTGGGGTCTCCACCACGCCAATGAAGAACTGCCGCAAGGTGCTCGGCGGGGAGTCCCCTTTGGGTGACGTCCTGCCGTACCTCGAGCCGAAGGCGGCTACTGCCGGCATCGAAGAGGGTTGCATCGTGGAGATCCATGGCGGCGCCTTCCGCGGACAGGCTGCACGCGTAACCCGTGTTACCGAGTCCAAAGAGGAGGTCACGGTCGAACTCTTCGAGGCGGCCGTCCCTGTGGCTCTGACGGTGCGCGCCGATCAGGTTCGAGTGACACAGCGCGTCGAGTAGCGTTGAGGCACGCCCTGCGGGCGTTGCATCACTCTCAAATATGGAAAGCAGGTCGGCGGGGCGCATTACAGGAGGATGTCACGAATGTCAGCACGTAACGAAACACCGCACAAGGTGATTCAGACGCTGGGGCAGAAGACGTGCAACGGCTCTTGGGAGGAGGCTTCGGAGAACCTGACAATGGATCAGGTAAAGAAGGTCGCAGAGGACCAGAAGGACCGCCTGACAGGCGCCGATCTGTACGCTCGTTGCCGTGAGGTCATGGGTACCTGCGTCTCGATGCGAGTGCATGTGGAGGGCATGACTCCGAAGGACGCCCTGCAAGCAATGAGTGAGGGGAAATTTAGCGAACATTTCAATTGAGAGTTCACGGGTTGCGGGAGAGGGTTTCCTCGTTGACCGCAGAGGTGGGAAAATGCAGGAAAACATTCAGACAGCGATTCAACAGGCGCTCGATGACTCGCCAGAGCGCAAGTTCGTCGAGTCCATCGAGATCGCATTCACCCTCAGGGACGTCGACCTGAAGAATCCCGCTAACAGAATCCAGGAGGAGGTTCGGCTGCCCTCCGGAAGGGGCAAGCCGATTCGCATCACGATGTTCGCCGGCGGCGAGATGGCCAGCAAAGCCAAAGCCGCAGGAATCGACGTCATCGATCCAGCCACCATCGAGGACATCGCTGGCAACCGACAGCAGGCCCGCAAGATAGCCAACAAGAGTGACTTCTTTCTCTCTGAAATCCCCCATATGGGAACCGTCGGTAGGTTCCTCGGAGTGGTATTGGGACCCAGAGGCAAGATGCCGCGCCCTGTCCCACCAAACCTCGACCCTGGGGCAATCGCTGCTGTACTCAAGGACACCGCGGTCGTCAGATCGCGAGACAGGATCACCTTCCATACCGCTGTGGGCTCGCGCGAGCAGGGGCTCGACGACCTTACTACCAACGCAATGGCCGTGTGGAACAGGGTCACGGGCAAGTTGGAGCGCGGAGCGGGCAATATCCGCTCCTGCTACATCAAGACCTCAATGGGCCCCTCCATCAAGGTGGAGGTGATTGAGTGATGTCTAAAGCAGCCCCTTGGAAGAAGGACCGAGTGTCCGAACTAGCCGAGATACTCAGCGGTGATGGCATAGTTGGCATCGTGGACATCGGCGGGGTTCCTGCAAACAACATGCTCGACATGCGCAGTTCTCTGCGCGAGCAGATGACGATGACCATGGCGAAGAAGACTCTGATCAAGCTCGCTTGGGAGCAGGCTGGTCGTTCCGAGGAGGAGTTGGAGCAGTTGTTCGAGGGCGCTATCCAGCCTTGCGTAGTCCATTCCGATTCGCTGAATGCCTTCGAGCTGTTCGCCGAGTTGGAGAAGACGCGTCAGGGCCGTGCCGCCAAGGCAGGCGAGTTGGCCCCTATCGACATCGTCGTCGAGAGCGGTCCGACCGAATTCGGCCCGGGTCCCATCGTCGGCGAGTTCAACGCCGTCGGAATCCCGGCCAAAATAGACAGGGGCAAGGTCGCTATCCAGAAGACCATCACCGTTGTCAACGAAGGCGAGGTGATTACTGGCGACCTAGGAATCATGCTATCCAAGCTGGGAATTACACCAATCGAGATCGGGCTCATCCTGACCGGTGCGATAGAGGGCGGCTTCCTGTTCCCTGCCTCTTCACTCAGACTCGATACCGATGGATTCCGAAACGATGTGCTGACTGCGGCGTCCGGTGCCTTCAATCTGGCCTGTAACGCCCGCTGGTTCTCCACTGCCACCACACCCACCCTACTGTCCAAGGCCAGTAGCGAGGCCATGGCAGTCGCCATCGAAGCGGGAGTTGTCAACGATGATACCGCATCCATATTCATCGCACGCGCGAACGCGCGTGCCATGGCCATCGCTGGCCAATTAGATTCCTCAGCGCTTGACAACGCTGACGCCGCCGCCTCCGATGCGGCTGACTCGGATAATGGTGCTGAAGCATCAGCCGAGAAGGAAGAGGGGGAAGAGGAGTAAGCGGGGTCCGATGGACTGGGCTATCTCTTCGATTGAGAAAAAAAAGGTGAAATAAATGGAATATGTATATGCTGCAATGCTACTGCACTCTGCTGAGAAAAACATTGACGAAGACGCTGTCAGCGCGGTCTTGACCGCTGCTGGAGTGGATGCTGATGGAGCCCGTGTGAAGGCTCTCGTCGCGTCCTTGGGCTCTGTCGACATTGGAGAAGCCATGGCTACCGCCGTGGCAGCTCCGGTGGCTTCGGCCGCCCCTGCCGCCGCTGGCGGCAGTGGTGCTGAGGCGGCTCCGGCTGAGGAAGCAGCCGCAGAGGAAGAACCCGAAGAAGAAGACGCGGGCTTTGAAGGCCTGGGCTCACTCTTCGGATGATTCTGCAAAGGCACGATGTGACGCGAAGCCGCTATGGGCGAGAGCCTAGACGACGAGTCGATGGCGTCTAGCCGGTTGCTTGAGATTCCTGTCAGCATCGCCCCTACCGATGCCGTCCGCGCTCTGCGTCTGCTCGGTGAGTCGCGCGGTTGGAGCATGCACCGCATCGAAGAGTCGCGGATGGTCCACAGATGGGCTATTGTGACCCCCATATCGAGACAGGCGAGGGTGCTCGGTCTGGTTGTGGACGGTGGTGAGGCTGCGGGGCTCTCGATACGCTCCTGGTCATACACCCCCGGCTCAGCCGGCAGGCTCTCGACCGTCTCCTTCGAGATCCCCCGTCAATTAGAGGGTGAGAAATGGGGCTCTTTGTTGCGGGAATGGAGTGATTCGCTGCCTCGCTGCCCTTGGAAGTGGAGTTTCGGCGAGCGTTCGATGATCGGTTATTTCCTACCTGAGTTCCGTCGCTCCAGAGTACTTTTCCGGGGTGAGAGGGTCGATGTTGATGATTGGCGGGGCGACGAATCTGTTGCATGACGGGTTTATCATCCGTCCAGCCTTCTTGGCACCATGAGGAGCAGAGCCGCTCTGATGACCCTGCTTCTGCTGTGCGGCTCGCTGGCCGGCTGCGCCGGCCCACCCGATGAGGACGAGGACGGCGTCACGGACGAGCTCGACCTATGCTCTCTGACCCCAATCGAGGAACTGGTGAACGACAGCGGTTGCTCGGCAAGTCAGAGAGATGGGGATGGGGATGGTATCTCAGATGCCGGTGACCTCTGCACGGAAACTCCTGCTGACGAGATTCCTAACGAGAGTGGGTGCAGTGCGACCGAGCGGGACGGTGATGGGGATGGTTTCGCGGACGCGGACGACTCATGTCCCTCCACACCTGCTAACGAGACGGTTGCCAGTGACGGCTGCGCAGACTCCGAGGTTGATATGTCGATGCGTCCGTGGTGGTGCCACTCAATGGGTTCCGGTCACGGCGAAGACCAAGAGCACGGCGACCACCTCGCCCCCGCCTATTACGGAATGACGAAGGGGATGCTGTCATGGCAGGACTGCATCGATGTCTCAGAGCAGTTCGGGGATGCTATCGAGTGGGCGATGCAGTGGCCCACAGTCGCCGACGCCGAAGCGGACGGGTTCCACATGGCTGTGGACTACGTCGAGGGGATGGGTACGCATCACGTCCGGCTCGGGGACTTCTCGATGGATGCCGACTTCGACCCTCTCGACCCAGAGTTCCCCGATACTAGGATGGATGGCGTCTTCGATTTCGAAAAACCGGAGTTCCTGATGTACGCCAGCAGCGCACAGGATGCAGAGTTAGTTGGATTCGCATGGTACGTGAAGACCGATTCCGAGAACCCACCGACGGGTTTCCCCGGTGACAACGACTGGTGGCACGTCCATCAAGTGCTGTGCTTCACGAACTCCAGCTTCCAGGTGGTCGGTGAGGACATCAGCGACGAGGAGTGCCATTCCAGGGATGGGACTAATGTGCATCTGGACGATTACTGGATGACCCACGCATGGATTATCGAGCCGTGGCTCACCCAATTCGACGTCTTCACCAACCACCACCCGTGCCTGAAGGGAGAAGGAGCGGAGACTGACTTTGAGGACCACTGCTGGGATGAATCGGTTAACGGAAGTGGTGATGATGAGGGTAGTGAGCACAACCACTAGTCTCAGTGAGTTCAGCGAACGGGTCCGCCAGAATCAGACGATGAGAGTGTTTGATAGGGGGCGTGCTGACCGCGATACGGGACAGCAATGGACTTCGAGGACCTAGTCAACACACCTCGCAAGATACGCATGCTGAGCATCAGCGTTGCTTTCCTGCTCGCTTTCCCCATCTACTTCCAGATAATGCCGTCACTGATCGACGACGAGATGATGGGTGGTGGGTCGTCTGGTCCGTCGGGCAAGTGGACCGTTGGTTTCGTCGAGACCCCAATAACCATGCAAGAGTCCCAGGTCCTCGGTGATGGAGACACTCATGACACATTCTTCGATGTGATGACCGAGCTCGACATCGGCTACATCGAGTTGGATGTCGACTGCAACGACAACGACGACCCCGGACCCGGATTCACCGACAGCGTCGATGGGAGCAGCGACGTCAGTCAGGCAGAGGGGGAGTTCGAGGACCAAGAGGCGGGCGGTCCGTGCTCGGGAGGCGACTCCGGCTTCACGATGAGGTGGGACGTTACTCACAACTACACAGGCCAGAACATAACTGTCGAGGACATGAGCGAGGGAGAGCTCCGCTCGATGTGGAACGACGGTGGGTTCGGAGAGGGAACGTGGGCTGCAACCATCACTGCTGAGATCAGCACGGCTCCGATTATAGGTGGATTCGTTGATTCCGATGAAGAGTACGACATCACCTGGACGGCGATGACTTACGAGCTCGTGCTGGAGCCGGTCGTCGATGTCGAGACCTGATCACGTCTTGGCGTAGATGCTGATGACATCCCCGTTCTGGATTTCGTGCTCCGCTCCGATGACTCTCGAACTACGAGCGTCCACAGCGCGGATGAAGCCGTCCCCGAGATCGGTGTGGACGGCGTAGGCCAGTCCCTTGGCGGTCGTCCCTTCTGGCACAAGTAGAGCGTCGGGGAGCATGTTGCCCTCACCGTCCACCCAGTGGGTTTCGTCCTGAACGGGATAGGCTACTCTGCGGTTCAGTGTACCGAATACGACTTGAGAGAGCAGCCCGAAGAGGCCACCGCCCTCCCACGAGTCGAGTGACTCGGCTATCGAGGAGAGGGCTTTCCTCTGTGCCTGCGAGAGCTTCCCCTCGCCCTCCGGGGTGATTTCGAACGTGGACCCCCCTGGACTGTGCTCGATCAGCCCTGCTTGCGAGGCCCTGCTCAGAGCCAGTTCGGCTTCGGCGCTTGTAGGCAGGAGGATGCCGCCTTCTCTGCTGATCAACTCCGACAGAGGGGTCCATGAGCCAGAGTGGGCCCTGTCCGCCTTGTTAGCGGCAATAGAAATTGGGAACAGCTCGGCTCGAATCACCGATGCCATCGCAGTCAGTTCCGAATCGCCCCAGCTCCACGGGACCCCAGCGTCGGGGTGCTTGGAGCGGACAGCATTGAAGCCGGCTGAGACATGTTGCTCAGTGGCTCCTATGCCGGTAAGCTGGTCGACGACGTATTCCATCAAAGCACGATCGCCCTCGGACTGCACCTTTCTCGCACCACGCTTCCAGCCAGTGCTCAGGATGCCGACAATCCAAGCCTCCATCTCCTCAATCAGAAACCTGTGCTCCTCGATGGGGTCCGAGCCGCCACTTCCAACGGGATTACCTTCTATGTCGGTCGAACCGGAGACATCCACGACTTGGATCAGAGCGTCGCAGCGAGCCAAATCCGAGAGGAACTGGTTGCCCCTGCCTTTACCCTCGTGTGCACCGGGAACCAGTCCCGCTACATCGACTAGAGTCACCGGGACGAGTCGGCGGTAAGCTTTGCAAGAACCCGAATTGGGAGTGCAGATACTGCCTTTTCGGGGGTCGTCATCCGAAGTCGGTTCCAGTCGCCCCGCCGTCTCCTTGCGTCTACGCAGCTCAGAGCATGCGCACGGAGAGAGTAGTGGCAGCCACGCCACTCCGACGTTAGGCTCGATGGTAGTGAACGGGTAGTTGGCGATGTCGACGGGCGTCTCAGTCATGGCGGAGAACGTGGTCGACTTACCCACGTTCGGCTTGCCGACCAGTCCTATCCGCATGGCATCCCCCGCAAGTGAACCGGGGCACTCGCTCTCAAGGTGACGGTCGGGGCGGCTGCTCACAGTTCTGTGGCGCTTCCGGCATCGTCGCTCTCTCCGACGGGTACCACCGTTGTATCCAGATTCGCCCCTCCGGCTAGGATTCTGCGCACGGAAGTGGGGGAGGCGAGCGAGTACGACTCCGGGGAGATGCTGCTTGAGGTATCCCTGACCGAGTCCACTCTGGCTCCACGAAACAGACCGCTGACAGCGTTGAGTGAATGCATCACTGCACCGACAGCGGTGCCGTAGAAGAGTACTGAGCCGACGACCCGGAGGTCACCTGACAGTGAACTCGGATCCTCAACGGTAGCTTCTATCAGAGCCATGTCGATCATATCGGCCATCATGGTAACCGTCAGGCCGAGGAAGGCGCCCCCCGCCATCATCCAGAAGGCCCAACGGGCGCGATTTCGAGACAGCAAATGCCTGCCAGTGACGGTAGGGAACAGATGCAGAGCGGCTCCGAGCGAGAGTGGTACCAAGATCAACCAGATTCCCATCAGCATCAGAGTGCCAGCAAGCCCGGAGAACTCCGGTGTCGCTGCGAATGCGTCAGACTGGATGAACAGAGAACCGATGGCGAGCGGCAGCAGCATCGAGGCCCCTAGGTTCAGTTCAGCGGTGCCGGCTGAATCGGCGTTCTCGACGAAGGCGTCTCCTCCTCTCAGTGTGATGAGCACATTGGCTGCCAGAGCCATTATCGGTATTGTCGCTAGAGCCATCAGGAAGGCAGCGACCAAATTGTCCTCCGAAGTCACATGAAGTTCCCCGAAATTCAGCCCGAGCATATCTGCGGCCATCCTGCCGTCGACTTCGCCCATCGGGTTGATGGTGGCTATTGAGCCGACTAGTACTGCGGCTGCGAGAGATTTGGACCACAATGGGTTACCAGTGGAGCTGGATGAGACGTAGAGTGCTATTCCGGCTGCTGAGGCGAAGAAGAAAGTGCCACCGACCATGTGTCCGAGAAGCCATTGGCCGACACCGGTCTCGATGGAGCCAGAGATGAATATCGCGGCCGTCGCTACCGGGTCCGCCAGCAGACCGAAGATGATCAGCCATCCCGGTATCGCGAGCGGGCCTTGGCGCTTGGAGACGGTCAGAAGTTGATTGGTTATGATGGCTAAGAACGCTACAACATGCATCACCGTACCCACGAAGATGATGTTGATACCCAGTACCTCGGAGTTGTGTGCTCCTATCACCAAGACCAGCACGGATATGGTCCAGAGGAAAGAGACTAGCGATGCGTTCTTCTCACTGGCGAGCTCTGTTCGGGCAAGCCGCGGTAGAATATGCAGACCGGCGCCAATCAGAAGCATCCCGATGCCACCGTAGAGGACTGCGTAGTTGCCTGCGTACAGAAGAGATCCAGACGTGGGGCTGTAGCCCCAGGCGGACAGGCTGTGCAGTGCCAATGGGTCATGCATCATCCAAAGTCCTTCGAAAGTCAGCGTGGAAGCGGCCAAAAGCCAGAGCAGCCCCTGCATGATCCAGGCCTTCGAAGCAGAGCCGGGTCTTCCCTCGACGAGGTCGATTCCCGGGCCCAGCGCCTTCTCGAGCATGAACATCCCCATGCTCTTGGCGACGTCGTTGAATATCGACAGCCCGTTCTGCATCAGGAAGTAAGTCAGTAGCATGAGGGCCCAGAAGACTGCCATTGATGTCAGAACGTCGTCCATGGCAATCCCTCACTCGCTGGTGGCCTCCGTCAGCATGGTGGCTATTATCGCGAACGCCCCCAGCATGACACCTAGGATGAAGAACCAGATTCCGGAGTCGAAAACTCCCTCGAACACGGGTAGTATCTCCGAAATCACCGGCAATTCCCGTCCTGGATAGAGGATGCTGTGGAGGACCAGGAGCGATAGGGCTGTGACTAGCCCCAAGGCCAAGATGACCCAGGATGAGGCCGGTTCCTTCTCCCCTTGCAGGAACTCGCCTACCGCCTCAGAGTTGCCCTCAGACATCTTGGTCCCTCGCCCGTGACCCAATGGGAATGATGCTACCACCGGAGATTGCACCTTAAGCATTGGGCGAGGGACTCCGTCCCTCGCGCTAAGGTGCGCGAGCTAGGTCGACGGGGGAGCCCCTTCTGTCGACCCCAGTACCCAGAGGCGTCGGCAGGCTCAGGTCGTTGTCGACTTCGGTCCTCCAGACCCTCTTGCAATCGCAGTCAAGGTCTGCGAATTCGCCAATGTCGGCTGAGACCGAGTATCTCTCTATGGCAGCGAGGATGTCCATGTCGCAGGCTCCGCAGTTGTGCGCGCCCCTGATCCGGCCTCCCGCGGTCGGGTGGACTATGATGCGGGCGCCGGCTTTCGAGACGTCGTCGTGGACTTGCTCGAGCATCTCGACCAACGACCACAGCCAGGGCGGACGGTACTCGCGGTTGCGGAATAGGCGCTCTACGATGGTTCGCTTCTGGATGTTCATCGGATTGACCGAGACATCGTCCGAGAGGGGTGCGACCTGACTGATCCATTTGCTGGTGTGTTGGAGGGCGTCGCCCTCGGACATGAAGGGTGGCTTGAACAGGAGATAGGTCTTGACACGGAGTCCGTTCTCCCTCAGCATGTCGATGGAGCGGTGCCATTGCTTCGTGGAGAATCCCTTGTTGACATGGAATCTCAGCACTGTGTCGTCGTAGGCCTCCAGTCCGATAGCCACGGTACAGCCGGGATGGCGCTCGGCGACCCAAGCGATCTTCTCCGGCGTGCACATCTGCGCCTGCGCCTCGATGACTAGGTCCAGCCCCCTTTCGTGGGTCTCCCTCAGAATAGCCTCCTGCCACTCTGGGGGGTTCTCGCGGTCCTCGAAGAAAGTCCCAGAGGTATACACCTTGACCATGCTGCAGCCCTCGAAGTCGTCGAGCCTGCGCTTGGCCTCGTCCCACTGCGCGAACAGGTCGTCGGCTGTCACATCGTCGCGGACGTCGTTGAAGTAGCCGCAGAAGGTGCAGCCAGACTTCCACCACCAGACGCACCCGCGGGTCCTGAAGATCACCGTGGCAGCGGTGCAATGAGTACCATCAGGCAGAATCTCGGGAGTCTTGTAGACCGTTGCCAGCTCGGTGGCGTCCCACGACTCCCGTTTCCTCACCGAACCAGGGGTGTTCTCGGGGGCCTTGACCAGATGGTGGACCTTGACGGCCTTCGAGCCGTCCCCCAGCATCCCCGACGCCTGTGCCATGGCGCTGCCGTCGCCGGCGACGACTTGAGGGTGCCGTAGACGATGCTTTAGGGTCATAGTTAGGTGACAGGTTTGCGGGAAGGGGTGACATGCGGGGCTTCCACCTGATACAGAACGTCCTGTCTGTGCTGGTGATGCTGTTCATCGCAGTGATCTGGGGGATTTCGGCTGCTCCCGGCTATCTCATCGTGATGTGGATCAGGGACCGCGTGGTCGGCGAGGGTCTGCTTATGGAGGCTGTCGGAACCGGCATCGGACTCGGTCTGGGCTACCTCTGCTGGGGCATCTGCATGGTCCTGCTCTGTGGGTTGCTGGGTGGACTGCTAAGGCCCAGGCTCGATGAGGGCAGGGTCCCTCTGGAGTCATTCACAACAATCCAGTGGGCCTGGTCGATGATATTCCACCGCTCAGCTCTGCTCTTCCTGTGGGTGCTTGTGCCCTCGTTCCTCGGCAACACGTACTACCGGCTGATGGGGGCCAAGATCGGCAAGGGCGCCCAGCTGAACACGGACAACATCAACGATGCCGGGATGGTGACTCTCGGGGCGGGGGTCGTGATGGGCGGTCACGCCACCATCAACGCGCACCTCACTGAGAAGGGCGAACTGGTCCTGTCCCCGGTCAAGGTCGGCGACGGTGTCCTGCTCGGCTCCGGAAGCATCGTCCAGCCAGGCTGCGTGATTGGCGAGGGAGCGGTGATTGCCTCTAGGGCGGTCGTCCCGAAGTGGACAAACATCCCGCCGGGCGAGGTCTGGGGCGGGATACCTGCTAAGTGCATCAGGCTGGCTGACGGTACGAAACCGGGTGATTGAATGACCAAGTGCAGGGGCTTCGACGAGGATGGCTCGGTTTGTGGTCGCTCATCGATGTACAAATCCGATTACTGCAAGAATCACAGAACCCAGGATCCCTCATTCACTGTCTGCATGGGCAAGAGGGGGAACGGCAGGCCCTGCGTCAGGGAGGCAATGACCGGGGCGCTCTTCTGCAGGGGACACAGGAAACAGCTTGGGGACATCGAGAAGCTCCAGTGCCCCCGAGGCTGCGGCCAACTCACATTCCGACTGGTAAACAACAGCGGGTACTTCCATTGCCTAGAATGTGAGGGCACCATGCTAGACGCCAAGTCGATGGAAACCAGGCTCTCGGAGCAAGCAGCTACCCTCAATAATCTCCTCGAGAGGGGTGAGGAATGCTCGCTGAGGTGCCCTAGGTGCGAGGGTCTGATGCTGGAGATCAGGGTAGCCTACGAAATGCCCAAGGGTGGTGGGGGCGGAATAGGAAATATCGGAGGTGTTGGCCACCCCGGTGCGTTGATTGCGGTTCTCGCTATCGTCGTGATTGTCTCAGTGGTAGCGGCTGCTGCTGAATCCAGGAAAAAATCGAAGTCGGGCCATGAAGAACCGATAGGTGAGACCATGGTGATCGATGGGTGTCGGGATTGTGGTACCTTCTGGTTCGATGCAAATGAGATGGGGATTGTAACGAGGAGCACTTCGATCAAGGGCATTACTGCGACCGAAGCACGGATGGCGGTTGAGATTGCAGAGAAGGAGGCAGAGAAGAGCGTTCGATCGTCGGGCCGGAGAGCAGCGAACACCAACTGCCTGCATGTTGATGAAAAGACGGGCAAGAAGTGTCGCAGGGTCACCTATCGCAGCACTGAGTACTGCTACATGCACCAGCCGAAACCGAAGTTTAGCGGAGATTCCATGCCGCTTTGGTAATCAAGACTCGTCTGCTTCAGACTCGTCAGTGCCCTCTTCGTCATCGCCGTCTACGAGGTCCTCGACCTCTTCCACGATCGAGTCGAGCGCCTCTTCCATGCGCTCCTTGAAGGTCTCTGACTTGTCCATGATATCCTTGGCCGCCTCGACCGCCCTGTCTATCATGCTGTAACGGGTATCCATTGCCTCGCTCAGATCCTCGAACAGCTGCATGTGCTGGACGTACCAGTCGTCGCGGGCCCCGAGCTCTGCGTTGGCCACCCGGTTGGACTCGTCGAGTTCCTCGGCCAGCTCGAAGACACGTCCGAGGCGCGCTGATTCGCGGGTGTACATCTCCTCCATCTTCTCGAGCTCGGGCTCCAGGTGCTCGACGCGCTTGGCGGTCTTGGCTCCCTCGACCTCGATGTCGTGTATCTTCGCCTCCTTGTCCGAGAGCAGGGACTCCAGCCCCTCCTTGTCGATCTCCTTGTCGATGGCCTCCTTCTCGAGGACCTCTATGATCGCTTTTCTCTCCTCGAGATCTTCCTCGGCCTTCTTGTAAGCGACGTACAGCTTCTCTAGGCGGTCGGTCTCCTCGGCCAGTCTCCCCTCTAGTTGGTTGATACGCGTCTCAGGCGTGATGGTGCCTTCCTCATCATCACTCATACGAGCCCTCAAGGGTCTCGACCGGTGCATCTGCTTTAACCTCGGCGGAATTAATCTCATGCCGGCGCGGGGTTAGCCGGCATCATCCGGAGACTGCGGCTACGGTTGCAGACAGCACCGCAGTGAGCCTCTTTGAGGAGGGGATATGCAACTTCTCGTCGGGGCCGTGTGCGTTGTTTCCTGGCCCGGATGAGCCAGTGCATAGGAACGTGGCTTCAGGATACTTGCCCTGCATCATTGCCATGAACGGAATTGTACCGCCTGTCCATGACGCCAGCGGAGGCAAGCCGGTGAGTGTCGTCGAGGCCTCGTTGATCGCCTTGCTGACGGCACCCCCGAGTGGTGGGGCGTGGAAGCCGTCAGCGCAGGAGTCCGGGGAGAATGTGACCTCGGCCCCGTAGGGCGGGTCGGCCTCCAGAATCTGCTTGGTCCTCTCGAGGACCGACTCGGAATCGACTCCGGGTGGGATTCTGAAGCTGAGCTTCAGGTCGGTGTTGGTTCGCAGGACGTTGCCCGCTACTTGGACTGGTGGCATGCCGTCCGCACCGATTATTGACAAGGTGGGCTGCCAGTTCATCGCGAGTATCATGTCCTCGGTTGAGTCGGCGACTCGGACTAGGGTGTCGACAGTCGGGAGTTGCTCCCAGACGCTGTCACCGACCACCTCGGCCAGAGCCGCCGCCTTGTCACGAATATCGGCGTCAATCTCGACGTGCATCTCTGGGATAAGGACCTCTCCGGTGGAGGAGTCCTCCACCCTGTCAAGGAGCATTCTCTGAATCCTGAACGAGGATGGTATCGAGCCGCCTGAGGTCCCCGAGTGGATGCCCTCGTGGGAAACGCGGACGGAGAGAGTCCCTGAGACCAGTCCTCTGAGGGCCTCGGTCATCCAAACGTGGTCATAGTCGGGGCCGCCACTGTCCAAGACCACGATCATGTCAGGATCGCCTAGTTCCTCGCTCAGTGCGTCCAAGTATGGCGGGAGGTCGAATGAGCCGGACTCCTCGCAAGTCTCGATCAGGAAGGCGCAGCGGGGGTGCGGGATGCCCGCTTCCTGAAGAAGTCGGATCGAGGTCACGCAGAGGTACCCCCCGTAGCCGTCGTCGACGGAGCCCCTCCCGTAGAGCCATGGGTCCCTGCGAACTGCCTTCAGTGGGTGGAGTCCCTCGGACCAGAGTTCCGGTTTGGATGGCTGCTTGTCCAAGTGCGAATAGAATATCACCTCTCCTGGACCGGTGCCATCGATGGTGACCAGCAGGACCGGGGACTTGTCCTCAATGCGGTGGACTTCGTGGCTCAGACCCGCAATCTCCTGCTCATCGAGCCATGCGCAGAACAGGTCTATTGTGGCGTCCAGCTCTCCTAACTCCGCCCAGTTCGGCTCGAATAGGGGGGAGAGGGCGTGTATCTCGATGAAATCGGACAGACTGGGCAGGATTGACGTCTCCCAGAGTTCGTCGCTGCGCTGGACGAGCGCATCGAGGTCTGGCCCCATGGGCTTGTTGTGCGGTCTTCAGCACAAGGACTCTTCGTCAGCACTCAACTCTCGGCAGGGCCGCAGATCGGCAGCGAGCCTCTGTGGAACGGACAGCTCTCACAGACCGAGGCTGCCTCCCCTGACAGCCTGGCGAAGTCCGAGAGCGGCACATCGGAGGAGAGCGCCATGCGAGCCGTGCTGGCCAGCAGCTCCTCAAGCTCGCCCAAGGACTCGTCCAGGATGTCCTCGGGGTACTCGACCATTCTGCCGGAGACACCGACTAGGATGGCTGGTGGAAGGACCTCCCTGTACGGGAGGTCCGCATCGCGCTTGGCGTTCTCGATGCTCTCCAGAGCACGGTAGTACAGGGCCAGTTGCATCCTGTGCTTCCTCAGTATCTCCTCCTCGGCCTCGGACGCCGGGCCGGGCTCCTCGGAGCCCATCGCGGCGAGCAGCCCGTCCGAGGCCCCGCCGTGCATCCTCCCGGCCTCCTCGGTCTTGAGGTCGATCGGTCGGATGGTCGAGGCCTCTGGCGTCCTAGTGCACAGGACGAGGTCGATTACCCCGCTCATCTCGACGGTGGCCTCGTCCAGCAGCGTGAGGGGCTCGGGCCCGTCCGGGCTCCATCTGTGACGAACCATCCCCCCGAGGCCAGCGGGCAGTGCGATGTGGAAGGGCATCTCCGTGCGCAGGCCCTCGAGGACGTGGCCGTCCACAGCAGTTCCCGATACCAAGGCCCCCACAGCGCCGGCTTGCACTCGTTCGACCATGGTCCGCACGAGTCGGGTAGTGTGCTTCTCGTCCGCCTGCGGCGGCAGGAGTTCCCTGAACACGACACTGTGGTAATCGGGGTCGGCCATCCTGTCCTCGCGCGACGAGGTCCACGATCCAAGGAGGGGTCTGCTGGGTCCGTTTTCACCGGGTCCGGGGTTTCCGATCCCTATCTCCATGAGCCTGTGGAAGATGGTTCCGAAGGTGGCGGGGTCGACGTTCTCGGGCATCCCGTCATCGGCTGTCCTCCCACCCCCTGGAATTATGGGTTCAGGGTTCAGACCGCCTCTGGTCTCGAACCAGTGGCGACGGGAGCAACTCTGGAAGGCCGGGAGCTTGCTAGGGGTGATTCGGATTCGAGGAGGCGCCTCCTCCCGGGCCTCTGGAAGCACAGGCGCTCCTCCCTCGGTGAGGGTGCGGGCGGCATCATCGAGCCTCTCGATGCGCTGGAGCGGTGTCAGCACGCCGCTTGGATCGCCGTCCAGGGCATCGAAGCAGTCCGGATGATGGATGACGAGCATTCCCGAGAGAGAGGAGTCTTTTCCCAGTGAGGCTTCGGCGAGCATCCTCCCGGGGTCGAAGATGCGCTGCCCGCGGGTCTTGATCGGCGGCTCGTCCTCGTCATCGTCCGCATCGAGCCACGGCGAGTCGCTCTCGCCCCGTCGCCAGGAGCCTTGGCGCAGTGACTCAATCCACATCTGACCGAGTTGCGGCATCGACTGGTCGTAGGTCCACGGCACACTCAGACCGTTCCCAGCGGACCATTCTGTCCCCCTTGGCGAGCCTACGATGATCAGCCGCTCCTCGGCCCTCGTTGCACCGACATAGAGGAGCCTGCGGGCCTCGGCGCTCTTGCGGGCCTGGTGGAGTCTTCTGACGTGCGACCAGAGAGCGGACTTCGGTGAGTCTTCTGTTGACCACGGCTTCGGGTTGCCAGCGAAGAGCTCGGGGCTTACGATCAGTCGGCTGCGGTCCTCGTTCATCAGATTGGTCTGCCTGTTCGAGAACACGTCCGCCAGTATCACCACCTTCGCCTCCAGCCCCTTAGCGCTGTGGATTGTCATCACCCTCACAGCGTCGCTGGGAGGCACGGTAACAGCCTCCAAGGCGTCCGAGCTGCGCTCGCGCAGGTAGCGGACCCTGTCTGCCAGGACCATCGGGTCGCCCCCGACCTCGATGGACATGGCACGGATGACCTCGACTATCTGCTCGACGTCCTGTCGTGAGACCTGATCAGGGTATGCGGTGAGGATATCCGACCTGTCGATGGTCTCCTCCAGCAGGTCGATGAGCCGCCCGGAGCGGGAGAGTTCGCACCACCTCTCCACCAGTGCTCGCTGCCGCTCGTTGACAGTGTGCTCCGAGAGTCTGGCCAGCAGGTCCTCCCCGCGCTCCGAGCCGTCGATGAAAGTCTGCAGCTGCGCGTCATCGAGGCCAATCAGAACAGAGCGAGCGACCCAAGCGGCGTGATGACGGGAGCGTGGTCTGGCGATGAACTGCAGC
>Ga0257112_10000083_pt1 | contig 38270 bp, 37 predicted proteins | sample LP_taG_5_FD_191565 | JGI IMG/M metagenome (GOLD analysis project Ga0257112, IMG submission 191565) | Marine microbial communities from Northeast Subartic Pacific Ocean, Canada - LP_J_2015_P26_1000m | ecosystem: Environmental > Aquatic > Marine > Oceanic | place: Canada: Northeast Subartic...
CACCATCTTTACAGCTCCACTAAAGTATAAACTATCACACTATTATGCACAGCCCCGCTAGGCTTTGAGTGAGCGCTAAGTTGTTTGCTATGACGATTGTATTTACACTGCAATGCAATCCAGCTTTAAAGTTTTTCTTAAAAAATCGATGCCCCTCAATGAAACTATCAAGCACCACGGTCTGATTATTAGGGTGGCGATACCCTCACCCCTGCGTCGGGTATTCGACTATTTGCCGCCGATTGTGGAACAGTTAAGCATCAAACCCGGTATGCGTGTACGTGTGCCTTTTGGTAAACGTGAAGTAGTCGGCGTGGTCGTTGAATCTGCTCAGGACTCAACTTTGCCCCCTAATCGACTAAAATCAATCAGGACCGTGCTAGACAGAGAACCATTGTTTAGCTCAGCACTATTTCGAACCCTGTTATGGGCAGCGGCCTATTACCAACATCCGATCGGTGAAGTCTTTCAAACTGCTCTGCCGGTCAAGTTGCGCTCGACGGGGCCAGTGAAAGTTGACACCACTGTATATCGAGTGCTCATTCCACTCGATGGCGACATTAGTACCTCACTAAAGCAAGCAAAAAAACAGAAATCCTTGCTAGAGCTGATCGAATCAGAATTCGAAGTCAATGAAAGTCGCATAAAGAATGCTGGTTACAGTCGTCGAACCCTTAATCAACTAATGGAGAAAAACCTAGTAAAGAGATATATGGTTGCCTCGGAACGAGTCGCTAAATTCAAGCCTCCAACGAGTGCCAGTGAACTGCAATTGCCTCTTAACGATGCCCAAAAAGTCGCGGTCAAAACGATTCTCAAATCATCTGATTCTTATGCGTGCTATCTACTTGATGGGGTAACCGGATCTGGCAAAACCGAAGTTTATATGCAGCTTATACAGCATCAGTTGGCCAATGGTCGCCAATGCCTAGTGTTGGTGCCAGAAATTGGCCTGACCCCCCAAACGGTCTCTCGTTTTAGGGAGCGGTTTACCTGCCCTGTCGTCGTCATGCATTCCGGTCTGAGTGATGCCGCCAGATTAGACGCATGGAACCATTCGCGCGAGGGCAGTGCTGCCATTACCATTGGCACGCGTTCTGCCGTATTTGCGCCACTTGCTAATCCTGGCATGATCATCGTGGATGAAGAACACGATACCTCCTTCAAGCAGCAGGACGGATTTCGTTATTCTGCTCGAGACTTAGCAGTTATGCGTGCCAAGAAAGAAAATGTCCCTGTCATCTTGGGCTCGGCCACTCCCTCCCTAGAGAGCTTGCAAAATTGTAAGGCCAACAAGTTTAAACATTTAAGGTTGGGCGAAAGGGCCGGTGTTGCGCAACCACCGACCTTGGAGCTTGTTGACATTTCGCAGAGCATTCTCGAATCTGGATTCTCAGAGCAGCTGCTTTTCAAAACTCAAAAGCAGCTAAACGCAAACAACCAGGTGCTAGTTTTCATCAATCGCCGGGGCTTTGCACCAATGCTTACCTGCAACTCATGCGGGTGGATAGCTGAATGTAACCAGTGCATAGCCCAGTTAACCGTTCATGCCAAACCTCCAGGACTGCGCTGTCATCATTGTGGCACAATTGAAAAATTATCAACTAGTTGTCCAACCTGCAATTCTTCGAATCTGACCACTTTTGGTATCGGCACCCAGAAAATCGAACTATTTCTGAAGAACCGGTTCCCTCTCATTCCAGTATTGCGTATCGATGGAGATTCAATCCGAAGCAGAAAGCGGTTCGAAACGATGCTAGAGCAGATTAACAGGAGAGAGCCTTGTATTCTGCTTGGTACGCAGATGTTGACCAAGGGACACCACTTTCCAGGAATTACACTGGTAGCCGTTCTTGACGCAGATGCAGGTTTATTCAGCGCCGATTTTCGGGGGCAGGAGCACATGGCGCAGATCATTACACAAGTGTCAGGTAGAGCCGGTCGGTCTGACCGAGGGGGCGAAGTCGTTATCCAGTCGCGCCATGCAGGACACCAGACCCTGCAATCGCTGGTACAAAGTACCTACGCAGAGTTTGCGGACTTTTTACTGAAAGAGCGAAAAAACTCGGCGATGCCTCCATTCAGTCAACTAGCGCTGCTTAGAGCCGAGGCTAAGGAAATGAAGGCAGCTATCGACTTTCTCAGTTCGATCAACTCCATCAGCGATGATTTGAGCATAAATAAACAGTTTGAGATTGATCGCATTGGGCCTATTCCAGCGCCTATGGAAAAAAGGGCAGGGAAATTTCGGGGACAGCTAATCTTGAAGAGTGCATCGAGACTCGTTATGCAAGAGTTTCTTTTCCAGCTGTGTCAGCGTATCGAAGCTCTTCGAACGCCGTCTGGGCTGCGGTGGAGTGTGGATGTCGACCCAGTGGATCTTATTTAACAGGTCGCAATGTTTAGAGACAGGACTATTTCAACTATAGCTTCCGAAGAACCAACCGATAATTGTGGTGGTTTGTTGGCATTTTGCCAATATTATTCAATTAAAAACAATGCGTTACATATAGGTTTTGGGTAATGACTCAGGATTTCGCCAAAATACGACCTGAACCGCTGCTGGAGAAAACCCCATTAGAATCTCCACCGGCGTGGTCGTTGATGATTACCGGTATCGTCATTGGACTTGCAATCGGCGTGTTCGCCTGCGTGTTATTCTACCTTTCTGGCAACGTGCCGCCACTAAATGCCAACACTAAAATTGAGTCCAGTATGCCCAGTGTGATAGAAAAACAATTCACTGCCATTGAGGAACCCTCTGGTGAGCAAGAGCTGGAGCTTGAGTTCTACCATGAACTGAAAAACTGGGAAGTACTTGTTGAAGCGAAACCTGTTGAGCTGACACCCGAACAGATCGCGAACCACCAGCCCTCTAACTACGTGGCTGCGCCACCGAACGCTGGCTTCATGTTACAAACTGGGGCTTTTCAGCAGAAGGAGCTGGCCTACCAAGAATTGGAGCGCCAATTAGCTCTCGGTATCAAAGCCATTGTCAGACAGGAAGACTTTCCAGGTCGCCCCCTTTACTTAGTTCAATCTGGCCCATACTCAGCTCTCCGCGAACTTAGTGAGGCCGAGCAATTACTTCAAAAACACAATATTCAAAGTATTCGGATAAGCTTACAATAAACAGCTTCTAGCACAGAAACATAGAATTTTCGCTAGGCGTATTCTGGACGAAGAAGTTTGCCACCACAGCAATATTTCTATTTCCTTCACTTGATTTCCCTCTAAGTTCCCATATCTTAGACGGTCTGTGGTATTTTAGATTGAGATCTAAAACAGGAGAACGGATTTGGAACAATACCAAGGCACCACCATTGTCTCTGTGCGACGGGAGAACAAGGTCGTGATCGGTGGGGATGGCCAGGTTTCTCAGGGGAATACAATAATGAAAGGAAATGCCTGTAAAGTGCGGAGACTGTACAAAGACCAGGTTGTAGCCGGCTTCGCTGGAGGTACTGCCGACGCTTTCACATTGTTCGAACGATTCGAAGAGCAGCTAGAAAAACATCGCGGCAAGCTGGTTAGATCTGCCGTGGAACTTGCCAAACTTTGGCGCACAGAGCGGGCATTGAGACGCCTAGAAGCTCTGCTGGTGGTCGCCGATAAAGAATCGTCCTTGGTTGTAACAGGAAATGGAGATGTTATAGAACCTGACGATTCCATTATGGCAATAGGGTCAGGTGGCCCATTTGCATTGGCAGCGTCACGAGCACTGATAAAAAATACCAACTTAGACGCTAGAGTAATTGTTGAAAAAAGCTTAGCAATCGCTGCTGACATCTGCGTGTATACCAACATGAACTTTACAATAGAAGAACTGAATATTGGCTAGCGAAATGCGCTGCTTGTACCAACCAGTTTATGTAACCTGCTTATGTCCATAATGACGCCAAGAGAAATCACTTCCGAACTCGACAAACATATTGTCGGGCAGGATGCCGCGAAGCGCGCAGTAGCAATCGCGCTCAGAAATCGTTGGCGACGCATGAAACTTGACGAAGAATTACGTAATGAGATTACACCAAAAAATATTCTGATGATTGGACCTACCGGTGTCGGTAAAACTGAGATTGCACGTCGGCTCGCAAAACTGGCTCAGGCACCGTTCATTAAAGTAGAAGCAACCAAATTTACTGAAGTAGGATACGTCGGGCGCGATGTCGAATCTATTGTTCGCGATTTGGCTGATGTTGCAGTGAAGATAATCCGAGAAAAGGAAATTCAAAAGGTACAGCACCTAGCGGAAGATCTGGCGGAGGACAGAATTCTCGATGTTCTTCTGCCGCAGGCTCGCTCCGATGATGAAGAGAGCGAGGTAGGCACAAAGCCCAGTGCTCGACAGGTATTCAGAAAAAAACTTCGCCAAGGCGATCTGGATGAAAAGAACATTGAAATAAAAATATCCGAGTCTCCGGCCGGTATTGAAATCATGGCCCCACCAGGCCTTGAAGATATGACCAGCCAGCTAAAGAGCATGTTTTCCAATATGAATACCGGGCGCAAAAGAGCACATCGCATGACTGTCAAGGCTGCCCTGAAACAAGTAAAGGATGAAGAAGCTGCAAAGCTAATAAATGAAGAAGAAATCAAAAATCGGGCCGTTGAAGCTACCGAGCAGACTGGTATCGTGTTTATCGACGAAATCGATAAAGTGACGAATCGTCATGATCAAGCTACTGTTGGCGTCTCCAGAGAGGGTGTACAGCGCGACCTTCTCCCATTGATTGAAGGCTCCACGGTAAATACCAAATATGGCAGCATTAAAACTGATCATATTCTATTCATCGCCTCAGGTGCTTTTCATCTTTCCAAGCCTTCAGACCTTATTCCGGAATTACAGGGTCGTTTGCCTATCCGGGTCGAGCTCGATCCATTAACAGCAAAGGATTTCGAACGCATACTTGAAGAACCCCATGCTTCGCTCACGGAACAGTACGAAGCGTTACTAGGCACTGAAGATCTTAAGGTTGCGTTCAGCAAGGACGGCATTGAGAAGATTGCAGAAATCGCGTGGCAAGTGAACGAACGCACTGAAAACATCGGTGCTCGCAGGCTTCATACAGTGATGGAGCGGTTGCTAGAAACTGTATCCTTTTCTGCCTCTGATCTGGCGGTAGGTAGTAACAAAAACCTCGTTATAGATAGAGCATACGTGGAGGAACAACTGGATGAGCTAGCTAAGGATGAAGACTTAAGTCGTTATATACTCTGATGGTTATAGAGAACGGACTATCCATGAATGCCAATCCTCCCTCCGAGATAAGATTACACAAGAAATCGTCAACACTCGAACTCATGTTTGTAAATGACATCGAGTACCAATTAAGTGCTGAATATTTGCGGGTTCATTCTCCCTCCGCTGAAGTGCGAGGCCACGGTCAGGGACAGGAAATTCTGCAGACTGGAAAGCGCCAAGTAAAACTACTCAACATCGAACCTATAGGTAATTATGCCGTCAAGCTAATTTTCGATGATGGGCATGAATCCGGCATCTATAGCTGGCATTATTTACATGAACTTTGTACCAACAAGGATGTGCTATGGAAAGCTTATGTGTCAAAATTGAAAGCTAAAGGAGCGAGTCGCGACGAATTACCTCCCGGAGTACAGGTGGTTAAAATTAGACCCATTTCTTCAGACTAACCCCCACAAACTCTATTCGGCTTATACAATTCATTGTTCTTATGACAGCTCCCTCTGACAGCGACAAAACTACGCACTTCGGTTACGAACAAGTTCCTATTGCTGAAAAGGAGAAACGCGTAGGTAGCGTGTTTCGCTCCGTTGCTAGCCGCTACGACATAATGAACGACGTAATGTCATTCGGAACCCATCGACTCATTAAGAGATTTACCCTCGAACTCAGTGCTCTTCGTCCGGGACAGAAAGTATTGGATCTCGCAGGAGGGACCGGAGATTTCAGCATTCACGTTTCACCTATTGTGGGCAAAGAAGGACAGGTGGTGCTGGCAGACATAAATGAAGTGATGCTACAAGTTGGTCGAGATCGCATTATCGACAAAGGGTTAAGTAATAATGTCGATTTCGTCAAATTAAATGCTGAAGCGTTACCTTTTGCACAGAACACTTTTGATTGTGTTTGTATTGCTTATGGTTTGAGAAATATCACTGACAAGGGTGCCGCACTGACTTCCATACAACGAGTGTTAAAGCCTGGCGGTAGAATCTTGATATTAGAGTTCTCCAAGCCACAAAATAAATTATTAGATAGAGCTTACCGAACCTATTCCAGTTTTTGGCCAGTTATAGGCAGGCTCATAACAGGCGATGCACAAAGTTATCGCTATTTGGTGGAATCCATCGATATGCATCCTGATCAGGAAATGCTTCTATCTATGATGACAACCGCTGGTCTGGTGGACTGCAAATATCACAATGTAATGAATGGTATTTGTGCTGTGCACACCGGCATGAAACCCTTCAGCAATGCAAGTGAATAAGGTGGCCTCTTGAACGAGTTGCTGGGATCACTCGCAATGCATCCCTTTGAAGAGCTACTCAACAGGGTTCTAGCAAAGGACCCACACTTGCAGAGCCAGTTAGTTAAATTCGGCGGAAAATCTCTGCAAATCAACGTTCATCCTCCTGGCATAATGGTTACCGCTCTTCTGGAGAAAGGCCGAATCCGGCTATTGTCTACCGAAGCGGAGTTACTGGACATTCAAATTACTGCCAGCATCACTGGCAATGTGGGCCAACTGCTACCCCTAATCCTTGAGAAACGCGATAACAGACCTCTCTCCAACCCTGCCCTTGCAATCACCGGTGATGCCAGCTTTATCCAGGAACTCCATGCAAGCCTAAGTAGCCTGGATATCGATTGGGAAGACTACCTAGCCCCTTTGTTGGGAAACTTGATTACTAATGAACTAAGTCACATTAGTAACGACATACGTAACTGGTCTAAGCAGGCCAGTGTGAATATGCGGCGCAATGTAAATGAATACTTGACAGAGGAAGAGCGCATATTCCCCAAAAAGGAACAACTTGATGATTTCAGTGAAGAGTTGGATTACCTAAAAATTCGCATTGACCGAATTAACGCCAAAGCTAGTATTCTCGACCAGAAATTGATTAAACTGCGCAACTCATAAATAAGCGATTGTTTAAGCACGCGTTCTTGTTCGGTTTTCACTCAGGTGTTATCTTGGCTTCCCCTCAAAAAAGCTGAACAGTTACCACTTCATTGTGTCCCACTTACCCCGCCTCCTCAAGGTTATTCGCGTCGTCGCAAAGTATCGGATTGACGATTTTTTGCCTGCGCAGTCTGGGACTCAGAACCAAAGGAAATTAACTGCGCTTCGCTTGCTGCTGGCTCCTTTTCGGTTGCCGCGGATATTAAGTAGGGCAGACAACCAAACCAGAAACCATAGACTGCGTCTAGCAATTGAAGAACTGGGGCCCATCTACGTTAAGTTTGGTCAGCTCCTGTCAACTCGTCGTGACTTTCTGGATAACGAGCTTGCAGATGAATTGCAATCATTACAGGATAATGTTCCACCTTTTAAGTCTCCTTCAGTGGAAAGCATCATCGAAGCCGCACTTGGTGCAAAAAGCGACCAGCTTTTTAAACAGTTGGATAGCGACCCTTTTGCGTCTGCTTCAGTCGCTCAGGTGCACAAGGCTATACTGCACAATGATGAAGAGGTCGTTGTCAAAGTAATTCGTCCAGAAATCGAAAGCACCATTTCCGAAGATCTTGAATTGCTTAAGTGGATCGCAAGCTTGTTCGAATCCCACTCCGAATTTGGTAAACGTCTCAGGCCTATTGAGGTCGTAAACGACTACGAGAAAGTAATCTTCGATGAACTCGACTTACAAATCGAGGCAGCCAACACTTCGAAACTAAAAAGTAACTTTGAAAATTCGGATGTATTGTATGTACCCAAAGTGTATTGGGATTATACACGTAGGAATGTGTTGGTATTAGAGCGCATCCACGGTATCCCGGTCACTGACACCGATTCGCTTAACAAGCACAGAGTCAACCTGAAGAAATTGGCGGAAACCGGCGTTGAAATTTTTTTTACACAAGTGTTTGAACACAACTTCTTCCACGCCGACATGCATCCGGGAAATATATTCGTTTCAAACAACAACCCAGAGTTACCAAGCTACATTGCCATCGATTGCGCCATCATCGGCTCCTTAAGTGATAACGACCAAGAATATCTCGCCAAAAACCTACTAGCCATTTTTAAGAGAGACTACCGGCGGGTGGCGGAGTTACACATTGCCAGCGGATGGGTAGCAAAAACAACCAATATTCATGAATTTGAATTTGCTATGCGTATTGTATGTGAACCAATTTTTGAAAAGCCATTGAAAGAAATTTCGTTCGGTCATTTACTGGTACAGCTATTTCGCACAGCCGGAAAATTCAACATGGAGGTTCAGCCTTCGCTGGTGCTTCTCCAAAAAACTCTTCTCAATATCGAGGGACTGGGAAGACAACTTTATCCCGACCTAGATATTTGGAAGACTGCTCTGCCATATCTGGAAAACTGGAATAGCAAGCGTATGAATCCACTCAACCTTCTATCAAAAATCCAGGAAAACATACCGGAGTGGATCGATCAACTTCCTCACCTTCCTTTGCTGTTTATCAATGCTACCTCGCAGAACAGCAAATTAAGTAAGATTAACGAGTCCTTGATTAAGCAACAGCAAGCAGCTGAACAAAAACTGGAAAGACAAAGGCGACTGTCTCGCAACAGTGGCTTATTTGTCCTGTTACTCGCAGCCATCTCTCTTGTACCTTTTATCAGCGAAGCACTGGGACGCATTCCCTTGATAACGTCAGGGCTGGGTTTGCTCGGGGTCTACCTTTTGTGTTTTAGACGTTGAAAGCGCATACTAAGCTGATGCTTTCCTACCTTGATCAAATCAACTGGAACACCGATGGATTGGCGCCTGTTGTCACTCAGGATGCCTCTAGCGGGCGAGTATTGATGCAAGCATGGATTAATAAGGATGCATTGCGGGCAGCAATTCGCGAGAAGCGCGCCATATATTGGTCCCGATCACGCAGTAAGTTGTGGCGCAAAGGTGAGGAATCGGGAAACGTGCAAAACCTTGTGAGTGTATACTTGGATTGCGACAATGATGCTTTGTGCTATCAGGTGGAACAGGCAGGCGGAGCAGCGTGTCACACTGGAAGGGAAAGTTGCTTCTTTCAGAGATTGGACAATGAGTCCTGGGTAACGGAGGATCTAGAACTGGAAATCCGGCAACCATATAATGCAAAACTTAAGTCAAGTAATTTTTAATTGGCGTAGTTCAATAGACTGATCACAATGAGTGAAGTACTAAGGGAACTGGCAACAGTTCTGGAACAGCGCAAGTCCGCGTCCGGTGAAGATTCCTATGTTGCCAGTTTATACCAACAAGGACTAACCAGAATCCTGCAAAAGGTTGAAGAAGAAGCCCAGGAGACAATCGAAGCAGCCGCAGAATGCAACTCCACAAATGAGGAATCCAAAGCCGCCGTCATTCACGAAACGGCTGACCTTTGGTTTCACACACTGGTCATGCTGAGCTATCTAGATTTGGGTCCGGACCAAGTGTTGGAAGAACTTGAAAAACGCTTTAATATATCAGGCCTTGAAGAAAAGGCATCCCGGCACAATTAACTACCGACAACTCCGTTTATAATTGATTGTTGGTACAGGAGGCAAGTTATGGGTGTAGGTGGAATTGGAATATGGCAACTGCTGATTATTTTATTGATCGTTGTCATGTTATTTGGCACTAAAAAAATACGAAATATTGGTTCTGATCTTGGCGGCGCTTTAAAGGGTTTTAAGAACGCTGTGAAGGACGATGAGACTGGCAAGAACGAACCATCTGAAAATGCAGAAGAGAACAACGGCGAAACTGTTGATGTAACCGCAGAAAAAGTCGCAGACAAAGACGAGGAAGAACAGGATCTCTAACCTTTCTTTTCTGAACCCTCGAAACCTTACCGTGCTTCAATTCTTTGTAGTGCGGCTTCGGTTCGTTTGTATAAAGCCTAGTTAACTACCGCTATTTCATTTCATGTTTAATATGCATTCAACCGAAATTCTTTTAATCTTGGTTGTAGCCTTGATTGTAATCGGGCCGGAGCGACTTCCGGCTGCTATTAAAACTGCAGGATTGTGGATGGGACGTTTTCGCCGTTCTTTTTACAAGGTAAAGGCTGAAATCGAAAGAGAACTGAATACCGATGAGATTCGCAGACAACTCCATAATGAATCTGTCATAGAGGAAGTAGAGAAGGCCAAATCAAGGGTCGAGGAAATCGCAAAAGAGACAGAGACCTCAGTTAACAAAATAGTCAGTACAGAAACCTTTGATCCAGGGGCATCACAAGCTACAGACGACCAGTCTTCAGAAGACAAATCTATAAAAGAAGAATTGCAAGAAGTCAGCGAACACGTTGAAGAGGTGACCAAGCAAATTTACAGCGGTGGCAAGAATCCTAAGTTAGCACAGGAATTTTCAGCGGAGGACAAAGAGCCTTCAGCGCAGGAAACAAAGACGGAAAATGACATCAGCTGAAGACGAGAAAGAACTCACGCTCATCGATCACCTCGTAGAGCTCCGCGATCGGATCCTAAAAAGCGTCTCAGCGGTTCTCGTGCTGTTCCTAGCCTTGTTCTATTGGGCAAATGACATCTATATCTTTGTTGCAGGGCCCCTACTGGCAGCTTTGCCGGAAGGATCGAGCATGATTGCAATTGATCCGACATCACCTTTCTTCGCCCCATTTAAGCTGGCGTTCTATGTTTCCTTTTTGCTGGCTGCCCCCTATATTCTTTACCAAATGTGGTCTTTCATCGCGCCGGGTCTTTACAAAAACGAGAAGACGGTAGCGATTCCATTGTTTATTTCAAGTGTAGTGCTATTCTATGGCGGCATAGCATTTGCCCGCTACATCTTGTTTGCCATTGTCTTTCGCTTTTTCATTTCTGTGTCTCCAGAAGGAGTGCAAGTCGCGCCAGATATCAGCAGTTTCCTAAGTTTTGCGCTGACGATTTTTTTTGCTTTCGGGGTAGCTTTTGAGATTCCCATTGCCGTCTTCCTGTGTATTTGGGCAGGACTGGCAGAGCCTGATTCACTCGCTGAGAAACGTCCCTATGTCGTGGTTGGTTGCTTTGTCGTAGCCATGATGCTCACTCCTCCAGACCCTTTCACCCAGTCCATGCTCGCTTTGCCCATGTGGGCCTTGTTTGAGGTGGGTATTTTCGCGGGCCGCCTTGCCCACAAACGACAGGAACAAAGAGAGAAGGAAGATCAACAGGCGCCTGATTAATAGCTTAGACCTTCAAGATAAACGTAACCGGTCCATCATTTTCTAGGGCAACATGCATGTCAGCTGCGAACTGCCCACTGCTGACAAAATCATATGTGTTAATAGCCTGTTCTACAAAGTAATCGTAAAGTTGCTCGGCTTCGACGGGTGATTTGGCGGAAGAAAAACTAGGCCGTAACCCCTTTTCAGTCGACGCGGCCAGTGTAAACTGGGAAACCAACAACAAGCTGCCTTTAACATCCCGGATGCTTAGGTTCATTTTATTGTCTGAATCGGAGAATACCCGATAAGAAAGAATCTTTTGCAGTAACCCATCGGCGTTTGCTTGCGTATCCAGTTTCTCGATGCCTATAAAGGCTAGTAAACCAGCCCCAATTTCCGCATAAACCGTGCCTTTAATTCTGACCTGTGCCCAGTTAACACGTTGAATAAGAGTTACCATGCAAGTACTCAGTAATTCCCGAAGGGTGTATTAATAGTAATATTTTGTTTTCACTCATCTAAATGCGATGGCTAGCTGGCAGATTCCAGTTTCTTGGCTATTTCCTGAGAGGCGCGTATGAGCGCATCAATGTTGCCTGGTTCCGACGCAGAATGCCCAGCTTCTCGAACGATATGCAATGCTGAATCGGTCCAGCGATCATGTAAATCCAGTGCATTATTAAGCGGGCATACCATGTCATACCGACCATGGATAATTAGTCCGGGAATCTCTGCAATACTGGCCATATTATCCAAGATTTGATTTTCGGCTATGAAACCCTTATTCATGAAATAATGTATTTCGATACGAGACATAGCTAAGGCATTGTGAGGGTTGGTGAACCTAGCCATGGCTTCTGCACTAGGCCGCAGCTTCGAGCAATTGGCTTCCCAAGCAGACCAAGCCTTTGCTGCCGCCATTTGTGCTAGCTCATCCTCTCCAGTCAGGCGCGCGTAGTACGAAGCGATTAGGTCCCCATGCCCCGCCTTCGGGATTGCCCTTAAGAATTCTTGCCAGTAATCAGGAAAGACTCTATTTGCACCATCGGTATAGAGCCAGTCCAGATCACATTGACGACATAGGAAAATGCCACGCAGAATCAGGGCGAGCACTCGACTCGGATACTGTTGCGCGTAGAGTAAGCTTAGGGTAGATCCCCATGAACCACCAAACAACACCCACTGCTTAATTCCAAGATGCCCACGTATGGCCTCGATATCAGCTATCAAGAGCTGTGTGGTATTTTCCGCGAGCTCCCCATGCGGCGTCGATCGACCACAACCACGCTGATCGAACGTGATTATGCGAAATACTTCTGGGTCATAAAAGCGTCGGGAAGCCGCATCACATCCACTTCCTGGCCCACCGTGCACAAACAAGACCGGAATACCATCGATGTTTCCTGTCTCGTCAATGTAAAGCTCGTGTATCGCGGACACCTTCAAATGATGACGTTTATACGGTTTTATCTCTGGGAACAGAACTAACACGTGTTTTCACCCACTTTCGTTGGCACTTCCAGCTGTAAGGCTTAGCGCTATGGTAGGACACTGGACACTATATCGCTAGCCTATCTGCAGAGCTTACTTGCCAGCAATTCCTCGTGAAGGGTTGCCCCGGCTCATGCGCTTGCGCTCATTTCCAGTCAGGAATTTCTTGCGCAAGCGGATGTGGCTCGGGGTCACTTCCACCAGTTCGTCATCGGCAATAAACTCCATTGCCTGTTCCAGACTATGCCTGATGGGAGGAGTGAGTAGAATGTTTTCGTCACTACCAGCCGCCCGGATATTAGTCAGCTGCTTAGCTTTGGTTGGATTGACAACAAGATCATTGTCGCGGCTGTGCAGGCCAACAATCATTCCTTCGTACACTGCAGTGTTGGGTTGGATGAACAATCGCCCCCGGTCCTGCAAATTATATAGTGCATACGCAAGAGTCTTTCCCTTAACCATCGATACCAGCACACCATTATTGCGCCCTGTCAAATCAGCATCCTTATATTCGCCATAGTGGTCAAACACATGGGTCATTAGTCCAGAGCCAGATGTCATACTGAGAAACTGGGACCTAAATCCAATTAGTCCCCGAGTTGGAATCATAAATTGCAGCCTGACCCTGCCCTTGTCGTCAGGTTGAAGATCTAGCAATTTCGCACGGCGCAGCCCCAATTCTTCAATGACAGCGCCCTGGCGCTGCTCATCACAATCGATCACCAGTGCCTCAAACGGCTCTTCCTTTACGCCATTGTGCTCATGAATTATCACCTCGGGTCGCGATATTGCTAACTCGAACCCTTCACGCCGCATGCTTTCGATAAGCACAGACAGGTGTAGCTCACCACGGCCAGAAACCTTGTATTTGTCCGGGGATTCTCCCTGCTCTACCCGCAATGCAACATTATGTAGTAATTCCTGATCCAGCCTTTCCTTTATGTGTCGCGTTGTAATGTATTTGCCTTCCCGACCAGCAAAAGGAGAATCATTCACTTGAAATGTCATACTGATTGTCGGTTTGTCTACGCTCAGAGCTGCCATCGCATCGACCCGGGAGGGATCGCATAAGGTATCGGAGATATTGAGATTGTCGATTCCAGTTACACAGATAATATCCCCCGCCGTGGCCTCATCCACGTCGATTCTCTCCAAACCAAGGTGACTCTTCACCTGTAGTATCTTTCCTTTGCGTTGCTCACCATCGTGATTAACGATTATCACCGGTTGATTGCAGTGAGCCTTACCACGAGTCACTCGGCCAACACCGATGACCCCAACATAACTGTTATAGTCTAGTGCACTGATCTGCATTTGGAAGGGAGCATCGGTGATAACATCCGGTGGTGGTACTTTTGCAGCAATAGTTTCAAACAGAGGCTCCATATCATCTGCCAGGTCATCAGCATCCAACCCGGCAATCCCTTTCAAAGCAGAGGCATATACAATGGGAAAGTCCAGCTGCTGGTCATTTGCACCGAGCTTGTCGAACAGGTCAAAGACTCCGTTTACAACCCAATCTGGCCTAGCCCCATCCCTGTCTATCTTGTTGATAACCACAATAGGATTCAATCCCTGAGCAAATGCCTTCTGGGTTACGAAGCGGGTTTGCGGCATGGGGCCATCCACTGCATCTACCAACAGCAATACGCTGTCTACCATGGAGAGCACTCGTTCGACTTCGCCACCAAAATCGGCATGTCCGGGGGTATCTACAATATTGATCCGGAAACCCTGCCAATTAATAGCGGTGTTTTTCGCCAAAATCGTTATGCCCCGCTCCCGCTCCTGGTCGTTGGAATCAAGAACTCGCTCTATCGATAATCCCCTGTCTCCCAAAGTGCCAGATTGCTGTAGCAGCTTATCTACCAGGGTGGTCTTGCCATGATCTACGTGAGCAATAATTGCAATGTTTCGAATTTTTTGTGGCACGTTGATTCTTCGTGGTTTTATTAGCGGTCGCGGAAGAACATTAAAATCTATTCTGCGTAACGCAAAAGGCGGCGAGTATACACGGGGGGGAGAGATTACTGAAATGAAAGTAAGGCTTGTAACGGTAAACTGGGGACTATCCTATGGCACTGATAGATCGAGAACTGCAACGTTTTTGAAGCCTTCACCCTGCAAATGAGCTGCATGCAAACGGCTCATCATCCCCTTGTCGCAGTAAAGTAGAAAACGCCTATTTTGGTCCAGCGTAGTGAACTTAGTCCGTAATTGGTAGAAAGGAATCGACAAGATATCAACAGCATCGTCTAGCCGCTGCGCGCTGAGTGGGCTTATTTCCAGTTCATCCGGATGCCTTATATCGATCACCGTATTGCCAGTTTTTGCCTCGTATACAATGTCCACTTCACTAGATGCGTGATTAAAATCATTAACCACTGATGTGATGAGTTGGAAACGGGCTTTCTCGACCGCTGTTTCCAAAACCTTGAAATCGAACTTGGATTCTTCACGTTCTATGCGTTCCAGTCTCGCTTTGGTGGTTGGGTTACGGGATATAACTGCACAATATTCCTGGACGCTTCTGGAAAACTCTTCGGTGCCTATATCCCGGGCGATATCGATGATTTCCTGTTTATCGGTTGTGCTTAGCGGACGCAGAACCAGTGACTCTGATGCCTGATCGATTATGGCTAGGTTTTGAAGAGTTTGACTAGATACCTGGGCAACGCTTTCTCCAGTAACCAGAGTCCCTATCCTCAACCTTGAAGCAATCTGGTCAGCCGCCCTCAACATCATACGCTTAAGCATAACTCCCATCTGGGGATCATCCACATTAGAAAGAATCTCTCCCACGACGGCTTCGAATGGTACCGAGACAAACTTTACTCGGTGCGAGCTGTGGTATTTCATCCACAGGTAAAGGGCAAGCTCTTTTACAGCCAACTCGTGACCTTTACCTCCAAGATTAAAGAAGCAGTAATGGATTTGCAGGCCTCGTTTAATACAAAGGAAGCTGGACACTGCCGAATCGAAACCACCAGAGATTAAAGACAGAGCAGAAGCTTGGCACCCAAGTGGAAACCCACCTAAACCTTTTATCTGATGTTTCACTATAAAAATCGTATCTTCCCGTATCTCCATAGAAACGGTGACATCAGGATTCACCAGCTTCACCCCCGTCGCCTCTGTGTGCTGGTTTAGCCCGGCTCCCACGTAGCGTTCGACGTCTGTCGATTTAAACGCGTGCTTTCCTGTACGCTTACAGCGAACGGCAAAAGTCTTATCGTGTAAAATTTCGTGATAGTGTTGGATCGCTAGCTGCAGGATTCCTTCCATGTCAGGCAAATCGTACTTTTCAACTTCCAGGAACTTGCTTATACCTGGAGTGTGGCTCAGCCGATTTGAGATTTTATGCAGAAGGACTGAATCGGAGCAATGCGTTTTCACTTCCAGCCCGTCCCATTCCCCAGTAACCTTGACTTCTTCGTCAAATTCCAACAGCACAGCCCGGATATTCTTACGCAACTGGCGAATAAAGCGGTGGCGCACCGGGCGGCTCTTGATGGTGATCTCAGGAAATAGCTTGATCAGGAACAGCATACGTCTTCTATATTTAGCAGGATCGAGTAATGGGCTTGATTTGGACTTTATAAACAGGTCCAACATCAGCTGAGGCATCGATGATATATGTTTTGTTCAAAATTTGAAGAAACACCTAATCTTAATGCTATAAAAATCACCGCGCACATACTTAGTGCTTTTTTTGTTGAAGTTTCTACTCAGCTCCAGTAAATTCGAGCGTTGCGGTGCTATCACTGCTGGCATACATTTTGCTCTTCCCTATGCGCTCAAGGCAAGCTTCACAATTAAGTAAATCTATAGAGAGCAGCAACCCTTGAAAATGTGGCAAGAACTTGTGACCCAACGCGCGTAAAAAGCGCACAGTAGATTCGGCCTTTATGACTTATGGGCGAGACTTTAAATTGAGTTGCGATTATAAGTCATGAATATCAAGTAGTCGAAAATCGATTAGGAGAAAGATAACAAATGAAATCAAAGTTGGAATACATCTGGTTGGACGGCTATGAGCCAACCCAAAGTTTACGCAGCAAGACTCTAGTGAAATCGGATTTTGGGGGCACTCTGGAAGATTGCCCTGAATGGTCATTCGACGGCAGTTCCACTGAGCAGGCGACGGGCGAAGACTCTGACTGTCTCCTTAAGCCCGTCGCTGTCTACCCCGATCCAGATCGGGCAAATGCCTACTTGGTCATGACAGAAGTTTTGAACGCTGATGGCTCTCCTCACAAGTCGAATGGTCGCGCTACCATCGATGATGACGATGATGATTTTTGGTTTGGTTTCGAACAGGAATATTTCCTTTGGGACGTCAAGACCAATCAACCACCAGGATTCCCCGCTAATGGTTTTCCTGGACCCCAAGGCCCCTACTACTGTTCGGTAGGAGCATTCAATACTCACGGCCGTGACTGCGTCGAAGACCACCTAGATTTGTGCCTTGAGGCAGGTATAACTCTTGAAGGTATAAATGCCGAAGTAGCGGCTGGCCAGTGGGAATTCCAGGTGTTCTCCGAAGGAGCCAAGCGAGCCGGTGATGAGACCTGGATTGCACGCTACCTGCTAGAGAGGACTGCCGAACGTTATGGCCTAGCTATTAACTGGGAACCCAAACCGTTAGGTCGCGATCTCGACTGGAATGGTTCCGGTATGCACGCAAACTTTTCAAACGGTGTTATGCGCGAAGTCGGCGACGAAGCAATATTCACCAAGATCTGTGAAGCATTCAGTAAAAACATAGATCGTCACATTAGTGTTTATGGTGCTGGAAACGAGAACCGCCTGACAGGCCTGCACGAAACCCAGGCCATTGATCAATTTAGCTACGCTGTATCAGATCGTGGTGCTTCTATCCGAATCCCGGTAGCCACTGTGCAGGGTGGTTGGAAAGGTCGGCTAGAAGACCGTCGAACCGCTTCCAATGCTGATCCTTACAAAGTGGCAGCAGCAATTATAAAGACTACCAAAGAAGGTCTGGCTGACTAGACCATTAACTTTCGCGGGAAAAAGCCCGGGCTCTCCCGGGCTTTTATTCTAGGAAATTCACCGCTTCAGAGTTAATTGCGAAACGCACTGTTTTGGTGCATACTTGTCTTCCCTTATTCTATCGGAATGCCGCCAAAGGCTGGGATACCGTTCATCGGCCGGATTTTTAATACATTAAGTTGGTTTGCTTGTCGCGCACCAAGGTCTGAGCATAAAACGAAATCCGGTACTAAGCGCATGAGCCCCCCTGTCTCAGACCTAAGCTATGATGTAACCAGTATGAGCAAAAGGAGAAATATCAGTAGAGTGCCCCTGGATAGCGTACATAAAAGGTTGCTTGACCAACTGAAAACAGGGGTTGTGCTGTTAGATAATAAGCTCCGGCTACTGTACATAAATGTAGCGGCTGAGTCCCTGCTTGATATCAGCGATAGCAAGGCTAACCAATTATTTATTGGTGACGTAATTTTCAACGCAAAGGAAGATATACTGGAAATTCAAACGGCCATGGTTAACAACGCGAGCTTCACCAAGCATAGGGCAGAATTGCAGGTCATGCACGACAAGATTATTTTTGTGGACTACACCATTAATCCTTTTGAGGAGAATGGTGAAACCCAAGCACTGCTAGAACTGAAATCGGTTGCACATTCCCACAGAATCAACCGCGAAGAATCTTTGCATTCAGCCCATATTACTACTCGTGAATTGGTTCGCGGCCTAGCTCACGAAATTAAGAATCCACTCGGTGGCATACGCGGAGCCGCCCAATTACTCGCCCAGGAAAACAAGGATGTCGAGCTGGCTGATTATACCAACATCATTATCGAAGAGGCCGATCGACTACATAACCTTGTGGACCGTCTCGTGGGATCTCGCAAACCACTGGACTTAAAGAATACTAATATTCATGAGGTGCTAGACCGAGTCCGCTGCCTCGTGGAAGCAGAAGTCAGCGGTCATGGAATCAATCTTCAGTGCGATTACGATCCCAGCATACCCCCCGTGCTCGCCGACCCAGAGCAACTTATTCAGGCGATGCTTAACATTGTGCGTAATGCGATGCAGTCACTAAGTAGCCCCGATATCGATCATGAATTAGGCGAGATTATGCTCAGAACACGCGTGCTGCGCAACGTAACAATCGCCACAAATTTTTACCGTTTGGCAGCTAGCATCGAAGTTATAGATAACGGACCGGGCATTCCAGATAATATGATAGATACAATTTTCTATCCTATGATCAGTAGTCGACCTGAAGGAACAGGTCTCGGATTACCAATCACTCACGGCATTATCAATCAGCATAAGGGTATGATTGAATGTGGGAGCAAACTAGGGGAAACAAAATTCACAGTGGTACTGCCGATTTCGGAATCAAAGAATTAGCAGCTTTTATAAAGACACAAGATAAATACTGGTGCTTGACAATGGTTACACATAATTCAGTCTGGATAGTCGATGACGACCGATCTATTCGCTGGGTGCTGGAGAAGTCTCTCAGCAAAACTGGCATGAACACAGTAAGTTTCGAAAACGGTGATGATTTGTTGCATCGCCTGGCACAAGAGTCTCCAGACGCCATTATCAGTGACATCCGAATGCCAGGTATAAGCGGGCTCGACCTCCTGTCAACCATCCAGAAGAGCCATCCCAACTTACCGATCATTATCATGACAGCACACTCGGACCTCGACAGCACAGTGTCTTCCTATAACCTCGGTGCGTTCGAATACCTGCCAAAACCTTTCGATATCGAAGAAGCTGTGGCTATGACAAAACGTGCGCTGGACCACGCGCGCACGCGCAATACGGATAGAACTAAAAAAGGGGCCATAGAAAAAGACCAAGAGATAATCGGTAAAGCGCCCGCCATGCAGGAAGTATTTCGAGCAATCGGTCGTCTTTCCAACTCAAACATCTCGGTTCTAATTAGTGGTGAGTCAGGCACTGGTAAGGAATTGGTAGCCCAGGCACTGCATCGCCACAGCCCAAGAAAAGAAGAACCTTTCGTACCGCTTAACGTTGCCGCGATCCCAAAGCAACTCATCGAGTCCGAATTATTTGGGCATGAAAAAGGGGCATTCACTGGTGCTACTCAGCAACGTAACGGCCGCTTCGAGCAGGCCAATGGTGGCACTCTGTTTCTCGACGAAATTGGTGACATGCCCGCTGATACTCAGACCCATTTGTTAAGAGTGCTTTCCGACAGCGAGTTTTATCGGGTTGGAGGACAGACTTCAATCAAAGTTAATGTCCGTATTATTGCCGCTACACACCAAAATTTGGAAAAGCTGGTAGAAGAACACAAGTTCCGGGAAGATCTATTCCATAGACTAAATGTTATCCGCATCCATATACCGAGACTTTGCGATCGACGTGAAGACATTCCCAAGCTTACGAACCATTTCCTCAAGGCTGCTGCGGAAGAGCTAGCAGTAGAACCCAAAGTCTTGCGTCCTGAGACAGAACAATTCCTAATAGGATTAAACTGGCCAGGAAATGTTCGCCAATTAGAAAACTTCTGTCGCTGGATCACAGTAATGGCATCCAGCCAAGAGGTCCATCTCACCGACTTGCCCCCAGAATTTTTTAAACAAGAACCGGATGCTGTCAGCTCCGGCAGGTGGACACAAGCATTGCGAGCTTGGGCCGACCAGCAGTTAAGCCTCGGTAATACCAGCATATTAGATGAAGCAACTCCAGTATTTGAGCGGACTCTCATTGATATTGCTTTAAAGCATACAGCAGGACGCAGGAGAGACGCCGCGAACTTGCTTGGCTGGGGACGCAACACCTTAACCCGCAAAATAAAGGAACTAGGAACTACCCATTCAAAAATCTCTAGCACTGAGCTTGACGATTGGCGAAATAGATGACTAAAAATTGATCAATATTGTTCTTTTTGAACCAGAAATCCCTCCAAATACGGGAAATATCATCCGTTTAGCCGCAAACACGGGCTCACAATTACACCTGATTAAACCCTTTGGTTTTGATCTGGAAGACAAAAAGTTACGCCGCGCTGGGCTGGATTACCGTGAATATGCTGGGGTCTGCGTTTATGAAAATTGGTTGGAATTTAGCAAAACTAACGGAAATTATAGGTTTTTCGGTATCACTACTAAAGGAAACTGTTGTTACAGCGATGTGCAGTATCGAGACGAAGATTTCCTGATTTTTGGTCCAGAGACCCGAGGACTACCAGAATCAGTAAGAAACGAGCTAGACCGGATGCATCTGCTCAGAATACCCATGCTACCGGATAATCGCAGTCTAAATCTGTCCAACGCGGTTGCATTGATCGTCTACGAAGCCTGGCGTCAGCTAGGCTTCGCACAAGGTTCCTGAAACAACGGATTGTTTACTGCACAGTTTCCGATGCCGGCGGTTCGCTCTCAGAAGCTCCCTCTTCAGTCGCTTGCTGAGCCTGTGTCTCTTTCTTCTGAGCATACAGTGCATCGAAGTTAATAGGCGAAAGCATTAAGGCGGGGAAACTGCCCTTCACTACAAAGCTGTCGATGGATTCTCGGGCATAGGGAAACAAAATGTTGGGACATACCGTTGCGAGTAGTTGCTCCAGCTGGGCATCTTCAAAATCCTTGCAGAGGAATAATCCGGCCTGGTGCACCTCTACAAGGAAGGTAGTCTGCTCTTCTAATTGAGCCTCGGCAGTTAAGATAAGAACAACTTCGTAGATATCGTCTTGAATCTTATTGCTGCGCGTTTTGATGTCAAAGTTAATTTTGGGATTCCATTGCCCCTGGAAAGCCTGCGGGCTGCGTGGTGATTCAAAGGACGAATCTTTCAGGTACAGTCGCTGCAGCGCAAATTGAGGGCCCTCAGGTTGATCTGCTCCGCCTTGCGCAGAGGAAGCGACCTGTGTGTTGTTTTCGTCTTCTGCCATTATTATTCCTATCTACTTTCCAATTAAAAACTCTAAGGATACGTATTCAGTTACTTTTGTACGAGTGGGAGTGATTGCGCTTTCCATTCAGTGAGCCCACCTGCCAATCTGACGACATCAGCATGACCTGCTTCCTGCAATATCTTAGCAGCTTGCCCGGAATGCTGCCCCAACTTGCACACAACCACCATCGGTTTATCTTTGTATTTCCAAACCTCTGTAATGCGTTGTTTCAGCTTAGTCATTGGGATATTGATCGAATCCACAATATGTCCACTTTCAAATTCTTTCTTTTCTCTTACATCGACCACGATTGCCTCTTTACGATTAATAAGCATAACCGCCTGTTGTGGACCCACCGAACTGCTTGCTGTGCGCTGGTGGTACATGATGATAACACCCAGAGTAACTACCCACATGAAGGATAAATACAGGTGATTGCCTATGAATTCGAAAAACTGAGCCATCTGAGCAATACAATCCCCGCCCTAGGTCTTAATCTAGAACTTATCGAGAACTTCCTAACGAATTTAGCCAAAAAAGGCGAGCAGTATACACGTGTAGGGGAAGGTAAAGAAGGCTTCTTAGCCGCTTTGAATAACCGAAATATGTCGCGATTAACCTACGATAGCTCGCTTAAAAAGTTGCTTTCTAGGATAATAAGTGAACCGGTAATTGAGCCTGGCAGGATCAGATATTACTCAATGACAGCCAAGAAAACTGCAGTCCTTGTTATCCTCGATGGCTGGGGTTATAGAGAGCACTCCGAACACAACGCCATTTATGCAGCTAATAGTCCCCACTGGGATGCTTTGTGGGCCGACCACACCCATACGCTTATCGACACTTCTGGCAAATCCGTTGGCTTGCCAGCCGGTCAGATGGGTAACTCCGAAGTTGGCCACATGAACCTCGGTGCCGGTCGTGTGGTCTACCAGAATCTGACCCGCATCGACAAAGAAATTGAAGAAGGTCAGTTTTTCGAAAATCCGGCCCTTATCGGGGCAATCAACAAAGCCACTGAAGCCGATTCAGCGGTCCATGTCTTAGGCCTTATATCTCCTGGCGGAATCCACAGCCATGAAGACCAGATAATTGCCATGCTTGGATTAGCGCTGGATAAAGGAGCTCCGCGCGTATTTTTGCACGCGTTTCTCGACGGCAGAGATACACCTCCGCGCAGTGCTCTTCCTTCATTAATAAAGGCGGATGAATTTCTGCAAGCTTCAGGCAGAGGTCGCATCGCATCCATTTGCGGACGGTTTTATGCTATGGACAGGGATAACCGTTGGGAACGGGTGCAACCCGCTTACGAGATGCTCACTGAGAACAAAGCAGATTTCTGTTTTACAAATGTCGGTGAAGCCCTCAGTGCAGCCTATGCTCGCGACGAAGACGACGAATTTGTGCAAGCCACCTTGGTTGGAGGTTCTGAGACAGGTTCCGCCAGCGTAAATGATGGAGATGTCGTGGTCTTCATGAATTTCCGCGCTGACCGTGCTCGGGAAATTACTCGCGCGTTTGTTGAAGATGATTTTTCAGGTTTCGTACGTGCCATCCGCCCAAAGCTAAGTGATTTCGTAATGCTTACCGAATATGCAGCCGACATCAACACAACCTGCGCCTATTCCACGCCAAAACTGGACAACGTAATAGGGGCTTATCTCGCCGATCTTGGCAAAACGCAACTACGTATCGCGGAGACCGAAAAATACGCACATGTGACTTTCTTCTTCAATGGCGGACGCGAGGCTCCTTTTGACAATGAAACTCGCACCCTAGTGCCATCTCCAAAGGTAAAAACCTACGATCTTAAACCGGAAATGTCAGCATTCGAAGTCACAGACAAGCTGGTAGAAGCCATACATTCAGGAAAATACGATGCAATTATTTGTAACTATGCCAATGGTGACATGGTCGGTCACACTGGTGATTTCGGGGCTTCTGTAAAAGCAGTGGAAGCGGTGGACCTGTGCCTCGGCCGTATCGTTGCGGCCATGGAAGCAACAAATGGGGAACTACTTATCACCGCTGATCATGGCAACGTTGAACAAATGATTGATCCAAAAACTAATCAACCGCTAACTTCTCATACCAATGGCCCAGTGCCATTGGTCTATGTCGGCGACAGCCGACTGCGGTTCCTTTGCAAAGGCAGCCTCGCCGATATTGCCCCTACCATGCTCACCCTTATGGGCATTCCCGTGCCGGAAGAAATGACCGGAAAAGTGCTTTTGGAAAATCCTGACGCCCAAAAACAGACGGCACAAAACTAATCAAAGGCACCGGGTACCACAAATATATTTAACCGCTAAGGTCTTTTCCCTATTCACTAACCGCATCATGGCTAATTCTTTATTCCACTGAAGATATTAAACAGGCAAGTCTATATCGGGGGCTATAGTCGAAACTCTCGCAAAAATTTGTTCTGTTTGGCGGAAGACAATCGGCTTAATAGCCCTCATAACAACAGTAATCTGGCTTGACATAGTACAACCAACAACGTGGGATTTTGCTTCGCAATTCTTCGTTACCAAAAGGCCTGGAATCCGCTCAATCATTTCTGCCAACAACCCGGTTCACATTGGCTATTTAATTAGCTGAAATAATGATTATCTGAAATTTTCCCATAAAGCTAGACTGATTACCGACACTCGATTTGCCAATTCCTTTGTAAACTGAAACTATAAGGCCAAGCTTACGACTTTATTATGCTATAAGCATACGGGATACCCCATGAATTCGCTTCGAAGTACATATAAAACCCTACTGCCCCTTCTGGTGAGTCAGCTCTTTATGCCCTTATCCGTTCAGGCTCAGCAGGAAACCCTGCCGCTGCCGCTAGATGAAGTCAGAATGTTCACTGAAGCACTGGACCGTATTCGTATGTCCTACGTCGAAGAGATCGATGACAAGACCCTGCTTAAGAACGCGATCCGTGGCATGCTTGCCGGATTAGATCCCCATTCGGCATATGTCGATAGCAGCGACTTCGATGCGCTACAGGAAACCACTACGGGTCAATTCGGTGGTCTAGGTGTCGAAGTCGGTCGGGAGAATGGCTACATCAAAGTAATCAGCCCAATTGATGACACGCCGGCAGATCGTGCTGGTATCCAAGCAGGTGATCTTATCATCCGGATCGACGGCAAACCGCTGAGAGAAATGCTGCCGGAAGAAGCGGCCCAACTGATGCGAGGCGATCCAGGTACCGAAGTTACCATTACTGTTGCTCGAGAAGGCATGGAACCATTTGACCTCTCCATTGTGCGCGAGGTTATCGCCATTGCCAGTGTCCGCAGTCGCGTGTTAGAGCCCGGCTACGGCTATATTCGTATTTCGCAATTCAGAGTGAACACTGGCAACGAACTGGAGGAAGAAATAGAAAAATTGTATGAAGACAATGATGGGCTGAAAGGCATGATCGTGGATCTTCGTAATAATCCTGGCGGCGTATTGCAGGCCTCTGTAAATGTTGTAGATGCATTCATAAGTCAGGGCCGTATTGTTTACACTGAAGGCCGACTAGAAGGCAAAAACATGTCTTTTTCCGCAAACCGCAAGACTGTGGCAAGTGACGTCCCGCTGGTGGTACTGATAAATAATGGATCCGCATCTGCATCTGAAATTGTTGCAGGCGCCTTGCAGGATCATGGTCGCGCCATCATCATGGGAACCCGTAGCTTCGGTAAAGGCTCAGTCCAAACCGTATTGCCTCTCGATGAAGAGCGTGCCATCAAGCTGACCACATCTCTTTATTTCACTCCAAAGGGTCGTTCCATACAGGCCCAGGGTATCGTTCCTGACATCATCGTGGATGACGCATTCGTGACCCGCCGTTCCAGAAATGTCTCTCAATATAACGAAGCAGACCTGCCAGGCAGGCTAGACAATGCCAATAATGATGAAAAAGCACAAAATCAGGACGAAATGGCCGAGGCGCTGATTTCGGCTGAAGAGGTTCTAGTAACTGATTACCCGCTCAACGAAGCCCTCAACGTATTAAAGGGGATTAATGCGTTCAAACCAACGGAAGTCCGCGATTCCGGCTCGTTTGCTCAGCGCGATGATTAGAGATTTACTTCTATGCCGCGGGAAGCCATGTATTCCTTGGCCTCTCTGATGCTGTGCTCCTGGAAGTGAAAAATCGAGGCAGCTAGCACGGCGTCAGCTTTGCCTTCCAATACCCCATCGACTAAGTGCTGTAAGTTACCGACTCCTCCCGAAGCAATGATCGGTACGTGCACAGCATCGCTCACCGTCTTGTTGAGGGCTAGGTCGAATCCAATTTTGGTGCCATCTCTATCCATGCTGGTTAGCAGGATCTCACCAGCCCCACTCCGCTCCATCCGCTTTACCCATTCAACCACACTGATACCTGTTGGATTGCGTCCTCCATGAGTGAATATTTCCCACTTCAGTGGCTCTCCTTTCTTGGAAACCTGTTTAGCATCTACTGCTAACATGATGCATTGAGAACCGAAACGCGCAGCCGCTTCCTCTACGAAACCAGGTTTCTCCACAGCTGCTGTGTTAATCGCTACTTTATCGGCTCCGGCATTCAACATAGTTCGAATATCCTCTAGCGTTCGAATGCCTCCGCCTACAGTTAAGGGAATGAACACCTGTCCAGCAATCGCACTCACGGTATCTACCGTTGTTGCACGATCTTCATGACTGGCTGTAATATCGAGAAAAGTGATCTCGTCAGCACCAGCGTCACAGTAGCGTTTCGATACTTCCACTGGATCCCCAGCATCACGAATATCAACAAATTTAACGCCCTTGACGACTCTGCCCTTGTCACAGTCAAGGCAGGGAATTATGCGTTTTGCGAGTCCCATTACACTTTATCCTGCAAAAGCCAAGAGTCCTGATTAATGTGTTAAAAGTCGAGTCAAGTTGCTAACTCGCTTGCTGCAGATGCGGGTCTCTCTATAATTCATTGTGCAATAAGAACTCCCGCTTTTGCTCCTATGTTCCCACTATGCCTTTTTAGCCGTATGGCCCGTCACAGTAGGCTTGCGCTTCTTTGAGGTCCAGCTCACCCTCATATAGGGCTCGCCCGGTTATCGCGCCAATAATGCCAGCGCCAGTTGTGATATTCGCCGCTGCCTTTAAATCGACAATGTCAGCAAGCTTGGCTATGCCTCCAGATGCAATAACGGATATTGAAGACTTTTCCGCCAATTCGACAGTGGCTTCAACATTAACTCCCTTCATCATGCCGTCGCGCGAGATATCCGTATAAATGATTGCTGCTACTCCGAAACCAGCACATTTTTGCGCCAACTCTATAGCATTAACCGCCGAAACATCGGTCCAGCCATCCGTTGCCACCTTGCCGTTAATTGCATCCACTCCTACGATAATCTGGCCAGGATAGGCAAGACAGGCTTCCCTAACAAACTCGGGTTCCTTTACTGCCTGGGTTCCGATTATGACGTAATTGACCCCAGCATCGATATAAAATTGCACACTTTGCATGTCTCGAATACCACCACCAATCTGCACAACAACAGCCGGGTAGGCGCTAGTAATAGCCGTAACAATTTCAGCGTTCACCATACTACCAACGAAGGCGCCATTTAGATCGACAATGTGTAACCGTCTGGCGCCTTTGTTGACCCACCGCCCCGCCATCTGAACAGGATCGCTAGAAAACACCGTGGAATCATCCATACGCCCTTGGCGCAAGCGAACGCAATGACCGTCTTTTAAATCGATAGCGGGGATGAGTAGCATCAGTTCCGTCCATCCCATGTTAGGAAGTTGCGTAACAGCGTCAGGCCAGCTGTCTGCGATTTTTCCGGATGAAACTGGGTCGCAAAAATATTGTTGTCGGCTAACGCGGCGACTATCTCTGTACCGTAGTGAGCAACGCCAGTTACATTTCCCTTCAATTCTGTATGCACGTAGTAGCTGTGCACAAAATAAAAGCGACTATTATCCGGCACACCTTTCCACAGAGGATGATCCTGGGCTTGCTTTACTTGATTCCAACCCATGTGGGGTACTTTCAACCGACCACCATTGTTATTTCGCAAGTCATCGCCAAAATAGCGGACTTCCCCTTGCATGAGCCCAAGGCAATCAACGCCTTCATTTTCTTCACTGCGGTTCATCAACGCTTGCATGCCAACACAAATGGCTAACACCGGTTTAGTTTTCATAGCATCTTCAACGATTTGCCCAACGTTTAGTCGATTAATTTCTGCCATACAATCCCGAATGGCACCCACGCCAGGGAAAATAACACGATCAGCCGTGGAAATTTTTTGTGCGTCGGACGTAATTAGCACTTCAGTGCTCTTATTAATTTCGCGAGCAACGTACTCCATTGCCTTAGCAACGGAATGCAGATTGCCCATGCCGTAATCAATCACCGCAATTCTATTCATTTGATGAATGTGTGGTTCAAGTTGTTTTAGAGAGAACCTTTCGTGGACGGAATTTCTGTGGAGGCCTTGGGATCGATCTCAATTGCCATTCGCACTGCCCGACCAAAGGCTTTAAAAACAGTCTCAATCTGGTGGTGGGCATTTTTGCCCCGGATATTGTCAATGTGGAGAGTCACCAGCGCATGGTTCACAAACCCCTGGAAAAACTCGTGAAAGAGGTCCACATCAAAGCTACCGACCGTGCCTTTGGTAAACTGCACTTGATAGAACAACCCTGGGCGTCCCGAAAAATCGATCACAACCCGCGAAAGCGCTTCGTCCAAGGGAACATAAGCATGCCCATAGCGCCTAATTCCAGTTTTATCTAAAGCCTTGGCGAAGGCCTGGCCGAGGGTGATGCCGATATCTTCCACAGTGTGGTGAGGGTCGATTTCAAGATCACCCTTAGCCTTGATAGAAAGGTTGATCAGGCCATGACGTGCGACCTGGTCAAGCATATGATCGAGAAAAGGCAACCCAGTGTCCACCTCAAGCTGACCGCTGCCATCGAGATCAATAGAGATCGCAATTTGGGTTTCTTTCGTATTGCGTTCAACGCTTGACTGACGGTTACCTGAAAGAGCAGCTGATTCGCTCATATCACTAAGAATAATCCTACTTCCGGAAAAGTGGGCATTATAATGCCCACTCAGTCAGAGGGAAAGTCGTGTATCTGCTGGAATGCTCCAATTCACATAGGCCCATGTCTATAAACATTTGCAGTTGCTGTTCGTAGCCCAGATTTCAAAATACGCCTATTGAGGCCATCACCGTGCAGGTAACTTCTCATTCCGGTACACTAATAGCTACAGATACCTGCACCTATAACCACCGCGACGATAGTGTGCAGCACCCTGGTAAATCTTTGCGCCCATGTTGAAAAAACTCATAAAAGCGCTTGCTGCCCTTATCTTGCTACTGATTGTTATCTCAGTAGGCTCATTTCTGTTCATTAATACCGATCAATACAAGTCCTTATTAGAAACAGCTGTTGCAAATAACACAGGCTATCAACTAAACATTGCTGGCGAACTAGAGCTCGATATCTTTCCCACCCTAAGGCTTACGCTACATGATGTGCGCCTGCGAAACCCAGCCGTTCCTCAGGAGCTGGCTTCCACGTCAGTCATAACCTTAGGAGTGGATCGCGGCAGCCTATTTAGGGGTCGAATACTTATCCAGGAGTTATTGGCGGATGACTTTCATATTAACTATTACGTGGACCAAAGCGGGTCTAACATCTGGGACTCAGACAACCTTCTCGATGACCAGGCGCAGGAAAAACTCCGTGGCATCGACATCACCGACCTTACAAATGAGACAATAGATACGGAAGATGTCAGTCTATCCTTTGACCGAATCAGCATCGCCGACGCCAGTATCGATTACCAAAATCTTTCCAGCGATTTACATTATCGGATAGATAACTTTAGCTTAGAAAGCCAAAATACCAATGTAGAAGGAAGACCCTTCAATTTGGATATAGCCTTTCGTTTTCTAAATAACGGGTTAACACAGCCAGTTGACATAGGGGTACGAAGCACGATCGTTGCTGATATAAGCAACGAAAATATCTTCATTTCCGACATCAACTTTGCGCTCACGCCGATGTTGCTGACAGGTGAAATAGCCATAACTAGTTTAGACGACGCCCTCGCCTACAAGGGTAGTTTTACCTCAAACGACTTTGATATCAACATGCTTATGCAGACGCTAGGCCTGAGCGAACCCGAAACAGTATTTTCCGGAGGTGTACAAAAAACCCAAGATCTTGCCCTCGGATTTCAATTCAACGGTAACCAGGAACAATTATCGTTCGAAAGTTTTTCCGGCTCCCTTGGCGCTACTGAAATCGAAGCAGAGGCCAATGTTCGTTTGGTCTCTGGTTTTATTCCAGATAACATTAGTTATGATATTATTGTCAATAACATTGATTTATCACCGTTGCTCGCTTTTAACGAAGACAATGTGGAACTCGCAATATCTCCGGAAGAATCGACGGCGCCTTCAGCTGCTTCCACGACACCTAATCGGCCAGAACAGGACGTCGAATTATCGTTGAATATACTTAACTCTCTGAATGTTCTCGGCAGCATTTACATCGAATCCATTACTGCGGACGAGTTATACTTGCAAGACATTAATATATTCACCAACCTCGAAGATGGCGTGCTGGATATAGAGATACAACCCGTGTCAGCCTATGGCGGCTCAATACAGGGAGCGGCCCGTCTGGACGGCCGAAATCCTGCCGCAGACATTGGCATACAACTTGACTTGAAAAACATCAATATCTCCGAGCTTTCCCCTCCCATCCCGAGATTCAACTCGTTCAACGGCTCACTCGACGCGGAAGCCAACTATACTTCGAGCGGGGCTACCACAGGCGAACTGGTCGATACCCTTAGCGGCTCCACAGCTTTCACTATCACTGAGAATTCCGTGGATATAGGTGTAATCAAGCAAGTATTTACAGCGATTGCCGCACTAAGCCCCACCGGAGAGGCGATCCAGCAATGGCCAGACGTAATCCAATTTAGTGAACTAAGCGGTTTTATTCTTCTCGAGAATGGCATAACGGAAAACCAGCAATTTAAAGTGCGGATGGACAACCTTGATGTGACCGGCACCGGGGGTATTAACCTAGATGAAGAAACCTTTGGCTACGATATGCTATTCACTGTTCTGGGAGAGCCCTACATACAAACCATTCCGATTAACGACCTTTATCATAATGTATCCTGGCCGGTGGACTGCAGTGCCACCTTCGATGATGAAGTCACCCGTTATTGCCGACCAGACTTCACCCAGGTCCGGGAAATCTTTTCGCAAATAGCCACCAACGCTGCTCGCAATGCTCTGGAAGAAATTATTACAGACCAGGTCCCAGATCTATTGCAGGACGCTGCACGCGGCTTATTGCGTAACATCCTCAATTAAAAACAGTGCCTAGTTTTTCGGACAAGGTACTTTCCTGGTTCTCTGTCAACGGCAGACACGATCTGCCCTGGCAAAAACAACCCACCCCCTACCGCGTGTGGATTTCCGAGATCATGCTGCAACAAACCCAGGTCGTAACCGTTATTCCTTACTTTATACGGTTCATAGATAGATTTCCCACAGTTGCCGAGCTGGCCGCCTCGGATATCAATCACGTACTGCATCTTTGGACTGGTTTAGGCTATTACGCCCGCGCAAGAAACATGCATAAAGCAGCACAGTTGATAATGAAAGAATACGGGGGTCTATTCCCTACCCGCCTGGAAGATCTCGAAGCAATGCCGGGTGTTGGTCGATCGACTGCCGGTGCAATAGCTGCCTTGTCCATGAATATTAGGGCGCCAATTCTCGACGGCAATGTCAAAAGAGTTCTTACCCGTTATTTTGCGATCGGCGGCTGGCCGCAGCAAACCTCGGTAAACCACGAACTGTGGAAATTAGCAGAAAATCTGATGCCCCACGACAACATTGCTGATTATTCTCAGGCCATGATGGACTTAGGCGCAACACTGTGCACTCGCACGCATCCTTCCTGCCCATCTTGCCCGCTCAAAGTTGAATGTGAAGCCAATAAGACGGACACGACCCAAGACTACCCATCCAGAAAACCTAAAAAGAAATTGCCAGTTAAAACGATCTTCATGTTTATACTACAAAATGACCTTGGCGAAGTGCTGTTGGAAAAACGCCCTCCGAACGGAATCTGGGGGTCACTTTATTCCTTACCCGAATCGGAATCATCGACAGGATTACCCCCACTTAGTAAGTTAGTAGTAGAAGGGGAAAGAAAGGCTCTCAAACCGATTCGGCATACATTTTCCCACTATCATCTCGATATTAGTCCAATCAGAATGACCGCCAAACATGAACCACATAGAGTAAGCGAAAATGATCATTGGCTCTGGTATCCTCTCGATCATTCACTGAAAGTCGGATTGGCGGCGCCGGTCAAAAAGCTTTTATCAAACCTGGTATCCAATCCCTAACAACGAGGAAGCAGTATGAGTCGGATGGTGCATTGCAAAAAATACGATAAGAAGCTACCCGGACTGGCAGTTCCACCCTACCCTGGTCCAAAAGGACAGGAGGTGTACAAAACCGTCTCTCAACAAGCGTGGCAAGAATGGCTGTCACAACAAACGATGCTTATCAATGAAAAACAACTAAACTTAATGGATCCGGAGGCTCGGAAATATCTGCAGGGACAGATGGATAAGTTCTTAAATAACGAACAGCACGATCATGCCGAGGGGTACGTGCCACCTGAAGACTAACCGGGCATGTCCTTGACTATCCAGAATCTTGAAGGTTTAATACGCCGCTTATGTAAAGCCACAAATTCCAGAATCAGGGTACACTTTTATACGCAGGTAGGGGTGTAACGAGTTTTTTCAAAAACCGACTTGACTTGGTAGATAGCCAATCTAACAATTAAAATTAAACGCCTTATTGACGAGCACAACTGCTCGAAACGCCCAGGTAGCTCAGTCGGTAGAGCAGAGGACTGAAAATCCTCGTGTCGGTGGTTCGATTCCGCCCCTGGGCACCATTTCCGCAGTACTCAATCCTTTTCCTTTCTACCATCAAAACGTGGTCTGTCCCCAATTACCACATATGAATCAGCAAAAGCTTCGCCGAGCGCGATTTGGCCTTCGGTATTGAAATGAAGGTCGTCGCTATGTAGTGCAAACGGATCGGTCCCGATCAAGTAACTGTTGGGATCGGTCGCGGCGACGTTCGCCTGGGCATCGCGCACGAGATTAAGTTCTGCCAGGCTGGCGCGGCCGCGGCGGGAGAGAACATGAAAGAGGCGAAGGCCTGAAGTCTTTTAGAAATAGACTTTTAGTGTCAAGCCTTTTATTCTAACTGTTCCAGAAACCAGGAGACTACCAATGAAGAGCAAGCTCCGATTTCGGTTAGGCTACTTTGAATCCACGGCCGCGCTATTAATCAGCATCGCGCTGGCCCCCTGGATGTCGGCGGCAGCGCAAACAAGCCCGACATTTAGTGCAGATGTAGCGCCAATTCTGTTTGAAAAATGCGCAAGCTGCCATAACCCTGAGGGCATCGGGCCGATGCCTTTACTAAGCTATGCAGACGTTAAACCCTGGGCCGGGCTTATCAGCTATAAGGTACAGGCCCGTGAAATGCCTCCCTGGCACTTGGACCAAACTACCGGCATCCAAGACTACCAAAACGATGTGTCACTTACCGATGACCAAATCACCACCATCGTAAGCTGGGTTGATTCCGGCGCACCGGAGGGTGACCCGGCAGCAATGCCACCCCAACCAGTACTGCTGAACGGGAACGAATGGCAAACTGCGGAATTACTGGGTCCACCGGATTTTGTTGTTAAATCTCCGCCTTATACCGTCAAAGCCAATGCTCAGGATCAGTGGTGGTTGCGGGATACCACGTTCGAAGGGCTAATCGATGGGCCGCGTTATGTCCGTGCCACAGAATTAAAAGGTTCCTATCCCCTGGGGGTCAAAGTTCTTCACCATGGACACGCAACTCTCAGGTCTTATGATGAAAATGGCAATCGCGCCGCTGGACCCGTTGGCCGTCAAGGTGTGGGTAAAAGCGGTGATCAGTTCCCGGAAGGGACAGGCATGCTGGTCTATCCGAACGGTTCGATTACGTGGAACCTGCACTATTTTCCCATTGATCAGATAGTCCCCAATGAACAGGCGGAAGCCGCGGTCTGGCTTTACCCCAAGGGCTACGAACCGGAATTCCAGACCAGAGGCGAACAATTCTTCGCTGCTGATACTGGCTCCGGAGGCTTATGGGCAAACGATATTGTTTTGCCACCTGATTCGATAAAATCCCAACAAGGCGTGCGTGTCTTAAGTCAAGCTGCGCTTATCACCAGCTTCCGGCCACACATGCATATGCGTGGTAGAGCTCAGTCGCTAGAGGCAGTCTACCCCGATGGCCGGCGCGAGATGCTGTCACGGGTTGATAAATACAATCATTCTTGGCAAATTGCCTACAAATTCGATGATGACGTTGCGCCATTGTTGCCCAAGGGAACGATGTTGCTGATTACCACAACCTGGGATAACACTGCTGAAAATCCCAACAACCCGGATCATCGACAGTGGGTAGTCTTCGGCCAGCGCGGTGTGGACGAGATGTCCCACACCTGGATCGGCATTACTTATCTCAATGACGATCAATACGAACGCCTATCCGCTGAGCGACAAGGCAGATTAACTGCACAGAACCGACTATAGTCAGCAGTGGGTATTAACTTCAAAAAAGCAGCTCTGATATTGCTCACTTTCTGGGTGAGCAATATCAGCTCAGTATCGGGCCAGACTTCTTCAAGCCTCGACAATTTCAATACCGATCCGCTGCGACCTCGAGGGCAGAATGTTATTCCGCTCTATGAAGGTTGGTTTCCCAATCCAGATGGTACCTACACTCTCTGCTTCGGCTACTTCAATATGAACACCGAGCAGACACTGGATGTGCCAATGGGTGAACGCAACCGGGTCGAGCCGGCGATGTATGATGGCCTGCAACCAACCCACTTCGATCCGCTACCTAACCCAGAACTCACGCGCTTTTATCGGCACCATTGGTGTGTGTTCTCCGTGACTGTGCCGGCAGATTTTGGAAACTCCGACGTAACCTGGACACTGGAAACCCAGGGTAACCAGCTCTCGGTTCCGGGGTCGCTGATTCCTGCCTACGTAATGGATGAACAAGCCACCTCTGGCCGTGATGCTATAGCGCCCTACCTGAGTCTGAATGACGACCCACCTTCTTTCAGTGGGCGGCGCGGGTTGTGGGAAGGACCCAGAATTGCCAGAGTTGGAGAACCAATGCCGCTTATTGCCCGCATCAGGCACCCGCAAGCCGGTACATGGTTAGGTTGGACCCAGCATCAGGGGCCGGCAGCAGTTCAATTCAGCGAATCGGAAATTCGCCTGGATACAGCAGATGGTGCCGCAACTACCATGGTCACTTTCTCTGAACCGGGGTCTTACGTCGTGCGAGTTCAGGCAATTAATGACACCGAACGACGCGCAAATCCAACCTACGGCTTCGAATTTTATTGTTGCTGGACCAACGGCTATGTGCGCGTAGATGTAGTCGAGTAACAAAAAACGAAGGGAGTCAGAGTACATTGACCCCCTTCAATCAGGCACAGCAATAGATGCTGCCTCGCCAATAAATCCAATCGCGACCTTCTGATAGTCTGTTATGGAAAAACGAATGGCAACAACACGAAGAGAATTTCTAGAAAGCACCAGTGCTGCATGCCTGGCAACCTTGGTTAGTTCCTCCTTGTTACATTCAAAATCGGCTGCTCAAGTTAGCAACTCGGCCCCGATTAAGATGGTGCAGACGCCGGTGCTGGATATTGGCTATGAAGAACATGGACCTGAAGATGGGTTTCCCATAATCCTGCTGCACGGATTTCCCTATGATGTGCGCTCTTTCGATGGCGTGTACTTGCCACTGGCAGCGGCAGGATACCGGGTGCTACTACCCTATCTCCGCGGCTTTGGGCCGACACGATTCCGAGATCCATCGGCGCCCCGCATGGCTGAGCAGGCCGCCATTGCCCAGGATCTAATTGACTTCGCCGATGCGCTTGGCATCGATCAATTTGCCGTCGCAGGATTCGATTGGGGTAACAGGGCAGCCTGCATAGCCGCTATCCTGCATCCACAACGTATCCGCGCCCAGGTAGCAGTCGATGGCTACTCAGTGCAGGACACAATCACACCGCGGGGACCGGCACCAGCGATATTGGAGGCACGCCTGTGGTACCAATGGTATTTCCTTACCGAGCGTGGCATCGACGGATTGCAATCGAATCGCCACGATATCATTCGCTATTTGTGGGACAGTTTTTCCCCCGGATTTGAGTACACTGACGCGGCCTACGCTCGTTCGGCGCCGTCATTCGATAATCCCGATTTCGTCGACGTAGTAATCCACTCCTACCGTCACCGCAATCACGTGGCGAGTGCTCCGGGTGAAGAGCGATTCCTGGAAATAGAACGTCGCCTGGCCCAAAGACCGCCTATAGAGGTACCAGCCATCGTGCTCCGCGGTGACCAAAGCGGATTCGGTTCGCCGTCACCGAACCCGGCCAGAGACCAGGCGAGATTCACCAGGTTAGTAGCGCGCCGAATAGTTCAGGGTGCCGGCCATAACCTGCCTGCGCACCGACCCGATGCGGTCGTCGACGCGCTATTGGAATTGTTGCAGTAGGGACAAATCAAGACCAGAAAGACAGACGGATCATAAAACCCCCTGCCGCTTTTTTGAAGACAAAATACGCAAAAGTAATTATTGCACATACATCAGCTACCTTGTGCAACTGCCCTGATTCGCACTAATGACGCGCTCTTCCAAAAAATTCTCGACCAAATTAAAATGGTCAAGAGGGGAGGCATGATATCCGTCTATTGCTACATGTTCAAAGTAGTGTGGGAATTGCATTGATTGCAATCTATCCATCATTACTTCGGACATTTCGGTGGAGGGCCACATCTCATCCTTCATGGCTGACAAGAAAAGTAGGGGACCATTAATTGTTTCAACGCTAATTGATGCATTATCAACAGCCTCTTGATTCCTTAACATTTCTATCCAAGCAGCTCTGAGATCTCTCTGCAACAAGGCCGGTTGGGCACTTAATGGCACCGGCACAAATGGGAGGTGCTCGCCTCTCAAAGTGAATGAAGGAGTGTTCTGGGCAATGGTGTGTGCAGCAAATATTGCGCTTCCAGGCACGATTGCTACAACCGCTTTTATCTGCGGATAGTAACTTGCTAGTGCCAGTGATAATTCAGCCCCTTTCGAGCCACCAATAAGAATAATACAGTCCGAATCAATCATTGGGTTTTTTGTCGTTTCAAGTATGGCCTCCATTACTCCATCAAGAGGTATGCGATCTAATTCACGAGAGATCCCTTCCATTCCAAAATATCCAAGTGCTAAAAAACCATAGCCTTGAGATAAAAAACGTTCTCGCTGATCTGACCAGTAATCGCTAGCCCATGCATTTCCACCTTCCGCCCCTCCTAGGCCTACAATTAGAGGCTGTTTAGCATTGTTACTTAAGAAAAGTTGAGTATTAAACTCCCCGTGATTATCCGGGAGTGCTTCGGTGTTAAAACTGAATACGAGGTATTGATAGTAAGCAAAACATACTGCGACTAGCACCGCTGCAATAACTAACATCCACTTGACCACTCTAAGAATCATAATTTCACATTCCTGTGTAATTGAAATTAGTGAAGAGAAGAAATTGTAAGGTCCGAGTGAAAATACAGTATGACTAGCGAGCGGGCGAGTGATCGGTGTCCAGGGACAGAATGAACCTACCCCAGTTTGACGCACACTCTCTAATCGGGACTTGGACTTTCTTCATATGCTTTAAATGGAACAAATTTGGACAGCCGCAGGCCGGGCTTTAGCCCGAGCGCAGAGGGTGTTCAATATTTTGTGTCAAAGTAAAATCGCCTCATCTATCTGATCACAGATCAAGTGCGCCATCAAGCCGACCCTCAAAGAAGATACTCAGTTGCGATAAAGTCATGTTCCAGTTTCGGATTGGCATTGTCCATTTTTTACTGGCGTTTTCAATACCCATATACAGCAATTTAAGCAGGCTATTATCGTTGGGAAATCCACCTTTGGCTTTTGTCAGTTTGCGGAACTCGCGATGAACCGCTTCAACCGAATTGGTTGTATAGATCACCTAAGTAATGGGGTCAGAGTAAAAATACAGTAGTTCTGGGTGCAATTTCGATGAATCCATAGCACACTCCTTAGCACACTTTGTTTTCGTGGTTGTAACGTATTGATATTAAAATAGAATCGGTCGCCCGTTCTACTGAAAATCCTCGTGCCGGTGGTTCGATTCCGCCCCTAGGCACCATTTCTATATTTCCCTATTTGCGCCTCAGATCAAATTACTCTGACCCTTTTCTATTCGTCCGCCAGCCCTAGCACAACCAGCGCGTTGCCAGGAATGTGAAAGTTATAACCGTAACCTGCGTTAACGTACATCAACCCGTGCGCGATCAAAACACCGCCGCCGCTAAATGCTCCGCCGGTTGCTTCTTCACCCGATACG
>Ga0257112_10000086_pt1 | contig 37659 bp, 32 predicted proteins | sample LP_taG_5_FD_191565 | JGI IMG/M metagenome (GOLD analysis project Ga0257112, IMG submission 191565) | Marine microbial communities from Northeast Subartic Pacific Ocean, Canada - LP_J_2015_P26_1000m | ecosystem: Environmental > Aquatic > Marine > Oceanic | place: Canada: Northeast Subartic...
CACTTCAGCAGAGTCGACTTGCCCGAACCGGACGGACCGATGATTGCCACGGCCTCCCCCTCGTAAACAGTCACGTGCAGACCGCGAAGAGCGACGACGTTGCCGTCCTCCGCCTTCGACTCGTAGATATGATAGAGTCCGTCGGCCTTGAGAATCTGCTTGCGTCCGTTCTGCATTTTACTCCCCCTTCAACACCACTGCCAGATCCGCCTGCAGTGCCCTTCGTGTGGTGTAAAGCAGTGCCACCATCACAGCAATCAACACGGACGCATTGACCAATGCGAGGTCTAGCCAAGGCCAGACGAGTTCCCTGCTTATCGGCGCACTCTGGCCAAGGAACAACTGGAATATGAAGCCGAAAATGCCGAAGAAGCCGTTGAAAGACTCGGCGATGGCTAGACCGAGTATGACCCCCAGACCCATGCTCACAAGCAGTATGGAAAGAATCTCAAAGAGCACCAGCCGTATGACCTGGTTGGGACTCGCTCCTATCGCCTGAAGTATGGCCAGTTCGCGCTTGCGCTGAGTCAGGACCAGCGAGAGGAACACAAAGGCGGAGGCCACCGAGGCCAGTGATGCCACGACGAACTGCAGGCTGAGCAGTCCAGGGGTGCCGAAGATTAGTCCTCCGTTTCGTTCGTTTTCCCGATGAGCAGTAGACCAGTCAGAAGCCGCACTCACACCGTTTCCATTGACTATCTCGGCGCTGAGTGCTCTTAGGGCATCTGCACAGTCCTCGTTAGTCTGATCACACAACTCGAAGAACCACCTGTTGGAGGCGTAGGAATCTGCAACGGTGTCACCGACAAGTGCCCTGTATGTTGACTCGCTAACCACTATGGCCTGATCTGCTTCAGAGGATGGAAGTCCGGGCACCCATTGATGACCCCCAATGTAAGAGATGTCTGTCTCGGTGACAGTGGATGTTACGACGAGACCATCGGGACCGAAGCTGTAACCGTATTCTGTATACTCAATCGTGATTACTAGTCCGGGATCAACCTCAGTCTCAGACGGGTTCAACCCGCCGGCATCGCCAGATGAGAGGTCTAGCTGGGACCTAGCTTGGCTCCCGGCTGAGAATCCACCGTTCTTCCAAGCATTCACTGCATTGTCTATGTCATCTTGAGGTACTGTCTGCGTGTCCCATATCAGCGTGTCTTCGTGCCCATCGAAAAGCACCCAGGTACGTATCAGTGAACCTTCTCCCTTCTTATTTGTGAAAATGTCACCCACCGAAGTCATGGCGTCAATGTCGGTTATGTCGCTATCACCGGCTCCCTGAATAGCCAACATAACCTCAGCTCTGGCCTGTTCCTCTGTGACTGGGGAGTCGAATTGGACCTGCAGGTCAGCACCAGTCTGAGCAGAGGTAGTTCGCTGATCTACGATAGTTCCAGTATAGCCCTGAACGGCGGCAAGAGTCACGATTGACAGGGTGAGTAGCATAATCACAGCTAAGCGGTTTACTGATTCAGAAGAGCCGGATCCTCTCAGTCCGCGCCGGATATCCGAGATTGCTGGTGACCAGGAAAGCAGCGCGGTCAGGATGTTCGGTCCAGCGGCGCCTATCCTGCCGAGTACCAGCGCCCCTCCAATCCACAGGCAGAACGGCCCAAGCAGCAGCAGCAGCGCGTTCAAGATGAAGTTAGACACCAGGCCATCGGTTCCAACTGACCCCCAACCGCCGTTGCTCTGAATCCAACTCTCAAGATATGAGAGCAGCCCGACGGCGAACACAATCATGTGGAGCCAGGTTTTGGGCTCTCGCTTCTCGGCGACCCTTCTGACACCCTCGTCAATCTCTATCCTGAGGAACTCCCTAGTTCGTGCCCTTCCGAACAGAAGGGCTATCCCCACGGTCAGGGCGATTATGAAAAGAGTAGAGCCCAGGCTCAACGAGGGGTTGATTTCGATTCCCCCGGATCTGAAAGACATGAATCCGACCGCATCGAGAACCAAGGGGACCGAGAGCACGGCTAGCGTGTATCCTGCGAACCACGCGAACAGGCTGATTACCGCGAGTTCGAGCAGAATCATGCTCGATAGTGTGCCCTCTGTGCCACCGATAACGCGGTGAATCGAGACCTCCCTCTTGCGCTGCTCTAACGACAGAACCAGCCCGTAGATAAGCACCGAGAAGGATAGTATCACAATGGGTATCATCAGGATGTAGTCGAAGACCTGGATGATTCCGAGGAAGATATTGAGGAACGTGATAGTGCCTGATATGAGATCGTTGTACTCTACGAGAATACCGGCGCTGGTGTAGTTGCCGGCTTCGACATCTTCCTTCAGAGCATCAAGCCACTCAGTCGCGTCTGCAGTGGATGTCGTGGGCAACTGGTTCCTGTCTACTGACAGTCCTAGGTATCCGTGGTCGTTGTCCATCAGGATTGTTCTCTGAAAATCGCTGAGCACAGCGTCCGATACCATCACCGGATTGAACAGGAGAGTGGGATTGCCCGCTCCTCCCTCTTGGTATACGGCTGCCACCGTCAGGTTGTGGACAGTCAGGTTCACTCTGCAGTACATGTATCCCGACTGGGCGTTGAAGTCCTCCTCGCCCTGGCAGTCCTCGAATCCGTCGGCGATGTTCTGGTAGCCTAGGTAGCCAGTCACGTAAGTGAAAGTGAGGGATGAGATTGTGTCATTTACCGCAACTCCGGCGCTGCTCGCTACCTTTGAGGGCAGCACAATCGACCGGTTTGCCGCCGCATCAGCGGCGCTGGCAGGCCAACTGCCGTAGATGATGCGTGAGTCCTGGCCTCGCGTCGAGTGCCGTTCGCCGAGCTCACCGTCCCATATGCCTTCGCCGTAGAACCGGATTGTCCTGTCGCCATTGATCGGTGGTCCTGATTCCAAAGCCTCCGGATAGTCCCAACTGACATTGGACCAGTCGCCCGTCGGACCTTCGACGGCGATGACGTTGAGGGGCTGGGGCCTGAGGAAGTCCTCATCGAAGAAGCCGTCCACTCTGACGCCTTGACGACCGTAGACCAGACCGCAGTCGGAGAACTCCTCCATTGCGGTGAACTCGTCACACATCGATTCCCACAGCGAAGAGTCGTTGGTGCGGCCGTCGGCGTCCCCGTCAGGGTCCTCCGCGAAGTCGACCTTTGCATCGAATATTTCCTCCTGAAGTGAGTACTGCAAGAAGGCTTGCGAGAGCCCGACACCATATGCCAGCACCGTCGAGATAACCAGAGATGCGAGGAAGACCCCGGCGAATACCGCGAGAACCCTCTCGCGGCCCCTCCAGGAACTTTTTGCAGCCATCACCATATTGTCGGGCAGGGAGAGCAATCGTACCCTCAAGGGGAATCTCAACTCTCTTCGGTTCATTGGCCCACCCCCGCGTCTGCGCCCCACGCCGAGCGAATGTCCGAAGCAGCAGTTATCCCGTCCTTGAGCAGCAGCATCCGGTCAGCCATCGAGGCTAGCGTGGGATCATGGGTGACCATCAGGACTGACGTTCCGTCCTCTTTGCATAGTTGCTTGAACAGGTCGATGATTTCCTGGCCGCTCTTCACGTCGAGGTTTCCTGTAGGCTCGTCGGCGAGAAGTAGAGGACGCGAACCTGCAATTGCCCTGGCTATTGCGACTCTCTGCCTCTGTCCACCGGAGAGCTGGTCCGGGATGAATTCCATTCGGTCTGCGAGACCGACTTTCTCCAGGGCCTCGCGAGCCTGCTCCTTAGCCTGAGGAGTGGGGACTCCTGAGAGCTCTAGCGCGAAGATAACGTTGTCTAACGCGGAAAGCCTGTCGATAAGGTGGTAGTCCTGAAAGATCCAGCCAATGCCTCGCCTGCGAACATTGACTACGCGGCTCGGCGGCTTCGTGCCGTAACTGAACTCACCGAGAGAAATCGAGCCCGAGTCCGCCTCGAGCAACCCGCCGATTATGTTGAGCAGGGTCGACTTGCCACAACCCGACGGCCCCATCATGGCTACGAGTTCTCCGGGCCGGATTTCGAGGTCTATCCCCGTGAGGACCTCTAACCTTCGACGGCCGGAACCGAAACCCTTGCGCAAGTCGGAGACTTGAAGCACATATCTGCCAGTTGCAAACACCGTTTAAGCGATTTTGTATTGAGATGCGGAACTGTTCAACGGCACGCTGTTTCATATGCTCTCGACAGAGCCTCGCCCTGCGCTTCTGGGCTCAATGAATCTCTCACGTAATCGATAAGAGAGTCATCTGGGTTTCGGGGGACTCCGCCTGCTCGCTTCCAAGCCGCGTGCACCTTCACAACCTCGTCCACCCATGCCATGACATCGGTCGCTGGCAGAAGGCACCGCTCCGGTATTACCTCGTTGTGCGCGGGAAGATTGGCTGCGATGACAGGGCATCCGGCGGCCATCGCTTCTGCAGGTGGGTAGCCGAAGCCCTCTGAGATGCTCGGGAACAGTAGGGCCTCTGCATGCTGCAAGGCAGCCACGAGTTGTTCGTCAGACAACTCCACCTCGCTGCCGATGTGCAGCATGTGAATGTCCTGCGCCACCTCCTCGGGCAGGCTGGTGATGACGTCGCGCACGAAGTCGAGTCGCTTGCGCGGCTCGTCGCTCCCGACGGTAACCAGCAGGCACTTCGAGTCGTCGTCGTGCTCGGCTAGCAGGTCGCGTGAGCGCGGGTTCCCCTCCGGGTCCCAGTAGTCGAGGTCGATCTGGTGGCGAACGAGTGCGGTGGGCTTTCCAGGGAACATGCGTTCGACGTCTCTCTTCGTCATCTCCGAGATGCATATCAGGAGGTCCGCCCGCTCTAGCCCGGCCTTGAGGCGCTTGAGGTCGCGACGGCGGAACAGGCCTGGCCTCTGATTGCCCACAGGGACCCTGATGTCGCCGGCCTTGATCTCGCGAGGCCTGAGGTGGAAGAGATCGTGGACGGTGACCACCACGGGCACCTCGCAATCCTCGGGAACTAGGTGGGCCTGCTCCTGGTCGGTGATGTGCAGGAGGTCGGCTTCAGAGCCTTCCATAGCGGCGGAGACGAAATCTGGGTGCTTGCGCCATCTGGTCAGCAGCCTGCTGGGTGCGAAATGCAGGATGCTGTGCTCAAGAGTAGTGACCTTCGACCAGCCGGGCACAAGTGCACTCTGGAGCAGTGACTCGATTGCGTGGTGTGCGCGCCCCAAGCCCGTGCTCGACGGAAGGGCGGCTCCACGAGCCAGCACAACCCGCTTGACCATGTGGCCACCAAGGCGTATCGGACTTAAACGAGGGCGGGTGATGGGTCAGATATGACGAGTAATGGCGAGCGGGGTCGTGCGGCGACCGGACTCGTCGTGGCGAAGGGTAGTTTCGCGGCGATGGGAGGTGCTGAGCGCGACTTGATGCGCAACCTGCCCGCGCTCGCTCGGAGATTCGCAGTGAGCGTCGCCACGCTCCATCCGGTACCCGAACTGGAGGCTCTTTGCTCGGAGCTCGGAATTAGTCTCATCAGCCCCGAGAAACCGTGGGAACCACCCACCGGTGCACTCTCCGCCGTTCTCGACGCGGGGATGGACAGCGCCTCGCGAGCCTGGGCGAGATGCTCTGGTTTGCACGATGTAATCTCTGGCTCTGACGTCGTCCACCTCGTCAGCGGCGACGGCAGCCTAGCTCTGCTGGAGCACGTGCCCGAGTCGATGGCTGTACACCTCCACCTGCTCGAACCGCATCGGGGGCTACACGAGGACGTGCTGCACCGCAAGGTCGACGGCTCGCCGAAGCGGAACCTCGGTCTGACCAGCGCGCTACTGTCGAGGGCGAGGCGCCGTGACATCGAGTTCATTCGTGGACTCACCGACAGGCCGCGCTCTGCAATCAGCGGAAACTCGAGTTACACTGCAGGACGCATCGGCGAGGTCTACGGCGTCGAGGCCGGCGTCCTTCTCCCCAGTGTAGTCGCTGACGAGTTTCCCTCCGAGGCTGGCTCGGACGAGCCAGTTGCAGTGGGCGATATGCCAAGGCCGTACGCCGTCAGCGTGGGCCGGGCCAGTTGGGTCAAGGGAACCTGGGGAGCAGTCTCGATGTTGGCCGGCAGCGGAGTTTCTCTGGCTCACATCGGAGGCGGGGAGGCTGACGACCTAGCCCGCCTTGCGGATCACGCCAGTTCTTGCGGGGTTGGGATGTGGGTCGCCCCACGCCTTAGCTCTCCTGAGTTGGCATCGCTGATGCGCGGCGCCAGAGCTGTTGTGAGCATGGCTCACGGTGAGCCTTTCGGACTCACGCCGGTCGAAGCTTTCTCCGTCGGTACGCCAGCCCTCTTCGTCGACGAGGGCGGCTTCCGCGACACCGTGATCGACGGCGCGAACGGCCGCCTCCTGGAGCGAGGCGACCAAGCGGCCTGGCATTCCGCTCTCGAACAGGCCGCGGATGCACAGACACGTGCCCGCTGGACCGAGGCGGGCCGCTCCAGGATAGCGGAACTTGATCTCAGCCCAGAAGCCCACTGCAGCCGCCTAGCCGCGATTCTGGACTCCCTTTGAGTGCATGATTCTATGAATCATGTTGTGGAATCCTTGAAATGAGGCACATAAGACGGTATTTCATGGACGACAGTCGCAGAGAAACGACCGGAGACCGCTCAACCCAGATTGCCATGACCATGGGGTTGCTGCTTTTCGCATCAGTCATACTCGGCTCGGGAGCCCTCGGAGACGACCGTCAACTGAACGCCTCGGGCGGCGATACGGACGAGGACCGCGATGACGCGAATGACCGCGTAGACTTGGAGATGAACACGGAACTCGACCGGAATAGGGACGACTGGGAGATGGTCAGGGACGACCGCGACTGGGAGGAAAATCGGATTGACCCCGAGGTCCAGCGGGAAATGGCATACACGTGGTGCCATGACCACGTCTTCGGGACTTTCTGGGAGAACACTGGAGACGTCCTCGAATTGGAGGACGGTTCCGGCTTTGAGATTACCATATACGACGATGCGGGCAACGAGGAGGGCTGGTTCCTCCCCCCCGATGCGATGTGGCAGATAACTTCCGGGCTAGACGCTCTCGTCGACTCCTGTGCTGACATGAAGATGGAGAAGATGGATCGCGGAATGGACAGAGACGACCGCCGAGGCCACGACCGCCACAGGATCGACTGTGATCGAATCGACTGGGACGAGGATGAGCCCAGAGACTCCCGCGACACCGATGAGGATGATGAGCGGGAGAGCGACGAGATCGACCGCGAGGACGAGGACGACAGGCGAAACCGCATCCGCCAGATGATCCGAGAGCGGTGCGCTGACCGCGGAGACTGGGATGATGACTGGGACCGCGGAGACTGGGACGAAGAAGACGAGGAAACCGATGAGGTGGACTCTGACGATGAGGACTGGGACGACGACGAAGAGAACGAGCCCCGGGACTAGTCAAGCGAGATGCGCTCGACCTTGGGGCCGAGCCGGAACACGACGACCAGAGCAGCTATGCCGATGAGCATAAGCACGGCTGAGATCATCGGGTTCAGCACTGTCGCAGAGTCTGAAGGCAGCCATATCGGCAGGAGGTCGAACAGCGACTCGTCACGGACCAGCTTGCCACCTATCGATGAGGCCATCGTGGTCATCAGGAAGGCCATAACTGCCGTTACCCCTTGGAGCGCGCTGAGCGGGCGGACCTGCCAGACATCCGAACCAAATCGCACCCTGCCGATGACGTAAGCGGCCCAGAACCCCAGTGCTAGGCCGCTGTAGACGAACTTGTTGTACAGCAGGGCGTTAGTCACCACGTTGTCTGCGGCGAAAGAGCCGCTGAGGATCGCGATCGGCAGGAAAGCCAGGCCGAGCGAGGCCCCGACTAAGGCTGCCTTGTCCATCGTCTCCATCATGTGCTTGGTAGCGAGCCTGCCAGCCATCCCCGGGAACAGGCTGGCCACGGTGCAGCCTATGGCGCACAAAGTGGCCAGCACCAGGGTGCCCACGACTATCCCGGCCATAGCCGCATGGAAGGTCGCTGCGCCAATCATCACTCATCGCCCCCAGGTGGATTGTTTGGGTCCGCAATCCACTCCTCCTCAACAGGGTCCCAGAGCCACCCGGGGTTCTCCTCTGACGGCACGAGCCTTGTCCAGTAGTCGTCTGCTGGCTGCGGCTCGAGGCCGGGCGGCGGCGGCGGAGCATCAGCCGCCTCGACCTCCTCTGTGTGGTCTATCTCTGGCCTTCCCTCCCATGGCGAGAACCGGGTCTGCAGTGAGACTAGGAAGGAGAGTACTAGGAAGGCGAAGGCGAAGGACTGCAGGCGGGCGTCCCATATCCCCCCGTCGAAGGGCGGTGGCTCGGTCCCGACGGTCAGCCACGGCTGCACTATCGAGAACTCGCCGTTCGAGGTCGTCACCTGATACTGCATCCTTGTGTCGCCGATGGTCGCAGGCAGCATGGCCTCCCAGACATCACCTGCTCCGCTGACCTCGGCGTCATGTGGCAACCACTCCCCCTCGAGCATCCACTGCACCGTGACCGAGGTCGCGTTCCTGGTTCGGATCTCAGTGGGCGAGTCGACGCCTGTCACTCTCATCTTAGGAGTCCAGTCAAAGGCGAATCCGGGCAGATTATCAGGTACCGGCTGGACATCCACCGTGTAACCTCTGGTGAGCGCGGAATAGGCCCATTTGTTGCTGTTCGGGTTGACCCCGTGGTGAATCTCGACGAACAGGTTCTGCAGTCCGGTCTGCTCGGGTGCCAGCATCACCCAGGTCAGGGTGACGGAGCCGCTCGGCGGCACGATGACCTCGACGTAGTTGTGAGAGCCGCCGTTGGGGTCCTGCAGTATGGCCCACCCGTAGTCCTCGGGGTGGTCGCCATTGCCGTTAGAAGAGCCGAGCAGGAAGACGCCCAACAGCCTGTTTCCAGACAGGCTCATCCCGCTCGCAGTGACGTGCACGGCGGTCGCGGTGCCCGAGAACACCAATGAATCCACAGAAACCGACACAGTTCCGTCGGAGGGAGCGCTCAAAGCCGGATCGCCGTGGCACGAGCCGCCGCAGGTGAAGTCCCGGTCCGCATCGCCCTCGCCGCCGGGGTTGGCCACGCTGGCGCTGGTTGCTAGCAGTAGCGCGATGATTGCGAGGACCGCCGCGCGCGAGCGCATCATGCACCCCTCCTACGACTCTCGAACAGAGTGATTCCTATGGCCACTGCGCCTAGCAGCAGGAGCAGCGCAGCTACCGGGATGACAAGTAGTTTGGGCGATCCTGTCGGGTCGGTGTCGATCGATTCAGCCGCGGCGGTGGCATTGACGCTGACCATGTTCTCCCCGTCGACTATCCACACCACTTCGTGCCCGTCAATCACGGTGGTCACGGCATAGTACAGTGTCGAAGCGACCGGTGCCGTCTCGCTCCAGGTTGTGTCGCTGGTCACTCCTACCGGCTCCATATCGAGAGGGACCGGCTCGCCCCACGCAGGGGTTGCGTCCATCGAGGTCAACCCGACCACGGTGGTGATAGGGCTGGTCGATCGGTAGACGTTGTACTCGGAGGAGGAACCGGTCCAAGAGAGGCGGACCGTGGAGCCGTCGAGGCTGGCGGACAGCGAGGAGACGGTGATGACAGACCCGAATATGACATCGTTCTCTATGGTGTCCGAACCACCCATGTCATCGATAACGGTGAGCGAGACGGTGTGCACGCCTCCCGCTAGCAGGACATCCACCGACTGCCCGGCGAGTCCGACCCCGTCAATGGTCCAGAACCAGATGACGATCTCACCGTCGGGATCGGATGAGCCCGAAGCGTCGAAGCTCGCCATCGCACCCGGTATCGGGGGCTGTGGTGATGCCGACCAGAATGCTACAGGAGGCAGGTTGGGGATAGTGACGTTCTGCGAAACGGAGCTGGAAAGCCCCCAAGGGTCGTTGGCGGACACCGTCACGCTCCACAGTTGGCCGGGCTCGAGCCTAGAGGCTGGTACCAGTTGTAAGCCATCAAGGTCTGGCACGTGGAACCCGTTCCTCGACCACCGGTAGTCGAACAGCACTATCTCCTCGTCTGGGTCCTCGGACGATGCCTCGACGATGAGGTCGTGCAGTGAGTCGGGCACACCGATGCTTCCGGAGAAATCGCCACCGAGAGTTATCTCGGGCGTGTCCGGAGCGGCGTTCTGTATCGCGCGCGCGTTGGTCTTCATCGAAGAGCCCAGGTCCTCGCCGTCACCGGGGACCACCTGCACGGACCAGTGCTGGTCCCTGGTCGTCTCGGAAGCAGGAATAGTGGTCAGTCCGTCGTAGTCCCGATCCCATTCTCCGTTGACCCACCAGCGGATCTCACTGTTGGACTCGGCATCGCCGTCTATGTCAGTCTGCTCCCACACAACTGAGAGGTTTGTCGAGGTGATTAGGTCGCCTTCGGGAAGCATGGAGATTGATGTGACGACGGGTGGAGTGTTGAAGATGGTGACCGGGTTGGTCATTACCCATTCAGACCATATCAGCCCGTCTGAGACCCTAGCCTGCGCCTCCCAGACTTCTCCCTTCGAGGTGGCTTCGGAGGGCACCCAGTTCATGTCGTTGTAGGCCGATATCTGAGTCCCGTCCTTGAGCCATCTGATCTCGGTGGCGTCCTTCTCGTCTCCATCCGGGTCGCTGTAGCCGACCATCACCTGCAGGGCGTCAGTGGTCACCGCATTGCTCGAGGGCGTGATATAAGCCGTGGCGGACGGCTGTAGATTGGATGAGCCGATGACGATGATTCCGGTCCAGGCCGTATCGCCGTAGTCGGTGCCGTCGTGTGGCCTGACCGAGGCCTGCCACTCGTCTCCGGCGCGTATCCACAGGCTGGATACCGTGCTCGAGTCGTCCAACTCGGGAATCCTAGCCCCATCCAGATACCATTGGGTGACCGTGTCCTGCTGAGTGTTGCCATCGAGGTCGAAATAATCGTAGTCCAGTACGAGGTCGTCCGTATCGATTGGATCGGAGGGGGAAACCTCCAGTTCCCTCGCTATCGGCGGGGTGTTGCCGATTGTCACCGGGTTGAGTATCACGGCGTCGCCGTCTTCAGTGCCGTCGGAAGGGGTAACCTCGACCTGCCACTGCTGCCCCCTTCCCAACCAGCTGTTCGGGACATCGTGCAGGTCGTTTATCGAGGCCACCTGCAGACCGTCGCGCCACCACTTGATCTGAGTGCCCTGCTCCGAGTCGCCGTCGGCGTCGTGGAAGTCGTAGGCAACGGCCAGGCCGGTCGCCTTGGTCGGGCTCGTAGGGACGTAGGTGACGTTGTCGATGACAGGCGCGGTATTCACCGCAGAGTCGGCCTCGGGCAGAGTCCACGCCCCATGGCCCCATGTGTCACCCGTGTTCTGGCCGTTGCCGTTGGCGTAAAGCACGGCGACGGTGAAATCAACGTCGCCAGTGCCTGCAGCTGGGGCGACCCAGTCTGCGGTCCACGAGCGGGCGGCATCGCTGCTGTGGGTCAGCTCGCCGTTCGAGAGTTGCACGTAGGCACCCAGGTTCGTCCAACTCCCCGCGCTCACGTCGAAGTTGAATCCTCCGTCGCCGGAGACATGGGGGCCGCCGTCCCATTGCAGGGAGTAGGACGCACCTGGGGTGTAGCCACCCGCGCCGAAGGGGAGTCCGTTTATGGACGCAGAAAGACTCCCCGAATTCGAATGGCAGGTGCAGCCGCTGACCGACCTGCCGGTCATGCCCGTGGACTGGGAGTAGGCCGAATGCGAGAGCGAGACTAGGAACAACAGAACCAGCACCACTGCTACACGCCGGCGTGGGGCCATGCCCGGCACAGGTTCCGCCCGGCTGAATAAGTTCGCGGCGATGGGTCAGATGGTTTTCCGTTGCATTGATGGACGCGAGGCAGGTCGCCGGAGCATGCGCCCAGTCGAGAGCGTAGCAATCATCGGTGCGGGCAACATGGGCTCTGGGATAGCCCAGAAGAGCGCACAGGAGCAGTTCGAGGTCCAGATGGTTGACCGCGAACAGCAGTGGGTCGACCGCGGCCACGACATCATCTCCGAATTTCTGGAGGAGGCGGTCGGGAGACGTATCTTCTCGCCGGCGCAGGTCGAGGGCATCAAGGGACGGATCACAGGGGTGGTCGGGACCGAGAACGTCTCTCCCGACACCGATCTGGTCATCGAAGCGGTGTTCGAGGACTTCGGCATCAAGACCGAGGTGTTCGGCATCCTCGACGAGGTGTGCGACGAGCACACCATACTAGCCAGCAACACCTCGTCCCTCTCGGTTAACGCGCTAGCCGAGGCGGTCGGCAGGCCGGATAGGTTCGTCGGTCTCCACTTCTTCTACCACCCGGCCAAGAACAGACTCGTCGAGATCATTCCAGCGGCCTCCACGTCCGCTGAGACGCTGGCTGCCGTCGAGCAGTACTGCAAGACGATGGGCAAGGTGGTCATCGTCTGCAAGGACAGACCAGGATTCGTGGTCAACCGCTTCTTCGTGCCTTGGCTCAACGAGGCCTGCAGGCTGCTGGAGGAAGGAGTGGGCTCGACCGCTCAGATAGACGCTGTCGCCTGTGAGGCGTTTCGCATCGGACTGGGGCCATTCGCGCTGATGAACCTCACAGGCTCCCCCATTGCCCTCCACGCCACCGACTACCTCGCAGAGCAACTGGACACCCCCCGCTACACCGGGACCCAGAGCCTGCGTGACCTCGTCATCGAAGGCAGGACCTGGGAGATAGGCGAAGACGCCGATTGCGACAAGGGAGCTGCTGCAGTCATCCGAGAGCGCCTCCTCGGACAGGTCTTCGCGGTCGCCTCGCAGATTGTCGCAGAGGGCATCTGCTCGATGGAGGACGTCGATCGCGGGGCTAAGGTCGGGCTGCGCTGGGCACGCGGACCGTTCGAACTGGCCAACCGCATCGGTGTGCCCGAGGCGGTCCGCATGGCCCAAGGCTACGTCGACGAGGCTGGCCTCGAGTTGCCCGCCTGGTTCGCGGGCAGGGATGCGCCGTTCGAATTCTCATACGTGGACGTCGGGGTTGAGGGCAGCGTTGGCACGATTCGGCTCAACAGACCCGAGGCGATGAACGCGCTGAACGTGACCATGGTCTCGCAGTTGGGCGATGCGCTGGATGGCCTCAACGCGCGAGACGATGTCGATGCTATCGTCTTAGAAGGTGCTGGCAAGGCCTTCGTCGCCGGCGCGGATGTGAAGTTCTTCGTCGACAAGATCCGCACCGACTCGTTCCAGGAGATCTACGACTTCACCGCCCACGGGCATGCCGTCTTGAACAAGCTTGAGAGCAGCCCCAAGACGACTATCGCTCTGACTACCGGTCTCGCTCTCGGAGGTGGTCTCGAACTCGCCCTCGCGTGCGACTACAGGGTCGGCACCCGTCGCACCCAGTTCAGATTCCCCGAGACGAGTATAGGGATCTACCCCGGACTCGGAGGCACTCAGAGGACCCCGAGGATCTGCGGCGCGGCTGGCGCACGCTACGCGGTGCTGGCCGGGAGTTTTCTCGATGCGGGCTCGGCCGCCGCACTCGGACTGCTCACCCATCTAGTCGAGCCAGCCGATGTCCAAGCGACTGTCGCCGCCATCCTCGAGATGGGCAAGCCGGGTGACAAGTACCCCGGTAGACCTGTCGACGAAAGCCATCCCACGGCCGCCTTCGCCACCGCCTTCTACTCCGACGGCAACATGGAGGCGCTGATGTCCGGCAGGGTGCCGGAGGGTTTCGATGTCGAGGACAAGACGGTCTCACGACAACTCAAGTCACTGTCGCGAGCAGCTCCCATCGCACTAACGATGGCGAGCGCGCTGCTCGATGATGCAACCACCACCGGAGACGATATCGACACCGGTCTTGCACTCGAGCTAGAACGCCTAGCAGAAATCTTCGGAACGGCCGACGCCCTTGAAGGGCTCAGCGCGCTAATCGAGGGACGTCGTCCCAGTTACACCGCCGCCTGAGTCTCAGACTCGGCGCGGCGACTGTGTCCAGGCCGGTGCTCGGTAGTTCGCGATCTCAGCGTAGAGCGCTGCCCTCAGACTAATCCTCGGCACCTCAACCATAGTTTCGCAATTTCCTATCGACTCGTCCAACCATTTCTCCAATAATATGTCCATACAGTTTCCTCCTGCTACTTAGTGTAGTTTTCACACTGAGCCGAGAAACTCTGGTATTTCAACGAGCCAGTATTCACGACGACACTTAGGTGCATTTTATACACTAAATGCCGCCAGTACAACCTGTTGCGCATGGCTCGTGTCCCTCTGAGAATCTCTGCCTCTGACCTAAAGAGGATTAAGCAAGCCATCTCTGAAGTCGAGGAAAACGGAGGCATGATCCGCCGCTCCTTCGAGTCTTACTACGACGACGATTTCGGCGTCGGCTGGGAGGTCGACGCTGCCGTCGACGCCTTCTCAATCTTCAGCTCCAAGTGGACAATCGAGATACTCGCGACACTGTACATCGCAGGCGATCGTCGCTTCAACGAGATGCGAGCCCTCCTACGCGGAATCAGCAGCAGGACCCTGTCGGACAAACTGAAGACCTGCGTGCAGAACGGACTGGTCGACAGGGTCGTCGAAGACGGTCCGCCCATACGAGTCATCTACCGCCTGACCGACCACGGGCGCGAGGCCGGCAGACTGCTGAGCCCGTTGGTCGCTTACATGAAACTGCACCAAGGGCATGTTGCCGGTCCGAAGTGAGGAGTTCGCGGACCTGAGCATGGTCGATACAACCAACCGTATGCTTCAAAGGTCGTACGTCGACGAAAGGGGCCATGGCTCTGATTGAGCAATGGCGCAGTACGCGGCCTTGGTTCGTGGATGGACTCGCTGCGCTCGCGGGCGGCGCCCTGGGGTTGGGGGCCTTGTTCCCGTTCATCGCCCCTGCCGCACAGGGAACCCTAGCCGCACCTCGCGACCACGCTTGGGAGCACCCGCTCAGGAAGCGCATCCTGAATACGCTCGAGCGCTCGCCCGGAATCCACTACCGTGAACTGCAGCGTCAGCTAGATGCAGCCAACGGCACCCTACGACACCATCTCGATGTCCTAATCAAAGAACGCACGGTCACCATCATGCCGGTGAACGGACGCACCTGCTACTACGCCGGCGCGCCAGCGCAGGTCGAGATCCTAGCCGGCTCGGGAGTGACCGACCAAAGCCGGGCTGCGGAGATGCTACCAGTCGGGCTGTCGACCGTCCAGCGCAACATCGTGACCCGCCTCTCGAAAACCCCGGAACCTCCGTCGCAGGCCCAACTTGCCCGCGATCTCGGGCGCTCGCGAGCCTCGGTCCACTCGGCTATAGGGGTCCTGCGCCAACGGGGTATTCTGTGCGCAGGCAGACTAGCACTGGCGCCTCATCTGTCCGGTCTGCGGACCTCGCAGGTTGATTACCCGTGGCTCGACGTTCGCGTCGAATACGCGTGAGTCGGCACTGAGGGCTGGCTAAGCCTCTTGAGCCTCGGAATGCGCGCGTAGCGCGCATGTTCAGAATCAGACTGTCGGAATCAGCCATGCCGACAGGAAGCAAGGACCCTGATGTCCTGCTCGCCTGGCTGCTTGATTCGATGGGACTAGTGAGAAGAAAGTCCGAGGGAATGAGCATAGATGACGAGCAAGGAGCGCTGCACCGCCTGATACGCGAGACCCTGCTCAGTGAGCCCCTGAAGGGATGGGACACGAAGTCTCTGGGGGATGTCAGCGGACTCTCTCAGACCGGTATGCACCATCAGCTGGTAAAACTCAGGGAATCGGGGCTCGTGGCCGCCGAGACCGAGGGGCGCTGGCATATCCACGTCCTCCGCGGCGGCTCGATCAGCGCGGCTGTCGATCTAGTCTCGGTGCAAGCGCGTGCAATACTGGACCTGCGACTCTCCGAAGTCGCTGAGAGGGTCACTGAGTCCGACGACAGGATGGTCATTCCCAGTGAGGAGGAGGGGGGCGGCTTCCAAATCGAGATTGCAGAGCCCGGTGCGACCATGGAGGGGGAGGATCGACTCGATGCGCTGATGCGCGACCTCGGGTTGAACGGAGAGAGGGGCAAGCACAATGACAGACTCGCCCGCCAACTGTTCGAGCAGATATCTTCTAGCAGGCGGGCGATGACTCTGCTCGCGCTCGCTGACAAGACCGGGGACTCGCGCTCGCGCGTGCAGCGCGCGGTCGAGCGGATGCGGGCGGCGGGAATCGCAGAGCGGGTCCCCATGCTGGATCGTATCGCGCAGGATGTCTACGCCGGTCTGATGCGCCAGCATGACGCCCGTGGTGAGGAGTGGCTGATGACCCGAGGGGGACTGGGGCGTCTGGACGAATCAGTCTCGAAATCGCTGATTGCAGGAGTCAGGAAGAAATCGCTGAACATAGAGAAGGTGCAGGACATCCTCGCGCCGGTGCCGCTCGACGCGCAGAGGGTCCTGCTCAACACACTGGGAGGCAGGATGCCATACGGAATCAGAATCTCGGGGCGAGACGGCGCTGCGGTCAAGGAGCGGGTGATGCGCCAAGCCGACAGGACTCTGCGGCGCCTGAGGACGGTGGCGCAACGCCTCGACGAGTCGTTAGCATCGTAGTCAGGCGGCGTACTGCTCCAGAATCTCCAGAGATACTATCTGCAGCGTCTCCTCATGGGTTGCCCCCAGCACTATGGGGCATGCTACGCCTGTTTCGGTCGCGTCCTGCCAGGTCTGAGCGCATACGCACCATCTGTCTCCGGGCTTCAGCCCGGGGAAGTTGAACTCCGGTACGGGAGTGATGAGGTCGTTTCCCTGTTGCCGTGCGAACTCGAGGAATTCCTCAGTGACCAAGCAGCAGACTGTGTGGAGGCCCGTGTCGTTGCGGTCGGTGTTACAGCAGCCGTCTCTGAACCAACCAGTGAGGGGGTCGGTCGAGCAGGGCTGGAGTTCCTCTCCGAGCACATTGAACGACGGGAACACGGCTCTCGCATCCGACAATCGCTGATTAACTCGCGTATCAGGCAGCCACAGAGCGTGGCTCGGCGACATCCTCGAGGAACTCGGTAACTCTCCTGCCGAGTTCGGTTTGTTCTCCTATCGAATGCAGCTCGACCCTCATCGCCGAGGCGCCGGGAAGTCCCTTGGTGAACGAGACCGCGTGCCGCTTCAGGTTCTTGTTCTCCTGCGGCGCGTAGAGTTCGCCACTGAGTTCCAGATATCTCTTCCAGCACCACAATCGGGCTACTGCGGGGTCATCGTCAACCCAAGGAGATGCTTGGTCCGACCATCCCAAATCTCGCTTGATCTCGTGGAAGATGGTAGGTCGGCCGATAGCACCGCGGCCGATCATCAGACCTGCGGCGCCTGTCGCATCGAGGCAGGCAACGGCTGTAGCGGCATCAACGACATCGCCGTTCGCGATGACTGGGATGTCGACGGCCTCGACGATCTCACGAATCTGCTGCCAATCGGCTGCACCGGAGTACCTCTGTCTCAAGGTTCGGCCGTGAACGCAGATTCGCTCGATGCCCTCCACCTCAAGCCGCTTGGCGACCTCCAGTGCGGTGTTCGGGCCACCGCCGGTGCCGAGCCTGACCTTGACCGTGATAGGCACCTCCGCCACATCGAGGCAGGCTCGGACCATCTCGACAACTCGATCGGGGTCCCTCAGAAGCGCTGCTCCGGCGTCGTTGCGGCAGACCTTGGGTGCTGGGCATCCGAAGTTGATGTCGATGATGTCGGCTCTGTCCTGCAGAAGCTCGACGGTCTGCACCATCTCCTCTGTGATACCACCGAAAATCTGCGGGATGAAGGGCTTCTCGCGTGGATCGCTCTCGACTTTCAGCCAAGAGTGCGTGTTTCGACGGGTCAGGCCGGATGCCGCGGTGAACTCGGTGACCGTCACATCCGCCCCGCACTCGCGCGCTAGAAGCCTGTAGGCGAGGTCGGTGACCCCTGCCATGGGGGCTAGGAACAGCGGGACTGGCTCACGAGTCACGAAACGGCGGTCCGGTAGCCCCTCTATGAGGGCGTCGAGGCCTCAGAAGGTGGATTCCCAGTCATTGACGTTCTGGGCGCGCTCCCAGTCGGTGTCGGAGACAGCGCCTCTGATCTTGAGCATCTCACGCGCCAGCAGCCAGTAGACGAGCGCCAGTGAGCGTCGTCCCTTGTTGTTGGCGGGAAGAGCGAGGTCGACGTTGCGCAGTCTGTTGTTGGCGTCGCATATCCCGACCACCGGCAAGCCCGTCTTCACGGCCTCAGAGAGGGCTTGGGAATCAGCGGCCGGATCGGTGACTAGGATAACGTCGGGCTCGATGTAGGTTCGTAGCTTCGGATTGGTCAGAGTACCGGGGATGAAGCGCCCGACTATGCGCATCGCACCGATGCTCTCAGCGAACTTGCGTGCTGGGCGCTGGCCGTACTGACGTGCACTGACGACGAGTATCCTCTCAGACTCGTATCGGGACAGGAATTTGACGACCGTTCGGATACGTGCGTCGGTCTGGTGGACGTCGATGAGGTGCAGTCCGGCACCGTCCTGTCGGATGGTGTCGAGGAACTGCTTCATGTCGGCAGACTTCTGGTTGGTTCCGATGTGGACGGCATGCTGTTCGTACACATCGAGCGGCACCAGAGGGGCTAGACTCTCATCCACAATGAATCCTCAGCGTCGCGGCGACCTGACCTTGATTCATAAGCGCTACGCATCGCCCCTCGGGGCGAATAGGCTAATCAGAAATCGGATAGGTAGGTGCAATCCCCTCCCTCATGCACCTCAGAGAAGCGCACACAGGGTCTGGTGATCGTCAGATAGACGTCGAAATGGTCGTGAAACGAGAGTTGCTCTATGGGCGCGGTGATGCCGTAGCCGCGGGCCTCTACCTCGAAGGTCCACTTGCCTTGGAGGAAGGTACCGTTGCCCAAGGTGAATCGTTCCAGCGGGTAGTCCTGAGTCGCCCTGACCTCCCAGAACGGATCTCCGCCGGCTTCCTTCACACCGGGCTCCCATAGTCGCACCTCGACATATCGGAACTCGTTGGTCTCGTTGCCGAAGAACTCATCGATCTGCGAGGACCAGGGGAACTGCGCACGGAAGTTGATGACCAGCTTGGTCACGCTCTCGTCGAACTGTATCAACTCCTCCTGCTCGTACGGGTCGGCGGCTTCGAGCCCGGTGGACTCGAAGGTGTGGTCCCACCCTGTGGTCTCCTCCTTCTCGATGACTATCGGCTCGTCTCGCCACGACTCCATGATCTCGCGCTGGACGGCGAGACCGAGGCAACCGCTGGTCATCGTCGAGGTGAGCAGGACGGCGAGGATGCAAATCGCGGTACTGGTACGCGTCATTGGTTGCCGGAAACGACTGGATATCTTCAATCCGCGTGTCGTTTGGCGCCTCTCGGTACTCATAGGGCACGTCAAAGCCGTTGGCTCAGTCACCCTTTCGTCGTCATTGAGGCATCCGCTACGAGGATGGCGAAGGGGATGAACCCTGCGAATCACTCTTCTTCTGCGACTGCGCGGGGCTCGTGGACTTCCCTGAACACAATCGTGCCGACACCGAGGTGTTCACGCAGAGTGGTCACGAGGCTGAACTTGGCGTAAGCCCAGTTCTGGTCATACGCGAGGTTCTCCGGAGTGGTGATGGTCAGATCATCGTCCTCGAAGGATATCTCGAAGTCGTCGCGACCGGTGTTCATGTTGAGGAGGGTCTCGACCTTCTCGGCGCGGTCCTCTACGACCTTTGTGACTCGGTAGTTGTAGCGCAGAGTCACACCGGCCAGCGGATGGTTGTAGTCGATCCTCGCGCGCCCGGCGCTGAGGAACTGCAGGACGCCCGTACGGCCGCCGATCTCTACGGGTGCGCCGATGGCAAGCATTTCCGGATCGCGGACGCTGCGCATCAGGACGTTTTGGCCGATGGTCTCGACGAGGCCCGCATCGCGCTCGCCGTAAGCCTCGGTGGCCTCGATGTCCAATGTGTAGTCGGTCTCAGCCTTGGCATCAGCCAGATGGGCCTCGAACCCGGGGATGAGACGCCCATCGCCGACGACGGCGACCATCGGAGAGTAGGTTCGGTTCTCGTCGTGCACGTCATGCTCCTTGGCGACGTCCTCGCGAGTCGTCTCGATGAGCTTCTCAGTCTCCGCATTGAAGAGATCGTAATCGACGTGGACTATCGTTCCGTTATCCATGATTCGGACCTCCTAGGCGACCCGGCGACCGGCTCCCCCTTTTTCATACAAACGGTATCACCATAGGTGAAATTCTGCTCACTCTGCTTCTTGTGAAACGCGGTCGCTTGAGGCTAGGGCCAGAGCTCCTCCCAACATCACCAGAGCCCATCCGGCCCAGACCAGGTGGCTTCCCCTCAGGCTGTGCACGGTGACCCTGACGGTCTCGACATCGTCAGTCCCGCCCATTATCATGGAGCTCAGAAGGTCGTTGGACTGGAAGATGTCCAGGATTACGATGGTGTCGCCTGTAAGACCGGTCATCCTGTCGACCTCGGAACGCGAGTTGATCGCTCCGCTGGGAGAGTTGAACCGCAGCATCCCCGGCCTAAGGGTGTCAATGAGCTCCCCGTCCCGCCTCACTTCGACTATCACCCCCACGAAGCCGTCGCCGACGCCGAAGTCGTAGGCCTCGTCGTCGGCGGAGATCAGTTCGGTGTCGACGAACACCAGTTCGTAGCCGTCGTGCTCGACCGGCTGGTCCCTCTCTAGGGTGACGAGGTGCGAGGGGTCCGAGCGGTCGACCAGTGTGGTGGTGAGGACGTGCCCGATGAGCAGGAGTAGGATCCCGAGGTGGGCGAGGTGCGAGCCGAGCAGCCTCGCGCGCGCGGCGTTGCTTCTGACTCGAACTCCTCCCTCTCTGAGCTTGGGCACCACTTTGCTGGCGGTGCGCCACGCCTGCTGGAGTGTCGGTGGGAGGGCAAAGACGAGCCAAGTCAGCAGAAACAGCCCTACTGCGCCTCTGGTGATCCCACTGGTGATGATCAGATGGGGATCACCCGGGAGGGAGAACCGGTCGGACATGTACGCGAGGGCGATTGAGGTGACCAAGGCCGCTGCCACGAGAGCGGTGCCTCGGCTGGCATCGATTGAGTGGCCCCATGCATAGAGTGTGAGGGCGATTGCCAGCAAGCCTATGAGGGGGGCCCCGTAGAACTCGTGCGCCTCAAGGCTGGAGCCGTCTATCTCCACAGTCAGCAGCAACCATGTGAGCAGTAGGAAGGCTGTGCCACCATACCAAGGAACGCTACGTGCAGCGCGCGTGCGTGCTGAGGTGTCCTCGAGCGGTAGGAGCACGTCCACCATCTCATTCTCATCTTCGGGAGAGAGCAACCACGGAGCGAGGAACGGCACCATCCCCGTTACCGCCTGAGTGATGTCAGCGAGCCAGAACCAGGCGGAGTAGAGCATCAGCAGCACACCGAGAGCGATCCAGTGCAGAGGTGGGTTCTCACTGTCACCGTGCACCACCAGCAAAATTAACGCGAGGCCGAGAGCGAATACCGCGCTCGAGCCGATCCAGAATCCGACGGCGATGTATGCCAACACGAGGCCGGCCGCCAGCTTAGGCTTGGCCTCAAGCATCGAGGTGCGACCAGTGGCGGCTAGTGCCAGCCACTGCTGTCGGCGTAGATGAGCGTAGGCGTAGTAGCCCAGTACGATAATTGCAACGAGGTAGGAAGTCACCTCGATTCCGACGGGATTCCACTCGGCTATGTCGAGGACCCGTAGGTACGGGTCGTCGGCCAGCGTGCCCTCGCCGTCGGCTACGAAGGCGTGGACCGATGCCCAGACGCCGTTCGCACGCGTCACGAGAGTCGCGTGGAAGGCCAGTGCACCTGCCAGCAGCCCGATTGCGGGCGAAGCGGAGACTGCGCTAGAGGAATCTGGCTTCGCGCGCACGTGCACGATAAGAAGCAGCGCGAGCCAAGGCAGCAGCGAGCCGGTCTCGACCGGGTCCCAGGCCCAGTAACCTCCCCAGTCCAGTACCGTGTAGGCCCACAGGCCGCCGAGCCCTATGCCGATGCTGCCGAGAACGAAGCCGGCGCGCGCCCAGTGCAGCTGAGCGGCATGGATGGCATCGGCTGAGTCTCGCCTGAGCACGCCGGCGAGAGCCACGCTAGCGGTTGCCAGACACAGCGCGTAGTAGGAGAAGACCACTGGTGGGTGGATGACCATCAGGTCGGTCTGCAGCAGCGGGTGCAGCTCGCCCTGCCCCCCGGTCGCGGCGGCGAACGGCTCTAGCAGCCACGCCAGTACGACCAGTGCTAGCACCCAGACGTGCATGATTCTGACTTCGAGAGCCGCGGGGCCACCTTCTCGGGCCATGAACCAAGTCACCACGGCGAGTATCGCTGCCCACAGCAGCAGCGGCCCGGCCCTGCCGCCCCACACGGCGGAGATGCGGTAGAACAGCGGCAGGCCGTCACCGCCGAAGCGAGCGACGAGATCCAAGGAGGAGGCGTCGAGGACGAAGGCGCCGACCAAGAGGGCGAAGGGAGCGATCTGCGAAGTCATGGTGACGTTGCGTACCACAGCGTCTCCGGCCTTCTCCGGGCGCGCGATCTGGTGCGCGCTGGTCAGGAACGCGAGCGCGAGCAGGGCGCGCCCGAGCAAACTGAGCATGGGATCACCACCCGTAGTGCTTGGCTCTGCTATACCCGAATGCCAGCATCGCTGGAACCACCTTCTTGAGATACAAACCAGGGCGACGCGAGAGTAGTCTCAGACCCACCATCGCCTTGCCAGATACACCCATGTCGGACATCTCGTCCGGGAAGCACCGGGCCATCACGGACATCTCATCGTCGGTCAGATCGAACAACGCGTTCTTGCCGCGCAGTATCTTGTCATATGGCGGAAACTCGTCCTTCCAAAGCTTGGCGTAGATGGCTAGACGCTCTGCGCTGACATCGTCTTCAGCGATGGCAGCGGCGGCTGTCTCGGCAGCGTACACCGCCGACTTCAGCGCTAGGTGCGAACCGCCCTCGAAGAGAGGTGATGTGAAACCAGCGGCGTCACCAATGAGCATCAGCCCGTCGTAGTGGGTGTTCTCGAACGGACCTGAAATCGGGATGGTTCCGCCAAAGGCGGGGTTACCCTTCTCCTTCCAGGGTGGAGGTACCTGCTCGAGTTCCTTGAAGTGGGTGATTCCGATGAACTCGTCAAGCGCCTTCTTGGTGCGCGGACGGTCCTCGGTGACCAGCCCGACGTTGGCGCGGCCGTCGCACTTGGGAATCATCCACAGATACCCCTTCTCAGCGTACTTCGGCCAGATGTAGAAGTCGAGGTAGCCGTCAGTCGGGACCTCGAGCAATTCGTACTGCATCCCGGCAACTACCTTGCCCATGGTGTTCAGAGGTGTGTCCTCGTCGATATTGACGGCCTTGGAGCACACCGCAGCCACGCCGGATGCGTCGATGACCACCTTGGCCTGAATCGGAAACTGCTCTCCCTTGCCATCGCACTTCCAGCCGACGAACCGTCCGTCCTCCTCCACCCTATCCATCGAGGACAGTTTGTGACTGAGGTGCATGCTTGCTCCGGCCTCGACCGCCTTGTCGGCGATCCATCTCTCGAACAGGTGCTTCTCGAGGACGTATCCCTCCTCAGTCAAGCACTTCTCCGTGCCATCGGGGAAAATCACCCGAATACCATGGACCCTCTTGCTGATGACGTGCTCGGGTAGATCCAGATTGAGATTGTCGCAGGCCAGATCGGAGATACATTCGCCGCAGTGTACCGGTATCCCTATGGCTGAATGATCCTCAATGAGCATTGTAGAAAGGCCCTGCCGGGCGCACTGCAGGGCAGCGTTGCCGCCCCCCGGACCCGCTCCGATGACCAGGACGTCACACATGCTCACTGCTTCACCCACAGTACCTCCGGAGGGCTGGATATCAAAGAAACCCTCGGTCCCGCCATCTATGATGGCGAGCGAACATTCTCAGTGTGTGAGCACCCCGGCGGAGCGTGGTCTGGAGGCAGCTCTCCCGCTATGTCGAGGCTCTTGAGGAGTCGAACGAGATGCTTCGGATCGTTGATCCAGTCGATGTGGAGCTCGAGGCGGGCTGCTTCGCCGACCGCCTCGTGAAGAAAGGGGGTCCGGCTTTGAAGTTCGAGCAGCCCCGGCTGCCAGACGGCAGCATCAGCCAGTTTCCCCTGCTGATGAACCTCTTCGGAACCAGAGAGAGAACCAACCGGGCTTTGGGCGTTGACGACCCGAGGGAGATCGGAGAGCGCATGGTCGCTCTGATGAAGCCGGACGTCGGAGGTATACTCAAGGCGCCGTGGACCGGTATCGGGCTTGCCAAGCAAGGCATGACGATGGCTCCTCGCAAAGTCTCGAGGGGGGCCTGCCAGCAGGTCGTGATGGAGGTGCCCGACGTCACGAGGCTGCCGATTCCGAAGACCTGGCCAGAAGACGCAGGGCCGTTCATGACACTCCCGCTGGTCGTCACCGCTGATGCAGACACAGGCGTCCATAACATGGGGATGTACCGAAGTCAGGTGTACGGACCCACCGAGGTCGGGCTGCACTGGCAGGCCCACAAGCACGGCGCGGACCACGCCGACGCTGCAAGCGGCAGGATGCCCGTTGCGATCTGCCTCGGTGGCCCTCCCGAAGTGATGTTCAGCGCAATTGCGCCACTGCCGAACAACCTGACGGAGTACGAATTCGCAGGACTGCTCGGCGGCAGACGACTGTCCATAGTCAAGTGTGAGACCAACGACCTCTGGGTTCCAGCCGAGTGCGACGTGCTGATAGAGGGCTACACATTGCCCAGCGAGACTCGCATGGAAGGACCGTTCGGGGACCACTTCGGATACTACTCGCTTGCCGAGCCCTATCCGGTTATGCACATCACGAGGATCACCCACCGCAAGGATGCGATGATTCCGATGACCATCGTCGGTATGCCGCCTATGGAGGACGGCTACCTCGGCGAGGCGATAGCCGAAGCCTTCCTGCCAATTCTGCAGTTCCAGCACCGCGATGTGTCCGACCTATTCCTGCCGCTCGAGACGGGTTTCCACAACCTCGCTATCGTCGCCTCGAAGCAGCGCTACCCCAGACAGGCTCGCAAGACCGCCCTGGGCCTGTTAGGGGCCGGCCAGATGATGTTCCAGAAGGTGATAGTGACCGTCGACGAGGACCACCCGGTCAAGGACCTCGACGCGCTTCTTGATGCTCTGGACTACCGCGTCCACATACCAAACGACCTCGTCTTCCTCAGGGGCATGGTGGCCGACACACTTGCCCACGCAGCGCCTTGGGAGAATATCCACGACAAGCTGATCATCGATGCCACCACGACTCCGGACAACGACCCGCACTCGGGCCAGCCACCGCAACCGGGCTGCCCGGACTCCCTCGAGATTTCCGCCTCGGCTGTGAGCGGTGTCATACAAGCGCGGATGCTGCGCACGTCCATGCTGGTAGTCACCACCAACATCGAAGGGGGGCCGAAGCCAGAGAGCAGCATGGAGAATGTCAGTGAGGAGGGTGCTGCGCGGCAGCGGGAGATCATCGGGGGCATCTGCGACGCGATATGGTCGCTGGAGGCAGCCCAGAACCTGCGCTGGCTGTTCATCACCGACGACGACGTCTACCTCGCCAGCGAGGAATGGAGGCGGCGATTGCTGTGGCAACTGTTCTGCCGCTTCGACGTCGGCCGCGACCTGCACTTCGACGATTCGGGCGGCCGCCTAGCCTGGGACGCCACCGCTCCAATCCCCTCGAGCAAGGGTCCGCTGCCGGTCCGGCGCTGGCCCGGCGTCACACTGCACGACCCCGAAGTGGCTAAGAGAGTCGATGCGTGGCTTGCCGAGGGGGGTTACTGATGGGAATCAAAGAGATACTTGACTTCGTCAAGATAGAACACATGCTGTTCTCCCTGCCGTTCGTCCTGATTGGCTTCGTTCTCGCTGACAAGGAGTTCGGCTCTGAGCAAATGGACATAGTGTGGATACTGATAGCCGCGATCGGGGCCAGAGGACTGGCCTTGTCACTCAACAGGATAATCGATCGTGACATCGATGCTGAAAACCCGCGTACTGCCACAAGGCACCTTCCTTCGGGCACAATGTCCGTTCAAACTGCTTGGATTCTTTCTGGGGGCTTCCTCTTGATGCTGCTTCTCGCCGCATGGATGTTGAACGTGGTTGCCCTACAGATGGCGTGGCTACCGGTGCTGGTTTTCGTGATTTACCCGTATACGAAGCGCATTTCCTGGATATGCCACTTCTGGGTGGGACTGTGCCTGGCACTCGCTCCAGCGGGCGCATGGGTCGCAATAGCAGCCGATTCCCACGGCTGGGCGGCTATCACCGGAATGCTGGATGGGCGGACCGAGTTCCTGTGGTATCCGGAGGTGTTCTTCATCTCGTTCGGAGTAGCGCTTTGGATTGCAGCATTCGACATCAACTACGCTTTGATGGACCAGGATGCGGACCGCAAGCAGGGAGTTCGCTCGTTCCCTGCAAGTTACGGTCAAGAGGCAACTAGGAAACTGAGTGTGGCTCTGACTATCGGCTGGCTAGTGTGCTTCCTGCTAGCGGGCATGCACGACTTCACCGACGGGCGTAACTTTCGTTACATCCTTTGGGTTCCTTCTGTGGCGCTGATGGCGCTGATCAACATCTTCGTGATGACTAAGGGAGCGGGGGCCGCAACGGAGTCTGACGAGGCGATGGGGAGGTTCCAGAAGACTCTGTTCCGTGCCTCGATGCTTACAGGATGGGCATTGCTGGCTAGTCTCATGTTCGTAGAGTATTACATTGATGGACTGGAAGATTGAGGTCATACGATGTTCCGACTGCACGCAGAGTACGACACCGCTGGGGACCAGCAGCAGGCCATCGACCAGCTGGTCGAGCAGCTCGAGGCGGGTCAGGAGCGCTGCGTACTGCTCGGGATCACCGGCTCGGGCAAGACCTTCGCCATGGCCAAAGTCATCGAGAGGTTGCAGATACCGACGCTTATCCTCTCACACAACAAGACGCTCGCTCGGCAGCTGTGGCAAGAGATGAGCGAACTGTTCCCGGAGAACGCGGTCGAGTACTTCGTGAGCTACTACGACTACTACCAGCCCGAGGCCTACATCCCCGGGCGCGACCTCTACATCGACAAGGAGCTGCAGATGAACGAGCGCATCGAGCAGGAGCGCTTCTCGACTGTGGCCTCGCTGGTCTCACGTCCAGACGTCATCACAGTCGGCACGGTCTCAATCATCTACGGGCTGAACCCCCCCGAGGTGTTCGAGCAGAACCACCTGAGGCTGGCTGTGGGAGACCAGGCCGACCCTCAGGACGTCGTCCGGCAGTTGGTCGGCCTGCAGTACCGCCGCACTACCGGGGAGATTGCGCGCGGCGACATCCGGCTGCGCGGAGAGGTGCTGGACGTCTGGATGCCGAGCCGCGACGACCCGCTGCGCATCCGCTTCGGATGGGACGGGATAGAGCGCATACAGGTCTGCGAGGCGGTCTCGTGGGAGCCGCTCGACGACTTCGAGGAGGCTTGGATTCACCCGCGCGAGTTCTACATGACCAGTGAAGAGCGCTTCAACCAGGCGCTCGAGGATATCGAGTCTGAGCTCAATGACAGGCTGGAGTGGTTCAACTCCAAGGAGATGGAACTGGAAGCGCACAGGCAGGAACAGCGCACCAGATTCGACCTCGAGATGCTCAACGAGATCGGCTCGTGCAAGGGCGTCGAGAACTACTCGATGCATTTCGACGGCAGGCAGCGCGGCGAGCGCTCGTACTGCCTGCTCGACTTCTTTTCGATGTGCGCGGAGAAGTACCACGGAGGGCAGGAGAGGTACCTCGTCATCATGGACGAGTCACACGTCACCCTGCCGCAGGTGACAGGCATGCACGGCGGCGACTTCTCGCGCAAGAAGAACCTCATCGACCACGGCTTCCGACTGCCCTCGGCCTACGACAACCGCCCGCTGCGCATCGACGAGTTCCAAGAACTGGTGCCGCAGATGATGTACGTCAGCGCAACCCCCGGTGAGCGCGAGCTGCGCCATCTGGCTGAGATTACCGGACAGGGAGTGCCAGAGAGGCTGCTGCACGTCCAAGGCGGCGGCGGGGCTCGGGCAGCTGAGCGGGACAAGCCACGCGAGAGGGTGATGATGGAGGGGCTGCTGGGCCAGATAGAGGGAATTGCTAGGATGGAGGTCCGGCCCACTGGGCTGCTCGACCCGGGCATCGAGGTCAGAGCCACGGCCGGGCAGGTGCAGGACCTCGAGGATGAGATCCGCAAGCGCGTCGAGGTCAACGAGCGGGTCCTCGTGACAGTGATGACCATCAAGTTCGCAGAGGAGGTGGCCGAGTACCTCAACCGTCAGGGCTTCAAGGCGCATCACCTGCACAGTGAGATCGACACGCTAGAGCGCACTGAGATCATCAAAGCGCTGCGCCTCGGCCACATCGACGTCATCGTCGGCATCAACCTGCTGAGGGAGGGCCTCGACATACCCGAGGTCTCGCTGGTCGCCATCTTCGACGCGAACAAGGAGGGCTTCCTGCGCAACGAGCGCTCACTACTGCAGACCATCGGCCGTGCGTCGCGCAACCAGCACGGCTCGGTCATCCTCTACGCAGACTCGATTTCACCCTCGATGGAGGCCGCGATCAGTCAGACGCTGGCAAGGCGCCGGATGCAGAGCGAGCACAATCAGGAGCACGGAATCGTGCCACAGACCATCCGCAAGGCGCTGCCTGTGATGGGCCAGGAGGTCGACGACCTGCTGTCCGGGGCTGCCGGCAGGGGCAGAGGCGGCGGGCGGCGGCTGGTCGGCAAGGCGCGCGGTAAGCGCGGGCTCGAGGGGCTCGCGCAGAAGTTCGGCCTCGGTGCGGGAGTCTGGAACACCTCAGACTCGGTGCTCGAGAACGTCAGCCAGCCAGAGTGGGTGGCTGCGGCCCACGAGGTTGTCACACACGAGGTCGAGGGTGACAATGCGAAGCTGATCGCCCGGCTGGAGAGGGAGATGAGACAAGCCGCGGCAAGACTTGACTTCGAGCGCGCCGCCCAGTTGCGCGACCGTATCTTCCAGCTTGAGAGTGCGTCGAATTGAAGGCTCGGAAGCACTGCGGAGGCCTGTGTCGGGCTACGGCAAGGACGACTTCACCGCGCCTGTGGAGGACTACGACTTCACCGCCACGGGCGATGTGCGCTCGCTCATCGACCAGATGGGGCGCGCCGGCGGCTTCACTGCCACCAAACTCGCGCACGCGCGCGATGTACTGCGTGACTCGATTGCAAAGAGCGATCAGGACGGGGTGCTGAACTGGCTCTCATTCCCTGCCTGCCTGTGCGCCACCGGAACTCGCGGCTTCTTCCTCGAGGCGCTCAAGCGCAAGTCGTTCAACGTCGTCATCACGACCTGTGGGACGCTCGACCATGACATCGCTCGCACCTATCAGGACTACTTCCATGGCGACTTTCGCCTCGATGACATCGCACTAGCCGAGGAGGGACTCAATCGGTTGGGCAACGTCATCATTCCCAATGAGTGCTACGGGGAGATTCTCGAGCAGGTGGTCCTCCCCTGGTTGCAGGAGATTGAGGCCGAGCGGCGCGAGGCCGATCCGGATAACCCGTGGCTGGGCTTCGGCTCAGTAGAGTTGTGCTGGGCCATGGGTGATCGCATTGACGATGAGTCGTCGCTTCTCCACTGGGCTGCCAAGCATCGCATACCGATCGTCATCCCGGGGCTCTCAGACGGCTCCATCGGCTCGCAACTGTTCATGCACCGGCAGAAGAGCCCCGATTTCATGGTCGACTTCCTAGCCGACGAGCAGATACTCTCTGACCTGACTTGGACAGCCGAAGAGAGCCACGCCCTGATGGTCGGTGGAGGGATCTCGAAGCATCACGTCATCTGGTGGAACCAGTACCGCGGGGGCCTCGACTCAGCGGTTGGCATCACGACTGCGGCCGAGCACGACGGTTCACTCTCAGGCGCTCGTCTGCGCGAGGCGATATCGTGGGGAAAGGTGCGCCCGGAGGCGCCTCAGGTCGTGGTCGAGGGCGATGCGAGCGTACTGCTTCCTATTCTCGGCGCGGATTTATTCCGCGATTAGTGCGTGAAAACGCCACCAATGTCGGGCAAACGCATAAGAGCGTTCGGCACGGCGCCCGACTCCATGTCCGTTGAATCGATGGTACAGGGAATGATAGATGCACTAACAGATGCTCTGGGAGATGCTGCAAAGCACGACCGGGGCAACAGCGCCGCGGGAACGCGCGTTCGAAAGGCCATGCAGTCTTGCAAGGGCTGCGCTCAGGACGTCAGGAAGCAGGTCCAGTCCGACAAGAACACGCGTTGAATCAGTCGTTTCTGTGCGCGAAGACTTCCATTAGAGCCACCCTCATGGAAACCAGAGGGCGCCAGCCCTCTCCGCCTGCGCTCAGCAGCGCATCGTGCAGAGGACCCAGATCAGGCCTCACTGGCATCGGCCTGTAGCTCGAGGAAGCTGGGCTTGGATAGTCAGTGAGGGACTCTATCGTGTGGCTGTGATGCAGGGCGTTAGTGAAGCGTAGCCACAGCATCCTCATCTCTTCGACGACAGACCGTGGTGTCCAGGCTCTGCGACCGCTCATGTCCAGAACGCCCTGGACCATCGCGTCCGAGTCTGCGAGGATCAGCATCGAGAGCGCGTCGGTCGCGTCTCTGACATGGACCCAATGACGTACCTCGATATCTGGCGGGTGAATCCCCTCTGCACCCTCCTTGACCCAGTCAGCCCACTCGTGGAGGACCTCGGTCCCCCAGTCCACAGCGCCCTCGGGAATCAGCAGGTCGTGAATCCGGACGACCAGTCCGGCTTCGCCGTGATAGACATGGGCGGGGACGATGGCGACATCACCGCTGGCGCCCTCTCCGATAGCGACCGTGATCTCGGCTTCCTCGGGGTCTTCAGTCAGCGTCGCTCCGGCTCGGTGGAGTCGTTCGGCCAAAGAGTGGTAGAAGGCGTCGACTGCGCCACTGATGTAGACTATCTTGGGCATTCTACCACTAAGCTACGGCACTGGACTCGATGCTGTTCGCAACGCTTTCGAGAATGTTGAGGCCTTCGTTGACCTCGTCAGAGGAAAAAGTCAGGCTCGGGCGCAGTCTGATGCTCTGCGTCCCCGAGTTCAGGACGTGCATTCCCGCTTCAAGGCAAGCCGAGTTGAACCTGTTGCGTATATCCTGGCTAGGCAGTGTGAAGGCGGCGAAGAGCCCACGTCCGCGAACGCTGCTCACCATCTCGTGTGATGCCCCGAACTCATTGAGGCCGGCAATCAGCTCGGCACCGACCACCTCGGCGTTCCTCACTAGGTCGTCACGCTCGATGGTCTCCAGTATCAGACGGGCACGAACGAAGTCGGTCAGGTTGCCACCCCAGGTCGAGTTGATTCTGCTAGATGTCGCGAAGACGTTGTCGTCGAACTCCTTGAGGCGCGGTCCGGCCATCAGCCCGCAGACCTGTGACTTCTTGCCGAAGGCTATCATGTCGGGCTCGACACTGGAGTGCTGGTGTGCCCACATCCTGCCGGTGGCGCCCATCCCGGTCTGCACCTCATCGAAGATGTACAGAGCACCGACCTCATCGCAGACCGATCTCATGTCGCGCAGGAAAGAGTCGCGGAAGTGATTGTCACCGCCCTCGCCCTGGATGGGTTCCATGATGATGGCCGCCATGGTGTCTGGGTTGGCCTCGGCATGGGCCCTGATGGAATCCAGAGTGGCCGCCTCACAGGCGTCCAGTCGTGCGTTCTCAGCCTCATCCACAGGGAAGCGGACCTTTGGGTTATCGAAGCGCGGCCAGTCAAATTTGGCGAAGCGCGCGGTCTTGTTCGGATCGGTGTTGGTGACCGAGAGCGTGTAGCCCGAGCGACCGTGGAAGGCCTCGTGGAAGTGGCCGATAGTCAGATGCGAGGACTTCTCCTGATCGGTATCCCAGTCGAACTTGCCCGACGCGTCAATCCCCTTCGCCTCGCGGTCGTGCGACTTCCAGTCCATCGCCGCCTTCATGGTGTTCTCTACAGCGAGCGCGCCGCCCGAGACGAAGAAGTGATGAGGCAGATAGGAAGGAGCTGCGATTCTACCGAACGCGGCCACAGACTCGGCCATCGCCTCTGTATAGAGGTCCGAGTTGGCGACCTTGTTGACCGACGCCCGAGCCAGCTCTCCCTTGGCTGCAAGGAGATCGGGATGGTTCCAGCCCAAAGGGAGCGAGGCGAAGCAGGAGAACATGTCGAGGATGTCCCGTCCGCTCCTCGAGTCGTGGAAGTGGCAGCCGGCTGACTTGTCCAAATCGATTACGAAGTCGTACCCATCAGCCAGTATGTGACGGCCAAGGGTGGAATGGACCAAGTCGGCTCCCAACCCCATGCCATCAGCGAGGCCGAATCCTCACATCAACATTCTCCGGTATCAGGTTCTCGGATTGCGTCCCATTAGCCTCCGGAATCGTTGAAAACTCGATTTCCGATAATCATACAATAAATCAAACTGACTTTAGTTTTCCAATTGAAAACTTCGATAAAAGAGAAATATTCCAATTGGATTATCAGTCTTTGTAATCGTATAGTATAAGTGCCAAACCACCAACTGGCCGTGCGGAGAATTGCCTGGGGATGCACTTCTCCTCCCGACGGGGGGGGAACTGAGTGAGCGAAGAATACAGAATACAAGAACTACTAGAGAGAGAGGTCTACGTCGGTGAGACTCGAGTCGGTGTGATAACAGGAGAGCGTTTTCACCCGCGCGACGAGCTCGTGCGATCGATGCGAATCCAAGTCGAGGACGACGTGGCTGAGGAATACATGAGAAAGCCCGCAGAGTACGCTCCGCTACACAAGGAGCTGGTGCACAGCATCAGACCCGATGGCGGAGTGAAGCTCTCAAAGTCGATGCGCGAGTTACAGCGCAGGTGGAGGAACACGGTCCGTATCGATAATCAGATGTACGCGCCGGACGAACTGCTCGACAGAGCCGTGCTCGACAACGACAACGAGGACTTGGGTAACGTTATCGACTTGGTCAAGATTAAGCGGACCTACAAGGGTCTGGTGGTCCAACCGCACTACATCATGCGCAAGCGGCACGGGCTACCAGAGACCATCGTCGTCCCGGTAGGCCAACTGGCCAGGACAACTGCTAGAATGGATGAAATCATAATGCGCTGCTCGATGAAGAGGCTTGTCACCCTCCCGAGTTATCTCAAGCTCAATGGCGAAGGCTCGGAAGAAGAGTGAGTGCCCCTAGGAACATCTTGAAATCAGATTCGGGTGTCCCATGTCTGCTCAAGGGCGTGTAGCTTAGTTTGGCTGGAGCACCCGGCTGATAACCGGGAGGTCGCAGGTTCAAATCCTGTCATGCCCACCAAAACAACCCACCCAGTGCCCGTCGGCAGAGTCATGAAGGGTAATCAGAGCGGCTCCTTGTCACATGCCGGTTGTGAGTGGTTCCTCCGGCCGCGACGTGGCAGCCTCTCTGGCTCCCCTTCTCGGGATGCAGCACATCGAACTGGTGAGCCGCAGGTTCCCCGACGGCGAGGGCTACGTGCGCGTCCCGTCCGATGCGATCGACGCCGTTCGCGCCGAGCCGGTCGTGCTGGTTTCGAACACCTACCCAGACTCCGGTGTCGTTCAGACCGTCCTCCTCCTCGAGGCGTTAGCGGACGTTCGCAAGGGCGAGCTCTCTAACCTCAAGAAAGAGGAGCCACAGAGCCTCGACGACGTGGGGCCCGGCATCTACCTCGCAATCCCATACTTCGGCTACTCGCGCCAAGACAAGCGTTTCTCGAAAGGCGAGGCGCTCTCCGCCCGCGTCATCGCCGAGATCCTCGAGCGCAGCTGCGATGGCATCGCAATCCTCGACCTACACGAGCCGGCGGTCCTCGAGGGAATGGGCGTGCCTATGCAGTTCGTCAGCTCGATGCCGGAAATCGCCGAGCGGCTGCAAACGGAGGTCAGCCCCGATTTCATCCTCAGCCCCGACAAGGGCGCCATCGCCAGGGCCACCGAGGTAGCGGGCTTGATCGGCTGCGAGTTCTCCTACCTCGAGAAGACACGGGTCGATGCCCGCACCATCGAGCACACGCCCAAGGATCTTGACGTCAACGGCAAGGTCGTCGCCATCGTCGACGACATGATCAGCACCGGCGGCACCATCTGCCGCGCCAGCGACGCGCTGCGGCGCCAGGGCGCTGTCGAGGTCCACGCCGCCTGCACCCACGGCCTGTTCACTGGTGGAGCCATCCTGAGGCTGGCCAGCCACGTCGACGGCGTGCACAGCACCGATTCGCTGCCCAATCCGAGGGCCGTGGTGAGTGCAGCACCGGCTCTGGCCCGAGGCCTGAAGCAGCTGATGAGTTAGCCAATGCGACCTACGGTCGGTTTCTTTCAATCCGTTTCGTTTATATCAGCCACGTCGTGCGGCGGCTTACCTAACACGAGGAGTAGTTCCAATGAGTGTACACATAGCATTTGAAACCCCGAACGACATACAAGAGCAGGTCTACGAGATGGTCAAGTCTCTGGGCAAGGACGGTCGTGGCCGACTGAAGAAGGGAGCCAACGAGGTCACCAAGGCGGCAGAGCGCGGTAACGCGAAGATGGTCGTCATGGCCGAGAACGTGAATCCGGGCGAACTCCTGGCTCACATCCCTATGATCTGCAGAGAGAAGAATATCCCGTTCATCTACGTCGAGGACCAGGCATACCTGGCCGAGGCGGCTGGGATGAGCCTGGGAACCAGGACTGCTGCGATAGCGGTCATGGAAGTCGACAATGAGGCCGAGGACAAGTTCAAGGAAGTCAGCGGCCACTACGACACCCTGTCCGCGTGAGCACCGATGAAGGAGGAGATTCAGTATGGCACAGGAGGCATGGCCCGCGGAGGTCGTCGAGGTCATCGGCCGGACCGGCATGAGCGGCGAGGCCACTCAGGTAAAGGTCCGCGTCAACGACTCGGCCAACCCCCGAGACATCGGCCGCATCATCACCCGCAACGTTCTGGGGCCAGTGCGCGAGGGCGACATCCTGATGCTGCACGACACGGGTCGAGAGGCTCGCCGTCTAGGTGGAAGGTGAGAGAGATGCCGGAACGCCGCATCTGCAGCTTCACCCACGAGGAGATCGAACCGGGCACCGGCATGATGTACATCAAGCGCGACGGCAGCGTGTTCTGGTTCAAGGACAGCAAGGCTCGCAAGAACATGCTCAAACTCAAGCGCAACCCGCGCCGGCTCAAGTGGACCCGTCGCTACGAAAAAGGCGGCATCAAGTGATTTGGAAGGCTTCTGCCTTCCTTCTTTGAGTATCAGACGCTCAGGTTTCCTCGAACGAACTTGATGTAGCGCTGCTCCTCATTGTCCTCGAATGGATGTGATCCGATGTTCTGCTGGTAGGCTATGCCCATCCAAGTGCCATCAGGGCTAATCACCGTCTCAAAGAAGTCGTGCAGAGCGTGTACATCGCCCTCTGCAGCCTCATACTCGGTAACGATGTGAAGTGGTTCGGGGTCAGCGATGGTGAAATCCCAGAGGTCACCCTCCTGAGGCTCCCTCATTGCGGCTGCATAGAGGTACCACTCCTCTCCGACCACGTAATCACCCTCCAGATCTCCATCATCGAAGTCGAGTCCGTAGAATGCTAGGGCCACTACATTGTCCTCACTGATGCTGACGAACGGATACATCTGGATTCCATTGATGTGAGAGATGTTCCAAGTCGACCAGTTGGTGCCATGGTCGTATGACAGGGCCAGCCTCAGATCCCAAGACCCTGTTCCCCCGTTGGGACAATCAGCCCACACAACTACCACTGTGCCGTTCTCATTCGTGTTGACCACTGGATATCCCTCCGGACAGTTTCCATTCCTGTCTCCGACGCTCACAGGCTGTGCCCATGTGCCGTCAGTGAATCCCGTGCCCCTGCCATACTGGTCACTGATTCGCACCTGCACGGTGCCGGTACTGGAGTCAGCGTTCTCCTGAGCGATGTAGACGTACGGACCGTGTCGCTGGCTGGCAATAGTGCTCCAGCCACCAGGAACAGCGTAGCACTGCGAGAATGACAGGCCTCCGTTCTCAGAGTGGTAGTACCAGTAACGGCCTACGTCAAGGGTGCACTCTGGGGGAGAAGCCCCGGAATTCCCCAGATAGTGGATGATTCCGTCCGCTTGGGCTGCCACCCAAGGCCGGTCGTCAGCGGCCATGGTGTTCATCCTCTGACAGATCGTGGTTTCGTAGCTGCTTCCATTGTCGGAGAAGGTATGCCACCAGTTGTCCTCGAGTGTCGTGTCGAGATAGTAGACGGTATCCTCTGCATCAACTGAGATATCTCCCTCATCACCTAGGCACTCAGAACCACCAGCTAGGTAGTTCGCAGTGAACGAGTTCCCCGGAGTCGGACCGAAATTGTCCCCGTGCCCCCATGTGGTGCCATTGTCGTATGAGGCCCAGAACCAAGATGCCCAGTAGTCCCATGAGGTCTGCTGGCCTTGTTCGCAGGCGTACCAAGGACCGGGGTCTCCACCCAAGAGGGGGAAGAAGGGGTTCGATTCACCACCCCATCGCAAATCTTTGTGGGCTGTGACGAACATGTTCCCACTGCTTGTAATCGAGATGCTGGGCTCGTACCCTATACCGTACTCTGGGAGGTCTTGGCCGTTCGATTCGTCGATGCACTCTGCGTGACGCGGCATGTACTGGCTCTCGCCCCATGAGATCTCGATGGAGCGGTCATCTGACCCTCCCGATCCTGAATCTTCGATTGAATCGAATACGAAGCTCTGCAGGATCAGAACCACGAACATCGCCGCGATACCCAACGCTGTGAGTGCCATCGCGGCGTCCTTGGGCTCAACGGGGGTGCCGATGTATACCCTATCGGGTCCCTCCGAGTCATCGACCAACTCACCAACGATAGTATCGTTCTCAGGGGTCTCCACGGCCCTTCCGGACCGCTGGGCTGCCTTGATACCCTCGTTTCTGCGTAATCAAATCTCGTCGATGCCTACGTCGTCGACCCGGGGTCGCCGTAATCGCAAGGGTACCCATGCGATTAGCAGTTCAACTAGTTGCTTTGCGTTGAAATAGGGGAGGGAGGTCGGCCGCCCTATGGGAGACTCGCAGACCACCTTCATCATGATCAAGCCCGACGGGGTTGAGAGAGGCCTCGGAGACGAGATAATCGGACGCTTCGAGGGCATCGGCCTGCGGATGCTGGGTAGGCGCGACCTGACGCCCCCTCTCGATCTCGCAGAGGCGCACTACGCAGTCCACAAGGAGCGCCCGTTCTACCCCGACCTCATCGAATTCATCACCTCTGGTCCAGTAGTGGCCATGGCCTGGCATGGAGAGGATGCAATCGCAGCCTCGCGCAGGCTGATTGGGGCCACGAACTGGGAGGATGCAGAACCGGGGACAATCCGCGCGGACTTCGCCCGCAGCATCGACAAGAACATCATCCACGGCTCGGACGGTGAGGATACAGCGGCTTTCGAATTGGGGCTTTGGTTCCCCGATGGTCTTGAGGACTGAAAAGAGTGAGTAGCATGAGGTGGGTCACATGGCAGGACGCAGACAACCCATCGTCGCCGTGCTAGGCCACGTCGATCACGGCAAGACCTCGCTGCTGGACCACATCCGCAGCCTCGGCAAAGATGCCCGCGCGTCAGTTATGGATCGAGAGGCTGGAGGCATCACCCAGCACATCGGTGCAACCGAGGTCCCCGCTGACATCCTCAACGCCCTGTGCG
>Ga0257112_10000089_pt1 | contig 37447 bp, 26 predicted proteins | sample LP_taG_5_FD_191565 | JGI IMG/M metagenome (GOLD analysis project Ga0257112, IMG submission 191565) | Marine microbial communities from Northeast Subartic Pacific Ocean, Canada - LP_J_2015_P26_1000m | ecosystem: Environmental > Aquatic > Marine > Oceanic | place: Canada: Northeast Subartic...
GAAGCAAAGAAAACTGGCACGTAAAAATTTATTGTAATGAATGATTATGAGAGGCTCTTAAGATTTAATTGAAGTGAAGATGTTATGGTCGTCCTCATTAACAACTAAAAAATGAATCCCGCTATTACGGCACACAATGTCATGAGGAATAGGAACGACTTAATGCTACTTTGTGAAGCTTTAACAGCAATCTTCATGGTCAAGAGTGTCCCAATAATGGAGCCCAGAGCTAATATCAAACCCGGCACCCACCATACTTTGTCCAAAAAGATGAATATGGCAACGGTCGTGAATGCAATTGAGCAGGCCATCTTAAGCGCATGGGCTCTGATCAAATCATAACGCAACCCGCCGGCGAGGGTGGCTAGCAATATAAAACCAACACCAGCTTGCACAAATCCCCCATAGACCCCAGTGGCAAATAAACCCCGCTAGGCAACAAGGTGCTTAGTTGGTGACAAGATTGGTGTCCCCGGCGCAGGAACAATTATTTCGGGGTTTACGAGTATCAGTATAGACATAGTGAGAATGCTGATAAGCAGCACTGGTTTGAGATAGAGATTCGGCATAAGAACAGCTGCTATGGCTCCGAATATTCCACCTATAATGGTTGGCACTAGGATAGGAATAACTGCTGGGCGGTCTAACGATTAATATTTGTCATAGCCGATGACGCCGACAACTGATTGCAAAAGGATTGCAATGCGGTTCGTACCATTTGCTATGTCTGCCGGTAATCCCAGCACCATCAAAGCGGGTATGGTGAGATTAGAACCGCCCTCTACCAGTGTATTGATACCACCCGCTAGGAATCCGGTAAGTGTTAGTATTAGGATTGAGCTAAATGTGAGTTCCAAAAGATATCTCTGTTCCGGGTCGCGGCGGAAGGACCCAAGTGTATCAGTCTGACAAGTTGAGGAAAATCCGGCGATAATGACACTGGGGAACGCTCTTGATTAGTGCTTCAAGATTTAACCAAAAAAAATATCAGGATCAAGGCATATAAAATTGGGAACTGAGGATTTGAGGCTATTATGGCAGACAGCTTAAATGTGGTACTAGCGCAACTAAATCTATTAGTCGGTGATATTGATGGTAATGCAGAGAGGATAATTACGTCTGCTAAACAAGCGTTCGATAATCAATCTGCGCACTTAATTGTCTTTCCTGAATTGACGTTGACTGGGTATCCTCCTGAAGACTTATTAATCAGACCTAGTTTGCAGGCTCGCATTGAAAGAGCTCTGGAGAAGATACTCGAGGCAGATTTGCCAGGATATATTGTGGTGGGGTTTCCGGAACAGGTTAATTGTAGTCTTTATAACACTCTTGCGTTAATCAAAGGCAGGGAGCGCCTTGCCACATATCACAAGCAATGCCTTCCCAATTATCAGGTGTTCGATGAGCGGCGTTATTTCAAGCCGGGCAACGATGGTTGTGTTTTCCAGATCCATGGTACTCGCGTTGCATTTACTATTTGTGAAGATATGTGGGAATTGGCCCCTATTGTTCAGGCTCGCGAGGCAGGGGCACAGCTGTTGATCAATATTAACGCTTCACCGTTTCACATTAACAAATTAGAAGAACGCCAACAGTTACTGCAGCAAAGAGCCTCCGAGGGGGGGGTTCCAGTCATCTATGTCAATCTTGTAGGTGGGCAGGATGAATTAGTCTTCGATGGAGGTTCCATGGCCGTCAATGCTGATGGCACCTGTCAATTTCTTGCGCCAAGTTACATCGAGGGAAATTATTTCTTGAAGGTGAACGTGGGCGCGAATGGTAGCTGCCAGATTCCAGAGCAAAATATTGCTTCTAACCATTCCCTGGAAGAACAGGTATACGATGCACTGGTGTTAGGTGTTAGAGATTATGTTAATAAAAATAATTTTCCAGGTGTGGTGCTCGGGTTGTCCGGCGGGATCGATTCGTCCCTAACACTGGCCATAGCCGTCGATGCCCTTGGCAAGGAGAGAGTCCAAGCTGTAATGATGCCTTTTGAATACACCTCCCAATTAAGTATTAACGCTGCAGCTCAGCAAGCAGCTCTTTTGGGTGTAAATTACAAAGTTATTGCTATACACGAAATTTACTCAGCGTTTATGGACGCACTGGCGATGGAATTTGCGGGATCAGAAATAGATGTCAGCGAACAAAATATTCAGGCAAGGGCAAGGGGCGTAGTACTGATGGCAATTTCTAATAAAAAGGGATCCCTGGTTCTAACTACCGGTAATAAAAGTGAGATTGCGGTCGGCTATACGACTCTCTATGGTGACATGGCGGGAGGGTTTAATCCGCTCAAAGATGTTTCAAAAACTCTTGTCTACAAGCTCTCATCTTATAGAAACACGGGCTATGGCCCCGAACCTGATGAGGTTATCCCTACGCAAGTTATCGAGAGGGCGCCTTCAGCAGAATTGGCTCCAGGACAAATAGATCAGGACAATCTTCCGCCTTACGACATACTTGATCAGATATTAGAACTCTATGTGGAAAATGATTGTAGTGCAGATGCAATTGTTGCAGAAGGCTTCGATGAAGTGATTGTGCGGAAAATTGTACGCATGGTTGATCTCAATGAATACAAACGACGGCAAAGTCCGATTGGTGTTCGTTTAACCAAGCGTGGTTTTGGACGTGATCGTCGTTATCCAATTACCAATTCCTGGCCAATGGGTGATTAATTATTTAGCAAGTGGTTCGATTGGTAAGGCTATAATTCCCTAAGGTAGCTTTGATGTATATAGCGTCGCCCCTTAAGTACGAATGAAATATTGATTTACCTTTAACTTAAAAATAAGAATTAGAAACAATTCTAAATTCAATTGGTTATATTAGTTCAGGACACCTAGAGAAATGATATTTAGCCAACTACGACTGGCTGTTTCTTCGGGCTCTGTCTGAGCATTGATAATTTCCTGACTACCCGATGTGCGAGGACGGCCGGTTGGAGCTAGAGGTGGTTCTATTGCGTTATCTCCGAGTAGGCCAAAGGTCACGGTATAGAGCAAAGATGGATTAGTGATTTCTGTACGGATAATAAAATCATCGTTGTTATCGATAGAAGCGTGGACCGGATAATTTTCCTTCAAAAGAGCTAGCGAAGTATCTGCCAGATCGCTTAATCCCATTCGCAGATAAGCTTCTACCATGATTGCAACGCCATCGGCCACTGCTGGTGTTCCCTGGAAGTTCTCTACCACATATTGGCCTCTTCTAAGAGCAGCAATGTAAGCAAGGCGTTCAAGGTAATAATTGGCGACATGAATCTCATAGGCGGCCAGATTATTCCTAAGGTAAACCATTCTAGACCTGGCGTCGGCCGCATAGGGACTATCGGGGTACAGAGCTAGTAATTGCGCAAAATCACTGAATGACTCTTGGGCTCGGCCTGGATCTCGCTTGGTGTGATCGATGGGCAAGAATCGACTCAAAAATCCGCTACCGTCTTCGAAAGACGCTAGTCCTTTCATGTAATAGGCATAGTCTACGTTTTCGTTATCCGGGTGCAGTCGGATAAATCTATCGGCTGCAGCCCTAGCTGCTTCCATATCCTGGTTGCGATAATAGGCGTATACAATTTCGATCTGGGCTTGCGCGGCGAAGCGTCCGAATGGAAAGCGTGATTCGAGCGCTTGGTAAGTTGTTATGGATCCGCGAAAGTTCTGTCCATTCAGTTGACCTAAGGCACGCTGGTAAAACTGCTCTTCGGTTGAAAGACCAGCGAATTCGTCTTCTTCTTCACCATCAAACAAACTACACCCACTAAGCAGAAGCAATAGGATAGCTACTACCGGAAGTTGGAAGATGCTGAATTTCATAATTGACCCTTTCATGGGCTTTGGTACCACTTTAAGAGTGTTATTTAACCACAGAGACTAGCTTAACCCCAAACTCCTATGAGATTGCATATAGTGTTTGAGTAAACTGTATTGAAGTATCATACCCAAATGACAACTCAAATATCCCTGTTGGCTGAAGTGCCGGAAGATCTATCTGGTAATCGACTAGATCAAATCGCAGCAAGATTGTTTCCAGACTACTCTCGGGCAAAGCTTCAGGGCTGGATTAGGAGCGGCGCACTTCTTGTGAATGATAAGCGCTTTAAGCCGAAGGACCGGCTTAAAACGGGAGATATCTTGAGGGTTGAGGCGGAACTAGTGGCAACAGAAGCTTGGTCCGCCGAAGCAATACCGCTCGATATTGTATTTGAGGATGAACACTTGTTGGTCGTGAACAAGCCTGCAAATTTGGTTGTTCACCCTGCCGCTGGCAATAGAACTGGGACGTTGTTAAATGGATTACTGCACCGCTGCCCGCGGTTAGCAGAACTACCCAGGGCTGGTATCGTACATCGACTCGATAAAGATACAACTGGTTTGATGGTTGTTGCCAAGTCACAGGTAAGCCACACAGATCTTGTGAGGCAATTGCGGGATAGGTCAGTTTCGCGTGAATATGAAGCCATAGTTAAAGGTGTGCTAACGGGTGGTGGCACTTTGGACGTTCCTCTTGGCCGACATCCAGTAAATCGGAAAAAACGAGCTGTGCAGGAAAATGGCCAAGAAGCGATAACTCATTATCGTGTTATTACCCGCTTTCGTTCTCATACTCATGTAAAGGTGAAGTTGGAAACTGGAAGAACACATCAAATTCGTGCACATTTGGCTTATATCAATCATCCTCTGGTTGGTGACCAACTCTATGGAGGGCGCATGAGTTTACCTAGTGCTTGTTCAATTACACTTGCCGAGTGTCTAAGAAGCTTTCAACGACAAGCGTTGCATGCCTGCTGTTTAAAATTTTGCCACCCGGCATCAGGAAAATTGCTGGTTTGGGAACACCCCCGACCAAAGGACATGGAACAGTTATTAGAACACTTGGCCTCCGATCATAAACTGGAACCCGCCTGAAGATGCTCGGACCCGACCAAATAATTCCTGACTGGAATGCGCCACGGCATGTAAAGGCACTGGTTACCACAAGGGAGGGAGGAGTTAGCCTGCCTCCTTTCGAAAGTTTTAATTTGGCAGATCATGTAGGAGACTCAAGCCGAGCTATTGCTCAGAATAGGAAACGTTTGCAAGCGATGTTTCCGAATACGTTAGTATGGCAATGGTTAAATCAAATTCACGGGTCAGCTGTTGCTGAGATTGAGGCAGCCGGTGAGCCGCTTTCGGTCGATGGATTAATTACGCGTACCGAGGGGATTGCCTGTTGCGTACTTACAGCGGACTGCTTGCCAGTGTTTTTGGCGAGTAATCGAGGAAATGAAGTTGCAATTGTTCACGCAGGTTGGCGTGGCTTGGTGGCCGGCATAATTGAGAATACTGTACATAAAATGCGGAGCCCAGCCAACGAGCTGGTGGCTTGGTTGGGACCATCCATAGGGCCTTGTCATTTCGAAGTTGGTGAAAAGGTAAGGACGCAAGTTATCGGTTCTGAAGGAGGGGCTTTAGCTGGCTGTTTTGCTATAGCACGGAACAAAAGAAAATATATGGCGGATCTATATGGAATAGCAACGCATAAACTCTTGCAGCTTGGAATCACTTCCGTGACAGCACACGATTCATGCACTTATTGTGATGCGGATAGGTTTTTTTCTTATCGACGCGATGGTAAAACCGGACGTATGGCTTGTTTGATTTACATAGATGGACCCGCATTATGAATGAGAAGGACACACAAACGAAGCATATCGAACAAAGTCCAGTCGGAGAGAATGTAGACTGGCTCCTGTTTGGTTTTGGAGCTTTCTTGCTGCTGCTTGTAGTCGCGACAATCGTAATTTTTCCTGATTGGAGTGCAATAACAATCGACAAGCTTTACCAAAATATAACTAGTCGATTAGGCGTGTTATACGTGCTCATAGCAATCACATTGCTTATCTTTCTTTTGTCGGTCGCGATCAGTAAACATGGTAACGTGGTACTTGGAAACACGAACAAGTTAGCTTATTCCCATTTCAGTTGGGCGGCGATGTTGTTCTGTGCTGGCATTGGTGCGTCTCTTATATACTGGGGGGCAACAGAGTGGACCTTCTACTATGTCAATCCGCCTTTCGGACTTGAACCTGAATCACAGGAAGCAATCACTTGGGCAATTAGTTACGGAATTTTTCATTGGGGCCCCATAGGCTGGGCTTTTTATTGCTTGCCGGCCCTGGCACTGGCGTGTACCTATCATGTAAAAAAAGTTCCTTCACTACGCTTGAGTGCAGCGTGTGAACCTGTTTTAAAAAATCAGACTAATAAATGGCCTGGTCGATTGGTTGATCTCGTATTTATAGTAGGTGTAATCGGTACCGCTGCCACTGGCCTTGGTTTTGGAACTTCTCTGGTGGCTTCTGCAACAACAGAGTTAACAGGTATTAGAGATGGCATAGGGTTACAGTCCTTGATTATCTTTCTGGCAACAGCACTTATTGCGTTAAGTGTATATAGAGGCTTAGATCGTGGTATTAAATTGTTGAGCAATATCAATGCTTGTCTAGCACTGGTGCTTATCGTTTTTGTTCTTCTTGCCGGCCCAACGAAATTCATCCTCGAAATGGGTTTGGTGTCAGTCGGCAATGTTATTCAGAATTTTCCTACAATGTTGTTCTGGACTGATCCACTGGAACGAGGTGAATTTGTCGAAAGCTGGACGATATTTTACTGGGCTTGGTGGTTGGCGATGGGACCTTTTATAGGCATGTTCGTATGCAAGATTTCCGAAGGCCGCACTATCCGTGCCCTAATATTTGGCATGTTGGGATGGGGAAGCTTTGGCTGTGCTCTTTTTTTTGTGGTTTTGGGAAATTATGCTCTGTCACTTGAATTAGAAGGCACCTATCCGGTCATTAAACAAGCCACCGATATCAGTCCTTCTTCTGCCATAGCCGGCATTATTGCTTTACTTCCATTAGGGAAATTCTGGCTCATATTTATCGCGCTGATCGGTCTGATATTTATGGCTACAACGTACGATTCAGCGTCTTACACCATCGCCGCAGGCGCCACCCGGTCTTTGCAAGGACACCAACATCCGGCTAGATGGCACCGAGTGTTTTGGGCTGTAGCGCTTGGGGCGCTGCCGACCTGTCTATTGTTTGTCGGGGGCCTGCGTGAGCTGCAGACTGCTTCTTTGGTTGCTTCATTGCCACTGCTGGGAATTTATATTGTCCTTGGTATTTCGGTAGTTCGCATGCTTAGGGAGTTTTCAAAGTCATAACCATTTACTGCTAAATGATAGTGGTGAGCGCGTCTAAGACAGCATTCGGTTGTTCGGACAACATTGCGTGGCCACAAGGGCTGAGTGTCTGCACGCGACAAGTAGGAATAGCATTGGCCACTTCCAATGCTTTGACAGGTGCAGTCATCTGATCCTGCTGACCTATCAGCACCAAAGTTTCAACTTCCACCTTCTTGGCTAGTTCCAAGCTACCGGTAAATTTATTGCAGGCGGTCAGATCGGTAAAGAGGACGTTTTTGTCTGCTGATTCAAGTAGCCTTTGACCAGTCATCAACATACTAACGCCAGGATTTTCATTACCACCGAGTTGGGCTATTCGGCTATGGCTCCAGATATTGCTCATATCGATAGCATCATGATGATTTTTCTGGGCTGCATTTAGCAAAGGATCAGATACAGGCATCGGTATGGATGTGCCCATGAGCACCAGCGAGCGCAATTGGTTTGGAAAGGACACAGCGAATTGAAGAGCTATCAGAGACCCCATGCTGTGACCTACGATGGCAGGTTGTAAGATTTCTAATTCATCGATGACATGTTGTATCCAATTGGCCATCTCCGTAATAGATGTCAGCGGAGCACCAGCGGAGCGTCCATGTCCGGGGAGGTCAAGGGCATAAACATTGTATTGATGGCGGGCGAAGTATCTAGCAGGTAGAGCAAAAGTAGTATGATCAAGTCCGGCCCCATGAATAAAGATAACTGCAGATTGACCAACGCGCAGTGCACCTGAGCCGTTACTGCAAAAAACTTTAAACCCATCAACTTTAAACTGCACGAGAAACTCCTGTCTGACTTAACGTTGCGATGCGCGGAGGCCCTTACGAAGATCCACCTTCAGGTCTATTGAATCTTCGAGACCCACTGATAATCTTATCAACCCTTCAGATATACCAGCAGATTTCAGGGCTTCGCTATCCATTCTGTGATGAGTAGTACTGGCCGGATGAATAACGAGTGATTTGGCATCACCAACATTTGCCAAGTGTGAAAATAATTCAAGGTTTTCTATAAACTTAATCCCAGCTTCCCTGCCTCCTTTTACGCTAAAGCTAAACACGGCACCACACCCCTTCGGTAGCAATGTCTTGGCTAATTCATGATCTGGATGGTCAGGAAGCATGGGGTGGTTTAACCACTCTACCTCTTCCTGTTCCTTGAGAAATTCAACTAAGACTCTCGTATTTTCAACATGCTTCTGCATGCGTAGAGGCAGGGTCTCGACCCCTTGCAGTATTTGGAATGCTGTCGTTGGACTCATACAGGCGCCAAAATCTCTCAAGCCTTCTTTACGAGCTCTTGTAATGAAGGCAGCTGGGCCAAATTCTTCCGCGAAATTTAGGTTGTGAAAACCCAAATAGGGCTGGGTAAGAGTTGGAAACTTCCCTGACATTTCCCAGTCGAAAGTTCCTCCATCTACGAGTAGGCCGCCGATGACAACGCCATGGCCCGAAAGAAACTTGGTTGCCGAATGCATTACAAGGTCAGCACCTAAATCAATGGGTCTGCAAAGATAGGGTGTTGCAAATGTTGCGTCTATCAGCAAAGGTACTCCATTCTGGTGTGCCACCTCCGCGATGGCCGGAATATTGAGAACTTCCAGACCGGGATTACCAAGCACTTCACCAAATATCAAACGTGTGTTTTTCCTTACTGCCGCGACAAAGGCTTTGGGATCCCTTGGATCAACGAAAGTTGTTTCGATACCAAATCGCGGCAGGGTATATGCTAGAAGGTTATGTGTCCCTCCATAAATACTGCGTGAGGCGATAATATGGTCGCCTTGGCCAACGATAGTGGCTACGGCTAGGTGCATTGCTGCTTGACCACTGGCTGTAGCTATAGCTCCCACCCCATTGTCCAACGCAGCTATGCGTTCCTCAAGTACTGCGTTGGTTGGATTGGAAAGTCGCGAGTAGACATGGCCGGCACGTTCGATATTAAATAAGCCGGCGGCATAATCGGTATCTCTAAAAACAAAGGAGGCGGATTGGTAAATCGGTGTAGCTCTCGATCCTGTGGTTGGATCGGGCCGCTGGCCGGCATGCAGGCTCAGGGTGTCAAATGCAAAGCTAGGTGGTTTGGCCATAATTACTACCATAGGTGAAATTTGAGCTATGTTATGCCAATGTAAACCGAGACAAAAGGCTGCTAGCCAAAAGGCACTGCAGTATTATTGGCATTCATTTAGGTGTTCATTCTTCAATAAAAATACATCGTAGTCTAAAAATATGCAGTCAGACCATGTTAAGTTACTTGACGCAGGTATGGGTAAGACCTTGTCGTTGAAGGGTGTCAAGATTCCACCAACTATTTGGTCTGCCAACGCATTGCTTGTTGCGCCGGAAATTGTGGTAGAAATTCACAAGGAAAACATTGATGCTGGCGCAGATATTATTACTACTAATAGCTATGGTGTTATTCGCGGAGAGTTAGCGAAAGAGGGCATTGAATCCAAATACAAGGAATTGAATCAGATCGCTGGCCAATTGGCTAAAAGAGCTAATTCAGAAACAGGATCTCAAGCACTAATTGCAGGAAGTTTGCCTCCGCAGAATGGCAGTTATCGGCCTGACCGCGTTCTTAGCCGAGAGCTCCTCGGACCTCTTTATCGTGAACAAGTTGAAGCGCTTGATGACTACGTGGATTTGTTCCTTTGCGAAACCATGTCTACAATCGAAGAAGCTGTCGCTGCGGTAACCGCTGCGATTGAATCAGGAAAACCGGTCTTCGCTGGTTTGACTCTGCATGATGAAAAAGCGGGATATCTGCGAAGTGGTGAAAATGTCCAAGCGGCAATTGAGAGCCTAGCGCCATTAGCACTTGATGGACTTTTGGCAAATTGCTGCCTGCCAGAGCGAATATCCGATGCCATGTCTCTAATCGCCTCGGGAGACTTTAAGTATTGCGGAGGCTATGCCAATGCCTTTACGCATGTTCCCACTGAGTGGTTATTAGATGGGGGCAAAAAAAACGACGGTAGCTTAACTCTCCGAGAGGATCTCTCGCCTGACCGTTATTGTGAATTTGTCGCTGACTGGATCGAAAAAGGCGCCAACATCGTTGGTGGTTGTTGTGGGACTACCTCCGACCATACTAGGGCTATCTCTCAATTATTGGCACTTAAAGCAAGCCCGAGTTAGCACATCTCCTAATAGAAACCGGGACGCATCTCGATTTATTGACACTAATCAAGGAGTGTTGCGGCATATTGAAAAATTGCTAACTAGACCCAATAAATAGTCTCGAAACTAATTAATTAACTGGAGCAGGAACAGTTTACAGTTCACTGGCTAAGCTCACGGACACACTATGCGAATCGATAAATTAACAAGTAAGCTTCAGTCCGCGTTAGCGGATGCGCAGTCCTTGGCCTTGGGGAAAGAGCACGCCTCAATCGAACCGGCCCATTTGCTAATGGCTCTGATTGACCAGAATAGGGGTTCGGCCTTCACATTGTTATCACAGACGGGATTCAATGTGGGTGAGTTGCGCTCACAGTTGCAAAAAGTTGTGAACGATTTGCCACAGTTACCTGATAATGAAGGTGAAATTTCGGTATCCCCTGGTCTAGGTAAGCTGCTTAATCAGGCCGATAAGCTTACCCAACAGAAAGGTGATTCGTTTATATCGAGCGAGACCATCTTGCTGATAGCTATGGGGGATAAGGGGGTTGTTGGGAAAATTTTGAATGGGTTTGGTGTGTCGTCAGAAGCCCTCGAGAACGCGATAGTAAATCTGAGGGGAGGTGCAAACGTTGGCGACCCAGCAGCAGAGGATTCTTGGCAGGCGCTGGCAAGATTTTGTATCGATCTTACCGAACGCGCTGAAAATAGTGAATTAGATCCGGTTATCGGGCGCGATGTAGAAATTAGACGAACCATCCAGGTACTACAGCGCCGCACTAAGAACAACCCAGTACTAATTGGTGAAGCCGGTGTTGGAAAGACCGCTATTGTAGAAGGGCTTGCCCAACGTATCGTTAATGGCGAGGTTCCTGAGGGATTAAAGGGTAAAAAGATACTCTCTTTGGATATGGGAGCCTTGATTGCTGGGGCAAAGTTCCGTGGTGAATTCGAAGAGCGCTTAAAGGCCGTTCTCAATGAGTTGTCAAAACGAGAGGGGTCCATAATTCTCTTCATCGATGAATTACACACCATGGTAGGAGCGGGAAGGGTGGAAGGCGCTATGGATGCCGGCAATATGTTGAAACCAGCTTTGGCCCGAGGGGACTTACACTGTGTAGGTGCCACGACTCTGGATGAATTTCGGCAGCACATTGAGAAAGACGCTGCTCTAGAGCGACGCTTTCAAAAAGTCTTGGTGGAAGAACCCTCCGAAGAAGACACTATTGCAATTCTACGGGGCTTGAAAGAGCGCTATGAAATTCATCATGGTGTAGATATTTCCGATTCTGCCATCATCGCCTCAGCTAAATTGTCGCAAAGATATATTACTGATCGAAAGTTACCCGATAAGGCCGTTGATCTTATCGATGAAGCTGCCAGCCTTATTCGCATGGAAATCGATTCCAAACCCGAAGAAATGGACAAGCTTGAACGACGCCTAATTCAGTTAAAGATTGAACAAGAAGCTTTAAGGAGAGACGAAGATGCTGCTTCCAATAAGCATAAAGAGAAACTCGCCAAAGACATCGAGAGTTTGGAAAGAGAATACTCAGATCTCGAAGAAATTTGGAAAGCCGAAAAAGCGATACTGCTCGGCACACAAACAGTTAAGAGCAGCCTAGAAAAAGCACGTAATGACATGGAATATGCCCGCCGCGCGGGAGATCTTGCTCGTATTTCAGAGATTCAATACGGTGTGATACCCGGCCTTGAGAAGAAACTTGAGATGGCTGCTGAGGCAGAAACCGTTGAAAATCAGCTCTTACGTAATCGGGTAACTGATCAGGAGATTGCAGATGTTGTATCTCGTTCCACTGGGATACCCGTAAACAAGATGCTACAGACCGACAAACAACGTTTGCTAGAGATGGAGAAAATTCTCCATCGACGGGTAGTTGGCCAGGAAGAAGCTTTATCAGCCGTTTCTAACGCAGTGCGTCGTTCTCGATCTGGCTTGTCGGACCCCAATAGGCCCAATGGAGTGTTTATGTTTCTTGGCCCCACTGGTGTTGGTAAGACGGAATTATGCAAATCGCTGTCAGAATTTCTGTTCGATACCGAGGATGCAATGCTGCGTATTGATATGTCTGAGTTCATGGAACAGCATTCAGTGGCCCGTCTGATTGGGGCTCCTCCAGGTTATGTAGGATACGAAGAAGGGGGTTATCTTACTGAAGCGGTCAGACGACGACCTTATTCGCTGCTGTTACTTGACGAAGTCGAGAAGGCACATCCCAATGTGCTCAACATTCTATTGCAGGTAATGGAAGACGGCAGGCTAACGGATGGACACGGGCGAACTGTTGATTTCAGGAATACTGTAATCGTAATGACTTCGAATCTAGGTTCAGATCGTATTCAGGAGATAATGAACCAAGCTACAGCTGATGAAATTAGTTACGATTCAGTCAAGAAAATAGTTATGGATACGGTTGTTAAACACTTCTCGCCCGAATTTGTTAACCGTATTGATGAATCAGTAGTGTTTCATTCTTTACAACAAGCTCAGGTCAGAGAAATTACTGAAATTCAGTTTAGCCTGCTCAATCAACGTCTTGCTCAGAGAGAGCTAGCTATCCAGGTGAGCAATGGGGTATTGGACTATATAGCTAAGATTGCCTACGACCCCGTGTATGGTGCCCGGCCACTGCGGCGGGTGATTCAGAACAGGATTGAGAACCCACTTGCCCAGGAAGTTCTTAAAGGAACTTATACGTCGGGCGACACTGTTATCGTTGACCTAGAAATAGGCGGTGGTGTAAAACTTTCCAAAGCTGCGCCGGAATTAGATAAGAAAGTGGCTTAATAGGCGGGTGACAAGTCTTAACTTCATAAGAGCTTGACTTTACTCGAATAAGTGGCAGAATCGCAGTCCTTGAGCAGAGCGATTCGGCCACCCCCATCTCGTTCTGTTGTGGTCTGAACTCGTCGCTACCAGGCAAATACTCACAGACTGCTCTAGGCGTAGGACAACATCCACCCAAAGCCCCTATCACGTTATCACGTGGGGGGCCGACAAGAAGCAAGAATCCTGATGATTTTATTAGGGTTTTGGCGACTGTCAAAATTCATTTGATTTGGAAAAGGATTCGCGGCTTGCTGGAGTAGCCAGTTGTGCAATTGGCGTAGCCTTATTTGGGGCGACCGGCAGGAAGGATAAAGTAAAGGCAAACTAGTGGAACAGTTATCTGGTGGTGAAATGCTGATTCGTGCTCTGCACGATGAAGGTGTTGAAATTATATTCGGTTACCCTGGGGGAGCCGTGTTGCATATTTATGATGCAATTTTTCGTCAAGACAAGGTTGAACATATTCTTGTGCGCCATGAGCAAGCTGCGACCCATGCTGCAGATGGTTATGCACGTTCTACCGGTAAAGCCGGTGTGGTACTGGTTACCTCGGGGCCAGGTGCTACCAATGCCATAACCGGTATAGCTACGGCTTACATGGATTCTATTCCCATAGTTGTTATCTCAGGCCAGGTTGAAAGCCGAATGATCGGTACCGACGGGTTTCAGGAAACGGACATGGTTGGAGTTTCGCGGCCAGTGGTTAAACATAGTTTCATGGTGCGGAATGCGGCTGATATTCCTCTAATCGTGAAAAAAGCATTCCACATTGCTACAACTGGGCGACCTGGTCCGGTTGTCATTGACGTGCCGAAAGACGTAACTGATCCTAAGATAAAATTGCCCTATGAGTACCCAGCTGAAATCAAGCTGCGGTCATATCAGGTTCCCGGAAAAGGTCACTCTGGACAGATTAAAAAAGCTGTTGAAGCCCTTTTGTCTGCTAAGCGGCCCATGATATATACCGGTGGAGGAGTGATTCAGGGTAACGGGTCGGAACAGCTCACCAAGTTGACCCAAAAACTTGGATTTCCAATTACTAACACTCTAATGGGCCTCGGTGCATATCCTGCTTCCAACAAACAGTTCTTAGGAATGCTGGGCATGCATGGTACTTACGAAGCCAACATGGCTATGCATTACTGCGATGTACTCTTGGGTATTGGTGTTCGTTTTGATGACCGTGTAACCAATTCAGATACAAGCAAGTTTTGTCCTGACGCGACTATTCTCCATATAGATATAGATCCTTCTTCAATCTCCAAGGTGGTTCCTGCTGATGTGCCCATTGTCGGAGCGGTTGCGCCGGTGTTGGATGAGATGATGGATCTCATCAATAACTCCGCTAATAAAATTGATAAGCAGGCCCTTGAGATTTGGTGGAAACAGATCGGACAGTGGAAAGACAAGCATTGCCTCGCAGTTACCCCGTCAGAAGATGGCACTATAAAACCGCAGCAGGTAGTCCAGGCTGTCTTTGAAATCACGAAGGGTGAAGCATACGTTTCGTCGGATGTTGGCCAGCATCAGATGTTTGCAGCGCAATACTATGGTTTTGACAAGCCACGGCGCTGGCTGAATTCTGGCGGTCTCGGCACTATGGGCTATGGATTTCCTGCCGCTATAGGCGCTCAATTCGCCTATCCAGATGCTGTTTGCGTTTGTATAACCGGTGAAGGCAGCTTCATGATGAACCAGCAGGAACTGGCGACCTGTATGCAGTACAAGCTTCCGATCAAGATCGTCTGTCTGAACAACCGAGCACTAGGGATGGTTAAGCAGTGGCAGGATATGCAATACGGTGGACGATATTCTCACAGCACCTATGCTGAATCATTGCCAGATTTTGCTAGGTTAGTAGAAGCTTATGGCCATGTTGGCATAAAGATTGAAAAATATGAGGAACTGCACGACAAGATGAAGGAAGCTTTTGCCTTGAAAGACAAACTTGTATTTGTTGATGTCCTTGTGGATCCAGATGAGCACGTCTATCCCATGGCTATCAAAGGAGGGGCTATGAAAGACATGTTCCTCAGCAAATCGGAGAGGACCTAATATGCGCCATATTATCTCGGTATTGATGGAGAATGAGCCCGGCGCACTGTCTCGAGTGGTTGGATTATTTTCGCAGCGTAATTACAACATCGATTCGCTGACTGTGGCGCCGACGGAAGACCAGTCTCTCTCTCGCCTAACTGTGACTACCAGAGGGGATAATGCCCGAATTGAACAGATTACCAAGCACCTCAATAAGATTGTCGATGTAGTAAAACTGGTGGATCTTACTGAAGGCGCTCACATCGAGCGCGAATTGATGCTAATCAAAGTGAAAGCTTCTGGAGCTCATCGGGCAGAAGTGAAACGCACCGTTGATATATTCAGGGGGCAGGTGGTAGACCTGACCGGAACTGTGTTCACGATTCAATTAACGGGTGCTGGCGAAAAGCTGGATGCTTTCATCCTCGCGCTCGGAGATAATGTAATCCTTGAAGTAGCACGAACTGGCGTTTCAGGTGTTTCTAGGGGCGAGAAGACTCTGGCTCTCTGAATTTATTTAGCCATTTATCTAAATAGCTTTTTTCATTGCTGTCATGTATTTCCGCAGTTTCTTGCCAACTGTTTCTATAGGATGTGAGCGAATGCTTTCATTTACAGCGATCAGTTCAGCGTTGTCCACTCCCATATCAGTTAATTTTAATCCTTTACCGATCACATCGGTGTCTATCTTCTTCATGAAATTTTGCAATAAGGGGATGCAAGCATGAGAAAAAAGGTAGCAACCGTACTCGGCGGTGTCTGAAATTACTTTGTTCATCTCATAGAGTTTCTTGCGGCCTATAAGGTTAGCGATTAACGGTACTTCATGTAGCGATTCGTAGTACGCTGACTCCGCGATGATGCCGTTATTTGTCATCGTTTCAAAAGCTAGTTCAACACCGCTTTTTATCATGGCAATCATCAGAATTCCATGATCGTAATATTCTTGTTCGGAAATCTCCACGTCTCCTGCAGAGGATTTCTCAAAAGGAGTGTCTGCCGTTGCTTCTCGCCAACGTAAGAGCTTCTCGTCGTCATTGGCCCAATCTTCCATCATGCCAGTTGAAAAATTACCGGTGATAATGTCATCCATGTGTTTCTGGTAAAGCGGACCCATGATTTGTTTCAATTCTAGCGCCAACTCATTAGTGATGATTTTTGCTGGGTTAGAAAGCCGGTCTATCATGTTGGTAATACCACCTTGCTTAAGGCCTTCCGATACAACTTCCCATCCATGTTGAACCAACTTCGAGGCGTAACCTTCGTCCATGCCATTCTCAAGCATCTTGTCGTAGCAAAGCAGGGAACCTGTCTGTAGCATGCCGCACAGAATAGTTTGTTCACCCATCAGATCAGATTTCACTTCGGCGACGAATGAAGATTCAAGAACTCCGGCACGATGCCCGCCGGTAGCCGCTGCGTAGGCTTTAGCTATGTCCATCCCTTCCTTATTAGGATCGTTTTCAGCGTGCACTGCGATCAGGGTAGGTACGCCGAAACCCCGCTTGTATTCTTCGCGGACTTCTGTTCCAGGACATTTTGGGGCCACCATGACAACAGTTAAATCGTCCCGTATTTGGATGCCCTCCTCGACAATGTTGAAGCCGTGTGAATAGGTCAGGCACGAACCCTCCTTCATGAGAGGCATCACCAGATTTACCACTGCACTGTGTTGTTTATCAGGAGTAAGGTTAAGCACTAGATCGGCATGAGGAATCAGTTCTTTGTAAGAACCTACTGGGAATCCATTCTCGGTCGCATTTTTCCATGAGACACGCTGTTCTGAGAAAGCTTCATCCCGCAGGGCATAGGAAACATCCAAGCCGCTGTCACGCATATTTAATCCTTGGTTCAATCCCTGTGCACCGCAGCCGATGATCACGACCTTTTTGTCATTGAGTTTTTGGACGCCATTGCTGAACTCACTGGGACCCATAAAGCGGCATTTGCCTAATTGTTCTAACTGAAGGCGAAGAGGCAATGTATTAAAGTAATTCATGGAATGACTCCAAACTGTTAAATCTTGATTTCAAGTGCATAGATGGTGCTTTTCGGTTCACTTTCGACTGAGGCGCGATCATATAGCATCTACAATCACGGGTAAAATGCTAAAAATAGTCCCTCAATGGTTCCATTTGGGCGGTATAATTGGAAATTCAAACCCACCCAGCATGTGGAGGCTGCATGAGCAGCGAAGATCAAGAGCTGGAATCTGAAAATATACTACCCATTGACGAACATGAAGAGATTGTTTCGGAGGGTGGGAAACAGGTACGAAGGCGGGGAATCTATCTGCTCCCGAATGTGCTGACGCTTGGCACTTTGTTTGCGGGGTTTTATGCGGTAATTGCCGGTATGTCGGGGAATTTCGGTGAGGCGGGTTGGGCGATTCTAATTGCCGCTATCTGTGACGGGTTCGACGGTCGCATCGCCCGGCTAACCAATACGCAGAGCGCTTTCGGTGCTGAATTTGACAGCTTGTCCGATATGGTATCTTTTGGGATGGCTCCTGCGCTGATAATGTTCAGCTGGGCGTTCGCTCCCTTGGGCCAGGTAGGATGGGCGGCGAGCTTTATTTACATGTCCTGTGCCGCTTTGAGGTTGGCCCGCTTTAATGTGCAGTTGGGTACGGTTGATAAACGCTTTTTCCTGGGATTGCAGAGCCCATTGGCGGCGGGCCTGGTAACCTTTGTGCCGTGGGTTGGGTATGAATATGGTGTAGAAATTACACCTATGATTTCTTATCTATCTGCCATACTAACGGTATTTGCCGGTTTACTGATGATCTCCAACTATAAGTATTTTAGTTTTAAGGAGATGCATTTCGAAGGTACTGTTCCTTATGTGGTATTTATCTTTACAGTGGTATTATTGGTTATAGTTGCGCAGAACCCGCATGAGGTATTGCTGTTTATGTGCGTGATCTATGCAGTCTCCGGGCCTGCTGGTTGGTTGTATCGCAGGCAGTCTAAGAAGCAGGAAACCGACAAGGACACGTAGTGGTTCTATCTAACGGGGATGTTAGACCCTTAGAGCTAAAGCAGGTGAGTGATAGAAAAGATATAAAAGTAAGATCAGGTTGTATCTAGTAAGCGACTCGCAAGTAAAAGTAACGACAGACAAACTATTAGCAGGTGTGCACCTATGTTGATCAAGAAACCATCCGATATTAAGCCTTCTGAAATCACTCCGGAAAGTGTCTACAGAAACCGACGCCAATTTATCCGAGACAGCGGCACACTGGCACTGGGCGCTGCGGCAGCCACAGGCTTGCCTTCAATAGCATCTGCTCAAGATGGGGATAGTTTGAAGGCTAGAGCACCAGTGACAATGGAGACAACACCGCCGAGCCCTTGGTGGGCAGACAAGTTCGCGAATATCACACCTGCTCCAAATTCCGAGCCATTCTTTACCGGTGAAACACTCACGCCATACAGAGATGTAACCCGTTATAACAATTTCTATGAGTTTGGCATGGATAAGGGGGACCCCTTCTCCAATTCGGGCGAATTCAAGTCTGATCCTTGGTCGGTGGAGATTAGTGGTGAAGTTGCAAAACCCGGTACCTACCAGCTGGAAGATATTCTAAAGCCAGTGGATTTGGAAGAACGCATCTATCGTCTTCGCTGTGTAGAAGCATGGTCTATGGTAATTCCCTGGATTGGATTCCCGCTGTCTGACTTGATCAAACAATTCGAACCGACTTCTAAGGCGAAGTTTGTGGAATTCGAAACTTTGCTAGATCCCGAAACCATGCCTGGAATCAGGTCACGTTTTGCTATTATCGATTGGCCATACCGAGAAGGGCTTCGTATGGATGAAGCAATGAATCCATTAACTCTGATGGTGGTCGGTCTCTACGGGAACTATTTACCTTCGCAAAATGGTGCGCCTATGCGCCTTATTGTTCCTTGGAAATATGGTTTCAAGAGTATTAAGTCAATTGTCCGGATTAATTTCAGGGAAAGCGAACCCAATACCACTTGGAACGACTTACAGGCACGGGAATATGGGTTTTACGCAAATGTAAATCCCAATGTTCATCATCCTCGCTGGCGGCAGGATATGGAACGTCGACTACCTCAAACATTGTTCAGTCGCCAACATATAGAAACACAGTTATTTAATGGTTATGGTGAGCATGTAGCTCACATGTACGAAGGGATGGACTTGGCCAGGTACTATTAGATCTAATACTGAATTTGTATCGATAACCTTTAGTATGGGAAAACTGATAAAGCCATCAGTATTTATTCTCGCTCTGGTGCCTTTCGCTATTTTACTTTTACGAATATATAGAAACGATCTAGGCCCCGATCCTGCTCAGGAACTCTCTATCGAAACCGGTGAATGGACCTTGCGGTTCCTATTGATTACGCTGGCAATGACACCTCTTAGGCAGTTCACTAATCAAGCCGTGTTTGTTCGTCATCGTAGGATGCTTGGTCTGTTTGCCTTATTTTACGCAAGCGTTCATTTTCTATCCTGGATGGCATTTCTGCTAGGCTTTCGCTTTTTTGCAATCATGGAAGAGCTCGTTGAACGACCTTATATTACCCTGGGATTTAGTGCTTACCTTATTTTATTAGCTTTGGGCGTGACTTCGCCGAAAGCTGTAGCTAGAAAGCTTGGCAAAAATTGGAAACGCTTGCACCGATTAGTATATATAGCCGCCGTACTAGGCGTAGTTCATCTACTTTGGATTTTGCGCTCCGATATTTCTGAAGCATTACTCTATAGCTGCATCTTGGCTTTCTTACTCGGATATCGTTTCGTTCATTATTTTCGAAAGCGAAGCAAATCATTGCTCTCTAGGTAATCGTGTTTACTGGAACCCTGAAGAAGAAATTTAGTTTGATGTCTCCGTATAGCCCTTGTTTCACCAGGTTAACATCGTATAATACGGCCGCTCCATACCAAAGGGTGTTGGAGCTGTAGCCAATGTTTGCGATATCTGTATCGTGATTATCAGAATTAATGGGGCCATAGCTCAGCTGGGAGAGCGTCTGGTTTGCATCCAGAAGGTCTGCGGTTCGATCCCGCATGGCTCCACCATTTCGTTTCCTTGGATATCAGCTAAGGTGCTGTCCTTGTGAGTGATCAGCGGCGGGCTTCAGTTTCGGGGCGGTTTGTAGATTCGGCTTACAAATTAGAAGCAGATGGATTCGGAGCGATTTGTACTAGTTCTATCTTCAGGCAAATCCTTCCGCATTTCAGAGATTACGAGAAATACCTCGCTGGGTTTAAGCAAAGTCCCTCTCGTCAAAAGGCCGTTAAGAACATCCTCCAAAAAGATGGAATTGTCGCCGCTGCTGTGCCGACCAGAGATTTAGCTGAGATTTTCTGCATCTCACAAGTAAGCGCCTGCTGTGAATTGCTGCGTGGTAAAAATATTCCCATCTCTGAGCTAAATCGGGAAGGGATGCGGTTACTGGTTCAGCAAACAACTGCTCCGTTAAAGGATGAGCCAGCTATTTCGTCAGAAATTCCCCCAGATCAATATAATGAGACTCAGCGGGGCCTATTGGCTGCCGTCAATGTTATCCAAAATCTCGATACTATCCGCGTTGTTCAAGCGATACGCCAGCTCGGTTTTCTGAATACGAGATCAGATTCAATACACCAGCTATCCCTGGCGGTCGGCAATGGTTATCGCGACCTAGTTGGGCTGCACGCCGTACCCAGGATTTTGGCAGAGGATAGCAGTTCTGGTGGCATTCTGAAGTTTGACGTTTTAGACAGGCAAGCAGCTCATACTGTCCTGATTAATAACGATCCTATCTATACACGCCATTTTAGCTCTTTAAATAATAAGCAAGAAGAAAGGGTCCTGGCTCTCAATATGGATGTAGGTCAGGCAATAGATATATTGATTTCCAAGCAAAAAGAATCAGGTTTAGCTAAACGTAACTTGGTGGTAGGGCTTCGCATAGACCATCGTAAAATATCAAATGTGGGAGACTTTTTACGTCAAATAACAGCAGTAATTGACCAAAGTGCAGACCTGTTTCTAACAATCGGCGCGGGTAATAGTCAGTCTGAATTTGAGGACAGGCTACGGTGTTTTGATGACTTGTTTAACGCGCTCAGCCGTGCCGAATTGAAACCTCTTCGTATCTTAATGCATAAACAAGGTTCTTTAGAGGATCAGCGTAGCAGTCCATTGTTTGGGAATATCGAGTACACTAGCTATCAAATTCTCCATTGCAAACTTCTCCGGAAGAAGCTTGGAAAAATTTATCACCGTGTATAGCTATCGATTCAGTCTACAGTTGCGCGGTGTGTAAGTGCTCAAGGCGACAAATCGATGCCATTTGGATGGATGAAATTGGAGTTGTAAGAGATGTTGTGAATTAAGAGAGAAACCCGAATCACCCTGTTCGTCAAACAATATAATTTCAATTTGTCAGAGAGTTGAACCTATGGATATTAAAAATAGCTCAAAACGATTTTTTATTTCGATTTCCTTTTGCCTCATAAGCACCGCCTTATATGCAGCGGATAATGGATGGGTAACACTCATCGATGGCACTGATGGGATGAATAATTTTAATCAACTGGGTAATGCGAACTGGTCTGGCCAGATGAGTGCTATACAGGCAACAGAAGGAAGTGGTGCGTCTTTCCTGGTCACCAAGCGCGACTATAGTGATTTTGTACTACGGGTAGAATTTTGGGCGAGTAATGATGCCAACAGTGGTATTTTTCTGCGTTGCCAGGATTCCACAAATATCAATGATAGAAATTGTTATGAGGCGAACATCTTCGACCAACGCCCAGATCCTGCTTATGGAACTGGTGGTATAGTGCACATTGCGCCGGTGGAAGAGCCTAGGCCAAAGGCTGGCGATAGGTGGAATGTGTATAAGATTATCCTACAGAATGACCACTTGGTCGTAGAACTGAACGGTAAGAGAACCGTTGACGTAAGAGATGGCCAGTTTTCGACTGGGCCATTCGCATTGCAATGGGGTCGAGGTGTAATGCGCTTTCGAAAAGTCGAAGTAATGGAATTGTAATTGAGGAAATAAAATAAGTAAGGGGTCAGATCCTACTTCGACCCCTTACCAAAATAGAGCTAATCAATAATAGTTAGTAGTTGTCGTAACCTTCGGTGAGTTCGATAAAGACGCCAGAGGGATCGGTGATAAAAGCTATTTTCAACTCTATCTCGGGTATTTCTCTAAAAGTCACATCGAAATTTACACCCTTAGCCTCTAACTCTTTGCAAAATGCTTCTAGGTCATCAAATTCGAAACCGATATGATCAATTGCTGCTCCCCGAGTAGGTTGGCGGCTACCATCGGCAACCCCGAAACTAAGATTCATACCAGGTGCGTTTGTGGTGGTTTGAATCGAGCCTCTTGGTCGAACTTCCAGTCCGAAAATGTCGGTATACCAATCTAGTAGTTCTTCATGACCTTCAGTCCTGAAATGAATGTGGTAACCCGTGATTTCCTCATGTAGCCCTTGATCTTCTTGTAACTCTACAGCAACTCCACCAGGGAGAGTCACATATGCGTTGTTCTGGCCCTCCGAGCCGGTGAATCCGTCAGTGACCGGCAGCCCATCCGCCTCAAGTTTTTCTAGAAAGCTAGCCATGTGACGAACCTTAAACCCGAAGTGGTCCATCTTTGTTTCTCGGGACCCCATGGTTGGTTCGCGCTCAGCGAGCGCTATTAAAAAGTTAGGGAAGCGAACGGCGGTTAGAAACCCCTTTTGCACAACCACGCCATTGAAATGTTCCGTTAGAATTCGTTTGTATTCGTCCATGTCTGCCACATTGAGGTGAACATGGCCGTATGTCAGCCCGGCAGCATTGGGAGTGGCCAGCTGACTGTAAACCGGTGAAGCTAGCAGACTAAGTAAGAGTGCTGCGGGTAGAAGTTTCATTGGGAATTCTCCTTTATTGCTGTCATTTGCTGATAGCTGCAGCATAATGTCAATAAGATCAGGAGTCCATCGAGCTATGCCCCATAGGTCACATGTCTAATAGACCATAAGTCATGCTAGCGATCGATAATTTCAATTCAAAAGAGATCTGCAATCGAATCATTGTTAACAGGCTTTTATTGGCCGCTATCATAGTTTTATTAGTTTCCTGCGAGAACCTCTCTGAGGTGGAACGAATTAGGGTCAAATCTTTCGGTATCTTGGATGATGGGCGTAATGTCCAGCTCTTTACATTGAAGAATGACCGGGGAACTTCAGTCGAAATTATGGACTTGGGTGGAGTAATCGTCAGCCTGCGCACAGCTGATGCCACCGGTAACATAACGGATATTACTACCGGTTTTAACCATCCGCAGCAGTACCTTTCCGGCAGCGGATACATGGGCGCTATCGTCGGTCGCTATGCTAATCGTATTGCTAATGGCAGATTCAGTCTGGATGGGAAGCAGTACAGTCTGGCCAAGAATAATGGTGACAACGCAATACATGGTGGATTAATAGGGTTCGACAAAAAATTCTGGCACTCAGTTACCGAGTCGAAAAGCTCAGAAGCCAGCTTGAATTTAACATTGGTAAGCAAAGATGGTGAAGAAGGTTACCCTGGTAATTTAACTGCGAAGGTTACTTATACATTAAATGACAGGGATCAACTTGTTATCGATTACTCGGCGACAACGGATAAGGTAACAGTTATAAACCTTACCCAGCATGCTTACTTTAATCTCAATGGCCATGGAACCGGTTCAGTCCTCGACCATGAGATTATGATCAATGCCGATCAATACACTCCGATCGATAATGAATCCATACCGACGGGCGAACTTGCATCGGTCGAAGGTACACCATTGGATTTTCGAACTGCAAAACCTATAGGTGTCGATATTAATTCAAACCACGAGCAAATTAGACTCGGGTCAGGTTTCGATCACAATTTTATAATCAGTCATGCGGTGGAAGGAGAATTAACTCTCGCTGCCTCAGTATTATCTCCTTCTACAGGTAGAACGCTAAACGTTTATACCGATCAACCGGGAATACAGTTTTATACAGGAAATTTTCTGAATGGAACTTTGAAAGGAAAAGATGGGGCGGTATATGCCCAGCGTAACGCTTTCTGTCTGGAAACCCAGCATTACCCGGATAGCCCAAACAAACCAAACTTCCCATCGACGATATTAAGGCCTGGAGAGCAGTATGCTACCCGCACAGTTTTTGAATTTGGCGTGAACAGTGAGAGGTAACCGTTAGATTTTTTTCTGTTTTAGTTTTAATATAGTGATCGACGCTAGTAAAAATATAGGTTATTGATTATAAAGGTATAATTAATTCTTTAATAACCGATTCTAGGACTTTAGGAGTAGGAAACAAAGCATGTGGTTACAAGCTTTGAATACTTAGATTCTCAGTAACTGGTTGTCATAATTTACGGGAAAAGTCCTAAGAAACTCAATAACTAACAATTGGCATTGCAGCAAGAATTGGGGCCCTTCATGAAGATTCGTTCTTGGCTTACGCGAAAAACCGCTACAGCAATATTTTTATTTGTAGCCTATTATTTTGTAAGTGGTCCGATCATGGCTCAGACCACGGAATCAGCCGTTGATTTTAATCGTGAGGTCCGGCCTATACTTTCGCAGAATTGTTTTCAGTGTCATGGACCTGATACAACGAATCGTCAAATGGGATTACGTCTGGATGTCCCTGAAGGTTTTTTCGGGGACAGGGGTCCTTTTGGTGGCCCGGTCATAATTCCAGGAAATGCTGAAGATAGTCTGCTTTATCAACGGCTTACGACCCAGACAGATGCATTACGCATGCCTAGAGAAAGGGACGCTCTTACCAGCAATGAAATAGAAATAGTTCGTCTATGGATTGAGCAAGGTGCTCTATGGGAAAGCCACTGGGCTTTTGTTGCTCCGGAACAGCCACCTGTGCCCGAAGTAAAAGATGAAGCTTGGCCTCATAATGCAATTGATAATTTTGTATTGGTTAGGTTAGAGCAGGAGGGGCTGAACCCTTCGGCAGAAGCTGATCGTGCCACGTTGATACGACGCGTGTCTCTTGATTTAACCGGGCTACCCCCAACCCCAGAGCAAGTCGATGCATTTTTAAATGACTCATCCCGCGATGCTTACGAGAGGGTGGTTGATCGATTGTTGCAATCGCCCAGATATGGTGAGCGCATGGCAGTTGAGTGGCTCGATGCCGCACGCTACGCCGATACTAATGGCTACCAAACTGACGGTGAGCGCACCATGTGGCGTTGGCGTGACTGGGTGATCGGTGCTTATAACGATAATATGCCTTTCGACCAGTTCACAGTCGAGCAGTTGGCTGGTGATATGCTTCCTAATGCCACTTTGGAACAGCGAATCGCTACAGCATTCAATCGCAACCACAGTCTGAGTGCTGAGGGGGGCATCGACCCGACAGAATTCCTGGTCGAATACGCGGTGGATCGTGTAGCTACGACATCTACTGTTTGGCTAGGGTTAACCATGGGATGTGCTCGCTGTCATGATCACAAATTTGATCCTGTTCGACAGACAGAATTTTACGAAATGACAGCGTTTTTTAACAATATCCCCGAGCGCGGCAAGGGATTCAAATACGTTAATTCGCCTCCTTTTATTTCGGCGCCCACAGCGGATCAGCAAACCGAACTTGATCAGCTGGAGGCCGAGCTTGGCGAAGCTCGCCTGGCATTTTTAGAACTGGAAGGTGAAATAGAGATTGAACAGCAAAAGTGGGAGGATTCTCTCGGAGGCACAACGGACCTTGACGCAGAGGTAGACTGGAATATTCGCGATCAGCTCCTGGTGCATCATACTTTCGATGGAGATATTTCCGGTGCTCATGTGGGTCAAGCGAGCGAAGCCACGCTGGAAAACGGTCTACCACATTTTGTCGATGGCCGATTATCAGCCGCTGCCAGCTTTGATGGCGAACGCTTTATCACTGCGGGAAATCAGCCGGATTTAGGCTACGAAGATAAATTCTCTCTAGCGGCTTGGATTTACCCGGCCACAGACACCGGGGTAATTTTTTCAAGAGCCAGCGAAGGTGATCAAGGCGAAGTAGGCTGGGGTCTCTACCTGGAAGGAGGTAAGCTCCGGTTAAATCTGTCCACGCGGATTCTCGATGACGGTGCTGCGGCGGAAACTACCGCTGACATTCAACTCAATAGATGGCAACACGTACTTGCTACATATGATGGCTCGAAGACGCCAGATGGCATGCGTATTTATATCGATGGCCGGCTTCAAGAACTTACACCTCTATTGGATTTGGTAGGCAACCGCCTGCCCCGACGCTATCCTCTCCGCATTGGTGCCAGTGGCTCTTCAAAACTCAATTTCCAGGGGCATATTGATGAAGTGCGTATTTACGGGAAGGTGCTAACACCAGAACAGGCTGCGGTAGTCGCAACAGCTGAAACTGTGAGCGATATAGCACGTGTACCTCCTGAACAAAGAACCAATGCTCAGGCAGACAAGCTACGACTCAGCTTTCTAAATCAGTATGCACCCTCGGAGATTCGTGGAGCTCATAAACGAGTTACGGAGCTGGAGCGAGAGCGAGAGGACCTATGGGAAGGTTTTCCAACCGTGATGGTAATGGAAGAAATGACTCCACGAAAAAAGACTTACCGTCTGAATCGGGGTGCCTATGATAATCCCGCAGAGGAAGTATTCCCGGATGTGCCGGCAATGCTGCCGCCACTGCGCGATAGGGAAGAGAAAAACCGCCTTGCCTTTGCCCGATGGATTGTAGATCCGGCTAATCCCTTGACCTCACGGGTTACTGTTAATAGGTTCTGGCAGATGTATTTTGGGACCGGTTTGGTCAAGACGGCCGACAATTTTGGATCCCAAGGTGAGTTCCCCAGCCATCCTGAGTTACTGGACTGGTTGGCAACCACTTTTGTAGATTCTGGCTGGGATACAAAGAGCATGCTGCGCTTGATCGTCACAAGCGCAACCTACCGACAGTCTTCGGCCGTGGATCCGGAATTACTAAAATTAGACCCTGAAAATCGGCTACTCGCGCGCGCTGCGCGCGTTCGACTGCCGGCACAAATGATCCGGGATCAAGCGCTCTCAATTTCTCAACTATTGACTGAGAAGATCGGCGGGCCGTCCGTGGGCCCGTATCAGCCCGAAGGTTTCTGGGATGACATAGTGGAAAGGGGGCAGGAGTATCGGTTGTCAACTGGCGAGGACCTGTATAGAAGAAGCTTGTACACTTTCTGGAAACGAACAAGACCTGCGCCGTCCATGGTGATGTTTGATTCTTCAACGCGGGAGACTCATATCGTGATGTCAACCAGGACGAACACGCCGCTGCAGGCATTGAACCTGATGAACGATGTTACTTATACCGAAGCGTCACGAGCTTTGGCAGAACGAGCAATGAAACAGAATAAAGAAGCCGGAGAGAATTTAGCGTACATGTACCGTCTAGCTACGGCCCGCAAACCCGATAGTAAGGTAAGCTCTATTCTGATGAATTCATTTGATGGGCACCTGGAAAGATACCGGTCCGATAGAGTTGCGGCATTGCAGTTGGTCAGCACCGGAGAATCACTAAGAGACGAAACCTTGGATATCGCCGAGTTAGCCGCTTATCAGATGGTAGCTAGCTTGATTCTCAATTTAGACGTAACGATAACGAAGGACTAAAGTCATGAATCCTATCGATGATCGCAAACAATTTTTAAGTCGGCGCAATTTTCTCAGCCTGGCCAGTACTAGTCTGGGGGCCACCGCCTTGAACACACTGCTGAGCCAGGATCTCTATGCTCAGAACCCAAAAGTATTTGGTGGGTTACCAAGTCTTCCTCATTTCGCACCCAAGGCAAAACGTGTCATTTACCTTTTCCAATCCGGTGGACCGTCTCAACACGAACTATTCGATTACAAGCCGACTCTGGCCAACATGGTAGGGCAAGATCTTCCGCCGTCGGTCCGTGGAAATCAGCGGGTTACCACGATGACATCGGGACAAGAAAGTTTTCCGCTAGTACCGTCCGTCTATGGCTTCTCCCAGTACGGAGATTCCGGAGCGTGGGTCAGCGAGTTAATGCCTCATACTGCCGAGATCGTCGATGATCTGTGTTTCATTAAGACCATGCATACTGAGGCAATTAACCACGATCCTGGTATTACATTTTTCCAGACCGGAGCTCAGCTTGCTGGAAGACCGAGCATAGGAGCATGGTTAGATTATGGTTTGGGCAGTATGAACCAAGATCTACCGACTTTTGTTGCCATGGTATCAATAGGCACCGGGAACGGTGGTCAGCCACTCTATGATCGCCTCTGGGGTAGTGGCTTTCTGCCAACCAAGCACCAAGGCGTTAAATTTTTAGCCAGTGGTGATCCGGTCCTGTATCTTTCGAATCCGCCCGGTGTTGGGAGCACAACGCGGCGTCGCTTCCTTGATGATCTGGCCCAGCTTAATCAACTCACCCGCGACGAGTTTGGCGATCCGGAAACAAGCACTCGGACCACCCAATACGAAATGGCATATCGTATGCAAACCTCGGTGCCGGAACTCAATGATTTATCCGATGAATCGGAGAGCACTTTTGAGCGCTACGGGCCAGACGCGAGAAAACCTGGGTCTTTTGCTCGCAATTGTCTATTGGCTAGACGGCTAGCCGAACGAGATGTTCGGTTTATTCAATTATTTCATCGAGGCTGGGATCAGCACACAAGGCTACCGGGTGGCATTCGTAATCAGGCGCGAGATGTTGATCAGGCCCAGGCCGCATTGATAAAAGATCTGAAGGAACGAGGGTTGCTCGACGATACTTTGGTGGTATGGGGTGGTGAGTTCGGTAGGAGCGCTTATTGCCAAGGTAAATTTACTGAAGAGGTCTATGGGCGTGACCACCATCCCCGATGCTTTACCATGTGGATGGCCGGAGGCGGTGTTAAACCGGGTATCACTCACGGCGAAACTGATGAATTCTCCTATAATATCGTTAAGGACCCGGTACATGTGTATGACCTGCACGCTACCATACTGCACTTACTGGGTATTGATCACACCAAATTGACTTATCAGTACCAGGGTAGGGACTTCCGCCTTACGGATGTGCATGGTGAGGTAGTGAACAATATTTTGGCTTGAGAGCTGTTATCCACGGTTTTTAATCATGGGCAATTTATTGCAAAGGATGGATTGCGCAAATAAAACAAGCTATATAATTACTGAATTTAAATCTATGGACATAAAGCTAGTTTACTACAGGTTATTCAAGCAGCGCTTTTTGGAGCATCCACGTTAGCTAGTCATGCACAATAAACGCTGGTGTCATATAAAAACGAAGTAATACTTTAAGTTCCTCTCTCGCCAAACAACATTGTGACGTTTATCCGTCGGTTTTCATAACCCTCTTTAAATTCAAATTTATCTGTTTCATGAATTAAATTGGAATTGAATAGAACAATTCTATTTTCATTGTAAGGTATAACCGACTTTTCATCGTTGTTATCTTCAAGGTGTTCCAAAATTTTCTCTGTATCATTGTTAAATGTCTTGGAATCCCACTCCAATGGTGCCACCGTGTTGTACACGACTAGTCCCCCGGATAAAGAATTTAAGTTTGCTGCTTTGGGGGTGATCCAGAAATTTACATTTACAGCAGCATAATCTGCATGCGCGTTTATCCCCGTCAAGGGGCTATCATTCTTATAGGCGCGACTATCATACTTATAGGCCCATAATTGTTTTAATGGATGGTTTTTAAAGATTTTGGGGAAAGTTGTTCGCATTTCTTCTGCAATTTGGAAAAATAAAGGGCACGCCAGACCATCTCTCAGATAAGCACCTATATACCCTCCCCTATGGAAGAAATCGAACCATATGGTGCTACCAAGTAGGAAATGACGGATAGAATCAAGGGCAACAGGGGTCAGAAAATTATCAAAATAAGTCAAGTCAAAGTCATGCTTAAAATAATTTTCTGTAATTTTTTCTATATCGAGGGTGTTGCTTAAAGTAGGGCCAGGTAACTCAGGCGCTTCAAGTACATGAATTGAACGATTATAGGTATCCATTAAAAGTTTCTGATATTTATCGGTTAATGGAATGGTTTCGGCATCGTTTGTCGGCCAATTTATTTCTGATGAGACAGCCTTATAGACGTTAACAAGAGCCTGAAACTTTTCACTCTCATAACCTGAAGTAGCTAAATACTCGAACTGTTCAATATCATGTTTCATTTTAGCTTTGCTGATTAGCCGGAAGCTTTGATGCTGCGGATCGACTGGATTTTTACCCCGAACTAATTCGAAACTCTTCTTGTACTGAACTAGAGCGTCTTCTAATTTGCCGAGTTCTTGCAGGGTGACACCCAGGTTGCTATGGGCATCTGCATAGTCTGGATTCAGCGCTATCGCTTTTCTGTAGCTTGCTTCAGCGTGTTTTGATCTGCCAAGTTCTCGCAGTGTGATACCCAAGTTGCTATGGGCTTCGGCATAGTCAGGTTTGAATGCTATCGCTTTTCTGTAGCTTGCTTCAGCGTCTTTTGATCTGCCAAGTTCTTGCAGCGTGTTACCTAAGTTGTAATGGGCTTCGGCATAGTCAGGTATCAATGCTATCGCTTTTCTGTAGCTTGCTACAGCCTCTTCTAATCTGCCGAGTTCTTGCAGCGTAATACCCAAGTTGTAATGGGCACGTGCATAGTCTGGCTTAATTAAGAGCGCTTTGTTATAAGCAGCGCTAGCCTCCTCGAATTTGCCCTGAGATTGGAACGCTGCCCCTATATTGTTATGGGCTTCAGCGAAATCAGGCTTGATTAGGAGCGCTTTGTTATGAGCAGCGATAGCCTCCTCGAGTTTGCCCTGAGCGTTGTTCGCAGCACCTAGCAGGTTCCAAAGCAGAAATGATTGCGGGAACTCCTTTGTTAACCGATCGCATTCTTGAGTAACTGTCCTAATTTGACCCTTATTATATAAGGCTATGAGTTGATTAAGGGTTTCATCTGATGGATTTTTTCCAACTAAAGTGCCTGGCTTTGGTTGGGATAGTTTAGCAAGGCCTTGCTTAGCCCTGATGTTGCTTGGAAACACTGCTAGTACAGAATGATAAAGCTTGACTGCCTCATCCATTTGACCATTTCGTTCGTGGGATTTAGCTTTCCGCAAAGCTCGATCGACGCTTAGTTTTGTCATTATGCTTTCGTGAATAGAAATTTATTCCAGTTGATCGTCAAGTCACTGCTAAACCACATCATAATTCTGCATTTGAGCCTATGTTCATCCAATATAGTATGTAATAGTCCGAGATGGAACCAAACAGAACAAGTAGGGGGTGCCCCGGGGATGCTTTAGCGCCTTGAAGATTTCGTCCTAATTCCTGTTTATCCAGTTTATAATGCATGGGTTCTAGAGTTAAAGAGCAGAAGAAATGAAGCGGATTTTTTTCACATTAGCCTTTTTGTTATCTGGTCAGCCGGTATGGGGTCAGGAAGCAGGCGAAAGCGAGATTGAAGAGATTATTGTCATTGGTGAACTATCCAGATCTGCAGTGAGGGCACAGATTGTCCGCGTGGAGAACGACATCTATCGCTTCTACAATGAACATAATGGCAACCAAAAATTGGACATCGAATGCAGAGAGATTGCACTCACCGGTACCAGAATCAAGCAACGTGTTTGTGAACCTGTATTTTGGACGGAGGCGCGAGCGCGAACGACCCAGGAATTTTTTCAGGAATTTACTGCATCTGTCGATCTAGAAAATTTAAGTGAGTGGGTAGAACAAGAAACAAGTGAAATGAATCGAGTCTATGCAGAGTTGATTCAGAAGCACGTCTCTTTTGCAGAAGCGTTATTGATCCTTGAGGATTTGAAAGGGCGATTGGAAGAACTGGGCGGCTGATCGGTTTTCTATTCAGTTCCTTTACTGCATCTATGTAACTTACAATCGTCTTTAACGGGCATGCTTAAACGTTTTTTATTACTTCTGCCGAAATCCTGGAAGTTCCGGATAAAATCCGTGTTGTTTGCTCCCTTTGACCTTTTTGATCATTTAAGAGGAAAGCGTAAGCAGCTTACTCCACGCCGGAGTTTGTTGTTTGTCGGGCGGGGTGACTTTGTTAGGATCGGAAGGGAGTTTCTCGATATCTTCAAGACGGAGGTAGGTCTGCTTCCATCGGACACAGTGCTTGATGTTGGATCGGGAATCGGCCGTATGGCTATCCCATTAACTGATTATTTGGAAAACCGATATGAGGGTTTTGACGTCGTGCCAGAAGGTGTGAACTGGTGTCAAAAATATATTTCGTCCAGATTTCCAAACTTCAATTTTCAATTGGCAGACATTCATAACAGGTCTTATCACCCATCAGGCAAAGTCAGGGCCAATGCTTATGTATTTCCCTATGAGCAGGATTCGTTCTCGTTTGTATTCGCGACGTCTGTTCTAACTCACCTGTTACCAGACGCGGTGGATAACTATATTAGTCAGATTGCGCGGGTATTGAAACCGGATGGCCGATGCCTTCTCACGTTCTTCCTATTGAATGATAGGTCTCGCGAAAATCTGGAGTGTGGTCACGCACAAGCAGATTTCAAATTTGATAATGGAACGTACAGTATTGTCGATAAGGATATGCCGGAAAACGCCGTGGCTTATGACGAGGGATTTGTTGAAGCTTTATTAGATAGCCATGGGCTGTGCCCTACTAGTGTGAGTTATGGCTCCTGGAGTGGTAGCTTCGGCTGCTTGAGCTTCCAGGATGTTGTCATTGCAACTTTTAAGAGGTGACCATGGGGAGCTGTCTGAATTACTACGTATAAGAGTCAGGAGTAATTCTGAACAGCACCGATGAATTTGAATGGGAGTCACGTGCTCCCTTGGTAAGCCTTGTAGACCAAAAGGAATAAGTATTAGTGTACTTTAAAAAGAGGTTCGGTATTTTTCTACTGTTGATGTTTGTGGTTCCGGTTTCCAATGCCCAAGGTAATGTCTGGAGCGGTCTGAAGAGAACCCAATACGATTCTGCAGCTTCTACCCTCCGAATACCCTGCGCCGTGCTTAAGGGGGAAGATGGGAATAGCCTGCCAGAATTCGCTCCAGCTTATGCCTTGAATCTGTTTTTGCTGAATGCGGAGATTGAGAATATTTTGTTCCGGCTAGTGGATCCGATTCAGGCTTTCGATGTAACCCCCGAAAGTTGTCTTGATACCCTTACTTTAGCCAGTGACGGTTCCAGCGTAACCTATGAAACCATGTCAGCCGAGATCGATAGTGATGCGATGGCGAATGCAGACCACTTTTACACCCTCGAATTGCAAGCAGAATTGGGCGGGAGCGCTATTGATTTTTCTGTTGTCAGTGCGGAGAGTCGTAACTACAGACGCCCTTTTTACAATGCTGAAATTATGGAAGGTTATCCACCCCTCAGACCTTTTTATGCGGATTATGTCTATGATGATCTATATATCGATGCAGGCTACAGTTCATTGGGCGAAAATCTCGTGGTTTATGAGCCTGGACGCATCGTTTTTAACTGCTTTTATTCCGATCCGGATAACTTGCTCGAAGTCGTGGAAGTGGTCGGGAACAACACGCGCTATCGGCTTAAATCGTCCGTTGATATGGCTGACTATGGTAAAACTTTTTCCGTAAATTGCACGATATTTAACCAAGACCTAAATCGGCTGGAAGACACGGTTCCTATATTTACCTGGTTTATAGTTTTTTAGTAACTAGTGGAGAAGCTTCTATCTATAATTTTCGGATATTTTGGTGTTTCACAGATTGTGTTTTCGGGTTATTAAAACCTTCCCTAAGAATTTTACGTTCTATTGAAATGTAGCTGCAAAAAAAAGCGGCCCTTTCGTAAGAAGGGGCCGCTTTTTTTCGATCAGAGTCTAAATTAGAACTCCATTGTGATCCTTCCGTAGATCAGTCGTCCTCGTGCGTCATAGAGAATCGATTCCATACCGGCGAAGTCATTAACTCGCTGTGGCATTCGATCGAAACAGTTCCTACAACCGAGGGTTACGTCAAAAGAGCCACCGAACAGTTCCAGACCGCGGTAGTTATAAGCGGCGTCTGCAACAGTGGAAGCTCGGAGTACATCACGGATGGCGGGATCAAAAGGTGTGAAATACTGGAACGTTGTAATTCCCTTCCAGTTATACCCGTCAAAGTCCACCTCGTCGATGTAACGACCAATGAGATTGGCGCTGTGACTACCCATTACCCATCCAAGGCGTATGTTGCCCTTCAACTCTGGAAGCGGAGGAGCCTCACCAAGGAAGCGGTTACGCTTTCCGAGTGGAGAGCTGACCGGATCAGTAGGAAACTTCTGGTATTCCCATTTATCGATTTTGGTCACATTCGAGTTAATGGTCATGGTGCCCAAATCATCCCTACCGATCAGGCCGCCGAGCGCATCACCAAGATCAAACTGATAGCTGATCTGGAGGTCAAAAGCTTCCACAAGCATCATAGAAGCATTGGATGTACCCACAACCACTCGTAGAATCTGACCTAGGTCGGTCGGGTTACGCTCAATACGTGGGTCACTTCCGCTATCATTCCATGCTTGAAGCTGAGCATAGCTGGGTAAGCCAGTGCCGCTAAAGCCAGTTGCTTGTTTGAATTTGTAAAAGTCCAAATTCAGCAGCTGTTGCGGGTCGACACTAACGAAACGATCTCTAAAGTCAGTTTTACTCCAGTTAAGATCGATACGAAGGTTGTCGATTGGCTCTAAGGTCATACCAGCACTCGATGTATCCGCTGTTTCCGGGGTCAGGCCCGGGTTACCGGATTGACACCGGCGAGCATATGCAAAGAACGTACTAAATGGGTCATCGATATTACTGAGATTGCAACGCTCTGGGGCATACAGTGAGTTCAGGCCGGGGGCGACAAACGCTGTGCCCTTAGTAGCACGAAGAGTCAACCAGTCAAACGGGCTGTAAACGATACCGAACTTCGGATCACTTGAGCTCTGGCCGGTGTTATAGGTCTCATTACGAGATGCTGCAGTGATTTCGAGGTTATCCAGTACCGGGATAGCAATCTCTACGAACCATGCATCGACATGCCGTTGATGGTTGGCCGGTATATCTTGTTGGCCATTATAGAGATCGCCGCTCTGCGCCAGGTTGAACGGCTTGTAATCGAAACCGTTACCTCGACGTTGTGCACCTATAGCCATGGAGATAGGTCCGCCAGGCAATTCAAAGTTGCCCATTGGTACCTGACCGTTCAATATGACGTCCATTGTGTACATATCGGAATCCGTCTGACCACGCAGCATCTGTGTGGGGAAGATAGAATCGGCTACAGCTTGGCTGTTGGTATAGGGATCAAGCACGTTATCGCTGACCGCGAACGGGCTGAAACAGGAATCTCTGTGTAAGAGAGTGTCACAGTTCAGACCCTGTGAAATTGCCGAAAAGCTCTGGTTGTTTTCACGCCAGATACTAAGCTTTTCAAACACATTAACAGAGGCAACACCGTCCCACCCTTCCAGGAAAGGTACGGGAAAGTTCAGATCTGCATTAAATCGAACTGATCGCTCCCGAGAGAATCCTGGGAAGCTACCGTTGCCGTTGTGACCAGCCGCGCGAGTCTGTGACTTACCGAAGGGGCGCCATCCAGAGAACGTAACGTCCTCATTAAATGGGATACCGTTTACCGGATCAAGGAGAACTTTACCGTATGGGTGTCCTGTTTCAATGGGACCCCGGTCAGGTAGTCCATCGCCGTCACGGTCTGCCGCCAGCACCGGAGCCCCACTGGCGTTGACCGCCTGGTATGGGTTGCCGGGTAACTCACCACGAATTCTCGGTAAGTCAGCTACACGACCACCTGGGTTGGAAGCTGAATTCTGGCCATCGTACGTCTCATTGTTGTAGTGAAGCTGGAGGTTGAGACCCCAGTCATCATCGAATTCGTACGCCGCATTGGCATAAAACACACCTTGTTGGTCGTGGGGATTCAGTTCCCACCACTCGCCGAAGTCCATCCGGCAGAGCGATCCCGGGGGCCATTGGCTACCATTACGGTTAGACCCAACGTTGACAGGGTCTTCACGTTCGGCTCCACCACAATTTGCATCAGCTCGTCGTGCGGTAGAGCCAGTTAGCGTTCCGTCTTCATTTCGAGTCGGTACACGAAATTGACCAGGGTTACCTGATGAAGATACGTTGAAACCGGAATAGAACAGTCTCGGTCGATCGACCCAGCGCAGATTTTCGTTATCTCGCCATTGCAGGGCCGTTACGATGTCCCAGCCACCAACATCACCGCCCCACAACATGGAGTACATTTGCTCCATGTAGTCGCCACGGCTATCTTGCTGGTTGAAGGCTTCAAACTTAAAACCATCATAGGACTTTATAGGTACGAAATTGACCACACCAGCCACCGCCGCGGAACCGTATAGTGCCGCAGCACCGTCCACCACGATATCAAGACGTTGAATCGCAATCTGAGGCAGCATTATGTTAGTGTTGCCATCGCCAGGTCGCTTACCGTCTACAAGGTCTAACGTAGCGCCAGCACCGAGTCCGCGGATATTAACCCGCGTTTCGGTTGCACCGGAGCCCGGTGTGATATTGGATGAAATCGACGACCCCTGGTTAAAACTCAGGTTGTGTACGATGTCACCTATGTTAGGAGTTCCTTCCGCAGCAATATCCTCAAGGGTTAACTGGGTAAGGGGCGATGCGGACCGAAAACCCTCGGTTCGCCTGATGAAGGAGCCTGTTACAATAATTTCCTCTACTTCTTCATCATCCTGCGCAAGTACAGCCCCGGAAATAGGGAGCAGCGATAGCGTTATCGCGGTACACAGCAGTTTTTTCTGAAAGCCGGGCAAACCGGTTTTTCGGTTGACGTGCATATAAATTTCCTCTCTCTTGATTTGTACTACTTAGTTCTAATTCTTTTAAGCATCGATGCTGCAAGATAAGAGCCGCACCCAGAGGAGTCCCGGCAACACCTAAACAGACTAAGGGGATGAAAGCACCTGTATCGGTCTCAGTCAAGCCATAATGTGAGCATTTGTCGACAATCTGGGCAGGAAGGATTGAAAAACGTTACAAAAAGTAATTTTTATCCATTAAATCAGTTCGTTAGAGCATGCATTTATTGAGCAATTGTTCGATATTTTGATAAAAGTTATCTGCCTAATAACTATCCGCTCAGTGAAAATATAGCGAGCGGCGTTCGATTATTGATAATATCTATCTGCCTAGCAATAATCGGTCAG
>Ga0257112_10000091_pt1 | contig 37236 bp, 34 predicted proteins | sample LP_taG_5_FD_191565 | JGI IMG/M metagenome (GOLD analysis project Ga0257112, IMG submission 191565) | Marine microbial communities from Northeast Subartic Pacific Ocean, Canada - LP_J_2015_P26_1000m | ecosystem: Environmental > Aquatic > Marine > Oceanic | place: Canada: Northeast Subartic...
GGTCGACCTCGGCGGCGATGGCAGCCCGACGAACGTCGTCGGCGAGGGTGCCGACGACACGGATGCGACCGAACCGGTGGTCGGACAGCGAGGCGGCGAAGGCGGCGTCATCCTCGTCGGCCATCCGACTCACCCGCGGCTCGATGCCGCAGCGCCGGGCGGCGGCGAGCACACGGGCGACCTCGGCGTCGGTGGCGCCATCGCCGATGCGGACGATCACGTCCGGGTGTGGCCGGTAGCGGAGCACGTTGGCCTCGCAGGACAGGCCGCTGGGGTCGTGCCCGACGCCGTAGTGCTCGGCCCACCAGCGATCGTCGTCGGACACGTGGCCAGCCAGGTCGGCGGCCGCTCCGACCGGCCGCCAGGTGCCGAGTTGGAGCAGGTAGTCGTAGCCGCCGGCCTTGGCGCCGGGTCCGATCGAGGAGCGCTTCCAGCCGCCGAAGGGCTGGCGCCGGACGATGGCGCCGGTGATCGGTCGGTTGACGTAGGCGTTGCCAACCTCGACCCGTTCGAGCCAGTGCTCGACCTGCGCAGGGTCGAGTGTGTGGATGCCGCCGGTGAGGCCGTAGTCGACGGCGTTCTGGAGGTCGATGGCGGCGTCGAGGTCGGGAGCGGCCATCAGGCCGAGCACGGGGCCGAAGCACTCGGTGTGGTGGAAGGCCGAACCGGACGCCACGCCGGCCTTGATGCCCGGGGTCCAGCAACGACCCTCGTCATCGAGTCGGCGGGGCTCGAGGAGCCAGTGCTCGCCGGGGGCGAGGGTGGTGAGGGCGTCGGCCAGCTTCCCGGTGGCAGGACCGATCAGCGGCCCGAAGGTGGTCGCCGGTTCGGTGGCGGGGCCGACGACCAGTGAGGCGGCGGCGTCGACAACCTGCCGGAGGAACCGTTCGTCGTTGGCGACGCTGTCGACGAGAATCCCGAGGCTGGCGGCCGAACACTTCTGGCCCTGGTGGCAGAAGGCGGACCGCACCAGGTCGGCGGCGGCGAGGTCCAGGTCGGCGCTGGGGGTGACGACCAGGGCGTTCTTGCCGCTGGTCTCGGCGAAGAGTCGCAGGTCGGGCCTCCATGAACGGAACAGGTCGGCCGTCTCGACACCTCCCGTGAGGATGACACCGTCGGCGGTGGTGACGAGGCGCCGCTTCACGTCGGCGTCAGCCGTGTGAACGAAGCGGAGCAGGTCGGTGGGCACGCCGGCGGCCCAGCAGGCTTCGGCCACGATCTCGGCACACCGTCGGGTCCGGGACGCCGGCTTGAAGACGACGCCATTGCCGGCGGCGAGGGCGGCGACCACACCCCCGCATGGGATGGCGACCGGGAAGTTCCACGGCGGGACGACGGCGACGACGCCGAGCGGCGTGAACTCGGCAGCGGCGACCCGCTCGAGTTCGAGGCAGCGCTCGGCGTACCAGCGGGCGAAGTCAACGGCCTCGCTGACCTCCGGGTCAGCCTCTGGAAGGGTCTTGCCGGCCTCGTGCGCCATGGTCACGAGCAGGTCGTCGTGGCGGGCCATGAGTTCATCGGCCACCCGGCGCAGGACCTGGCGGCGCTCGGACGCCGATCGGGCCGACCAGGCCACCTGTGCAGCTCGCACCCCGGCGACCGTGGCGTCGATCTCGGCCACCGAGGTGGTGGCCGACGTCGCCGTCGGCGTGGGTCGTCGGTCGGACAGCGACGCCAACCACGTCCGGGTCGAGGCCATCGAGGGGTCGGTGTCGGGCTGGTTGGCGAAGCCGATCTCCGGTACCTCGACGAGTTCGGCCCCGCGGCGGGGTGCCGTGCCGACGGCCCAGCGCATGGTCACGGACTCGCGGAAGCGGTCGGCCTGTTCGGCGAACTCCGGCGTTCCGGGTCGGAGCGTGAAGAGGTGGTGGAGGAAGTTCTCGGGAGCGGCGTTCTCCTCGAGGCGTCGAAACAGGTAACTGATCGCCACGTCGAAGTCGGCCCGCCCGACGATGGGCGTGTAGAGCAGTAGGCCGTCGGAGGCGTCGCGCACCGAGCGCGCCTGGGCCGGTGCCATGCCCTGGAGCATCTCCAACTCGATCCGGTCGGCGACGCCCCGTTGTTCGGCCAGCAGGTGGGTCCAGGCCACGTCGAAGAGGTTGTGGCTGGCGAGGCCGATGCGCACGGCGTCGGCGTGTCCGGGACGCAGCGCCCAGTCGACGCAGCGCTTGTAGTTGGCGTCGACCTCGGCCTTGGTGGTGTAGGGCGCCTGGGCCCAGCCGTGAACCTCGGCCTCGACCCGTTCCATCGCCAGGTTGGCGCCCTTGACCAGGCGGACCTTGATCTCGGCCCCTCCCGTTGCACGGCGTCGTTGCGCCCACTCGGTGAGCCGTCGCAGGGCATCGAAGGAGTCGGGCAGGTAGGCCTGCAGGACGATCCCGGCCTCGAGGCCGGACAGGTCAGACTCGTCGAGTAACTCGGTGAACGCCCGGATGGTGAGCTCGAGGTCCCGGTACTCCTCCATGTCGAGGTTCACGAATGTGGGCGGCGACGTGTCCGACGCTCGCCGGTAGAGCACCCGAAGTCGGTCCTTGATGCGCCCGAGGGTGTGGTCGAAGGCCCAGAGGTTGATCTGGCTGGCGATGGCCGAAACCTTGATCGACACGTAGTCGACCTCGGGGTCCTCGATCAGCCGGAGGGTCTCCTCGAAGCGTCGCTCGGCCTCCCGGTCCCCGAGCACGGCCTCGCCCAGCAGGTTGACGTTGAGGGCGAAACCCTCTGATCGGCGCTCGGCGTGGTGGGCTCGACGCTTCTCGGGCTCGGCATCCACGACGAGGTGGCCGACCATGCCGCGCATCCGGCGCCGGGCCAGTGGGATGACCAGGGACGGCAGCAGCGGAGCGAGGCGGGCGCCGATGCGGAGGGCCAACCTGTCGAATGGGCCGAGGAAGCCGGGAAGTTCGCCGGCGGCGACGAGGCAGGCCAGTTCGCGGGCGGCCGCCCGGTCGTCGCGGTGGCGGGCCACACGGTCGACGAAGCGCATCGTGAAGGCCACCCCGTCGGGGTCGGCGACGAGTCGGGCGAGTCGGTCTCCGAGGGCCCGTTCGCCGCGGGTCTCGTCGGCGGCGGCCAGGTTGATCCAGCGGGTTGCGAGGGCGACGGCGTCTTCGGCGAGTCGGTCGGCCGCATCAGTGGTGTCGATGCCGAGAGGGGCGCCTTCCGGCGAAGACGCGGCGGTCGTCTCGGGCATGTCCACAGTCTGAGGGAGCGGCCGCCCAGCGTCTTGTACGATCGGGGCCCTGATGACGTCCGAATCGGACAATTCAGCCCTGCCCGCTCCTGATCACGGGTCGACCGGGGCGATCCAGCCCCTGCTGGAACTCTTCGACTCGCTGCCCCAGGTCATGTTCTGCATGAAGGGCGTCGATGGCCGCTACCTCGCCGTGAACGACGCCTTCGTCCGCAGGTCGGGTCGCCGGTCGAAGCGCGACGTCCTCGGCGCACGGGCGACCGACCTCTTCCCCGCACCCCTGGCGGAGCGCTACGAGGAGCAGGACGGCAACGTCTTCTCCAGCGGTGAGCCCCTCCGGGACGAACTCGAGTTGATCCGGCGACCTGACGGCTCGTTCGGCTGGTACCTCACGGTGAAGTTGCCGATCGAGGAGGACGGCGAGGTCACGGCACTGGTGAGTGTGAGTCGCGACCTAGCGACTCCCAGCGACGAGAGGATCGCCCTCGAGGCTCTGACCCGAGTCGTGGAACTCGTCCAGGCCCACCTCGACGAGCCGCTTCGGGTGGCCGACCTGGCCGAGGCGGCCGGCTGCTCCGAGGCGCAACTCGAGCGCCGGATGAAGAAGGTGTTCGGCCTGACAGCCACGCAGTACGTCCTGCGTGTCCGTGTGGAACGGGCCACAGAGATGCTCACCGGCACCGACGACCCGATCGCCATGATCGCCGCCGCCTGCGGGTTCTACGACCAGGCCGGCCTCACGAGGCAGTTTGCCCGGCTTGCCGGCGAGACCCCCGCCCGCTTCCGGGCGTCCCATTCGGGCTGACCGGCGGTCAGTCGCCGAGGCCGTCCCGGATCTCGTCGCCGTGCTGGTCGTTGCGGGGCGGTGGGCGCCGGACGCTGGGAGGAGTGGCGGAGAGCCCCATCGGCGAGCGCACCGAGCGGAAGGCTCCGTCGCCCTCGCCGAGCACGTCCACCGGGTCCAGCCCGAGCGCTTCGGCGGTGGCGAACGCCGAACGGACGTCGTTGATCGGACCGGCCGGGATGCCGGCAGCCTGCAGTCGCCCGACCCACTCCTCGACGGAACCGTCGACCAGGACCGCTTCGACCTCGGTGGCGAGCGCTTCGACGTTGGCGACACGGCCCTCGTTGTCTGCGAACCTCGGATCGTCGCACCATTCGGGTCGCCCGAGCACGTCGGCGAAGCGCTCCCAGAGCACGGGGCTGGCGGCCGCCACGGCGACCATCCCGTCGGCGGCGCGGTAGGGCTCGTACGGGGCGATGGAGGGGTGCCGGTTGCCGTGCCGGCCGGGGTCGACGTCGGCGGCGACGTGGGCGCTGCCCACGTTGAGCAGCCCGGCCAGTGCCGACTGCATGAGGGAGACCTCGACATGCTGGCCGAGGCCCGTCTCGCGCCGTTCTTCGAGGGCGGCGAGGATGCCGATGGCTGCGTAGAGGCCGGTGAGCTTGTCGACCACGGCCGATCCGACCTTGGAGGGTTCGCCGTCGACCTCGCCAGTGACGTGCATGAGCCCGCTCATGGCCTGGATGAGGAAGTCGTAGCCGGCCAGGTCGCCTCCGGGACCGGAACTGCCGAAGCCGGTGATCGAGCAGGTGATGATCGACGGCTGTTCGGCGGCCAGCGACTCACGGTCGAGACCGAAGCGCCCCATCGTGCCTGGTCGGAAGTTGTCGACCACGACGTCGGCGCCCAGGGCTATCCGTCGGGCCACCGCGAGGTCGTCCGGCCGGCGCAGGTCGAGGGCGATGGAGCGCTTGTTGCGGTTGAGGGTCAGAAAGTAGGTGCTGGTCGGGCCGTCGCCGTCGTCCCACCACGGCGGGCCCCACGTGCGGGTGTCATCGCCGACCCCGGGTTGTTCGACCTTGACGACGTCGGCGCCGAGGTCGCCAAGCACCATCGTGGCGAGCGGGCCGGCCAGGACCCTGCTGAAGTCGGCGATGCGGAGGTGCCCGAGTGCGCCGCGAGCGCGGCGCTCTTCGAGGGAGGACATGCGGTCAGTCTGCCGGGTCGGCGCTCAGGCCGGGTCCGCCAGGTCCGGGTTCCTCCACACGATCAGCACGGCGTTGTCGCCTACGGCGGGGTCGTCCATGTAGTCGGGGATGGCACCCAGGGCCTCGAACCCGTTGTCCAACTGGAAACTCAGGGTTGGGTCGTAGAGCTCGCCGGCGACGACCTTGTCGACGTAGTCGTCGGCGGACATCTCGTGGATGTGGTCCTTGTAGCCGGGGATCACGCCACCGGCCACGATTCCCGCCTTGGCAAACCGTCGGACCAAGTCCTTGCGGCGGATATAGAGCTGGTGGCCGATGCCGAGCCGCCGGTAGCCGGGGTCGACGGCGATGGTGATGCCGTAGTACCAGTCGCCGTCGGCCGAATGGTTGCCGCACGAGTTCTCGCCGATGAGGTCGTCAAGCGAGTGGTGGGAGTCTTCGAAGTCGAAGTCGATGAAGATCCCGACACCCATGCCGACGGGTCGGCCTTCGTGGAGTGCCACGAACCCGCCCTCGGGGAACGTGTCGCAGTAGACCTCGATCTCCTCGGGGACCAGCAGGTCCTCGATGCCGGCGGTGGGGAAGGCCGCCCGCTCGATGGCCGCCAGTTCGACGGACCATTCTGAGCGGATCTGTTCGTAGGTGATGTCCTTGGCGGTGGCGACCACGGCGTCCTGATCAGTCCGGGAACGGTACGTGGGTGTAGTCGTTGTGGCGTGGAACGCCCCACACGGCCCAGAGGTCGCGGGTGCGTGGGCGCATGACAACGGCACCGCTGGACTCGATGTGGTGGGTGTCGTCGGACTCGCGACAGATCGCGTCGGGATCACGGGTGATCGCCATGCAGTCCTCAGCGGTGATGCCGTCGCGGTCGAGCAGGCCGACCGCCCGCTCGAGGCGACGGGCCGAGTTGGCCGTGAGGTCGGCGGGACGCGGGGCTTCGACAGCGGTGGCCTCGTCCCAGAGGGTGTGGTTGGTGTGGACCAGGGCGTCGTCGTCGACGCCGAGCCAGGGACGGGCGGTCGGCATGCCCTCGACCATGAAGCCACTGCCGTCAGCGTCGAACAGGAGGTAGCTGTGGGCGCCGGCCAGGTCGGCGCCGAGCACGACCTCGAGGGCCTCGTCGGCGGTGGACCGCAGCAGTGCATCACGGACGACCGTGGGCCAGGTGACGCCGGTGGTGCCGTCGATGCCGGTGAGGTTGTTGATGCCGACGCAGACGCCGGCCTCGTTCATGCCGATCTGGCCGAGGCAGCCGGTGGTGGAGAACACGAGTGCTGCGGGCCCGTCGTCGGGGCGGACGCGGAACAGGACCACGTGCTCGGTGGCGGAGTCGTGCATGTCCCAGGTCTGGGCGTAGAGGCCGACGCCGTCAGCCCGGCTGTCGGGGACGATGAAGGCGGTGCAGTCGTCCTCGACGACGGCGGCCGGATGACTTCCGGCAACGTGTGAGCGCACCGTGTCGACGAAGTCGGTGAAGCCGCCGACCACGATGGCCTCGGCAAGCGTGATGCCGGCGCCCTCGGCCATGCCGCACATCTCCTCGTGGAGGACCGGCGAGTGCGCCTCATGGGCAGGGATACAGGCCTCGGCGAGGGCGAGGACTCCATCGCGATCGAGGGGTCTCCCGCTCCAGTCGCCGGAGGCGACGAGGCGGACGCGTTCGTCCGTGTAGCGCCTGATCTCGTCGGCGTAGGCGGTGCCGTGGGCATGACCCATGGCCGCCGGGCCGCCGGCCAGGTCGACGACGCGGAGTGCGGGACGCCTCATGGCCCGTAGTTTCGCGCACGGGTTGCAGCAATGCAAGGGAATTCGTCGTCATTCCCTCTCTTTGCAACGGATTCCGTTGCATACAATCCTCATTCCGACGGTTTCTATCGACTCCCGGCGGTGTCGGCGGGGCCCACCATGAGACACAATGACCCGATGGAGGACCCCCTACACCTCGCCGACGAGGTCGCCGATGCCCTGGCCGCCGGGCGACCGGTCGTGGCCCTCGAGTCGACGATCATCGCCCACGGAATGCCCTATCCCCGAAACGTGGAGACGGCACTCGCCCTCGAGGCCCTCGTGCGCTCCGGGGGCGCCGTGCCCGCAACCGTCGCACTGGTGGACGGCCTGCTACGGGTGGGGTTGTCCGACGACGAACTCGAACGACTCGGCACCGCCGACGGAGTGGCCAAGGCCTCCCTCCGGGACGTGGGCGCCGTGCTGGCCTCTGGCCTCCTTGGAGCGACCACTGTTGCCTCCACGATGTTCGCCGCCAACCGGGCCGGCATCCGGGTCTTCGCCACCGGCGGTATCGGCGGGGTCCACCGGGGCGACAACGGCGACGTCTCCGCCGACCTGACGGCCCTCGGCCGCTTCCCCGTGGCGGTGGTGTGTGCCGGCGCCAAGGCGGTGCTCGACCTGCCACGCACCCTCGAGGCGCTCGAGACCCTCGGGGTGCCGGTCCTCGGCTGGGGAACCGATGCCTTCCCGGAGTTCTGGACCAGGGGCGGCCGCCTGCCGGTCTCGGCACGGGTCGACGAAGCGTTCCAGGCGGCTGCCGTGCTCGACGCCCACTGGTCGGCCGGACTGGCGTCCGGCATCGTCCTCGGCGTGCCGATCCCCACCGAGCACGAGGCCGACCGGACCGTGATCGACGCAGCCATCGTCGAAGGCCTGACCGCCGCCGACGCAAACGGCATCACCGGCAGCGAGGTCACGCCGTTCCTGCTGTCCCACATCGCCGACGCCACCGGCGGCGCCAGCCTCGACGCCAACGTGGCCCTCGTGCAGGAGAACACCCGCGTCGCCACCGAGGTGGCCGTCGCCCTCGCCGCTACCAGGTGACCTCGGCAAGGCCGATGCCGGACTCCCCGGCGACGGCATAGAAGAGGAACGTCCGCCCACCATCCTCGAACAGGGCCGGATCGCGCAACTGGTTGACCGGCTCGTCGGCCGCACCCCGGATCGACGGTGCCACCGGAAGGTCGGCACCCTCCCACGCCCGCTCCGGCCGCAGCACTTCGACGGGCTCGGACGCCCGCCACCTCCCCCAGTCGCCGTCGAGGTCGACGGTCGAGTGGAGGATCGCCTCGGGGGCATCGCCCACCCGGGTCCAGAACACGTGCAGGGTGCCGTCGCGCACCGTCACGGCCGAATGGCGCATGTCGCGCCCGAACAGGGTCGGCCCCTGCTCCCAACCGGTGCGCCCGTCGGCCGAGCGGTACACGACGCCGGGCATCGCGAGTGCATAGGTCGCCCCTTCGTGCCGGAAAGCCCGGAGGTAGGTGTGTGGGACCTCGCCGGGCAGCACGCTGAACCCGATCCCGTCCGTCGAGACGGCCACCTTCGAGACCTGCCGTCCCAGCCCCGCCAGGCCGTGGAAGTAGCAGACCACCTCGCCCGCCGCCTCGTCGACGTGGACGTCGGGCGAGGCCACGTGCGGGATGGTCAGGTCGCCACGCAGGTCGCTCGGCATCCGGCCGACGCCGAGGGCGGCCTCGTAGCGGGCACGGATCGCCGCGAACTGCTCGACGGAGACCTCGGGCGGTTCCGTCGGAAACCCGGAGTCGGCAAGTTGGAGGGCGCCCGGCGGGTGGACGGTCCACGGTCCGGCGACCTCGTCGGCGAACGCCAGGCGGATGTGGGTGCCCTTGTGGTCGGCGAAGTAGAGGTACAGGCGCCCCAACGGCTCCCCGACCCAGCCGGGGACGCGCAGCACCGACGGGCCCTGGATGTTGGTGCCGATGCCCGGGTGGCTGTCCGGGCCGACGATCGGAGCGTCGACCAGCCGGATGGCCGTGGGCCGCCCGGTCATGCCGGGACGATTGCGTACTCGGCCAGGCGGGCGTGGAGCGGGATCGCTGCGTCGAGCACCGGCCGCAGGTGATCGGGCACGGTGGCGGTGCTCGGCTCCCAGGGGCGGAAGCCGGTGCTCGAGTGGGCGGCGTCGTACCAGTGCTTCGCCCAGACGCCGTCCTCGGGCTTGGGGCCGGCGGGCCACGAGAGCATGGCCTCCTCGAAGTCGATCCCCAGCCGGCCGCACAGTTCGGTCAGGGCCGCTCGCGGGTCGCTGCGCAGCACCGTGGCGTCGAGCACCACGGGCTCCTCCCCCGCCTCCATGATCGAGTCGAGCAGTTCGACCTGCACCTCGAGGCCAGTGTCGGCGAGCGTGGCGTCGTCGAGTCGGACCGCCAACGAGGCCAGCATCTCGGTGGGCTCGCGTACGAGCAGGATATTGCGGCACTCGCCGAGGAAGGCCCGGTCCAGGTCGACGATGTGGTGGGCCATCTGCTTGAAGAACACGACGGGCGTGTCGTAGGCGCCGAGCATGACCTCTGCCACCACCTGCTCCCCGTCGGGGTCCCGGGTGGCGAGCACCTCGTCCCGGCCCGGGTGCACCCTGCCGGTGACGCGCAGGTAGTGGGCGTACAGGGGCTCGTCGAGCGCCGTTGTGTCAGGGCGCTGTGCGAACGAGTACATCAGCGCCGTCGAGATGTTGCGCGGCCCCGAGCAGCAGTTGATGCGCAGGGTCACGCTCCCACGTCCCGGGCCACGGCCTCCCGGTAGAACCCCCGCAGTCGCTGCGTCATCGGTCCCGGCACGCTGCCGTCGCCGATGCGCCGGCCGTCGACCTCGGTCACCGGCGTGAGGCCTCCGAAGGTGCCGGTCACGAACGCCTCGTCGGCGGCATAGACGTCGGTGAGCGAGTACGGGGCCTGGTGGGTCCGGATGCCGGCGGCCTCGGCCTCCTCGAGCAGGACCTCCCGGGTGATGCCGTTGAGGTTGTAGACGCCGGTCGACGTCCAGAGTTCGCCGTCGCGGACGACGAAGAAGTTGGTGGCGTTGCAGGTGGCCACGGCACCGGTCGGGTCGAGCATGAGCGCCTCGTCGGCGCCGGCCTTCACGGCCTGGATGAGGGCGATGACCTCGTGGAGCTTCGAGTGGCAGTTCAGGCGCTGGTCGAGCACCTCGGGGCCGGGACGTCGCACGGTGGCCGTGAACAGGGTGATGCCCTCGTCGGCCACCGACGGGTCGGCCACCTTGTACTCGGCGATGATCACGATATTGGGTCCGCCGATGACGTTCGACGGATGCTGAGACGGGGTCTTCTTGTCGCCACGGGTGACCATGAGGCGGACATGGGCGCCGTCGTGCATGTCGTTGCGGTCGACCGTGGCCTGCAGGGCGGCGGTCACCTCGTCCCTGGTGCGGCCGATGTCGAGGTCGATGGCGGTGGCCCCTGCGAACAGCCGCTCGAGGTGCCGGTCGAGGAAGGCGAACCGGCCGTGGTGGAGGCGGATGCCCTCCCACACGCCGTCGCCGACGAGGAAGCCGCTGTCGAACACCGAGATCTTCGCCTCGGCACGGGGAAAGAACTCGTCGTTGATCCAGATCTGCACCGAGGCGTTGCGCTCGTCGGCGAGTGCCTGATGGGTGCTGCGTGCCATCGCGGGGAACCTATCCAGTCGCCGCGCGTTCAGTCGCTGCGACGTCCGACGAGGAAGACCAGACAGGCGGCGAGGAAGAACAGAGTCGACACGAGGAACAGCACGTCGCGCTCCCGGATTGCCATGGCCGTGAACCCCACCGAACAGGCCAGGAACAGCCACCAACTGAGGACTTCAGAGTCGATTCGCACGGCCGGCATCCTCGCACGCGCCACCGGGGGGAGCGAAGCCGACGCGTTCAGGCGCCGTCCTGCCTGGCCTGATCGACCGTGAGGCGGGGGGTGAGCTGCTCGGTGGCGACGACGAGGTGGAGCAGCGCACCGGTCGGCGAGGCCAGCGCCCGTTCGAAGGCCGGGGCAAAGTCAGCGGTGGTAACGACCTGCTCGGCGTGGAGGCCGTAGGCGCCGGCGATCGCCACGAAGTCGGGGTTCACCAGGTCGGTGCCCACCACCCGACCGGGATGGTGGATCTCCTGGTGCATCCGAATCGTGCCGTAGGTCGAGTTGTCGACGACCAGCACAATCGGTCGGGCGTCCTCCTGGAGTGCGGTGCCGAGTTCGACCATGTTCATCTGTAGGTCACCATCACCGGCGAAGCAGACGACCGTGCGTTCCGGGTCGGCCAGCTTCGCGGCCACCGCTGCCGGTAGGCCGTAGCCCATGGTCCCGTTCTGCGACCCCAGGAGGCGGGCCCGGTCGCCGTAGACCAGGAACTTGTTGGGCCAGACGCTGAAGTTCCCGGCGCCGTTGGTGACGATGACGTCGTCTGGGAGCCGATCTCGCAGCCAGGCAGTGACCTCGCCCATGTCGAGTTCGCCGAGTTGGGGCGGGCAGTCGAGCGTGTCGAGGAACGCCGCACGGCGCTCGGCACGCCATCGGGCCCACCGGGCACGACCCTCGAGGTCGACTTTTGCGAGTGCTTCGGCCATCTTGTTCGGGCCGGCATGGACCGTGCGGTCGGCATCGACGACCTTTCCGAACTCTGCCTCCGAGGCGTGGACGTGGATGATCGACTGCCCCGACGGCCGCTCCGACGAGCCGGCGCCGAAGAGCGTGTAGGTGCCCGTCGCCATCTCGCCGAACCGGGCGTTCAGTGCGACCACCACGTCGGCCTCGACGAGTGCCCGACGAACCGCTGCCGGCATGGCCACTCCCGCCTCGCCGGCGTAGCGATCGTCGGTGTTGTCGAACAGGTCGTGGCGCCGGAATGTGACGATGACGGGGAGGTCGTTGCGTTCGGCGAACGACCGCAGGTGGGCCCGCCCGGCGTCCGTCCATCCGCCACCGCCGACCAGCAGCACCGGTCGCTCGACGCCTGCGAGGACACCGCACACCGAGGCGATGTCGCCATCCGACGGCGGCCGCTCGTCGACCTCCACGCATGGCCCGGGAACAGCGGTCGTCAGTTCCCGCAACACGTCTTCCGGGAGCGACACCACCACTGGACCCGGCCGGTCCGAGCACGCCACGGTCATGGCCCGTTCGACGATCGCCGGGATGTCGTCGGCCGACTGGACCTCGACGACCCACTTGGCGAGGTCGTCGAAGAACGAGCGGTACTCGACCTCCTGGAAGGCCTCGAGGCCCCGGTGCTCGAGTTCGACCTGGCCGACGAGGAGCAGCATCGGCGTCGAGTTCTGACGTGCGGCGTGGACGCCGATCGAGGCGTTGGTGGCGCCCGGGCCACGGGTCACGAGGCAGACACCGGGTCGGCCCGTGAGCTGGCCGTGGGCCTCGGCCATGTAGGCCGCGCCTCCCTCCTGCCGACAGCCGACGAAGCGCAGGCGATCGGCCGCGTCGTACAGGGCGTCGAGCACGGCGAGGTAGCTCTCGCCGGGGACCCCGAAGGCGGTGTCGACGCCCTGGGCGAGCAGGCAGTCGACGAGCAGCTGCCCGCCGGTCTTCTCCCCGGGTGTTCCCATGCGGCGCATCCTCGCATGGCGCTGTGCCGTCGTGGAATCTCGGAGCGTTAACGTTCCAGTCGGACAGACGATTCGAACCCCACGGAGGGCTGCAATGGACCTCGGAATCTCGGGACGCACAGCACTGGTGACCGGCGCATCGGCCGGCCTCGGACTGGCATCCGCACAGGCACTGGCTGCGGAGGGCGTGCGCGTGGCGGTGGCTTCCCGTTCGGCCGACAAGCTGGCCGCTGCCGTCGCCACGCTCGACGGCGACCCGGTCATGCTCACCGTCGACCTGTCCGACCCGGCCAGCGTCGACGCCCTGATCGGCGACGCCACGGAGGCCCTCGGCCACGTCGACATCCTCATCGCCAACGGTGGCGGCCCACCTCCCGGAAACTTCGCCTCGACCGATGTCGACGCCTATCCTGCGGCGCTCCAGCTGAACCTGCTGTCCATGGTCGCCCTGGCCAAGGCCTTCGTGCCTCCGATGCAGCAACGGGGCTGGGGCCGGGTCGTCGCCGTGACATCGGCGGCGGTGCGCCAGCCCATGGACTACCTGATCCTGTCGAACACCGCCCGTTCCGGCCTGACGGCGTTCCTCAAGACCACCGCCACCGAGGTGGCAGGCGACGGTGTCACGGTCAACACGGTGCAGCCGGGGGTGCACGCCACCGACCGGCTGGCCCAGCTCTACGACGACCTCGACGAGGTGGCCCGGGCGGTGCCCACGCAGCGACTCGGCGATCCGGGCGACTTCGGGAGGATCGTGGCGTTCCTGTGCTCGGAGTCGGCCCGGTCGATCACCGGCGCATCGGTCCCGGTCGACGGCGGGGCGATCAAGGGCCTGCAGTAGGGGCCCGCAGCGGCGGGCGCAGGCTCAGACGTAGTCGGTGAACTTCTCGAGGTTGCGCACCGGGCGGGACAGGGCGTCCTTGCGGAACGGGTCGCCCAGTTCCTTGGTGCACATGATCTCGAGGACCGTGGTCTTCCCGTCGTTCATCTGGGCGTCGATGGCGGCCCGCAGCGCCGGGCCGACGTCTTCGAGCTGGTCGACGCGCACGCCCTCGGCGCCCATGGCCCGGGCGATCTCCGAGTAGTCCTCACCGCCCTCGAGTTCGCCGGCGACGAACCGGCGGCCGTAGAAGTCGACCTGGTTCTTCTTCTCGGCGCCCCACTGGCGGTTGTGGAACACGATGGCGGTGACGGGGATGTGGTGGCGGACGGCGGTCATGACCTCGACCATGCTCATCGCCCAGGCACCGTCACCGGCGTAGGAGACGGCGGGACGGTCGGGGGCAGCGGCCTTGGCGCCGATGATGGTCGGCAGGGCGTAGCCGCAGTTGCCCCAACTCATGGCGGCGAAGAAGGAGCGGGGCTCCTCGAAGCGCAGGTAGCTGTTGGCGACCGAGTTGATGTTGCCGATGTCGGTGGAGACCATGACCCGGGGCGGCATGGCCTTCTCGAGCTCGCGCAGGACCTGACGGGGGTGCAGCCAGTTGCCCTCCTCGTCAATGGCCTCCTTGATCATGTCGATGCTGAAGTCGTCGATCTCGTGGGTCCAGTCGTCGAGCTCGGCCTCCCAGTCGGCCTTCTCGCCTGCCGTGGTCGCGGCACGCTCGTCGCGTGTGGCGTCGCAGGCGAGGGTGCGGTCAGCCAGCCTGGCGGTCAGGGCCTTCGCCGTAGCCCCGGCGTCGCCGCAGATGCCGACCGAGATCTTCTTGACGAGGCCGAGCATCTTGGCGTCGGCGTCGACCTGGATGATCCTGGCATCGGCGGGCCAGTAGTCCATGTCGTGCTGGGGCAGGGTGCCGAACGGGCCCAGCCGGGTGCCGAGGGCGAGGACGACGTCCGCCCGGGCGATGAGCTTCATGGCGGCCTTCGAACCCTGGTAGCCGAGTGGGCCGCACCACTGCGGGTGGCTGGCCGGGAACGAGTCGTTGTGGAGGTACGAGTTCACGACCGGGCAGCCGAGGCGCTCGGCCAACTCGATGGTCTCGGCGACGGCGCCGCCCATGACCACGCCACCGCCGGCCAGGAGCACCGGGAACTCGGCGGCTGCGAGGAGGCCGGCGGCCTCGTCGAGGCTCTGCTCGCCACCGGCGCCCCGCTCGATGCGGATGGGCTCGGGGATCTCGACGTCGATCTGGCCGTAGAAGCGGTCACGCGGGATATTGAGCTGGGTGGGGCCCATCTCGAGGATGGCGCGGTCGAAGCAGCGGGCAGTGAGTTCCGCCATGCGATTCTCGTTGACGATGTGGCCCTGGTACTTGGTGAACTCCTCGAACATCGGGAGTTGGTTGGCCTCCTGAAAGCCGCCCAGGCCGATTCCCATGGTGCCGGTCTCGGGGGTGACGATGACGACCGGGCTGTGGGCCCAGAAGGCAGCGGCGATGGCGGTCACGCAGTTGGAGATGCCGGGGCCGTTCTGGCCGATTACGACGCCATGGCGGCCGCTGACGCGGGCGAACCCGTCGGCCATGTGGGCGGCGCCCTGTTCGTGGACGACGGGCACGAGGCGGATGCCGGCCGGTGTGAAGATGTCCATGGCGTCCATGAACGCCGATCCCATGATGCCGAAGGCAGTCTCGACGCCGTTCGCGACCAGGGTCTCGACGAAGGCCTCGCTGGGGGTCATGCGGGTCATCGGGTGCTCCTCGGAGTTTGCGTAGGGGTTCGCCTGTTGCGACAGGTGGCGCGGTCGTGCGCCACGGAGTGAGAACCTATAACGGAGTCGGAAGGGTGTCTAGATGAATGTCATCGGCCGAACGTCCACGGTTCCGGATCGCTCAGCGCAGGCCGTCGCTTCCCTCGACCTCGTCGATGGTGAAGCCGCCGATCCGGTGGTGGGGCCGCGGCCCCGTCGACATGCCGAGGGCGTAGACCACCTCGTCGGGCCGGGGCCCGTCGGGCACCACCACCGGCACCACGTCGTAGTGGCTGCGCAGGTAGCTGGCATGCAGGTACACCAGCGGCAGGTCCAGTTGGCAGCCCAGCACGCCGACCTTCTTGGCGGCGGGCACCATGGCCTTCGGGTCGTCGAGCGCCGCACGCAGGCCCGCTCCGCCGGGCGCATGCCAGACGGCGGCCAGCTCCAGTTCGCCGTTCACACCGGCAATGGCGCCCTTGCCATAGCCCTCGATCCGTCCGCCGTGGGCGGTGAGGGCGTCGCGCAACTCCTCGGCCATCGACATACCGAGGGGGATCAGCGATTCCATGAACCCGCTCAGGTCCGGCTCGTGCCGCCCGGCGAACGGATTGGCCAGCACAGCGGCAATGGAACCCCGGTGCAGGGGCTCGCCGAGGACCGGCCCTCCGGCGTGGTGGACACGCTCGAGCGACAGTTGGACCTTTCGGATGCGGAGGTTCTCCATACCGTTCATGACAGCACGTCCGCGCGGGTCGCGTCGACAACCATGGAATCCGCCTCAGTCCGGGTGGAGGCGCGAGCGGACGAGGGCGAGGTAGGCGGTGCGGAGGTGGAGTGTGAGCGCGCCGGGTTCGCCGGCACCGATGACCTGCCCGTCGATGGCCACGATCGGCTCGACGTAACTGGACGCACCGGTGATCATCGCCTCGTCGGCGGCGAGCGCCTCGTCGAGCGTGTAGGTGCGCTCGTCAATCGGGATCCCCTCGGCCTCGAGCACCTCCAACAGCGTGCTGCGGGTGACGCCGGGGAGGATGTCGTTCGAGAGCGGGCGCACGAGCAGTGCTCCGCCGACGACCGGGAAGAAGCTCACGGCTCCGCCCTCGGTGACGGTGCCGTCCGGAGCCACCAGCAGCGCCTCGTCGGCGCCGGCCTCGAAGGCCCCCCAGTTGGCGAGCACCTGGCCGAGGAGGTTCGTGGTCTTGACATCGCGTCGGGCCCAGCGCAGGTCGGGCTGTGAGCTCATCGTCAGCCCCGTGGGCTGGACGTCCGCCGGGGCTCCTTGAAGTGGCTGGGTGAATCCGAACACCGTCGGGGTGAGCCCCGCAACCGGCACGTAATTCCGTTCGGCGACCCCGCGTGTCACGTGGAGGTACAGGAAACCCTCGTCGACGTCGTTGCGTCGCACCAGTTCCATGAGGATCCCGAGAAACTCCTCCTCGGTGTGCGGTTCGGGAATCCCGACCTCTGCAAGGGACCGGCGAAGGCGGGCCAGGTGCTTGCGGACGTCGACGATCCCGCCGTCGAGCACGCCCATTCCTTCGTAGACGGCGTCGGCGAAGAGCAGGCCCCGGTCCATGATCGGGATGCGGGCTTCATCCTCGGGGACGAACTCGCCGTTCAGGCACACGATGCGGGTCATGGGGTGCTCTCCCAGGGGGAAGGTCGGCCGAGGAAGTGGCTTGTGCGTACCCGGTCCGTCATCGGCGGGACCCTAGTCCCGGCCGGGTGGATGTCCGAAGGGGTCGGTACCAGGCGTCGTGCATGGACGCCGCTCCACTGCTCGAACGAGTTGGCGCCAGGGAGCGCCGCCGGATGGTCGGCCGTCTCGAAGTCGGCCGGGGTGGCGTTGCGGCGTCCCTCGTCGAGGTCGGTGGCAACTCCGGATCATGGACCGTGCGGGACCCGGAGACAACCATTTCCTCCATCCGGCGTCGCAGTATTGCCCGCCGGGCAGCGTCGGCACCGGCGCCACGCGTGATGATGGAGGTGATGCCCACATCTGCATTGCTCGTCATGTACCCCGGCCTGGAGGACCAACTCTTCGATCCGACGGCACGGAGCCGTCTCGGTCACGTCGTCGACCTGGCCTCCGACGCCGCCGTGGTCGACCTTGCGGGCCTCCACGGACTCGAGGGCGTCGAGGTGCTCGTGACCGGCTGGGGATGCCCGCCGCTCGACGCCGACGCACTCGACCGACTCCCCTCGCTTCGATTCGTGGCCCATGCGGCTGGAACGGTGAAGGGCCTCGTCACGGATGCCTTCTGGGAGCGGGGCCTCACGATCACGTCGGCGGCAGCGGCCAACGCCGTCCCGGTCGCCGAGTTCACGTTCGCTGCGATCGTGATGCTCGGCAAGAACGTGTTCGGCATCCGGGACAGGCACCGCCAGGCCCGCGGCACGACGAGCGTCGTCGACCCCGCCTCGGTCGGCAACCGGGGCCTCCGGATCGGGATCATCGGCGCTTCGACGATCGGTCGCCTCGTGGCCGAGCGACTCCGCACCCTCGACGTGGAGGTGGTGGTCTCCGACCCGTACCTCGACGACGCCGGGGCGTCCGCCCTCGGTGTGGTCGCCCTCGGGCTCGACGACCTGCTGGCGACCTCCGACGTGGTCTCGATCCACGCCCCCGCCCTGCCGTCGACCCACCACCTGCTCGATGCCACGGCGCTGGCCCGAATGAGCGACGGCGCCTGGCTGCTCAACACCGCCCGAGGCAGCCTGGTCGACACCGCCGCCCTCGAAGCCGAGCTCGTGTCGGGCCGTCTCAACGCCTTCATCGACACCCCGGACCCCGAGCCGCTGCCTGCCGAGTCGCCGCTCTACGACCTCCCCAACGTCGTACTCACCCCGCACATCGCCGGGTCGCTCGGCAATGAGGTCGGGCGGATGGGCGAGCTGGCCGTGACCGAGGTGGAACGGTTCGTGGGCGGCGAGGCGCCGCTCCACCCCGTCACCAGGACGGACCTGGACCGAATCGCATGACGATCCGGCCCGGCCTCTGCTCGATCACGTTCCGCGACCTTGCGGTGGACGACGTCGTGGCGCTGGCTGCCGAAGCCGGATTGGCAGGGATCGAGTGGGGCGCCGACCGGCACGTGCCGCCGGGCTCGGATGCCGGGTCGGTGGCGGACCGCTGTGCCGACGCTGGCCTCGCCTGCCCCTCCTACGGCACCTACCTGTTCGCCGGCCGTGCGGCGGTCGACGATGTGGACGCAGCCTGTGCGACCGCGGTCGAATTGGGCGCCACGAACCTGCGGATCTGGGCACCCGACGAGGCCGGGGCGGCCGACGTGGCAGACATCGCCGACCGGGCTGGAGGCCGCGGACTCACCGTCTCGCTCGAGTTCCACCCCGGCACCCGCACCGGGACCGCCGCCTCGACGCTGGCGCTGCTCGCCGAGGTCGACCGACCGAACCTGTTCACGTACTGGCAGCCCGACCCGGGCCTCTCGCGCGCCGATGCCCTCGCGGAACACGCCGCGGTCACCGGACACCTCTCGCACCTCCACGTGTTCACCTGGGGACCCGCCGGGTTCGTCGACCGGCGACCGCTCGCCGACGGCGTGGACCTCTGGCAACCGGTGCTCGCCGCCGAAGGCACGGGACGATGGGGCCATGACCGCTGGGCGTTCCTCGAGTACGTCCCCGGAGACGACCCGGCGTGCCTCGTCGGCGAGGCCACCACCCTCCGAGCCTGGACCGGGGAGGCGGGTCGTGCCTGATCCCCGGGCCAACCCGATGGCCGGCAACCCCCTGGCCGGTCGGGCCGACGTCCAGCGGGCCGTGCGCGACCTGGTCGAACCGCTGCTGCCCCACATGAGCCCCGGAAGCGCCCGCGTGCGACTCGGCAGCGGGGCGGCGTTGTTCCCGCAACGGGTCGCCGAACTCGAGGGCTACGCCCGTCCGCTCTACGGCATCGTGCCGCTCGTTGCCGGAGGCGGCGAGTTCGACCACTGGGACCGCTGGTGTGAGGGGCTCGCCAACGGCACCGACCCGGACCACCCCGAGTACTGGGGCGCCTGCGAGGCTGGTCCCGACCAGCGGATGGTCGAGATGGCGGCGATCGGGTACGCCATGGCGACCGTCCCGGAGCACTACTGGGAGCCGCTCACCGACCCGGCCAGGGAGCGGGTCCTCGCCTGGCTGGACGGCATCGACCAGTTCGAACCGGCACCCAACAACTGGCAGTTCTTCCGCCTGCTGGTGCACCTCGGCCGCGAGCGGGTCGGCGCACCCGGAGACCCGGCTGCAGCCCAACGGTCGCTGGAGAAGATCGAGGACTACCACCTGGGGGACGGCTGGTACCGGGACGGGGCACTGGGCAACGTCGACTGGTACCTCCCCTTCGCCTTCCATGCCTACGGGCTCATGGTTGCGGCGTCGGGGCTCGGCGACCGGGAGGCGGCTGCCCGCTACGTCGAGCGGGCGGCGGCGTTCGCACCGGACTTCGAGCACTGGTTCGCCCCGGACGGCGCCGCCTTCCCCTACGGCCGCAGCCAGACCTACCGGTTCGCGCAGGGCAGCCTCTGGGGGGCATTCGCAGCAGCCGGCCTCGAAGCGCTTCCCTGGGGCCGGACGAAAGGAATGTCGCTGCGGCACCTCCGCTGGTGGGCCGACCGGGCGATCTCGGACCGGGACGGGGTGCTCAGCATCGGGTACGCCTACGACAACCGCCGCCTGGCCGAGGGCTACAACTCGGCCGGCTCGCCGTACTGGGCGATGAAGGCGTTCCTCGGCCTGGCGGCGCCCGCCGACCACCCCTTCTGGACGGCCGATGAGGAGCCACAACCCCCGCTCGCCGCACCCGTCGGCCAGCCGCATGCCGGCTTCGTCCTCGACCGGGACGACGACCACGTGGTCGTGCTCTCGGGCCGCCGGTCGCCGACGCTGTCGTTTATCGAACAGGCGACGGCCAAGTACGGCAAGTTCGCCTACTCGTCCCGGTTCGGGTTCAGCGGCGACGTCGAGTTCGGCTGGTCCGACCTCGGCACCGATTCGACGCTGCTGGTATCGGACGGCTCCGAGACGCTCACCCGCTGGGGCATCGAGGACGCCTTCGTCGAGGACGGAATGGTCTGGTCGCGCTGGCGCCCGTGGGACGACGTCGTGGTCGACACCGTGCTCTGCGGCGGCACCCCCTGGCATCACCGGATCCACCTCGTTCGCACCGGTCGGCCGCTGACCCTCACCGACACCGGATTCGCCGTCGGCGTGGACTCGCTCTGGTTCGGAAGGGGACCCGGAGCCGACCAGGGCCCCGGCCAGGTGCTGATCCGGACTCCCGAGGTGGTGTCGGGCATCCGGGGGGCCGGAGGCGACGGTCGGGCCGGACCGCTGCCGCCGAACGCCAACATGATGGAGCCACACGCAGCCATGCCGCTGCTCTCCGCCGAGGTCGGGCCCGGCGAGCACCTCCTCACGCGTCACGTGTTCGCCTCGACCGATCACGGCTCGACCGCCTGGGAGGACGCACCCGACCCGCCTCCCGGGGCATTCGACCTCCTGGAGAGGGAGCGTGACCGGGTGGTCGAACCCGTGGTGCCCGACGCCGAAGCGGAGGCGTTCCGGCGACGACGCACCGGCGGGGACGACCGATGAGCGAAGCGCCCCACCCTGGCGCCGTGGTCCGACCGGGTCGCACGATCACCGGCATGTCGGCGACCCTGCTGCCGTACACCGACGACGGCGGGATCGACTGGCCCGGCTTCGCCGCACACGTTGAGCGGACAGCCGCTGCGGGGCTCACCCCGGCCGTCAACATGGACACCGGCTACGTGCAACTGCTCGACGACGCCACGAAGGCCGAGGTGCTGGCCACCACCGCCCGGCACTGCAACACCTTCGTCGCCGGTGCGCACATCGCCGACGAGGCCGGCGATGCGTTCGACCCGGACCGGTACGCCCTTGAGCTGGACCGGATCGCAACGGGTGGTGGCACACCGGTGGTGTTCCCCTCGCACGGCCTGAACGCACTCGACGCCGACGGATGGGTCGCCGCACATTCCCGGCTGGCCCAGGGATGCGACCGGTTCATCGCCTTCGAGCTGGGACCGATGTTCGTGCCCTACGGGCGGATCTACTCGCTCGACGCCTACCGGGGCCTCCTCGACATCGACGCCTGTATCGGCGCCAAGCACTCGTCGCTCGAACGCTCACCCGAGTGGGACCGGCTGGCCCTGCGCGACGAAGTCCGTCCCGACTTCCACGTGTTCACCGGCAACGACCTGGCCATCGACATGGTCCGCTACGGCTCCGACTACCTCCTGGGGCTCTCGACCTTCGGCCCGGACGTGTTCGCCGAGCGCGACCGCCGGTGGGCTGCCGGCGACGGGGCGGGCTTTGGTGAATTGAACGACCTCCTCCAGGAGTTGGGCGACCTCGCGTTCCGAGAGCCGGTGCCCGGCTATCGCCACAACGCTGCCCAGTTCCTGAGGCTCCGCGGGTGGATCGGCTCGGACCAGGTTCCCCGGGGCGCCGTCCGCCGGCCCGACACGGACCTCGAGGCCCTCACCGACCTCGGCCACCGTCTGGGGGTCCTCGGCTGATGGCCCCGGTCCAGGTCCGGAGGCTCGCCGACGCCGCCGCGTTCACCCGGCACCTGGCCTCGCTCGGCGTCGACCTGCCGTTCGACCCGGAGGTGGACGTCGGTTCCGACTCGCCCCTGGCGCAACCGCTCGAGGTGCGGGACGGCTCCGCCGGGACCCTCGCCGTCGGCAACCGCTGGGCGGTCCTGCCGATGGAGGGCTGGGACGCAACCATCGACGGCCGACCCACAGACCTGGTCCGTCGCCGGTGGGCGAGGTTCGGCGGGAGCGGCGCCAAGCTGGTCTGGGGCGGCGAGGCCGTGGCGGTGGGCCCGGATGGGCGCGCCAACCCGAACCAACTCTGCATCGGCCCGGACTCGCCCGGCGACCTCGCCGACCTCAGGGGTGTCCTCGTGGACGCACACGTCGAGCACTTCGGGTCGGCCGACGACCTGCTGGTCGGACTACAGCTCACACACTCCGGTCGCTGGGCACGGCCCGGGAGCGATGCTGCGCCGCGCACCGCCTACCGTCACGGCCTGCTCGACGACCGGGTCGGCGCCGGCGGACAGAGCGTGCTGTCCGACGATGAACTGGACGGGCTGTCCGGCGACTTCGTCGAGGCGGCGGTGGTCGCCCACGACGCCGGCTTCGCCTTCGTGGACGTGAAGGCCTGCCACGGCTACCTGATCCACGAACTGCTGTCGGGTATCGAGCGGCCCGGCCCGTTCGGAGGGGACCTCGAGGGCCGGACCCGGTTCCTGCGACGGACGATCGAGGCCATCCGCCATCGGGTTCCCGGCCTGGCGGTCGGCGTGCGTTTGAGCGTCTTCGACCTCGCCCCGCATGTCGCCGGGCCGGACGGCACCGGAGTTCCGGAGGAGGGCGTCCACCATGCCTTCGGAGGCGACGGAACCGGGGTGGGGCTCGACCTCACCGAGCCCGACCGGTTGCTCGGGATGCTCGCCGACCTCGGCGTCGGCATGGTCTGCATGACCGCCGGCAGCCCCTACTACTGCCCGCACGCCCAGCGTCCGGCTTACTTCCCTCCCTCCGACGGCTACCTGCCACCACACGACCCCCTGGTCGACGTCGCCCGCCTCGTCGATGCCGCTGCCGACCTGAAGGCCCGACACCCCGGCCTCGTCGTCATCGGCTCCGGCTACTCCTACCTCCAGGAGTGGTTGCCGAACGTGGCCCAGGCGGTGGTCGCCCGGGGAGCTGTCGACTCGGTCGGCATCGGGCGCATGGCGCTCTCCTATCCGGACCTCCCGGCGGACGTACTGGCAGGCAGGCAGGTCGACCGTCGACGGCTCTGTCGGACCTTCAGCGACTGCACCACCGCCCCGCGCAACGGCCTCGTCTCGGGCTGCTACCCCCTCGATCCGCACTACAAGACGATGCCTGAGCGGGTCGAACTCACGCAGGCGAAGCGGGCAGCCGAGTCATCCAGGAGTGGCCGTCGGGGTTGACGCCACTGGTTGGGTTTCACCCTCCCTGCCTCCAGCCTGAGCCATGTCCGAGATCCGCCGACTGATCGACGCCAACCGCGACTACGTCGACGACCACCTCGGGATCGCCGATGCCGAGCCCAGGCGGAACCTTGCAGTCGTGACCTGCATGGACGCACGCATCGACGTGTTCGCCGCCCTCGGCCTCGACCTCGGCGATGCCCACGTGATCCGCAACGCCGGCGGCAGGGTGACCGAGGACGTCCTTCGCAGCCTGGCGTTGTCGAGCCATGCCCACGGCGTCGACTCGGTGGTCGTGATGCAGCACACCCGCTGCGGCCTTGCCGGCGTGGACAATTCCGAGTTGGCCGAAATCACCGGAGCCGGCATCGATTTCTTCGCCATCGACGACCATGTCGAGACGTTGCGGGCCGACCTGAAGAAGATCCGCGACACGCCGTACCTGTCGATCCTCTACGAGGTGGCGGGCTTCGTCCACGACATCGACAGCGGCCACATCACCGAAGTCGTCGAGGCCTGAACCACACGGTGGCCTGCCATCAGTACGGGCGGTCGCCGACGACGGTGACGCGTTCGACGGTGCGGGTCTCGGGCCAGTAGTCGTCGGTGGCGTAGTGCTGGACGGCCCGGTTGTCCCACATGACGAACGTGTCGACCTCCCACCGGATGCGGCACTGCACGCTCGGGTCCATGACCGACCGTTCGAGGCGACGGAGGATCTCCTCGCTCTCGTCGGCGTCGACGCCGTCGACGTGCGAGGTGAACTGGCGGTTGGTGTAGATGCCCCGGGCTCCGGTCTCGGGGTGGGTGCGGATCACCGGGTGGCGGGCCGGCGGGTAGGCGGACCGCATCTCGTCCAACTTCTCGGCAGGCACGCCACGGCCGAACGTGCGCATGAAGTCATGGACGGCGAACTTGTCGTCCACCCGGGCCTTCCAGTCATCGGACAGGCGGTCGTAGGCGGCGGCGGTGTCGGCGAAGCAGGTGTCGCCCCCGACCTGCGGGATCACGACGCCCCGCAGGATCGAGCCCATTGACGGCACCTCCCGCCAGGTGACGTCGGAGTGCCAGGTGTTGGCGGCCACCAGGCGCTCGGCGGTCGAGGTGATCTGGACGATCTCCTCGTGGCCGCTGTCGCCGAGGGTTCCCGTGGCGAACGGGTGGATCTCGAGCTCGCCGAGCTGTCGGCCGAAGGCGATGTGCTGCTCGCGGGTGATGTGCTGGTCGCGTAGGACGAGGACCTTGTGCTCCAGCCAGGTCTTCTTCAGCGCTTCGAGCGTCGCCGCGTCGACATCGGCCAGGTCGACACCGGTGACCTCGGCACCGAGGGTGGCGGTAAGCGCTTGTACCCCGATGGGCGCCGATGGTCCGGTCGTCGTCATGCGATCCCCAGGCGTTGGAACTGCTCGGCGGGTGCCTCGACCTCGAGCAGGGCGGTCCGCAACAGGTCCAGCATCTCGGCCTCCAGCGACTCACCGACCCGGTTCTCCTGCTCGTCGGGGTCGACGTCGAGGTCATAGAGGTGGTGCCTGTCGCTGTCGGCACCGGCCACCCAGAACGGGAGCAGGTCGCCCGGCTGGAACGGCTGGCGGATGACCGGCACGGTCGTCCCGGGCATGTTGTCGAGCACCGCCCGTTCGTCCGGGGCCGGCAACTCGTCGAAGCCGGCGATGTTGACGGGCATGGTCGACCAGCGATTCGACCACATGGACAGCGGGAAGTTGTCGCCCGACGACGACCGCGCGTACTTGGTGGTGCCATCGGTGACCTGGACCCACTTGCCGTACATGCCCCCGATGGCCCAGTCGCGCACCGAGTCGGCCTCGCCGGTGAACAGGGGGACGAGGGATCGACCGTGGGTGCGGTGCCCGACGGTCACTCCGTAGACGTCGGCGACGGTGGCGAACAGGTCCACGTTGGTGGTGAGGGCGTCGCAGGTGCCGCCGCCGGGCCGCCCCGGCCACGCCACCAGCAACGGCGTGTGCCCGAGGGGCTCGAACTGCGGCACGTTGGGCTTGCCCCACACGTCCTTGCCGTCACGCTCGTCCCCGAGGTAGTGGCCGTGGTCGGTGCAGACGACGAGGGCCGTGTCGTCCCAGAGGCCGCCCTCGTCGAAGGCGTCGAGAATGCGCCCGAACCAGTGGTCGATCATCGAGAGCTTCGAGCCGTAGTTGGCACGGATGTGGCGGCCCTCCCTCTCGGTGAGTTGTCCGCTGCTGATGGCCCCGTTGGCATACGGCGGCCAGATGATCCACTCCTCGTCCCACGGCTCGTCCTCGTAGCATCCGACCCACGGGGGCGGGGTGTCGAACGGCTCGTGGGGGTCGAACTCATCGACGAACAGGAACCAGCGGTCGTGGTGCGGCGTGGCGTCGCGGAGGAACCGGGCGGCCTCGCTCATGGTGCGCGGGCCCGGGTAGTCGGCCTCTTCGCGAAAGAAAGTGCGGGAACGGTCGTAGGCCTTCTCGCCGGCGTCGAAGCCGGTCAGGCTGCTCCACCACCAGCCACCCTTGCGGGCAGGCATCGTCGGGGCGCCCATCCACGACGGATCCGGATGGGTCCGCCAGGGGTCGCTCTCGTGCCCGCGCAGGTAGTCCCAGCCGTCGAAGTCCGTGTGGTAGTTCTCGCCGCCCGCCTCGAACAGGTGGGGATGGTCTGTGACGAGCATGCTGGTGACGCCGGCACCTGCCAGTGCCCGGGTGACGGGCTGCTCCCATGCCTCGATCGACCCCCAGGGCTTCCAGAGGAAGTCGAGGGCGCCGACGAGGATGTCGTGGCGGGCGGGCATGCACGGCAGCGAGCCGGTGACGTGTCGGGTGAACCGGGTGGCGTGCTCGGCGGCGAACCGGTCGAGGTTCGGGGTGGCGAACTCGGTGCCGCCGTAGCTGCCGAGCAGGTGCCGGTTCAGCGAGTCGAGCAGGACGATGCAGACGTTGGTCGGGCGTTCGACGGGTTCGGTCACCAGGCACTCCTCAGGGTCGTGTGGGACGCTACGGCCGCCGCACCAGGGCTGTCGAACCGCCGACAGTCGATGCCGGGCACGGGGAGCGAGGCAACCACCCGCGTCACTCCCGAATCGTTGGCAGGACCTCGTCGAACGTGTCGAGGTCGCGCAGGTCGGGGAACCAGCGCCACCACAACGCGACCACCACCACCGTGCACACGCCGCCGAACACGACGGCACCGACCAGGCCCATCACGGCCGCCGTCAGTCCCGACTCGGCTGCGCCGAGTTCGTTGGAGGCGCCGATGAAGACGTTCTCGACGGCGAGCACCCGACCGCGCATCTCCTCGGGCGTCGCCAGCGGCACGAGGGTCAGGCGGATGAACATCGAGACGGCGTCGGCTGCGGAAAGCACCATCAGGACGACGAACGCCAGGGCGTAGTTGCGGCTGAACCCGAGGACGACCGTGCCGGCGCCGAAGACCGTGACGACCGCCAGCAGGATGTGCCCGAGGTTTCGCTGCACGGGCCGGATCGCCAGCACGATGGTCACGGCTCCGGCTCCGATGCCAACCGCCGCCCGGAGCCACCCCAGCCCCACCGCTCCGACGCCGAGTCGATCCTCGGCGATGGCCGGGAGCAGGGCAATGGCGCCCCCGAACAGCACGGCGAAAAGGTCGAGGCCCATGGCCCCGAACAGGATCGGGCTGCGCCGGATGAACCGGAGCCCCTCGAGTGCTTCGTGGACCGCCCGACCGGGACTCGGGGCGTCGAGCCGTCGAATTCCTGACGAGGGCGTCAGGACGACGATGCCAAATGCGATCAACAGGGCAGCGGCCGCGGCAAGGTACGGCAGCGGCTCGTCGACGACGAACAGGAAGCCGAGTGCCACCGGACCGACGATGATTCCGGCCTGGTAGGCGACCGACTTCAGGGCCACGACCCTGGCCACCACTGCGAGCGGCGAGAGGTCGATCATGAGGGCCCGGCCCGCTGGGGCGGCGAATGCGCGGGCAACCCCCACGAGCCCGGCGATGAGGAAGATCGGCACGACCGAGGTCGGCTCGGACCTGGCGTAGCCGAAGAACAGCAGCGACGCCAGTGCCTCGGCCACGAGGGCTGCGCCGAACACCCAGCGCCGGTCGATGCGGTCGGCGACGGTTCCGGCGAGCGGCGCCAGGACGATGACCGGTAGGAACTCGGCGAGGCCCAGCAGGCCGAGGTCCAGTTCCCGGCCCGTCAGGTCGTAGACCTGCTTTCCGACGATGGTCACCTGGCCGACCATGGCAAAGGAACTCAGGAAGTGGGCGACGAACAGCACCCGGACCCGCAGGGGGATCCGGACCGGTTCGTGGGTGTGCATCGGGTCACTCTGCCACCGGAGCCCGCCGCCGTCGGTCATCGAGGGCGCCGGAAGCCGTTACGGTCCGATGGCCCCCTCAGGACGGTCGGGCCCTGGATGGTCGTATGGCCTCCTCGGCGAGGAAGTCGACCACTGCCATCTGCGCCTCGTCGAGGCCGAGCGAGTCGAGGTCCGACGGGATCAGTTGGCTGGCGTGGTCACAGAGCAGGGGCTCCGGGCCTTCTGCATTGAGCACCTCGAAGGGCGACCATGCGCCTGTGCCCGCATCTTGTCCAGCACTCACCATCGGGGCCACCTCCCGGAGGGGCCCTGGTAATCCGTCGCGTGTTTCGGCGCTGCCCGGTGAAACCTGCTCGGATGTGGCACCAGCGTGCCCGGTGGTGGACGATTCCGGCATGGCGCAGCCCAAGGCGGCGGATCCCGAATTGACGATCGAGCACTTCGGCGTCCTGATCGTGGGTGCCGGCATCTCCGGAGTGGGTGGCGCCTACCACCTCCAACAGCAGTGTCCCGACAGGACGTACGTGGTCCTCGAGGCGATGGACGACTTCGGGGGCACCTGGAAGACGCACACCTTTCCCGGTATCCGTTCCGACAGCGACCTCTACACCTTCGGGTACCGGTTCAAGCCCTGGACCGGTCCGCCCATCGCCACCGGCGAGGAGATCCTCACGTACATGGGCGAGGTGATCGACGACAACGACATCGACCGCCACATCCGCTACTGCCACACGATCTCGTCGGCCTCCTGGTCGACCGAGGACCGGCGCTGGACCCTCGACGTGACCCGCACCGACACCGGGGAGCAGGTCCGGTTCACCGGCGACTTCCTGTGGATGTGCCAGGGGTACTACCGCCACAGTGCCGGCTACACCCCCGAGTGGGAGGGCATGGACCGCTTCGGTGGCGAGATCGTGCACCCTCAGACGTGGCCCGAGGACCTCGACTATGCGGGGAAGCAGGTGGTGGTGATCGGGTCGGGGGCCACAGCAGCAACCCTCATCCCGGCGATGGCGGCCGACTGCGGGCACGTCACGATGCTGCAGCGGTCACCGACCTACTTCGTCGCCCGGCCAAACAGCAACGAGTTGGCCGACACCCTCCGGGGGCTCGACATCCCTGAGGAATGGACCCACGAGATCGTGCGTCGGCAGATTCTGCTCACCCAGCAGCAGGTCGTGCAGCTCTCGGCCGAGTTCCCGAACCTGGTTCGGGACGAGCTCTTCAAGGGCATCCGGGAGGTCCTCGGCGAGGACTACGACGTCGGGCCCCACTTCACGCCGTCGTACCCGCCGTGGCGGCAGCGCCTGGCCGTGATCCCCGACGGCGACCTGTTCCACAGCATCGCCGCCGGCGACGCCTCGGTGGTGACCGACGAGATCGAGGCGTTCACGGAGTCCGGGATCCGGTTGGCGTCAGGCGACCACCTCGAGGCCGACATCGTGGTCACCGCCACCGGGTTCGAACTCAGCGTGCTGGGCGACATCGACTTCAGCATCGACGACGAGCCGCTGGACTTCTCCGACACCGTGGGCTACCGCGGGATGATGTTCACGGGCATTCCCAACATGGTGTGGGTGTTCGGCTACTTCCGGGCCAGTTGGACCCTGCGTGCCGACCTGATCGCCGACTTCGTGTGCCGGCTACTGCACCACCTGGACGACCGGGATGCCTCGATGGTGACGCCGGTGTTGCGCGACGAGGACGCCGACATGGACCTGCTGCCGTGGGTCGACCCGGAGGACTTCAACCCCGGCTACCTGACGCGCTCGATGCACCTGCTGCCCCGGCAGGGTGCAGGCGAGCCGTGGCGCCACACCCAGGACTACTGGTCCGACAAGGACTCGATCCCAGCCGCCGACCTCGACGACGGAGCCCTCGTCTACGACTGAGGAACGGCCGGTCGGCCGCTCAGGTCCCCAGGCGGGTGCGCAGCGACCACAGTTCGGGGAAGTAGCGGAACTCGGTGGTGTGGCGCAGCCAGTCGACGCCCGTGGATCCGCCGGTGCCCGGCTTGTAGCCGATGATGCGCGACACCAGCACGAAGTGGCGCCACCGGTACAGGGTCATCTGTTCGTCGAGGGCGATCAGGGTTTCGCCGAGGCGGTAGAGATCGTTGCCGGTGCTCGAATCGTCGTAGATGTCGAGCCAGGCCTGCTCGACGCTCTGGTCGGGGGGATATGCGTCGGCCCAGTCTCGGTCGAGGGCTCCGGGGTCGATGGCGAACCCCCGGCGGTCCAGCATGGCGATGACCTCGTCGTAGAGGCTGGGGCTCTCGAGGGCCTCTTTCATGTGGGGCCACACGTGGGGAACGTTGCGGTGTGCGCTGGCCAGGCTTCGGTCCTTGTTGCCGAGGATGAACTCGACGTGGCGGAACATGAACGACAGTTGGCCAGAGGCCTGGTCGAGGTGGTCGCGGAACTGGTTGAAGCCTTCGGCGGACACGGTGGCGACGACGTCCCATGTGTTGATGAGGAGCTTGGTGATCTCGAGCGATCGGTCGAGCACCATCAGGGCGTCGTGCACCTGGTCGTCACGGATGAGGTGGCGGGCGTTGTGGAGTTCGAAGTGGAGCGACTTGAACAGCAGCTCCTTGACCTGCCCCATGATGAAGAAGCACGTCTCGTCGTAGGCGTCGCTGCGGGGGTGCTGGAGGGTGAGCAGCAGGTCGATGCTCTGGTAGTCGATGTACGGGTTGCTGGTGCTGTCAAAGTCGACGAGCGGCTCACCGCCGGTCTCGTCGACCACTTCGGCACGACTCATGTCTGTGGACGTTCCCATCGGCCGCGGCTCGTTGCCGAGAGGAACCCCGGTCGGGTCGACGATGGTCGGGGTCTGGGGCTTGAACGTGGGCACTTCCGCCTCCTAGGACGAGCCGGACATCGGCCTGTCGAGGAGCGACGCTATCCCCCTGCCGATCGCCGAGTTGGGGTCGGCGAGGTCGAGGATCACGTCGAAGTGGTTGCGTGCCCCGACCTCGAATGAGGTGCAGGTGGTTCCCTTGGAGCGCAGGTTCGCCGCAAACCGCCGGCTCTGCTCCTTGAATTCTTCGGTCTCGATCTCGCCCCAGCACACGAGGCTCGGGGGGAAGCCGTCGACGGATGCGAGTGCGGGGCTGAGGGCGTGGGCGTCGGCTGTGGTGAGGTCGAGGGCCTCGACGATTGAGGTCCCGACCAGGGGGCGCAGGTCGAAGACCCCCGAGATCAGCACGGCTGCGCTGGCCAGGTCGTCGGTGAGGGCCACCATCGCTGCGAGGTGGGCACCGGCCGAGTTGCCTGCCACGACCATTCGCTCGGGGTCGATGCCGACTTCGTCGGCGTGGTCGTGGAGCCAGCCGACCGCCTGGCGGCATTCGGCAACGATCTCGGAGAGTGTCGCCTTCGGAGCGAGCGTGTATCCGATGGCGGCGAAGGCGACGCCCTGATCGACCCATGCCGGGGCAGCGAAGGAAGAGTCGGCCCGGGACAACTCCTGCCAGTAGCCGCCATGGATGAACACCAGCAGCGGCGGCGGGCCTCCGGGTTCGGCTTCGGCGGGCATGAACAGGTCGAGACGCTGGCTGGGCGACGGACCGTAGGCGTGTTCCTGCGAGCGGTCGACCATTGCCCTCGCCATGGCGCTGCGGTCCCGGTATTCGGCGAGATAGAAGCTGTAGTCGCCGCCGATGCAGGAACTGGGCGAGTAGGCCACCTCCCGCTCGGCTGGGGTCAACGTCTTCCAGCGGGCACCCTCGTCGCCTTGGTCCACGGTCAGTTGCTAACAACCCGGGGGGCGATGCGCCAGTCCACTACGACTGAGGGCGGGTCGGTCGGCCTCCGGTCAGGGCCGCCGCTGGGGGTGGAGCGACACGAGTGCCTCGTGTTCGAGGCTGGCCACCAGTTCACCGTCGACGCTGATCCGGATGTCGAGCACGGCCCGCGAACCGCTGCGCGTCTCGAACCGGTCCACCACGACGGCTTCGACCAACGCTGTGGCCCCGACCCGGGCCGTGCCGTGGTGGCGGATCCGGCTTCGGGTGTGAACCCAGGGTCCTTCCACGAGGTTCCGCTTCACGACGGAGTTCGCGAGGCCGGGCCAGACGGCCGGGTGGACGATTCCGGCCTCGGAGTAGAGCCCGAGGTCGTCCCCGGTGCGGAGTCCGTAGCCCTCCCACTCCCCGACCAACGCTTCGACCTGCGGTTCGAGCGGTTGGTGGAGGGGGCGTGTCGAGGAGCCGTCGTCGTCGGCCACCGGCATGGCGACGAGTCGGGCCCGAGAGTCGCCGCCGACCATGGCCCGAACCTCGACGCCTCCGTCGACCGCCTCGGGCACGCAGTCGACCGGGTCATCGTCGAGCACGGGGCTGGTGAACTCGATTTCGGCCAGGCCGCGGGATAGCCAGTCCACCCCCCATGCCTCGACGACCGGCCGCGTCAGATAGGCGTAGACGGTGACCCCGGCGACGAGCGCTGCGTCGAACCCCGCTGCCCTTCCTCCCTCGTCGGTGTGGATCGGGTTGGCCGCGTGTTCGGGCAGGTTCCGGGCCCGTACCGACCAGGTCTCCATCTCCTCCTCCATGTCGCCTCCAACTCACCAGCCACCCCGGGGACACGACGGTAGCCCGGGTGCTGAGGTGACAAGAGCCCGGTCGATGGCCATCGTTGCCTTCAACGGCGAACCCCATGAGGCGCAGTCGCCCAACTGAGCCGGCACCGCTTGACGCTCCCCCCGGACTGTGGAAGAGCTCTCCAAGACCGGTGATACATCTCGGGCGATCAGCTCGCTAGCCGTGTCACCTGGATCGAGGACACGACGGTCCGTTCATCGCCGAAAGTTGTTTGCTGCTCAATAGCCAGCAGCACGCCTCCAACCGGATCGTGCATCGTCAGCAGTCGACGTTCGATAAGTGGCGACGGTCGTTCGACCGCAACCGAAAGGGGCCCGACAGTTCGAGACAGCATCCAACTATCGTCAAGACGCACCAGAGGTGCGTCAAGGTCAAGGGTCGGCTCGACCCCCGCAGACTCGGGCACGGCGACGCCGACGATGTCAGCGACCGGCCGACCGGCCACCGAGAAGAAGCCTCCGGTGAGCTGCCGGTCGGGCTCAACGAGCACGCCATAGCTGGTGAACTCATGACCGAACCGCGGCCAGACACCACTGCCGGTAATCGCTCCTGGTTGCCATTGGGTGCCAAGACCGATCACATCGGGGCCGAGGTAGTGACGATGTCGGCCGGCGACTTCGAGATCGAAAACCCACTCGCCCGCAAAGGCCGCCATCGGATGGCCGGCCAACTCGGGGGCAGGATCGCAGGTCTGGGTTACCCGGAGGCGCCCTTCGTCGACAACCTCGACCACCCGTCGCTGCCGCACCACGCCGACAAACGTGCCATCGGGGTCGTGCACATACTCGACGACGAGCCATGCGCCATCGAAGTTGCCGTCGCGAGCCATCTACACCCCTTCGAAGCTGAGCGCACCGTACATGGCACCGATTCGTTGTTCGCCGCGATACCACATTTGCACGACGCCTTTCATCGTGCCATCGAGTGCCGCGACCTCGCGGAGCCACACCCGGGTCTCCTCGCGATGATGCAGGAGGTACCCCGATTGGCCTCTACCACCGACCATGTTCAACGAGCCGAGCACGTCGCCTGTGGGAGTCCACGCCTCAGTCGGGGTGGTGACCAACGAATACGAGGTATCACGACCGAAGTGCACACCTTCGACTGACACATCGAGTCCGGCTGCCGTCTGCGCGATCGATTCGCAGTATTCAACCGTCTCGATCGGTGCGAGATCGCCGTCGAGAACGGTGAGCTCGCCGACCCATGACCCAGGGCGCCGCAGCAACATCTCGGCTTCGTCGGCACCCTCGTGTCGCGCCGCTGGCAAAGGAGCAGGCCTCATCGCATCCGTTTGGCGCAGGTACTCCCCCACCACCACGTACTTCAGGACCTCGGCCCGCGAGATCAGCGCGAGCGACAGCTGTCGGGTGCCATCGGGCAGCACCATCAGAAAAAACCGCTGCGACATCCCGAGTTTCGACCAGTAGTTGTGGGCACAAACCAGACCATCACCCAACACCTCGGCGAAGCCGTAGTTGAGAGGTCCCTGGTACAGGCGGTGGGTGCCTCGGTCGGCAATCGTGTACTGCCCGGCCATAGAGAATGGACCCTCGAACGAAACGTTGACCGTTACAGTGCCGGCGCCGTCGTCGGTTTCGACACTTCGAGTGTCACGGCCCTCACCCAGAAAGACGCCATCAGGTCCGTAAACCTCGGCAGTCCCGAGCCATTGGCCAAGCCCCTTGGAGAATGAACCCGTGGGTTCAGACGATTCGCTCACGCGGCGACCAGTCGGACATGTTGGGCGCTGATCTCGGTATCGGCGAGCAGCGCGCCGAGGTCGGTGCCCGCCTGTTGTGGAAACAGATATCGCCCTTCGGTGAACACGTTGAGGCCATCAAGGGCGAAGGGATACGGATCGAGGGAGTACACGCCGTCGTTGCGTTCGACGAGGGAGACGACAACATCGTCGCCGACTGAGCGCGGCACATTGGGAAACTCGGTGTCGCCCCTGCCGCCCACCGGATTCAGATGGAGATGCAGCGAGAGCGTGTCGAAGAACTGCAATTGTTTATAGGCGTGGAAGAGGTGCTCGTCGGACGCGTACCCGGGGTCGGTCGCTTCGAGATCGGTCTTCAAGGCCGCTTGCCGTTCGAGTTCGGAGGCGAGCATCTCGTCGACACTCGGCCGCAACTCGTCGGGAATAACGTCTAGGAAGACCTTGTCGGTCAGACCGTACCGACCGCTGTAGAGCCCATACGTGTGCATCGAGGAGATCAGCCCACTGAACGGGTGGTGCTCGGCGTTGAAGGCTGGCGACCCAGCGCTGGTGCTGACGATTTGGGGAAGCGGTGTCGCGGTGAGGTTATACGGCAGGCCGGTTGCCGGGTCCTGCGGCGCCTCGGCGTCGAGCTCGACCCACCCCTGGTCATGATGCTCGACGATGAACTGCATCGGCTCTCGTGGCGAGAGGCCAACGAACGTGTCGTTGCCAAAGTTTCGGGCCAGCGATCCGGCGAACGCGGTGTGCTGTCGCATCGCGATCACGAAGTGGGCGTCGCCGTCGGCCGCGCTTTGGACGATCATGGCCGCTCCACACAAACGAAGTCTTGGATCTGGAAGAGGTTGGTCTTCCCGTCCCGGACCTTGTGGGTGATGATGCGACGCGTGTTCGGGTCGAGGAAATAGTGGTTGTTGTAGACGATGGTTTGGCTCACCGAGCTGTCGATGGTGAACACATAGTTGAATGCGGTCAGCTCGGTTCCTTCAAGGCTGATCATCTCGCTATTCGCCCAGCAGCGTTTGCCGTCGACCGAGATCGGTGTGTCGTAGACCGTCTCGCCAACCCCGTACAGGTTGTCGAAGTGCTCGTGGAGATGCCAGGTGCTGTCATCTATCCAAGAGACATCCATGTGGACTGCACTGCTATCGAGAAACTCGCCGTCAGGCGTGAAACTCTTGCAGAGGCCCTCCCATCTGCCCATGAAGCATTGGTAGGGCCGGTGTGAGCCGGGGCCATACTTGTTCGGAGCGGAAGGCGATGGGCTTTCGTTGGCGTCGTTCATGATCTGATCGTAGGTTCGCTGGTCCGCCGATGGAAGCCTCGTTCATCTGAGCGGAGCGCTACGGTGAATCGCAAGGGAGGCTTACCGACATGCACGTCCACTGTGTCTTGGTGAAGTTGCACGACCACACCACGATCGATGTCTGTCGCGACCTGATGAAGTCGATGCACGGTCGCATCGACGACATGATCGACCTCCGGGTCGACGTCAACAATCTCGACGGCGAATACTCGTGTGATTTGAGCCTCACCACCACCTGGCCTGATTTGGCCGCATACCAGCGTTACACGACCAATCCGGTACATCTCGAGGTGCGCGCCCACGTGCTCGAGTTCATGGCCGACGCCATGACAGTCGACTATTTCCTCGACCCCCTCGATGCACCTGCAGAAGAGCGGTGATCGTCCGCTCGGTCCACTTCGGCTTCGAGGTCCCCGACACCGATGCCTCGATGGCGACGCTGTACTACGCCGCCGACGAGGGCACGCTCGACGCGGCGCGCCTCACCGGGCTGGTGGCCGCCGATCAATCCCGCTCCCCGTGGCCACTCGTCATCGTGCTCCCGGGAATCAACGTTGCGCCCGATTCCTACCGATGGTTGGCAATCCGGCTGGTCCGAGCCGGCTACTGCGTTGCGACCTACGCAACCATCGGATCGCTGGGGCCTGCCGGTCGCGGCATCACCCCCGGCATCGACATGGCGGCGCTCGGCCCCGACATCATCGCCAGCCACTGCTCGGCCACTGCATTGGGTCCTTTGCTCGACGCCATCGCCGATCTCGACGAACCCGTACAAGGGTTGATCGACTTCGATCGGGTTGCCATCGGTGGGCATTCGGCCGGGGGCACGGTCGCCCTTCACAACACCGACCCGAGTTGGGTCTCCGGGCTGGCCTGCGCCTTTAGCTTCGGCGGCCACACGATGACCTCCATGTCGCTCGGCCACGGCGAAGCCAGCGTCACGGCCGTGCCCTCCAAGGTGCCAATCTTGTTGCTCGCGGGAGCCGACGACGGCGTGGTCGCGGCGAGCCGCGACCGATACCGCAACGACGACCAGGCTCACGATCCGGTGCGACGAACATTCGACGAGGCCATTCGCCGGAACCAGAACGACTCGTGGCTCGTCGAACTCGCCGACGGCAACCATTTCACGATCTGCGATCCGATCGATGAAACATCGGGCCGATCGTTTCTCGAGGTCGAGTTGCGCTCTACAGACCGTTTGGCACGCGACACACTGGCATCGGTACTCACTGCGTTTCTCGACGAACATTGCCAGGAACCGAGCGAGCAAGATCGTGTCGAGGACCTGGTCAACGCGACGACGATCTCTCGATGGGCGCGCCGCTGAAGGGAGAAAGATGAGCAAGCGGGTTGTAATCACCGGATCGACGAGAGGCATCGGCAACGGGCTCGCCCGCGAGTTCTTGAAACGTGGATGCTCGGTGGCGATCAGCGGTCGATCGACCGACTCCGTAGCGACGACCGTCGCCGAACTCGGAGGGAATTATGGCGAAGCGAAGGTATGCGGCATCGCCTGCGATATCACCGATCCGGCCGCGCTGCAGCGACTCTGGGATTGCGCGGCAGAAGCGTTCGGCGGGGCCGACGTCTGGATCAACAATGCCGGCATAAGCATCGAACGAAAGCCGTTGTGGGAACAGAGCGACGAGGCGCTCGAGGGTCTGGTCACCACAAACCTCACCGGCGCGATATTTGGGTCGAAGGTCGCGATTCGCAACATGCTCGCACAGGGCGGCGGACAGGTCTGGAGTACCGAAGGGTTTGGTTCCGACGGCGCCACGCAGACCGGGATGGTGGCTTACGGGTCGACCAAACGTGCCGTGCGGTACATGCAGAAGGGCCTGCGCAAGGACACGGCCGACACCCCGGTTCAGATCTGCACGGTTTCGCCGGGCATCGTGGTCACCGATCTTCTTACCGGCGACTACGACCTCACCTCCGAGCAATGGGAAAAATCGAAGAAGATCTTCAACATCTTGGGCGACGAAGTCCACACCGTCGCCCCGTGGCTTGTCGAACAGATCCTGGCCACCGACAAGTCGGGTGTGCGGGTCGCATGGTTGACCCGACGCAAGGCGTTCGGTCGCTTCATGACGGCGGCGTTCAACAGACGCGACCTCTT